>Ga0172373_10005718_pt1 | contig 16921 bp, 5 predicted proteins | sample Lak10m_2_FD_114546 | JGI IMG/M metagenome (GOLD analysis project Ga0172373, IMG submission 114546) | Freshwater microbial communities from Kabuno Bay, South-Kivu, Congo - kab_092012_10m | ecosystem: Environmental > Aquatic > Freshwater > Lake | place: Democratic Republic of the Congo: South-Kivu...
TACCGCATATAAAAATAATTTCAGCACTCCATTTTCAATTGTTGGCAACGGAACCAATTTTAACATTCTAACTTCAGGTCAAAAACTTCGCGTTGGGAATGAAGATCGTGAAATTGCTAATATTGCAAATGACTTGTTTTTAAATGTGACAACTACATTTACATCAACATTCAGCGCACAAACTGCTTACAGAATCGGCAAATTTGGAGCAAAGGGTGGATTTGGAACTGAGCAAACTGGCGATATCGTACTATATGATATCGCCAATACTGGTTCGTTGTCAGTAATTTTAAATGGGGCGCAGTTAAATGTATTACCTATTACTGATGATATATCAGTTACATCAACAACAACTCCAGACAAGTCATTCCTTGTCAACTCTATAACAACGTATCTGTTACCATCTAATGTAAACAGCGCAATTGCACAGTGCCTCGACCTTGAAACGGTGAACACTGGCGGTATCGATGTTATCTCTGTACTCAATGGTGGCGGTGGATTTAGATCATCACCAGACCTATTAATAAGATCATTCTACGATACACAGTTATCTGAACAGTATAACTATAATTCAGAATATGGTATAAAGGCAAATACAAGACAATTATTTAAAGATCTTGGATTGATTGCACATGTTTATATCGATAATGGTGGTTCTGAATATTCGAATAATGACATCATTAAATTTGATGGTCGTGGATATAGTGGTGGTGGATATGTATCCGACGTTGATTCAAACGGAGCAATCAAGTCAGTTGTACTATTTGATCGTGGCGAAGGACATCTCGTAAGACCAAATGTAATTGTTGAACGCGCTTCGCCAACGTATACAACATTGACGGGTAGTGCAAACATTGTAGCTGATAATGCAACAATAATTGGAGTAAATACTCAATTCACAGCAGATTTAAGTTTGGGAAGTACAATTAGAATTAATAATGAACTTCGCAAAGTTGCAACAGTTATTAATAATACAATTCTCAGAGTAAATACTGCATTTTTCACTTCAGGCAATGGTAATACAGTATTTCTTCAAGATGGAATAGATGCATCACTCACTGCTTATTTGTATGGTGATGGAGAAGATTATACGATTGAAACATCGGCAATTGGTAGAGTGAGAGACATTAGACTTCTCTATCGCGGATATGATTATGTGTCAGTTCCAAACGTATCACTTAAAGTTGTTGATGCAATTGTAAATCCAATTGCAACTGAAGCTCCATTTACAGAGACTGAGTATATCTATCAGGGATCCTCTCTTGAAACTGCGACATTTAAGGCAAATGTAAAATACTTCAACAATACAACTGGATTGTTAAGATTATACAATTATTCTGGAAGAATCGACAGAACAGTCGACCTTAAAACTGGAAATGCCATTTTCTGTAATATTAATACTTCGATGAATGTTTCAGCGCCAGAACAATATGATGCAGGTGTAATTGCAATTGGATTACCAAATCCAATGTATTATGGAAATGGTCGTGCAAGAGCAAAAGCATTATTTGCTAATGGATTAATCGAATTTGATGGATTCTATCTAAACTCTGATGGATTCCCAAGTGCGGATAAAGTATTCCAAGATTCAGAAATATACCATAACTTCTCATATATCGTTCAGTCTGAGAAAAATCTCGTTGACTTTGAAGTTCCAATTAAAAATATTGTTCATCCAGCTGGAATGTCTCTCATCTCTAAGACTGTATTGAAACAGGAGGAAGATCAACAATATGTTGCTTATCCAAACGTTTCAATTATCATGCCTGGAAATGGCACAGAGGCGGTCACAGTCACGAATTCTTATTCAAATGTGGTGATAGGATTCTCAACATTCTTCAATCCACCTGTTGGAAATATAATGTATTCTAACACTCGCGTGAATGTCGGTGATTTGTTTATCATTGAGGATGGATTTAGAAACCCAATCTCAAGAATTGTATCTGCTGTGAATAGTAATAATGAACTTGAAGTTGAAGGCAATTTCATTTACACAGGTGAAGGTAGATTGAACAGTAATGTTCAGTATGAAAATATTACTGGTAATGTTTTATTGAATCCTCCTGTAACTGGAACAGTGAATGTCAATTCACCAATTACTGGAACAATCAATTTAAATCCACTTATTGCTGGAACTGTTAATGTTGAGATATCAAATATTATTCTCACATATAATACAATCACTGGCACTGCAAGCATTGCAACAGGAACTAACACTGTAACAGGAACGTTCCACACTTATGCTAATGGAACTGCAAGTGTTACAGGATCAGCAAATACTGTAACTGGCTCTGGCACAACTTTCGTGCTTGATCTTGAAGTTGGGGATATAATTAGGGTTAATAATGAAATTAGAAAGATTGAGAATGTTATCTCGAACACTTCGTTAAATGTTAATTCAAATTTTGCGCAAACTGCTACCTCGCAAACACTATTCTTTGGTAATACAAAATTCTTAAATGAATTTGTTGAAGGTAGCACAATTAAGATCAATAATGAAGTGAGAGAAGTTGTTCTTGTAATTGATAATAACACACTAACTGTGAATACAAATTTTGCTACCACTGGATCTGCAAAACAAATCTATAAAAACGATGGTTATTATACTGGCAATACTGATATTGAGCTGAGAGGAAATAACACCACATTCTTGAGTAACATTGCAGCAAATGATATAATTGTTGTTAATAATCAAGTTCGTAAAGTGATAAGTGTTGTTAACAACACCTTCTTGCTTGTCAATGATCGATTCTATCTCTCAGGAACTGATCAATCATGTTACGTCAGCTCAAACATCGTTTATGGTAACGGGACGACGTTTGTTCTGAACGTTGCAGCAAATGATATTATTGTTGTCGACAATGTGATCAAACAAGTCGTTAATGTTACAAGCAATACACAACTTATCGTTAATTCGATCTTCTCTAATAGTTCTAGCGATTTGATCGTCTATAAGAGAAGCAATACAGTTTATGGTACAGGAACAAACTTTGATCCACAAATAAATGTTGGCGATATTATTACTGTGAATAATGAGATTCGTCAGGTGACAAATGTTGTATCTGATACTGAGTTAACTGTTAATAATGTATTTACTAACTATAGCACTGGCGAATTAGTGTATAAACAAAACTCTGAGGTGCTGGGAGTTGCAACTACGTTTACAGCAGATTTGATTGTTGGTGATACTATAAATGTAAATAATCAGGTGAGAAGAGTCACCTCAATTTCAACTGCAAATCTTCTTACTGTAAATGCTGGATTTGATTATTATGGAACTGGTAATGATATTGCTAAGATATCTAATACGATCGTGACCTTGTCTGCAAACGACGTGATTACTGGAAATAATGTTCTTGTAAGTGATAACGTAAGTTTCAACATTTTCCCATCGAATCTAATGGTCGCTCAGACAGGAACAGTTCAAATATTCACGTCAAATGGAAAGGTGATTGGAACGGGCACATTATTTACTACAGAGTTATTAGCAAACGATACAATCATGATTGGTAATCAGGTGCGTAAAGTTGTAAATATTGCAAATAATACTATTCTAAACGTGAACCTTGGATTCTCTGCTGCAGATACTGGAGAATTATTATATAAGAGAGCTGCTGCAATCAATGCGCAGGTTCTTTCAATAAGTGGAAACACATTATCTCTTAACGTTGCATTGAATGCAAATTTATCAAATTTAGTTTATGTTGTCAATCCAAACTTTAGACAAATTGCGCTAGTAGGTGGAACAGTTAATACTAGCGGTAATCTTGTTGTAGCAAACACGAGTAATGCAAACACTCCAACCAGTTTTGTGGGAACTATCTACATTGATAATGAGATTATCATTGATGGTCAAACAAAAACGGTTGTTAATGTGAATGCAAGTACCATTACTGTAAATACAAACTGGAGTTCTCCAGGAAGTAATAAATATCTGTCTGTCTATGAAAATCATACGTTCAATGTTGTCACATTGACAGCCTATTGAGGATAAAATGTCATCACTTATCACACCACTATTTTCAACCTTTCTAGTCGATGATGTGCAGCAACACTTCTCCGAAGAGAGCAACACTTTTATTACTCTTGGTAGAATCGTCAACACAGGCGCAAATGTTTCTAATGTTGAAACATTAAGCTGGACCACAAACGAAAAAAATAACTTTTATCGAAATATGGTAGGAATGAAGAAGATAACAGCTGCTGATATGCAGCCAGTCGTTCCTCGCGTTGATTGGGTTGCTAACGCTGTTTATGATACTTACGAAGACCATATTACTTTTTTATCTTATGATGATTTGTATAACATTGGAACAGTCAATGCGAATGCTAATACTGTTTTAAGTGGAACTGTAAACATTGCAGCATCAAATGTGGTGGTTGGTAATGGAACAGCCTTCACAACTTATATCTTTCCAGGCGACCAAATTATTGTCAACTCTGCTACAAAAACAGTTATGACTGTGACTAACGCAGAGCATCTGATTGTAAACAGTGCATTCGCTAATACAAATTCTGGTTCCAGTATCACATTAAAAAATAATGGAACAATTATAGTAGCAAATTCAGCAAACTTTATCGGTAACGTAGAGTCTGGAAATCTAGTCTATATTGGTGAAGAAACAAAAGAACTGATTTCAATTCGAAGCAATAAAGTCATTTCTATCAATTCAAATCTTTCATCCTCGTACTCAAATACTGCATTGTCTCGAAAAGATAATACATATCCATATACTGCAAACACTTTTTATGTACGAAATGGGCGCGATCAAGTATTCAAATGCTTGTTAAATAATTCTAGAGCCATCTCAACATCGGAACCAACAATTGATATCGACGGTCAATTACCAGAAAACCCATTTATTTTAACAGGTGATGGATATAAATGGAAATATCTTTATACAATTCCTGCAGGTTTAAAGCAAAGATTCTTTACCAATCGATGGATGCCTGTATCAAACGATTCAGTGGTGGTTGAGGCTGCTACAGCAGGAAGAATTGATATTATAGCTGTTCTCTGGGGTGGTTCTGGATACATTAATGGCGGTAATAGCAATACTGCGGCTATTTTAGAGATTACGAACACTGATGGTCAGGGTGCAAATTTATCTGCAGCAGTTTCAAATGGCATTATCACAAATGTTACCATATTAAATGGTGGAAACAATTATACAGTCGGTCAAGTAACTTTTAATAGCGCAGCGGATCAATTGGGTTCTACAATACTCGGTGGAACTGTTAATGTTGTTTCAACTGCGGTTTCTGCAAATTTATCAAATACTGCAAATCAATCATTTATTGGAAATGTATATGTAAATGATATTGTAACAGTTAATGCAGAGTCTCGAAATGTTGTTACAGTAATCAACTCTACGCATTTTACTGTAAATACAGCCTTTACAAATCCTGCAAATTCACAAATAATGACTTTGGCCAGATCAAACGCTGTATTTGATATATCCTTTCCACCAAAGGGTGGTCATGGTTCCGACCCGTTAGAAGAACTTGGAGTCCATAGTTTTATGATCTCTGTGGAGTTTGATGACACAGAAAATGACACTATTCCTATGAGCGATTCTACTAACAGTTTCGATTTTAATCAAGTGGGTATTCTTATTGATCCATTGATTGCGAATGGTGCATATACTGCTAACCAAACAAATTATAGAATAACTACTCGAATTGAGGTTCCAGATCCTGGTATAGCCCAATTTCAAGACGATGAAACTGTTTATATTGGCAGCTCGATAGACACTGCTACTGGAATCGCAAATGTAGCCCACTGGGAGGTGGGGGATAATTATCTTTACATAAATAACATTACTGGAACATTCTTGGGTTCGCAAATTATTAAGGGTGTTAATTCTGGTGCTTCAGTTCCGATTCTTTCCATCTCGAATTCGCAGATAAAACTATTTACAGGCGAATTGGTTTATATGGAAAATAGAACAAATGTCATTCGAAAAGTGAATCAAATAGACCAAGTTAAAGTTGTATTGTCATTCTAACAGGTAAAAGTTCATGGAATTTAACATCGATCCATATAACGACGATTTTCAGCAGAATGCGTTAGATAATAACTACGTTAGAATTCTGTTTAAGCCAGGTCGTGCAGTTCAGGCGCGCGAACTGACACAGATTCAATCTATGATTCAGAATCAGATTAAGCAGTTCGGAGATCATGTCTTTCAAAATGGTTCTCCAGTTATTGGTGGAAATCTCACGCTCGATAATAAAGTAAAATATATCAAATTGCAAGAAACATATAATGGAACTGACGTTGATGTTGATGAGTTCAATGGCACAGTTATTCGTAACGTCGAAGGCTCCGCTCAAGCAAAAGTTCTAGCAACGTATTATCCAGAAGATGGAATTCCAACTCTTCTTGTAAAGTATATCACAGGTATTGAATTCGCTGATGCTGAGGTGATCAAAGTTGTTGCCACTGATGACATTCAGGCACAACTTGTTTCTTCATCTGCAAATGGAAATGGAACTGTTTGTTCTATCAACGAAGGTGTATTTTATGTCGATGGTTTCTTTGTTCAGGTTCCTGATCAAACAACAGTTGTGAGCGCATACTCTACGGTTGCAAACGTAAAAATTGGTCTTGAAATTTCAGACGATATCGTCGATAGTGATATTGATTCAACCCTTCTTGATCCCGCACAGTCATCTTTCAACTATCAAGCTCCTGGTGGTGATCGTTATCAATTCAATTTGTCGCTCTCCACTCGTCCATTGGATACAGTAGTCGACGAGGCTCAATTCTTCGAACTCATGAGAGTTGAAGAAGGTGCAATCACTAAACAAGTCAAATATCCAATCTATGCTGAGTTAGAAAAAACACTTGCTCGTAGAACGTTCGATGAATCGGGTGACTATACAGTGCGCCCATTCCGAGCCTCTATTCAAAATGCATCAGATGCAAATAATTATACAATTTCAATTGAACCAGGAAAAGCATATGTTAAAGGCTTTGAATTTGAGACAATTGGAACTTTGAAGATAAGCGCACCAAAACCACGCGATGCATCAGACATTAAAACATTAGTTGACACAGATGTCGATATCTCTTATGGGAATTTCGTGTATGTGACATCAATTCGTGGTGCAAATGGAAGTGAGTTTGTGAATGTTGCTGCAGTCGAAAAGGTTGATATTCACTGCGTCGATTCATCAAATGTTCTTGCAAATGGAACATTTGCTGGAACCGCGAATGCATCTATCTATCAAAATACAAAAATTGGAACAGCTCGCGTTAAGAATTTTGTTCGATATACACCTGATCTTTTCAATGCAAATACTGACTCTGCAGGTGTGTATAAACTATATCTCACTGAGATTGATATTCAGCCAAAAGTCACAAAAATCGTACAAGCAAACGCTACGACAATCAGTGTTTCTAATCGATTCAGTTTGAATACAAATGCTTATACAAATGTGTCAGTAACTGTCCTTCCAATTAGACTAGATGCAATCGCAAATGTTACTAAAGCAAATGTATTTCAAAATGGCTATCGCCTAAACGCAAACAGTTCAACGGCAAATGTGTTCAGTCCATCAAATGTTACTGTAGGTGATATTATTCGCGTTGGTGATATGGTGCGTGAAGTTGTGAGCATTAATACTGCTGGCGATTATCTAACAGTTAACACTGCATGGGATTATACTTTTGAGGGCACTGGCACATCACAACCATTATATGTGCTTAAACAAACATCATATAATCAAAACACAACAAGTCAAACGAGAACAATTTCTAGATCTATTTCTGAGCCAGCAAACAATGCTGTAACATTTACACTAGATCGCCCATTTGATAATAGTGGTGTTCCTGATTCAAACACAGTTCTTCAATTAAACTACAATTTTGAGCATGCAGAATCAATAGTTGCGGGACCATCTGTAAATGATGTGACAAGAGCAAATGCTAATTCTTCAATGAATGTTTCTATTGTCTCAAAATTCATTACAGGTGAAGCAACATTAGAAGATAAAATTAAAACTGGACTTATTTTTAGACTTCCAGCAAATTATATTAGCCGCTCTTCATTAAATAATGCAGACTATAACTATAATAAGTTTGTTCCAAATCGCGGAAACACTTCAACTCCAGGACAGTTTGCGCTCTCGCAAGGTTCTGGTCTCGAGACATATGAATCTATTCCTTGGGCTGATTCAACCAGCGCCATTCAAGATAATTTGATTGTGGTTGTTCGAGATAACAACGGAAATACATATTTCCCAAATGGATCTATTGTCCAATTAACATCTGCGAATATTTCTATCGGCTCTCCAGCCACATCAATAACAATTAATACAAACGTTCCAGATATTTTAAAAATTGATATTTTAATAAATGTAAAGCAAAATGACGCTGAAGATAAAATTAGAAAAAAGATTTTTGTGAGTAATACAAATTTCTCTTCTTCGAAAACTAACTACACTTACCCAACTACAGTTCCACTTGGATCGACAAATGTTGCATTGCCAACATTTACATATTCTGGTAATGCAACGGTTGTTTATAGTAATGTAGCATCCATCAACGTTGAAACGGGTCTCATTTTCTTAACAGATTCAACCTATAATGCTGTTCGTCCAGGTGACGAAATCTCATTGTTTGTGCCAGATGTTGTTAAGATTAACAAAATTTTAGCTGGAAATACGACACATTTACCTGATCAAAATAATGTTGTTGATATCACTGATCGATTCTTTGTAGATTACGGTCAAAAAGATGACATGTATGATCATACAAAACTTGTTTTGAAATCAGGTTACGATAGTCCAGTTGCGCAAATTCTTGTTCACGTGGATTATTACAGACACATTTATGCATCAGGTTCTAATGTGTCATTCTTCTCAGTAGACTCTTATGAGTTGGATCGATATGAGAATGGTGCAATTCCAATTTATACTGGAAAAGACGGAAAAGTTTATTACTTACGCGATTGTTTAGATTTCCGCCCAACACGAACGCTTGGAAGCGGGTTGCTTGACTTTGTGAATCCAAATATTCCAGCACCAGATGAAGTCACTGAGTTGTCATTCAATTATTACTTACCTCGTATTGATAAACTAGTTCTTTCGAAAGATAAAGAATTTAGAATATTGAAGGGTAAGTCATCACCTCAACCTCTACCTCCAGAAGATGTTGATGATGCAATGACATTATACACGATTAAACTTCCACCATACGTGGCAGATGTTCGTGAGATCAAGACAATCTATAATGAAAATCGTCGCTTTACGATGAAGGATATCTCCTCAATTGAAAAGCGTTTGCAAAAGGTTGAGTTCTTCACCTCTCTAAACAATGTGGAAAATCTTGCTCTTGCAGATAAAACACAATATGAAGACGGAACAGAGAAAGAGAAGTATGGTATTGTTGGTGAAAACTTCAGAAACTTTAATATTGCTGATTACAAGAGTTCAGACTTTAATGCTGCTCTTGAGGGTGGATTTTTAATCCCACCAATGAATATTAATGCAGTTGGAATGAAGAGATTAAGTGTTGATTCTGCGCAAACAGGCAGAAAAACAGTAACACTTCAATATACTGAAACACCTGCAATTATTCAGGGTGTTGCCGCAGATAAGGCTGTTTCAGTGCAACCATTCTTATTTGGACAATTTAATGGAACTATGCTTCTATCGCCAGAAACAGATTTTTGGGTATCAGAATCATTGAAGCCTGAGATTATAACTGTCCCAGAAAGAATCATTGAACATCACACTGTCATTCGCGAGACGGTTGTTGAACCAGCACCACCTGTTACAATTGTGAATGTTTTCCCAACAACAAATGTAATTACACAAATTATTCAAACTCCAGGCGGTGATCCACCTCCTCCAAAAGATGAAGAAATTGTAGTTGTTCAACCACCAGCACCACCCGCACCAGTTATTCCTGTAGATCCTGTTGTGATTGAACCTGAGACACCACCATGGCAACCTGATACATGTCCAGCTCCGTGGATGATGATTGATGTTGTTGGTAGAGGACAAATTCCTGCAGGTGAATTAATTCCTGGAATGTATGTTCGCACTTATCACGAACATACACTAGATTATGGAACTTACATGGTAACGCATGTTGAATCGATTCAAGACACAAAAAGAATTGAAATTGAATTTGATCATGTAAATTTTGTCTGCTCTTATTCACATAAATTCTTTAAAGATGGTGAATGGGTAACTGCTGCTGAATTAGAAGTGGGTGATGAGGTTGGACTGGCTCCTAACAAACATGAGGTTCTAAATATTGCTGAATTTGAAGATGGTGAGGTAATTAAAATCACTGTTAATGAGGCGCATACATATGTTTGTGAGGGTATACTTTCACACAACAAGCCACCAACAATTTTACCAGAACCATTTGTAGATCCAGTAATGCCAGAAGTCGTTGTTCCACAGGTTCCACCTGATCCACCAAATCTACCAATTGTATTTGAGTTTGATCCATGGTGGAGTGTGATTCCACGAAATCCATTCTTGATCGGTGGGCAATTTGATGGAACCTCTTGGTTCCCAGCTGTGATGCCGCAACCAATTGAGGATGTATTGCCAATCGAATCACCAAATCCAACAGTAAGTCAGCCAATCATTCTAGCAAATGAGTTTGCGCAGATGGAGACGCTTGAAATTGGTGGTGGCGGTGGAAGGGGTGAATTGGACTTAGAATATAGATATGCCAGCCATTAATCCTAGGTAGAAAATATGCCAATTACAACAAATTTCGGTAAAGTCGTTGTTGATACGAATCTTGTTCCGTACATTCGTGAGAAACAAGTACAGTTTCTTGCACAAAACTTAAAACCATACAAACTCGGAAAAATATTTTTCGATGATGTAGCTGTAAATCAATTCTGTCAGGCTCCTGGTAGACTACTTCTTGATTCTAAAAAAGCAATTTCTATTGACAGAAATAACACTACCGACTCGATTTCTGCAAGTGACATTGCATTTCAGGGATCTTCAAGCAATGTAAACACATTTAATGCAATCGTTGAATCATTCAGCCCAAGTAATAATATAATCACACTTCGCGGATTAAACGGAAACTTCGATGATCAAGCACAATTATTCTTAGTTAATGTATCGACAAGCACAGTTTATGCAAACTGTAATGTTGGAACAGTGATTAATTTGAATACAGCTGATTCTTTTAAGATTGGCGAAGGCATTGTTGCTCCTGATCGCGGTAATTCTTATGGCACAGTTCTTGCAACTTCTGGTGAAAATATTCTTTATGTCAATCAAAACTATTTGAACATTAATGTTAATGCATATACTGGGTTTGTTATCGGTGACATGGCACTAGATTATAAACCAGGTGATATTGTATACCAGACATTTACTGGTCAACCTCGTTATGATCTTGCGACATTCAAGGGTGTTGTGCGTTATTACAATATTAATGGGCAAGGCGCTTTGGCTGTTGAACCAATATCTGGTAAAATGCTTACAAATTCAGCCAATTCAGCAACAAATGGAAATATTCGAATTTGGAATGCCACAACGACTAGTGCAAGACCTTTGGTTGCAAACCAATTTAATAGAGCATATTTTGCTGCAAGTACAAATGTACGCAGTGTGATCAATACCTCCATTACTATTAATACTAGTTCTTGGATTCACAGATCAAGCGTCATCGCAAACACCAACGTTCCAAATGCATGCACTGTTATTCTAAGCACACAAAGCGGAAATAATCCTGCAAACGGTAACTTGATTTATTTTGTTAGCGGCACAGGCGTTGGAACTATCAAGCGAATTATTTCTGTAAATGGCGACATTGCTGTTTTAAACAGCGCACTCAATTTTAATGTTTCTTCGAATACATATTATTCAATCGGAAATTTTAATGTTGATCAATACGGAACGCTTGCTGGAATATTTCATATTCCTTCGTTCTCAAACTTTAAGTTTAAAACAGGTAATCGAGTTCTTACCGTTACTGATACAAACACCTATAATGAACCAGATTATGATATGAGAGCATCTGCAATTTATGCAGCATCTGGTTTATTGAAATCAACTCAAAGAATTCAAACGACTCCAGTATTGCCACCATTACCAGAAGTTGACTCAGATTCTCCAGTTGTTCCAATTTCACCATCTGAAAGAACATTTAATAGTCAACAGAATAAGAGTCCGATCACTGGATCGACAGGTTCAACTATACCACGTATTCCACTCGGTGATGGATTGTCGCAAACATTCTACACACCAAAACCGCTCAATAATAGTCAAGACTATGGCATTTTTGTTACATCAGTTGATTTGTATTTCAAGCAAAAACCAGCTCCTGGTGGATTTTTCACCAACTCAGCACTACAAAAACGTAGTACGATGCAGCTGCCAGTTACAGTAAAAATTGCTGAAGTGTTAAATGGATATCCAACAAAAAACTATCTTGCATCAAAAACATTACAGGCAAAAGATGTTAATACATCTGATATTCCAAATGTGAATGATACTTCTACGGCTACAAAGTTCACGTTCGATGATCCAGTGTATTTGGAACCAGCTCGCGAATATGCACTCGTTATTGGATCTGATTCTCCAGACTATGAGTTGTTCATTTCAGAAATTGGTGAAGAAGTTTTAGGTTCAACTCCAACGCGCCGTATTTCTGAGCAGCCATATGCTGGCTCATTGTTCCGTTCACAGAACTCATCAACTTGGACACCATATCAAAATCAAGATTTGATGTTTGTGATTAACAAAGCAGTATTTGCATCCTCTGGTACAGCAACGTTTGCGCTTGAGTCTCCTCCTACAGCAAACGTTGACGTCGATCGCGTTATGCTAGTTTCCTCAGATCTTAAATTTCCAGTTGGAATCGTAGACTATCGATTAAGAGGTGTATTCTCTTCGAACTCACAACAAGAAACAACAGGTGTTTATCTTGTGCCTTATAATGCTGTTGAATATGGCAGTTTGTTAGATCGTTCGGGTAAACCAGCCTCTGGCTCATTCTTGAATCGCCGCCGCATGTTGCGCGGAAATGCTAATAGTTTCGTGATGACTCTTGAAATGTCGTCTACAAATGGTGATGTTTCTCCAGTTGTGAACCTTGAGAGATTATCTCTTGCTGCAGCAACATTCGGTATTAATAATGCAGGATTGCAAAATACGAACATTTCAATCACGAATCCAGGCGCAGGATATAATGCTATGTCCACCTCTGGAAATGTTGTTAGGGGATCGACAAATAATGCGATTAATAATTTTGCGCAATTGTATCGTGAAACGTATCTAGCAAATAACTGGAATATTGGTTTCTATAATATATCAATTACAAATAATCCAAACGATTCTGGCACAGGTGCATCTGGTTTCGCTGTGGCGAACACTGATGGTTCGAATACCGTGACCTATGTTGTTCTCACAACTACAGGAAATGGTTATCTTGAGACGCCAACGGTTACTTTTGCTTCTGGAAATGCGACTGTTAATACCACAGCACAGGGATTGGTTGCTGGTGAGACGAGTAAGTCTGGTGGAAACATGATCGCGAAATACATTACTCGCGAAATTGTACTTGAAGATGGATTCGAATCTGGAGATCTTCGCGTGTTTATGGACGCAATCCGTCCAACTGCAACAGACATTCAAGTCTATTATAAAGTTGTTTCTGGAGACGATCCGCAGCGACTTTCTGATAAGAGTTGGCGTAGAATGGTTATTATGAAGGATGTTTACTCTAAGAATTCAAGAACACTGATTGGTCTTGAATATCGTCCAACATTAGATGAAAATCTAATCTCATATAACGAGAATGGTGTAAATTACCCTGTTGGTGGCAAATTCAAATCTTTCGCAATAAAGGTTTGCATGAGAACTACTGATGCATCTATTATTCCGAAGATTAAGAATCTCAGAATTATTGCTATTCCATCTGGTTAAGGTGTATTATGGGTGACCGTGCAAGAGTAAAAGATAATATGAATTATGTGAAAGATTTAGATACCATGGTGGTTCTAAACACGAATAAAGCTGCAGTCGCAAAACATAATCAGAAAATGGCTGAGTTAAATAGAGCAAAACAGGTAGAAAGTGAAATAAATAATCTGAAGTCGGAAGTCACCGACATAAAGAATATGCTTTCTCAAATTTTAAAAGCCGTCGGTGGCGAGAAGTAAAATATGGCAAATACGTCAAATGTACCTTTAACGCAAACGTCCAATACATTTAATAATTGGCGTATAAATTCCAATCTCATGGCAAATGACGTCAATGAGATTGCACGTGGCAACTTTGTTAAGCCTACTGGAAATGTTACGATTTCTCAGGGTAAACTTACAATCGCAAACGCCGCTGGTGGAGTTATTCTAGACGTCGCTGATGATGCTCGAATTGCAGGTACACTTTACGCAGAAGATGACGTCGAAGTTGGTAACTCAACAAATCATGTTTACGTCGATGCTGGTGATATTCGTTATCGCCGCATGGGTGCAACTGACTTTTATCATATCAATACAAATACAACGATTTATGCAACGAATATTTCGTTTACGAACGCAGCCTCTGGCTCACTAAACGTAAACAATCAGTTTGTAACTGTAAACACACGATTTGCAAATGTGGCAAATACTCAAGCAACAGCCGTTTTAAACATCCACCCACCTAATGTTTGGGTATTCGGCACAAATGTCAATATTCAAAATACTGATGCAGGTTCGCTAAATGTATTCAATCGTTTGACTCATGTCAATTCGGGTAATGTTTATATCGGCAACAATAGCCCAACTTCTCAGTTTATTGTTGAGTCGCAAAATAGCATCTTCTTCGGAACGAATGTAACGATTCAAAATACAAGCACTGGTACGGTCAATATTAATAATCGTATTGTTGAAGTTACATCGCCAAATATCATCTATTCAAATACACACTCAAGCGCAAGATTTAACGTATTCCCAAATACATTCTTCCATGGTGGTGAGGTCAACGTCGCAAATACTGCGATGACGACAGTATTCAATGTGCACGCTCAGAATGCAACATTCTTCGGAACAAACGTAACCATATCGAATACAACAGTCGGTGGCACATTTAATGTAACATCTAATACTTTGATGACTGCATCAAATGTTACAATTGCAAATACTCAGGCAGGTGGAACGTTAAACGTTGCATCAAATACGAATATCACTGCTTCGAACGTTCTCATTTCGAATACTCAAGTTGGTGGCACATTCAACGTTGCTTCAAATACCACAATTACTGCCTCAAATGTAACTATCTCAAATACGCAATCAGGCGGCACATTCAACGTTGCTTCAAATACGACAGTAACAGCAGCCAATGTTACGTTCTCAAATACTACAGTGGGTGGCACTGTTAATGTAGCAACTAATACAAATATTACTGCTGCTAATGTAGTCATATCAAATACAACAGCTGGTGGAACACTGAACGTTGCATCAAATACTCAAATTACTGCAGCAAACGTAGTGATTTCGAATACAACGGTTGGTGGAACATTTAATGTTGCATCGAATACAACGCTATCACCACAGCATGTAGTATTCTCTAACACTGTGGCAGCAGCGACTGTTAACGTGACTCCAAATACTTGGATTAGTGGCAATTTAAATCTTGCTTCAAATCTTGAAGTCACTCGTACATCGTTCTTCTATGGCAACGTGATTGCTTCTCAAAATGCAAATGTGACGGGAACAGTCAATGTTGGGTCAATTCTTGCAGTAACTGGAAATACTTCGCTATTGTCTAACTTGGCAATTACTCGCAATACAGTAATGTCGCAGAATGCAAATGTGCTCGGCACATTAAACACTGCATCTTTATTTGTAGGCGGTAATGCTAATTTAACAACGTTGAATGTATCATCGCTCGCAAATATCTTTAATGCGAACATTCTAACTGCAACAATTACCTCTCTTACTGTTGTTGATCCAATTATCGCACCGTCTATTAATGACTCTGATAATTATCGCTTACGTTATACCGCAAACACTCGTGGTGACGGTTCGTTTGGCGTTTATCTTGGATCTGCTGCAAATGGTAATGCATTCCTAAGATTCGATTCAACAAACGGAAACGTTTGGCGTATCACATCAAACAGTACTCTTGGGATTTATGATACAATCTTCTCTACAAAAGCATATCATGCAAATACGTTGCAAGGATATTCTGAAGGTGTCATCACTTCGTCAGTCACTTCAGGTACATACACTGCAAATCTAGAGGCATCGAACATCTTCGATTTAACGCTTGCTCGTATCGCTGGATCATCAACGACGTTGACGTTTGAAAGAGCACCATTAAGTGGAAATCTATTCTCTGTGACATTGTTGCTACGTCAATCATCTACGGCTGGAAATACGGTATCATACGCCAACACAGTCAAGTGGTCTAACGGTGAAGAACCTTATCTTGCTTCTGGTATTGCTGGTAAACTCGATGTTGTCACATTGTTGACAGTTGACGGTGGTAATACTTTCTTCGGTTCACACGCTATGGCGAATGTTGGTTAAGGGAGTATTAAATGAGTAATGTTCTTAAATTTCCACAATCATCTTTAAATGATTCATTCAATGGAATTTTAAAAGCATATCGTGAGTCAGTCAAGGCAATTGATGCTCGCGAAAATGTTGTTGTTTTAAATTTAAATGAAGCAAATGTGTTTAATATCACTCTAAGAAAGAGTGTTGTGAATATTTCATTTGATCATTTACCTGAAGCCGACTTGGCTTATTCTTGTGTTCTTGTTTTGAAACAAGATTCAATTGGAAATCGTAAAGTCGTATTTCCAGAAAATGTGTATTGGTCTTTTAATGAAGTTGCAATTCTTGCAACGAAACCTGGATTCGCGGACGTTATTACACTAATGACCGTTGATGGTGGTGAAACATATTATGCTTCTCATGCTCTAGCCAATTTAGGA
>Ga0172373_10005720_pt1 | contig 16917 bp, 12 predicted proteins | sample Lak10m_2_FD_114546 | JGI IMG/M metagenome (GOLD analysis project Ga0172373, IMG submission 114546) | Freshwater microbial communities from Kabuno Bay, South-Kivu, Congo - kab_092012_10m | ecosystem: Environmental > Aquatic > Freshwater > Lake | place: Democratic Republic of the Congo...
CCAGGTGCCGGTCGGGCGAGACGACGAGGACGCGCATGCCCATGCGCTTCACCTGGACGGCGGCCATGACGGCCGCGGCGGTGCCCCCGTAGACGACGACGTCGGCCTCGTAGGCCGGGCGCATGGCGGGGCCCGAGGGCCGGGCGGCGGTGAGGAGGAGCGTCAGGGCGAGGCACCAGCGGTGCCTTCCGGCGACAATGGAGTGCATGGGCGGCATTTGAGGCAGGGAAATTAGGCCAACGGCGCGAGAATGTGCAGGATGGGTCATAGGGAATCGGCCACCTCCTCCGCCAGGCCGAAAGAGAGGGTCATGCCGTTGCCACCGAGGGCGTTGACGACGGTCACGCCCGACCTGGGCGACAGGACCACCTCCGTCCCCCCGTCCGTGCGTTTCACATAGAGGCCGTTCCAGCTGTGGGTAACCTCTTCCCTCGGGAAGCGGGCGAAACCGGCAAGGTAGTCGAGGATGAGCCGGTTGACGGTCCAGTTGTCGAAGGGGTCGTGCGTGTGACCATATTCGTGGGAGTCCCCGACGACGATCTCCCCGGACGCGTGCTGGGCCGCCATGACGTGAATGCCCCAGGCGACATGCTGCGGATAGCGCTCCCTCATGATCGCCCGCAGCCGGTCTGCCGAAGGGCCCGCCTCTGCGAAAGAGCCGTAATGGGTTAGGGAGAGCCCTCCGCACAGGGCCGGCCCCATGCGCCAGCCGTCGGGCTGTACCGGCAGTCGCATCATCTGCAGCTTGCAACGGGTGACGGGGGGCTCCGCGAAGACCCACGGGAAGAGGACTTCGAGGTCGGGCCCGCTGCAGACGAAGATCCTGTCGGCCAGGCAGGTGCCATCAGCCGTGATGGCGACGCCGGTGTCCACCTCGAGGACAGGTGTCTGCCATCTGAATTCGACGCCCCATTTCTCCGTGAGGTACCGGGGCAGGGTCCGGATGGCGGAGGGCGGGTCGACGATGATCTCGTCGCGACTGTAGAGTCCCGCCAGGAGTCCCCGCGGCTGGAAGGCGGCGCTTCGGCCATCTACCTCGGCGGGACTGAGGAGCCGGTAGCCGCGGTCGCGGCCGGAGGCTTCCATGAAGTCTTCCAGGACGGCCAGCTCCTCCTCCCGGTAGGCGAGGTGGAGGGAGCCGACGGGGTCGTGCCAGATGCCCGCCTCGCGGCAGGTCTCGAGCCAGATGTCGCGGCTGCGAAGGGCCCTGCGGTGGAGGGCTCCAGAAGGCTGCCCGACGGGCCATACCATGCCGAAGTTGCGGACGGAGGCGCCCACGGCCCGGGCGCTCCGCTCCAGGACGGTCACGCGGTGGCCCTTCACGGCAAGGGCCCGGGCCATGGCGAGACCTGCGATGCCGGCGCCGACGACGATGGCGGTGGGTCTTCGGTCGATGGGGGTCATGAGGGATGGGTTTGGCGCCTGTCCATCCGCCGAAAGAACAGGAGCGAGGTGATGCCGAGGATGAGCATGGCCAAGGCGACGACCACGGCACTCCGGCTGAAGAAGGCGAGCCATCCCGTGCCGGGGGCCCCGAAGTTCCGGAACAGCAGCACGGCGGTGCTGCCCAGGTAGCCGAAGGCGTCGGCGAGATACATCAGGTAGCCGATGTTGCCGCGCTGGCGGTAATGGGCGATCCACCGCTCGAAATAGAGCGTGTGGTAGCACATGTAGGGGAGGTACATGGAAAACCCCGCCACCACCATCCAGCCGACAGGTCCCATCAGTCCCCGCCCGTGCAGCACCGTGCTGCCCAGCAGCAGCAGGCCGCAGGCGATGCTGATGTGATGTGTCGCATGGAAGGCGGACCCGTTGTCGCGCAACAGCACCATCAGGCTCACCAGGAGCAGGACGGCGAAGGCGATGGGCAGCTCCGAGAGGACCAGGAGCTGCGGCATGCCTGAAAAGCCAAGTTCGTCCCAGAGCTCGACGGCGAAGTTGTCGCGGAGGTCGCGGAAGACGGTGAGTCCAACATAGAGAAGGACGGCCGACAGAATGCCCGGGGCAAAACGGCGGAAGAAATCAAGACGTTCCCGATCGGTCATGGGTTCCCTCGGCGCCCGCATGCCCACGTCCTCCGCTGCGGGCGGGGGCACCCGACCCAGCAGGTACATCCCCGCCAGCAGCAGGGGGAGGAAGAGGACGGCCGTGACGAAGGGCATCCAGAACTCGCCGACCGGCAGCGTTCGCAACACCGTCAGTCCCGCATTCTTGACGAGGCCGGACGAGACGATGAAGCTGGATGCCATCACCGCGCCGAGGAGCTCCGTCGTGCGACGGCCCTCGAGATGGCTGAACACGACCCCCCAGATCATCCCCAGGGGCAACCCGTTCAGGAACAGGCAGAAGGCGTTATACGGATAGGGGACGACGGCGAACAGCAACAGCGTGAGCCCGGCGAATCCCATCAGACCCGCCAGGGCCCGGCTGCGCCCCGTGGGCGACAGGGAGGAGACGAAGCGGACGCCCAGGAACTTCGAGAGGGTATACCCCACCAGCTGCAACACCACCAGCGACACCTTGTAATCCATGCCGAGGACCTCCCGGCCCGCGAAGGTGGCGGCGGTGAACGGCTTGCGGAAGGCGTACATGCTCAGATAGGTGACGAAGGCGGCCAGCGAGGCCTGCGCCATGACCCGCCAGTCGACCCGGCGCAACGTGTTCCATGTCGGAGCCGCCTCCGTCCCGTACGTCATCCGAGCGAATTGACGAGCTCCGGAAGGTCCCTCACGCTGTCCGTGATATGGGTGTGCGGAAACCGACTGAGGGTGTCGCGGGTGTTGGCGCCCGAGAGGACGCCGATATTCATCCCGCATCCGGCGTTGTAGCCCGACAGCAGGTCCGCCGGGGTGTCGCCCACCTTGACCACCTGACGCACATCCATCACGCCGAGGCGGTACATCGCCAGGTGTATCATGTAGGGGGCGGGTCGCCCCATGCCCCCCGTATCCTCCACGTCAAGCGCCAGATCCACCAGGCCGCGCTCCCTCCAGCGGAGTCCCGCTTCGATGGCGCGGGTGACATCGCGGTGGAAGCCGGTATCCGTGACGACGAGGATGCCCTCCGATCGGCACCATCGGAAGACGTCCTCCGCCCCCGGCATGGGCTGCAGGCCTTCCCGGTAGAAAGCCACCATCCGCTGCGAATAGTCCTCGAACAACGTGAGGGCACGACGGTGGTATTCGGGGTAGCGGATGCTTTCCATGTCCTCGATGCCGATGCGGTGGCCGTCCTGCCGGGCCAGCAGATACTCGTAGAGATGCACCTTGTTGGTGCCGATGGTGCGGCGGAAGAAGTCGAGCGGCACCTCCACGCCATGTGCCGCGGCGGAGCCATGCAGGCACTTGGCGACGGCATCGTCGTCGCTGACGGTCGTGCCTGAGAGGTCGAAGACGATCATGCGGGGCCTGGGCATGGCGACAGGTATGGGGTTCAAGGGATGATGCCGACGCGGTGGGGATTGCCGGCGATGGCGTGTCGGAAGGCCTCCCCGACGGCATCCAGCGGGAAGTCGCCGCTGATGAGCGCGTCGAAGGGCAGTCTGCCGTGCTGTCGTTCCATGAAGCGGACGGCCTCCAGCAGGTCGGCCGGGGTGTAGTTGTGGAGCCCGCGGACGGTCAGCAGGCGGCGGACGACCGTCTCCGCATCCAGCTGCACCGGCGGCTGCGGATAGGTGGAGCCGACCCATACGGCGACGCCCCCGACGTCGAGCCGCTCCAGCGAGGCCCGCAGGATGTCGGGGTGGCCGGTGAAGTCGAAGGCCAGGTCGAAGGAAGGCCTGTCACCCCAGGCCTCCGCGGGATCGGGCGACCGCAGGAACGCCGCAGCCGAGATGGGCATGTCCGCCCCGAACGGAGCCGCCTCGTCGAGACGCCGGGCGTCGGCATCCACGACGGCGACGTGGACGGCCCCCTGCTCTCGGCACATGGCGGCTGCGACAAGACCCAGCATCCCCGCCCCGGCCACCAGGACACGACGCCCCTCCACACCGCCCGAGAGGCGCAGGGCGCCCGCCACCGTGGCCACGGCGCAGTTGATGATGGCCGCCGTCCGGTCCGGCAGCCTCGCATCCCGCAAGACCACCATAGGGGTGTGCCGCCGCAGGATGATATGGCTGGCCAGCCCGCCATGCAGAACACTGCCGGCCGTCACCCGCTCGTGGCCGTATTTGAAAAGGCCCTCCGACTTCTGGGGGATGCCCCGGCGCGACATCGGCGATTCGGGGTCGGCCGCATAGACGGCCCAGGTGATGCGGTCGCCGATGCGGACAGGCTCCCCGCGCAGGTCGTCAGGCACCCCGCCCAGGCCCAAGGCCTCCACCCGGCCCACCACCTCGTGCCCCAGCGTCGTAGGGTCCTTCTCGCGCCGCTTGCCCTGCACCGTCAACACATCACTGCGGCACAGCGTCGCATAGCTGTTGCGTACCAATACCTCCCCAGGGCCCAGTTCGGGTATGGCGACGTCCCGAAGCTCGAAGTCGCCCCGCTCCGCATGGAAGACGGACATCCTCGCGGTCGAAGGCCTCACCGGATCAATGATTTGAGTTCGTCGAGGGATTCGATCACATGGTCGGGCGAGAAAGACGCCAGCGCGCCCCGGCCGAAGGAACCCGTCGTCACGCCCACGACAAGCCCGCAGCCCGCCATGCGCCCCTCCTGGATGTCGACAGGGGTGTCTCCGACCTTGACGACGGACCGGGGATCCGAGATCCCAAACCTCCGCATCAGCTCGGTGATCATGAAGGGGAAGGGGCGGCCACGCTCCACCTGGTCGCTGGCGATATGCTCATCCACCAGCCCCCGCCGACACCATCCGAAACGGTCGACGATGGCCTCCACGATGACCGCCGGAAAGCCCGAGTTGAGGGCGACACGAAAGCCCATCCCCTGCAAGTGCGCAAAGGCCCCCTCCGCGCCTGCCATGGCGCCCACCGCCTCCGATTCGGTGTAGAACCGGATCATGGCGTCGATGAAGGCGGCGTGGACGGCGTCGACGAACGCCTCGTCGGCGGACATCCCCCGCGCCTTGAGCAGCTCCGCGATCGCCTCCGTCTTGCGGAACCCCATCAGGGGGTTGACCTCGGCTAGGGAGAACTCCACCCCATGTGCCCGGAACGCGCCTTGGAAGGCCTGCGCTACATTGTCATTGTCCGTCACCGTGGTGCCGGCAATGTCGAAAACGACCAATCGGTGATCCATGGACTGCATCAGTTTATGCGGATGAGGTGCCGGAACGCCAGCTCACGGAAATGCGACAGTTCGGGCAAGGCGGCACCCGGCACCTTAGCCGCATCGTCCCAGGCCCGCAGCCGGAGGAATTGCCCGAAGTCGGGGTCCGCGGCAAAGCGGTCCGCCTCCGTGTCTGTCATCGGACCGCCCTGCAGCGACAAGGTCCGGCGGCTGGCGTCGGACAGTCGCTCCAGGTAGCCCGCCTCGCGGCAGGCCAGGTAACGCTTCGCCTCCACATGGCTCCTGACGAGCCGCCCGACGCGGGCGGAGAATCCCATCGCCAGGAGGTAGGCCTCACCCACCGCCTCGTGATCCTCCACACCCAATCCCTCCATCTCCCCCACCGGCAGGAGATGGGCGCAGAGATGACCGATGTCGTGCAGGAAAGCGGCGAGCACCGTCTCGTCGTCGGCCCCGTCGCGCAGGGCCAGGTCACCCGCCTGCAGCATGTGCTCCAACTGGGTCACGGGCTCGCCGTGATAGGCCCCCGACCCCTGCTCGTCCAGGAGGCCGAAGACCTGGTCTAGGATATTCGCCGCCGCCTCTGCCGTCATCATCGATTTTTATGTGCCAATGCCAAAACGCCGGAGTCGTACCCGGCCAAGGGCCAACTCCGCTCTGGATTCATCTCTCTCCAAGGGTCGGAGGGCTAAAGTCCCGAGGCCGCATGACACCCCCATTAAGAAATTGAGACCCTTGTGTTAAGACGGACGGCAGCTTGTGGAAAACCGGGGGACCTGAACGGATCCATGGCTGATTTAACCCCGCGGTAACTTTGGCGTAACAGAAAGTTCCGAGCATGCGGCAAGATCGGAGGCAGACCACTCCAGCCTCACTTACGACAACTGCACGACATGGACCGCAAACATGCCCGGATCGCCATTCTGTACGCCCGCTCCGAGGACACCCCCTGGCAGGAGAACGTGGACGACCTCACGGTGGACACCATCCTCCGACACTTGCCCGGAGATGCGGACCATGGCGTCTTCCGCTTCACAGGTTTCGATACGTCACTCCTCAAGGCGCTGTTGGGGTACGACCTGGTGTTCAACCTGTGCTATGGATATGGCGAAATCGACCAGGTACAGGTGGCAGAATGGCTGACGAAGAACGGATTGCCGCACACCGGCTCCCTGCCGGGCCCGATGCGGTTGGCGCAGGACAAGGCGACACTGCCCTTCCTATGCCGTGCCGTGGGGGTCGAGACGCCACCGCTGCTCGAGGATGTCGACGACCTCGCCGACGACGAACTATATGTCCGCAAGCCCCGCTACGGAAGCTGCCACCGGGGGGTGATCGTCGGCACCGGCGCCATGCTGCGACAAAGCCGCCTGTCGGCCGATGCGGAACACCTCTTGCAGCCCTACCTGCCGGGACGCGAGTTCTCCGTGGCCGTCATACCCGGCCCCGGCGGCACGGGCAGGGTCTGCCTCCCACCCGTCGAACTCAAGCCCGACGACGGCTCCCCCGTGTTTGTCCCGGGACGGGGGCCCTACCAGACGCTGCGCGACTTCGACCCCGGCCTCACCGGGCGGTTACGCGAACGGCTCATGCGCGACGCCCTGGCCCTGCACCACGCGATGGGCCTCGCGGCCATGTCGAGGACCGACTTCAGACTCGATACGCAAGGGACCGTCCATGCCCTCGACGTCAACGCCCTGCCCAACCTTCACCCGTTCAGATCGCTGATGCCGTCCATCTCCAGCCATGCCGGCATCGGCATCCCCGAACTCCTCGACCGGGTAGTGGCCTTTTCGATCCACGCCTCGGACAGAAGGCTGGCCTCCCCAACAGAAGCATGAACCCCGCCAACATCCAAGTCGCCACATGAAACCGAACCTTGCCCTGCTTTCGACCCTGCTCCTGCTCACTGCCACTCCGGAGACCGCCGGGGCACAACGGCTGCGGGCGGTCGACTCGGCCATGTTCGCCGTGATCGCCTCCGGAAAGGTGCCGGGCGGGGTCGCCCTCGTGATGTCGCAGGGACGGATCGTACATCACCAGGCCTACGGGTCGGCCGACCCGGTCGGCCGGCAACCCATGGACACCGCCTCCGTATTCCGCATCGCCTCGATGACGAAGGCCGTCGTCTCCGTGGCCCTGCTGCAACAGGTGGCATCGAAGGGGCTGTCCCTCGACATGCCGGTAGAGCGACTCCTCCCCGCCTTCGGGCCGCAACAGGTGGCGGTACCCGAGAAGGGCACCTACCGGCAGATCGAGAAGAACCGGTCCGTGACCCTGCGAGACCTCCTCACCCACCGGTCCGGCATCTCCAGCGCCACTGAACACCCGGCCTTCACCGCGCTGTTCAGAAAATACGGACTGGAGAGCCCGTTGGGCCTGGGTTTCACCGACCTGGCCGCCCAGGTCGACGCGATCGCCGCCATGCCCCTCGTCCACCAGCCCGGTGCACGGTTCAGCTACGGCTCCAGCACCGAAGTCGTGGGAAGACTGGTGGAGGTGTTATCGGGCATGCCGCTGGACAGATACCTCCGCAGGCATCTCTTCAGGCCCCTCGGGATGAACGACACCGGCTTCAGACTCAGGGCATCCCAGGCATCAAGACTCGTGCCCGTCTGCATGACCGGCCAGGACAGCCGTCTCACGACGGTCGATACCGCCCTCTTCAAGGTCGACTTCCCCCTCGACCGCAAGAGCCGGTACGTCTCAGCGGCCGGAGGACTCGTATCGACCGCATCGGACTACGCCCGTTTCCTCCAATGCCTTCTCGACGGCGGGGTCCGCAACGGCGTACGCATCCTGGAGGGGCGCTGGGTGGACAGCCTCGTCACCAACCAGCTCGGTGATGCCACCTTCATCTTCGGCGGCATCCGCTCCCTCAACCGTTTCGGACTGGGGGTGGGACTGACCTCCCGGGCCGGGACCGCCATCACCCACGCCTCCGAGGGTTCCTTCTTCTGGGGAGGGGCGCTGAACACATCCTATCTGGTCGACCCCAGGCGGGGCATCCTCACCGTCTTCCTCTTCCAACGGCTGCCCTTCGACCTGGCGCCGGTGCTCTCCTCCCTCGAACGCACAGCCTTCGACGCCCTGCTGTCCGGCAGCACCCTGCAATGACCGGCAACGGCCCATCCTCCCCTCACCCCCCGTCCGCCAGGATGGCCTCGACGAAACGCCGGACCTCCGCCGGCGGCGTCGGCAGCCCATAGGCCTCCGGGCGGTACGAGGGACGCCCCTTCGGCATCGACAGGGCCTGCTCGAGCTTCTCCGACAGGTCGTCCACGACAGGGTCGAAAGGCACAAGGTTGTCCGAGATCCGCAACAGGTCGTCCGCCGACCGGTTCTCGTAGGTGTTGGTCACCGTCGGGATGCCCGAGGCCGCCGCCTGGTAGGCGATGACGCCCGGGTGCGGCGCGTAGATGAGCGACACCGCCGCGTCGCAGGTGCCGATCAGCGCCAGGTAGTCGTCCTGCGGCAGCTTGCTCGCCACCACGACGCGGTTGCCGCCGCGCGTGAAGGAATAGGCCGTGCGCACCGTGCCCACGAGGTACAGCTCATAGCCCTCGTGCGTGTCGCAGAAACGCATCGCAGCCGCCCATACGAGCTCCGGAAGGTTGCGCTGGTTGAAGGCCTCGGGCCGGAAATAGAAGAAGAGCCGGCGGCTCCGCCCCCCGACCACCTCGAAGGGGCGCACCGCCGGGTGCGTCACACAGACGCGCGCACCCGCCAGCAACCCCCGCGCCGCCAGGTAGCGGTGCAGCATGCCGGTGGAGACGACGAGGTTCCGCGACAGCCGTATCGACCGCTCAGCCATGGCATGACCCGCACCGAGCGGAAAGAAGCCCGGCTCGTACTCCTGGCAGAAATAGAGGGTGCGGGCCGGGTCGCCGAACTGCGCCAGCGCCCGGGCGGTGGTGACATGGCTGTAGGTGGCCACCAGGTCGGGCCGCTGCCCCAGGTCGGCCAACCCGCCCACATGCACCACCTCCGCACCCGGCAGGTACCGCACCGCCAGGCCCGCCTCGAAACCCGGAGCCTCGACACTCACCACCACCCGGTCGAAGCCCTCGGCCACCTCCTGGAAGAATGCGAAGAAGCCCGCATAGCCGGCGTAGAAAAGGTCCTCCTGCAGGTCGTCGACCATCAGCAACAGCAGACGGCCGGGGCCCGGCGCCCCGACGGGCAGCCGCGGGAACGCGAACGGTGGCGGCCGCATGAAACGCGGCTCGGTGAAATCGGTGGGATACCGGTTCGCCAACCCGAAACGCGCCGACAGGTGATGGTCGCTCCAGGCCCGCCCCTCCGCCCGTCCGTGATGGCAGAAATGCTCGTAGCCGCAGCAGAAATCACCCCGCAGCACAGCATCCCGCACGTCGGCGTGGACGGCGAGGTAGAAGGCCTCGTCGAAGTCGAGCGGCGTGGCCCGCCCCGCCATCAGCCCCGAGAGCGCCTCCCGGAAATCGGCCAACGGGGCCGCCGCCATGACAGAGGCCCCGTGCAGCCGCGCCAGCCGCCCGGCATCCGCCGGTAATGGCCGAACCGATGCCGGCAGGGCATCCGCAGCGTCGGACGGGAGGGGATGGGACATTCGGGAACTGACGCCGGGTCAAGGGCCGGCAGCACACAAGATAGCGGCGGGCTCCAGCGGCCGATGCACACCCTACATCGATATGTACGTCCGATCGCCCACCGGCCCTACGGGAGGGCAGCATGCTCGTCAGCCACCCATCCCCGGCACGTCCATGCGGAACATGTCCTCCGACTCCTTCTTCCGGATGCCGAAATTGTACCGCAGGTTGATCCCGAAACGCCGGGTGTCGGAACGGCGCTCACCCTCCGCCGCGACACTGCCCTGCTGCAGCCGGAAGGCATAGCGGTTGGTGTAGAAGATGTCGTTCACGCTGGCGGTGACGGAGAGTTTCCTTTTGAGGAAGTTCTGCGTGAGGTTGAGGTTGAGCTGCCCGAAGTCGCCCAGCTCGTAGAACTGCAGCTGCCCGCGCATCCGCCAGAAGCCGTTCATCGTCGCCTGCGTGTTCCTGCCGAGCTTGAGCATGTGGAAGGTGAAGAGCGTCCAGGAGCCGCGCCGGAACGTGAGCGGACTCCTCTCGTACACGCCGTCGTAGGCGTTGAAATTGTACTGGGCGCCGACGACGAAGAAGTACTTCCCGCCGGGCGGTATGGCGCCGATGACGCGGAAATAGTCCTCGCGGTTGGAGCCGAGGTTGTCCTGCGTGCGCACGGCCACGTTGCGGTTGCTGTCGCTCGGGTAGAGCACCTGCGTGAAGATGTCGCGCGTGATGTTACGGCCCAGGGCGATGATGGGCCTGTCGGCCGCGGAGATGTTCACCTCCCAGTTCTGCGTGAACTGCGGCCGAAGCCTCGGGTTGCCCGTCTCGTAGAGGTACTGGTCGACCACGCGCACCGACGGGTTGAAGAGGTCGTAGGACGGCCTTGCGATGCTGCGACGGTACACTAGATAAGACCTCAGCTCATACCCCGCGATCGACATCACCTTGCGGCTGAGGTAGGCATAGGGGAAGAGGTCGGTCCGTCGGATGCGGAAAGAGGTGTCCGAGGGCAGTCGCTGGAAGCCGGTCATGTTGGTGTTCTCGAGCCGTACCCCCGTCTTCAGCAGGAATCCCGCAAAAGGCTTCGAGGCCTGGGCGTAGGCGGCATGGATATGTTCGGAATAGTCGTACGCGGAGGTCCGCTGTGGGTCGGCCACCCGTGTGGAGCCGATGATCCGGTCGAAGCGCGTGTCGTTGGAGAAGCGCACGTTGCTGGACTTGACGCCCGTCTCGAGGGTCACCTTCCCCTTGAACTTGCGGGTGAGGTTCGACTCGAAGACGAGGCTGTAGGGACGGTTGCGGATGTCGCCTTCGGACTCGAGCAGATCGGCGACCGGTAGGGTGTAGCGCGTGTCGATGTCCTGACGGCTGCGGCCGGGGTTGTGTCCCAGTGAGAGGGTGCTGACCCATTCGGAGCCGGCGCTGTCGATCCGGTACTTCAGGTTGAAGTCCTGCGAATAGCTGAAGCTGCGGCCGGTGCTGAGCACGTCGTTGGCGTTGGCCGACAGCAGGCGGGCGGTGGAGACCTTCGAGATGGTCGTGGGGTTGCTGCTCTGGCTCTCCGATCCACCGATGCTGAGGCGCGTGTCGAAGCCATGGTCCCATCGGCCCTTCGTCCGGTTCATGCCGAAGCCTAGGTAGAGCGAAGTGCCCGGCTGCACGGCGTGCGAGGTCTGCCGCAGGATGGTGTCGCCCGTCACCTGGCGAGACGAGGCGATGTCGTCGAACCCGTTGCGCGTAGCGCCCTGGAGGGTGACATAGGCGCCCTTCCCGTTCTGGCTGCGGGAGAGGTTGAAGCCGAGGAAACGGTTGCCGTGGACGCCCTGGTTGAAGCCGGTGGTGATACTGCCCGTGATGCCCAGCCTAACGTTCTTCTTCAGTACGATGTTGAGGATGCCGCCGCTGCCGGAGGCGTCGAAGCGTGCCGAAGGGGTGCGCAGGATCTCGATCTTCTCCACGGCATTCGGGGGCAGGCTCTTGAGGAGGGTGGCGATGTCGGCGTTGGAGATCTTCTGTTCGATGCCGTTGATGTATATGCGGGCGGGCGTGGTGCTGCTGAGGTAGACATTGCCGTCGGGGTCGGCGAACACGCCCGGCACCTTCTCGAGGATCTCGTAGGCATTGGTGGAGCTGGCCGCCACGGGCTCGGGGTCGACGATCGTCTTGTCGTCCTCCTGCCGCAGCAGGGGCTTTCGGGCCACCACCACGACGTGCTCCAAGGCCCGCTTGTCGGGCTCGAGCCGGATGACAAGCGTCCTGGACGTGTCGGATGACGGAAGCCTCGCCTCCTGCGGCAGGTAGCTCAGCGCCAGGGCACGGATCCGCAGGGCAGCCCCCTTCCGGCGGACCAGCAGCGCGAAACCCGAACTGTCGGTCACCCGCCCGACACTGTCGCGCCCTGTCCGGTAGACCACCAAGGTGGCGAAGGGGATGGGACTGCCGTCAGCAGCCGTCACGGCCACCCGCAGGACCGTCTCCTGCGCATGCGACGGGAAGGCCGCCAGGAGGAGGAAGAAGACGATGACGGATCGAAAGGGGCGGGACATGTGCTGCAGGTTCATCAGGCCGGGGTTGGGTTGCCGGCCTATTTGACAATCGTCGGGGCATATGGTTGCGCGGACCGACGACATCGCAAAGGCCTTGCCCGTCCACACGCAGCGGCGGGGTTCGTTTCCCGCGACTTGCGTACATTCAATGCACCCAAAATCCCGCCGATGCCACGCCTCCGACTTCTCCCGCTGCTCTGCGCCTTTGCAGGCGCCCAAGCCCAGGACACCCTGCCCGTCTACCGCAAACTCGCCGAGATCGCCGTGATCGACCAGAAGGTCATGATCCCCATGCGCGACGGGGTCCGCCTGGCGACCGACATCTACCGTCCCAAGGGCAACGGCCGCCATCCGCTCATCCTCTCGCGCACCCCCTACAACTTCAACAGCTGGGTCGACGGCAAGATGACCGCCCGCAGTTTCGAAGAGGCCTACGAGGCCGTGAGCCGCGGCTACGCCTTCGCCGTGCAGAACGAACGGGGCCGCTTCTTCTCGGAAGGCGAGTGGGACATCCTGGGCACGCCCGTCACCGACGGCGACGACGCCTTCTCCTGGTTCGCGGCACAGCCCTGGTCCAACGGGAAGGTCGGACTCATCGGCTGCTCCTCCACCGCCGAATGGCAGATGGCCGTCGCCGCCCGCAAACACCCCGCCCTCGGCGCCATCGTGGCCCAGGGCTTCGGGGCCGGCGTCGGCAAGGTCGGCCGCTACCACGAACAGGGCAACTGGTACCGCGGCGGCGCCCAGCAGATGCTCTTCACCTCCTGGCTCTACGGCACGCAGAACGACAGGTACCGCCCCACCCTGCCGAAGGACATGACGCAGCAGGACCTCATCCGCATCTCCCGCTTCTACGACATGGCGACCGAGATGCCCCGCGTCGACTGGGCCCGCGCACTCGCCCACCTGCCCGTCAGCGACATCATCCGCAACGTCGACGGGCAGCAGGGCGTCTACGAGAAGATGATCGCCCGCAAGCCCAACGACCCCGACTGGTACAAGGGCGGGCTCTGGCACGAGACCATGCCCATCGACGTCCCCGGCTACTGGTTCGTGTCGTGGTTCGACGTGTCGTCAGGACCCAACATCGAACTCTTCAACCACGTGCGCAACAGCGCCAGGGACAGGAAGGTGGCCGACGACCAGTACCTCGTCATCGCCCCGGTCCTCCACTGCTCCTACAAACGGGCCTCGGCCGACACCAAGGTGGGCGAGCTCAGCGTCGGCGACGCCCGGCTCAACTACGACGCACTCACCTGGGCCTGGTTCGACCGGCACCTCAAGGGCGAGGCCAACGACTTCAAGCAGCAGAACCCCCGCGTCCGCTACTACACCATGGGCGCCAACAAGTGGCAATCGGCCGACAGCTTCCCCCTCCCCGGCACCCGCATGCGCGACCTCTGGCTCTCCAGCGGCGGCCACGCCAACACCCGCAACGGCGACGGCGTCCTCGCCACCCGACCGCCCGCCAAGGACCAGCCCGACACCTTCACCTACGACCCCATGAACCCGGTGCCCTCCTACGGCGGCAACGTCTGCTGCACCGGCAACGCCGTCCAGGGCGGCTCCTTCGACCAGTCGCAGATGGAACTCCGCGACGACATCCTCGTCTACACCTCCGAACCCCTCACCGAAGGCGTCGAGGTCACCGGCTTCATCGAGGCCACCCTCTACGTCTCCTCCACCGGCCCCGACACCGACGTCACCCTCAAACTCATCGACGTCCACCCCGACGGGAAGGCCTACAACCTCGACGAGACCATCCAACGCCTGCGCTTCCGCGAAGGCTACGACAAGGAGGTCTTCATGGAGAAGGGTAAGGTGTACAAAGTGAATATGAGCCCGATGGTCACGAGCAACCACTTCGCCCCCGGCCACCGCATCCGCATCGAAGTGTCGAGCAGCAACTTCCCCCGCTTCGAACGCAACCTCAACACCGGCGGCAGCAACTACGACGAGTCCAAGGGCAACGTGGTCCGGAACAGCATCCACCATTCGAAGGCGCACCCCTCGGTGATCCGGCTGCCCATCGCCCCGGCCCGGTGACCCCGACCGGCATCAGCCACCGGCAAGGGCCGTCCCGCGGCCCCGGGCCACGCTAGCCCGGCCGCCGGACGCCCGACGGCACGTACACACGGTAGAAGCCGCCCGCATGCGCCTCCGTGTACCCATGCCGCCCCAGGGCGGAGGCGATGCCCTTGCCGTCCAGACCGCGGACGTCCTCGGGAAAGCCGAAGACGAGCACCACCACGGGCCTGCGGCCCCTCGACGTCAGCCATTGCGCGAACCGCGCCACGTCGGCAGGGTCGTGGTAGAACATCGTGTGGTTGCTGCGGAACTCGGCAGGCGCCCCGTCGAGGTACCGGAAGACGTACGACTCGGTGCCGTAGTACAGCACGCTGCCGTCCTCCGACAGGTGGCGCACGCGTTCGACGGCCAAGAGAAGGTCTTCGATGCCCGCCTTCCGAGACGGGGTTGTACGGACCCCCGCCAGGCGCGGATGGTCCACCGTGGCGGTCAGCTCGGGCAGCCTGCCGTCCATCAGCACAGGGCCCACGGCCAACTTGTAGTACAGGCAGAAGGCCAGGGCCACGACGGCCGCAGCCCCCATGAAACGCCCGACGGAAGCCGGTAGCAGACGGACACAGAAATGGAAAAAGATGGGCGTCGCACCCGTCAGCAACAGGGCCGTCTTGATCAAACCCGTATTCGACCCCGCCATCGGCACGAAACTCGCGCAGAGCAGGAACAGCGAGAGCTGCACCCACAGATATCGGCCATGCCGCCACGACAGCCATACGGCACCCGCACCCGCCAGGTAGCCCCAGGCGGCCAGCTGCAGGTGCAAGGGAAAGGACCAGCCACCGGCCGGACGCACCCAGGCCACCAGGCCGAGGCCGAAGACGGCCAGCACGGCCGCATCCCACAAGGCCTTCCGCACGATCCGTCCCCGGACGATGTACCAGAGGGCGGCCAGGGCCGAGAGGGCGGCCACGTTAACCCCGATGCGTACGGCATCGCGCAGGTAGCGCAGCAGCGTCAGCTTCAGGGGATGGTTGGCGGATGACTCCTCCGAAAGGCTCGACCAGATATGCCCGACCATGCCCGACAAGCCCCCCGCCCGCACCCCCGCCTCACCGGCCAGGGCAAAGGCCTGGAAAAGGAGGACGTAGGCGAGCAGCAGCGACATGCCGAAGGCGACGACATGCAGGGCCGCCGCCCGCACCGACCGGCCCTGGAAGGGCACCGTCGACAGCAGCAGCAGTCCGACGGGCAGCGCCATCGACAAGCCCGGCAGTCGGAGCGCCGTCAGCAGGGCCGTCAGGATGCCCAGCAGGGCGGCCGTGGCCACACCGCCCGACAGCAGGTGACGCCAGGCCACCCAGGCCACCCCCGCCACCCCCAGCGCCGAGAAACTGTCGTACCCCAGGATGTTGAAGGCGATGGCCGACGACATCACGATGCCGGCAGCCGCCATCAGCAGCCGGCTCCGCTCGGACGCCTCACGGCACAGGACGAAGGGCAGGCCGGCATGCATCAGCACCAGCAACACCGCATCGAGCACCCGGAACGACAGCAGGTCGAAGCCGGCGACCTCGCCCCAGATACGGCCCAGATGGGGGTACAGGAACACCATGAACCCCATATTGCTGGGCGTTCCCATGAAATGCCGGATGTGATAGAAGGTGTCGATCCAGTCGAACCCGTAGCAGGTCAGGACGAAGGGCAGCGGGACGGCCAGCAGCAGGAACGCCGCCCGAAGGGCCCATGGGGAACGCTTGTGCATGGCTGTTTCAATGGCCTTCCACGGATCTGCCCGGACACCCGACCGGACACATCGGGCCGCATCGCGGACGACCGGCGGGAGACTCCCCCGGAAGGATGGATAAAGGTAATTCGCCCCCCCGGCTGTTGCAAGCCGTCCCGACACGATGGAGCGACCCGGGGCCGTACGCCCTTTTTTCGTAAATTCATGGTAACCCTTCCACTCCGGTCAAAGCCCGCGACATGTGCGGTCGCACGTCGCAGATACCGCGCAACGCATGAAAAGACGCTCCTGGCAGCCGCTCCTCCTGTCGCTGGCCCTCCAACCGCCCGCCACCGCACAGCAGCGCGACACCCTCTGCCTCCTCCAACTCAACGACATCTACGAGGTCGCACCCCTGCAGGGCGGCCGCATCGGCGGACTGGCACGCATCGCCACCCTCATCGACGAACACCGGAAACGCTACCCGACGACCGTCTTCGTGGCGGGCGACTTCCTCAGCCCATCCCTCATGGGCACCGCCGTGGTCGATGGGGAACGCCTCAGCGGCCGGCAGATGGTGGACCTCTTCAACCGGATCGGCGTGGACATCGTCACCTTCGGCAATCACGAGTTCGACATCGGCGAGGCACCCCTGCAGCGCCGGATCGACGAGTCGGCCTTCCAATGGGTCAGCGGCAACGTGCGCCGGGCCGATGGCAGCCCCTTCCACAGGAACCGGGATGGACGGCAGGAACCCTTCCCTGCCTATGTCCGCATCGAAGCGCCGAAGGACCGGTTCCGCATCGGCGTCTTCTCGCTGACACTCCCCTCCAATCGTCCGCCCTACACCCGGTTCGCATCCTATC
>Ga0172373_10005722_pt1 | contig 16914 bp, 13 predicted proteins | sample Lak10m_2_FD_114546 | JGI IMG/M metagenome (GOLD analysis project Ga0172373, IMG submission 114546) | Freshwater microbial communities from Kabuno Bay, South-Kivu, Congo - kab_092012_10m | ecosystem: Environmental > Aquatic > Freshwater > Lake | place: Democratic Republic of the Congo...
AGACCTTCGCCGAGGCCCATGCCGGCACCGACCTCGCCGCGCAGGCGCTGCTGTGGGTCTTCCGCCTGGCGGAGGGCGACACGCAGCTCATGGAGCGCACCGTCCAGGGCCTGCTCGAGAACTACATGGAGAGCCCGGTGCTGGCCGAGCTCGCCGGCGAGCTGCGCTACGCGGGCTACCAGATCGGCGCGGCTCCCGTGCAGAAGGCGCTGCGCGAGCTGGCCGAGTTCTCGCCGCACGAGAAGGTGCGTGGTCAGGCGCTGTTCGTGCTGGGCTGCGTGCTCGTGTCGGAGGCGAAGACCGATGCCGAGAAGGCCGAGGGCCGCAAGTGCCTCGAGACGGTGATCGCCGAGTATGGCGAGGTCGCCGCGCGCTCGGGCACGCTGGGCGAGGAGGCCCAGGGCTGGCTCTTCGAGCTCGACCACCTGCAGATCGGCATGGTGGCGCCCGACTTCGAGGCGACCGACGAGAACGGCGCGAAGTGGAAGCTCTCCGACTACCGCGGCAAGGTGGTGGTCGTCGACTTCTGGGGTTACTGGTGAGGGCCGTGCCGTGCGATGCTCCCGCACGAAAAGGCGCTCGTGCAGCGCCTGAAAGACCAGCCCTTCGCCCTGCTCGGCATCAACTCGGACGGTGAGGCCGAGGAAGTGAAGAAGATGCTCGCCGAGCAGGAGATCACCTGGAGGCAAGCCATGGACGGCGACACCAGCGGACCGCTGGCGACGCGCTGGAACGTGCAAGGCTGGCCGACGATCTACATCCTCGACGCGGAGGGCAAGATCCGCTTCCGCGACCTGCGCGACGAGGAGATGGAGAAGGCCGTGAACGAGCTCCTGGCCGAGCTCGCAGCGAAGAAGGGCGGTGCGCGATGAGGTCCTTCGTGACGTGCGCGCTGCTCCTCGGCCTCGCGGGTCTGCCCGCGGCGCTGCAGGGCGCGACGGCGGCGAAGGCCGAGGTCGCGCCCGAGCAGGCGAAGCTCGACGCGCTCGTGGTGCGCTTCAAGAAGCACCAGGCCGACTGCCTGGCCGAGTACCAGAAGGCCCAGACCGACGAGGAGCGCAGCTCGGCCCTCACGCGGCGCGAGGGCCGCGAGTTCCTGCCGGAGTTCCAGGCCCTGGCCGACGAGTTCGCGGGCACGGATGCGGCCGGCAACGCGCTCCTGTGGACGCTGCGCATCGGCATCGTCGAGCGCGCGGCGGCGCAGGCCGTCGTCGCGCGCCTGATGGAGGAGCACATGGAGAGCGAGCTGCTCTCCGCGCTGCCGAGCGAGCTCGCCGGGCGTGCGGCGGTGATCGGTCCGGCCGAGGTGCAGAAGGTGCTCGGCGAGCTGGTCGAGTTCTCGCCCCACAAGAGCGTGCAGGGCCAGGCGCTCTTCGTGCTCGGCTCGCAGGGGCTCGAGTCGAAGGACCCCGCGGCTCGCGCCAGGTCGCGCGCCGCGCTCGAGCGCGTGGTGGCCGAGTTCGGCGAGCTCGAGAACTTCCGCGGCAAGCTGGGCGACCAGGCCGGCGGGATGCTCTTCAAGCTCGACAAGCTGCAGCTCGGCATGCCCGCGCCGGACTTCGAGGCGACCGACGAGAACGGCGTGAAGTGGAAGCTCTCCGACTACAAGGGCAAGGTCGTCCTGCTCGACTTCTGGGGCTACTGGTGAGGGCCCTGTGTGGCGATGCTGCCACACGAAAAGGCGCTCGTGCAGCGCCTGAAAGATCAGCCCTTCGCCCTGCTCGGCGTCAACTCGGACGGTGAGGCCGAGGACGTCCGGAAGATGCTCGCCGAACAGGGCATCACGTGGCGCCAGGCCATCGACGGCGGCACCGACGGTCCCTGGGCCACGCGGTGGAACGTGTCGGGCTGGCCGACGCTCTACCTGATCGACGCCGAGGGCAAGCTGCGCGAGTACTGGCTGGGCGGCCCGTCCGAGGCCGAGCTCGACAAGAAGATCGAAGCCCTGATCGCCGAGGCGAAGAGCAAGTAGCGCACCGAAGCACCGGTCGTTCTCCGCAGAGCCGGCGAGTCACCCTCGCCGGCTCTGCGTGCTTCAGCGCTGCAGGATCCAGGCTGCCCAGGCGAGCGGATGGGGAGCTTCCGCCCGCGTCGCGAGCCGCGCGCGGCGCAGGGCCTCGGGTGCGTCGGCGCCGTGCGCGCGCTCGGCGTGGTAGCGCGAAAGGAAGCGCTCGCTCGCACGATCGTCGACGGCCCACAGGCTCGCGACCACCTCGCGCGCGCCACCGGCGAGGAAGCCGCCGGAGAGCCCGGCGAGCCCCGCACCCTCGCGCCACTCGCCGCGGCCCGTGTGGCAGGCCGCGAGGATGACCTCGAGTCCGTCGAGCGGGAGCTCGGCCGCGCGCCAGGCCTCGAAGGGCGCACCGCGCGGCGTCTCGCCGCCCACGAGGATCCAGCCGTGGGCGGGCCGTTCCGGATCGATTCGCCCGTGCGCTGCGACGTGCAGGCGCGCGGCCCGCGCCAGCTCGCGCTCGAGCTCGGCGACGCCGGCCTGATCCACGCGCCGTGCGCCGTTGACGAGATCCTGGCTTCCGACCGTGGCCGCAAGCGCGTCCGGCGGGCGCACGATCACGGTCTCGCCGTCGCGCGCCGCGCGCGGGCGAGCGAGGCGCGCCAGCGAGGCCACGCGCACGAAGGCGTGGTGCTCGCCGAGGAAATCGAGGTCGGCGAGGTGCGCTCCCGCACGCGCCGGATCGAAGCGCCCCGGGGCTCCGCCGGTGACGAGGGCCTCGAAAGGCAGGGCAGCGAGGGTGCCATCGAGCAGGAGCGCGACGCGCGCGCCGGGCGGCAGCGCGAGCGGCGCGACCAGGATTTCGTGCAGGCGGCGCGCGAGGTCGACGTCGAAGTCGAGGTGCGCGAGGTCGACCTCGCCCGCCTCGAGCCGCTCGAACGGGGCGCGCAGGCGCGCGACGGCCTGCTCAAGCTCGACACGCGTCGGCGCGAGCGGCACCGCCCGCACGGGGGCTTGCGCCGCCGCCTCGACGCGCAGGACCAGAGTCCCGCGCGGGCCGACGAGGTAGACGAGCGCGAGATCGAGCCGCTCCGCCGCGAGACCGGCGCGCAGCGCGTCGAGCGGGAGGCCGTGGGCCTCGTCGGTCAGCACGCGGCCCGTGGCGAGGTCGGCCGCGAGCTGCGCGCGGTCCAGCTCGGCACTCGCACGCGCGAGCTCGGTCGCCTGCTCGTCGCGGACGAGCTCGAGCGCACCGACGCGCTCGCGCAGGCGCTCGAGCTCGGCGCTCGGCGGCGCGGAGAGCGGGCCGTCGCGGCGCGTCGTGCGCTCGTCGAGCACGCGCGCCTGCAGCAGTCCGGCGAAGGCCAGGGCCTCTTCGAGCGAGCCCGTCGCCGCGGCGGCGGCGGCAGCATCGCGATACACGTCGGCGCGCGCCCGCAGAGCGTGCTCGACCAGTCCGCCCGCGGCGAGGCGCCGGCGCCAGGCCTCGATGTCCGCCACCGCCGAACGCAGCTCGGTGAGCGCGTACGCTGCCTCGCCGCGGGCCAGTGCGCGCCGCCCGCGCAGGGCCGCCACGCGCCACAGGATCTGACGGTCGCGCAGCTCCCGGCCGAGCCGCTCGGCCGACTCCAGCGCGGCGTCGAGGTGCCTCTCGTCGCCCTGCGCCTCCTCCAGGGCCTCGGCCGTTCCCAGGGCACCGATCGCCTCGAGGAACGGCACGGCGAGTTCACGCCCCGCAGCCTGCGCCCGCGCCAGCGCTTCTGCGGCTGCGCGCGGCTCGCCCGCCGCGAGCAGCACGAAGCCGCGGTTCTTCTCGGCCCACGCGGCCCCGCGCGGATTGCCCAGGCGCTCGAACTCGCGCGCGGCCTCGGCGAGCAGCGCGAGACCTTCGTCGAAGCGCCCGAGGTCGCCGAGCTGCAGACCGAGCGTCAGCTTCGCCTCGAGGTGCAACAGCGGCGCGAGGCGTGCGACGCCCGGATCGAGCGCGAGCTCGTGCGCGCGGCGGGCGAAGCCCACGGCCGTCTCGAGCCGTCCGACATCGGCCAGGATTCCGGCCGCGAGCAGATCGAGCCGAACCCAGGACTCGTCGTGCGCGGGCGCGGCCGCGTCGAGCGGAGCGTGCGCCGCGCACAGCTCGAGCGCCTGGCGGTGTCGCCCGAGGTCATAGAGCAGGCTCGCATGCGCCTCGGCCGCGAGGCGCGCGGCGATCCCGGAGCCCGAGCGTCCGGCGGCCTCTTCCGCGCGACGGATCTCCTCCAGCGCGTGCGCGTGGTCGCCGAGCGTCATCGAGATCCGCGCCACGTCCGAGCGGTGGCGGGCCTCGTCGCCGGGGGCCGCGTGCGCGGCGTCGCACTCGGCCGCAGCCGCGAGCAGGCTGCGCGCTTCCTCGAGCTCACCGCCACTCCAGGCGTCCTGCCCGAGCCACTCGAGCGCCCACGAGCGCGTCGCGAGCGCACCGACCGCCAGGGACTGCTCGCCGCTCCAGCGCACCAGCGCGCGACCCTCGTCGCGCCGCCCCGCCTGCGCCAGCGCGTGCCCGAGGTCACCGAGCGCCTGGAAGAGACGCGGTGCGTCGAGCGTCTCCGCCTCGGCCAGCAGGGCGTCGAGCGCCGCGCGCTCGGGCAGCTCGCCGGAGCGCTTCCAGTGCGCAAGCTCCTCGCTGAGCACGCCCTCGAGCGCCTCGTCGCGCACGCGCCCCGTCTGCAGGAGGAGCGCGGCGAGGCAGCAGCCGAGCGCGATCATCGCGCGACTTCCCGCAGAGCGTCGCGTGCGAGCTCGGCGAATGGTCCGCCGCCGGACACGAGCTCCGCGAGCGCGCTCTCCGCCTCCGCGCGCCGACCTGCGACGAGATCGAGGCGCGCGCGCCGGTAGCGCGCATGGTCGGCGAGCAGCGGCTCGTCGCAGGCGGCGACGGCCGAATAGTGCTCGCGTGCCGAGTCGAGCTCACCGAGCTCGCCCGCCACGACCGCGAGGTAGAAGCGTGCCGTCGCATGGCCCTCGTGGCGCGCCAGGAACTCGGCGAGCGCCGCGCGCGCGGCCGGCCAGTCGCCGCGCGTGTAGGGCTCCAGGGCCCGGGCGAGCTCGTCCGCGAGCGTTCCGTCCCCGCGCAGGGTGCTGGCGACGAACACGGGCGGTGTTCCCAGCGCGAGCTGTGCGGGCGGTGCGTCGTCGCGTCGCGCGAACCAGAGCCCGAGGGCCAGGGCGAACAGCACGCTCGCGGCCGCCGGCAGGAGCCAGGCCCGCGCCAGCCAGCGCGTCCGCTCGGGAAGCGCAGCCGGCGGGCGCGCCTCGAGCCGCTCGACGCTGGCCGCGAGGTCGGCCAGGAAATCGAGCTCGCGCGAGGCCGCGGGGTCCGATTCCGCGCGCGCGAGCAGCGACTCGAGCTCGTCCGGCCAGCGGCGATCGTGCGCAGGATTCATGCGTCGTTCTCCAGGTGGCGGTCCCAGACGCGCCGTAGCTCGGCCAGGGCAGCGCGTTCCCGATCGTGCAGGGTCGAGACGGGCACGCCGCTCGCGCGCGCGATCTCGGCCAGGGTCTCGTGGGCGAGGAAGCGCCGCCGCACGAGCTCACGTGCTTCCGGCGTGAGCGTCGTGAGTGCGGCCGCCAGCGCGTCCTGGCGACGCTCGAAGGCGCGCAGGGCGAGCTCGTCGCGCGCCTCGGGCTCGTGCGCGAGCTCACCCTCGCGACCGGCGCGCCGCCCGCTGCGCGCGGCCAGGTTCCGCACCGCGCGCAGGAAGTAGTTGCGCGCGTGCTCGACCGTGGCGAAGCGCTGCGGCTCGCTGCGCGCGGCGCGATGCAGTGCCAGCGCGGCTTCCTGGACGACGTCCTCGGCGGTCGCGGGCGGATGCACGAGGGAGCGGGCGATGGCTCGAGCCATGGGACCGTAGCGCGCGAGGAAGACCTCCCAGGCGAAGGACATCGCGTCCGAGTCTACTCGGACGCGGACAGGCGGCTACGGAGGATTGGGGGTCGTGACGGTGGGGCGATGCTTCACGCGCACGTTCGTGATCGAGAAGCAGTTCGTGGTCGTCTCGAGCGCGGCGGTGATCAGCATCTCGCGCGGCAGCACGTCGGTGTCGAGGATCTGTCCGTCGGCGATCATCACGAAGCGGTAGATCAGCTGGTCGTCGCCGCCGCCCGCCGGCGTCGTGTCCGGCACGCCGTTCACGCCGTACCAGGCGTGCACGCTGGCCTGACGGAAGGCGAAGGCGAGGCTCGCGCCGGTCGCGTGCCAGATCACGCCGCACTGGCCGCCCGAGATCGTGCCGCCCGGCACGAACGTGCCCGTCTTCGTGTCGAGGTACGAGTCGCTGAAGCGCACGTCGAGCGACGGGAACATCGGGTTGAAACCGGGCCCCGGCAGCGGGGGAAACGTGCCCGTGCAGGCCATGGTCCCGCCCTGGCACGGCCCGAAGATCGGATCGACCGGGATCGGCGTCGGCGGCACGGTCGAGCCATCGAAGAAGCACGGGATGCGCGCCTCGACGCACACCAGGAAGGGCGTCTCGGGCTGCGGGAGCACCGCCGAATCGAGCGTGCTGATCCAGTCGCTGGTCCAGATGGAGAGCGTCGGGTTCTGGGCCGAGTGCACGCCGGTCGACTTCGGGTCGAAGCCGTGCTTCACGAAGACCGTGTCGGTCTGGCCGTTCCAGGTGGCGGTCAGGGTTGTTCCCATGTCGCCGTTGAGATCGGCCAGGAAGTACTGCGGGTCGAGCACCCACGTCACCGTCGTACTCTGACTGCCGCCGTGCTCCAGCTCGGAGCCGATCAGCTGGAAGAAGCTCGCCAGGTTCGTGCCGGGCGCGAGCGGGAAGCCGTTGAAGACGAGAAAGTCGTCGATCACGAGCACGAGGCCGGGCACGGAGGGGTGCGGATCGCCCAGGAAGCCGTCGGCGTTCACGTCGGTCGGCTGCGCGGCCGCGGCGCCCGGCGAGGGGACGGTCGTGCCCTCCTGCACGAGCGCGAAGGGCGGACCCTCCTGCTCGGCGGCGAGCTCGAGCACGATCGTCCAGGCGTCAGGGGCCGGGCTGCCGGCCACGAAGTTCGGGACCTCCTCGGTCGGCATCGGCGCGAGAAACTCGAGTGCGGAGCGCGAGCGCGGCGTGGCGAGGCGCGTGGCGGGTCCGGCGACCTGCGGAGGTAGCGGGACGGCGAGGAGGAACACGAGGGACGGAAGAGGCATGGGAGCTCCGGGGCGGGGGGACGGGCTTCCACTGCCCCGGCGGCGCGGATTTCCGGAGGAATCCGCGGCAAATCCGCGCACCGCGCCGGTCAGTGCGCGAGCGGGCGCGCCAGGCGCTCCAGCTCGGCGAGCTCGAAGCGCAGGGCGACGACGTAGGGCTCCTCGCCCGTGCGCCAGTGGCCGTAGCTGACGGCCGTGAAGCTGCCGTCGGCGAGGCGCTCGAGGCCCGCGTAGCCGCAGTCCCAGTCGTGGCGGTTGTCGAGCAGCGTCAGGCGTCGGCCGCCGCCCTCGAGCAGCTCCGCGGACGAACCGAGCCACAGCACCCAGTCACCGCGCGTGGCGCTGCCCGCGGCCATGTCGCGCAGGCTGACGAGGATGCGGCCGTCCGGCAGCGTCACGCTCACGTGGCGGTCGCCGGTCAGCTCGGGCGCGAGCTCGCGCGGCTCGGACCAGTGCGCGCCCTCGTCCGTGGAGACGAGCGCGAACGAGCGCTGGCGGCGCGAGTTCTCGCGCAGCAGCAGCACGTGCCGTCCGTCGGCGAGGCGCGCGAGTCCGGGCTCGCACAGATCGACGTCGGGGCGGCTCACGATCGTCTCGGGCGCGCTCCAGGTGAGCCCGGCGTCGCGCGAACGCGTGACGAGCACCTGGAACGCGCCGGGCTTGCCGCCCTCGCGCAGGAAGCGTCCGTCGTCGTGGAAGAAGGCCAGGCATTCGCCGTCGGCACGCTGCAGCAGGCTCGACATCGCCACGATGCCGCCGAAGGCGCCGATCGGCTCGAGCTCGCTCCAGTGCGCGCCCTCGTCCTCGGAGCGTGACAGGCGGATCGGATACAGGCCCGAGAAGAGCAGCAGCCGCTCGCCCGCGCCGGCGCGCACGCGGAAGAGCGTGGGCGTCTCCTGCGAGAGGGCGAAGCTGGCCGGGACCGCGAGGGGCGCGGACCAGGTGCTGCCGCCGTCGCTCGAGCGCCGCAGGCGGATCGCGCCGCGGCCGTGGCCCTCGGGATAGGCGCACAGCAGCGTGCGTCCATCGGCGAGGAGCACCGTCGACGGGTGTCCGAGGTAGCGACCCGGTTCGCGGTCGATCTCGAGCGCGCGGGCGAGCGTGCCGAGCTCGGGAGTGACGCCCTCTTGGGCGCCGAGGAGCAGGGCCAGCAGGGCGAGCTTCATGGAAAGGGTGCGGGTGCAGCGGCCGTGCGCTCGACCTCGCGCACGAGATCGACGATCTGGAACGGCTTGCGCAGGATCGGTCGCGCGCAGCGCTCGGCGAACTCGGCGGCCTCGTCCGAGGACAGGTCGCCGGTCACGAACAGGAAGCGCTCGAGCCAGTCCGGATGCTCGTTGACCAGCAGGTCGTGCAGCTCGATGCCCGAGGGCGAGGCCATGCGCAGGTCGCACAGCACGACGTCGTAGCGACCGCTGCGCTCGCACAGGAGGCGCAGGCCCTCGCGGCCGCTGTCGCAGGTCTCGACGTCCCAGCCGTGCTGGCGGCCGATCGAGCGCAGCATCTCGCACAGCATCGGCTCGTCCTCGATCACGAGCATGTGGAGCTGGCCGGTGCGCGCGGAGGTCGAGCCTCGAGGCGGGCGCGGGATCTCGCGCGTGGCGAGCGGCTCCTCGTCGCCCGATGCGCGGGCAGGAAGCTGCACGAAGAAGCAGGCTCCGTGCGGCTCCTGGTTCTCGGCGCGGATCGTGCCGCCGTGCGAGCGCGCGATGCCGTGGGCGACGGCGAGCCCCATGCCCATGCCCTGACCCGGGGCCTTGGTCGTGAAGAACGGGTCGAAGAGCCGCGCCATGGCCTCGGCCGAGATGCCAGGCCCCTGGTCGTGCACGCGCACCACCAGGGTCTCGCCCTGCGGCGCGAACTCCACGCGCACGACGCCGCCGACCGGCGAGACCTGCAGCGCGTTGGCCACCAGGTTGGTGAAGAGTTGCTCGAGCGCGTAGCGGTCACCCACGACGCGCAAGGGAGTCGGCGTCGAGTGGAGCTCGATGCGCACGTCGCTGCGCGCGAGCTCGAACTGGAAACCCTGCACGACGCGCTCGAGCAGCTGGCCGAGCTCGGTGCGCTCCTGGGTCTGGGTCTCGTGACCGGAGAAGGTCGCCAGGCCGCGCACGATGCGGCGGCAGCGCAGGGCCTGCTCGCGGATCACCTCGGAGGCACGCTGGCGCTCCTGCTCGTTGCGCACCTCGGGCAGGGTCTCGGCGTAGCCGAGGATCGCGGCCAGCGGATTGTTGAGCTCGTGCGCCACGCCGGAGACGAGCGTGCCGAGCGAGCGCAGCCGTTCACTGCGTGCCAGCTCCTCGTGCAGCCGCGCGCGCTCGCTCTCGGACTCGGCCTGACGGCGGTTCAGCTCCTGCAGCAGGATCACGAGCAGACCGGCGGCGACGATCACGTCGACCGAGAGGTCGAAGTAGGAGTTGTGGGCCGTCAGCACGGTCCACGGCGTGCGCACGATCGGCCACGTGCCGCGATAGGGACGCGCGAAGGCCACGAGGTACAGCACCCACAGACCGGCCTGCACCGAAAGGGCCGAGGCGGTCAGGCGCGTGCCGAAGCTGGCGCGTCCCTGCGGCAGGCGGAACAGCACCCAGGCCGCGTAGGCGCTGGTCAGGATCACGAGCGGCGCCTGCACGGCGAGCGCGTCCTCGATCGAGCCGGAGAGCACGACCGAGAGCACCGCGAAGAGCGCCAGCAGGACCAGCATGCCGCGCCCGCCCAGGGGACGCTCGCCGCGGCCCGCGAAGATCAGCGCGCCTTCGAGCAACCACCAGCAGTTGGCGAACTTGCAGGTCTGATAGAAGGAGTAGCAGAGGGTCGAGAAGAGCGTGCCGTCGAGCGAGGCGGGCCGGACCTCGTCGGAGATCGGCACCAGGAAGCGCACCAGCACCGCCGTCAGCGCCAGCGCACGCGCGCCCCAGGCCCAGGTCCACGAGCGGAAGAAGCCGGTCCACTCGGCCGAGCGCAGCACCAGGAAGAAGAGCGTGGTGAAGATCCACGCCAGGGTGCATTGCGTCACCAGCGCCGACAGGAACAGCGAGCCGGAGACCTCGAAGATGGCATTCCAGATGTCTTGCACGGTGCGTACCTGCCCCGAGGATAGTCGAGCGTCGGCGCGCGCCTCAAGGCGCGAGGCTGGCATCCGTCCGTGGCGCGCGGGGCCGCGAGAAGCGAGGATGCGGGCATGCTCCTCGCTCCCGTGCTCGGCCTCGTGTTGCAGCTCTCCGTCCAGGCTCCTGGCGAGCTCGATTCAGCGCTGCGCACGCGCCTGCAGAGCCGGCTCGAGGCCTTCGTTGCTGCCGGGCGGGTGCCCGGGGTCTCCTGCGGGGTCGCGGCCTCGACCGGCGAGGTGGCCCTGGCCGCCGGTCGCCGGGACCGGCGCCACGAGGAGCCGCTGCGGCCCGACGACCTCCTCTGCGCGGGCAGCACGGGCAAGACCTTCTTCGCGGCCCTGGCGCTGGCGCGCGTGGCCGACGGGAAGCTCGCGCTCGACACCCTGGCCGGCGAGCTGCTCGGCGGCGAGCCCTGGTTCGAGCGTCTGCCCAACGCCGACGCGCTGGTGCTCTCCGATCTGCTCGCGCACCGCACCGGACTGCCGCGCTACGAGTTCCAGCCGGCCTTCGCGCGCGACCTCCTGGCGCGTCCCGAGCACGTCTGGAAGCCCGAGGAGCTGCTGGCCTACGTGCTCGACCACCGCCCGGCCTTCGCCGCCGGCGAGGGCTTCGTCTACAGCGACACGAACTACATCCTGGCCGGGATGATGGTCGAGCGTGCGACCGACGCGGAGCCGTATGCGGAGATCGAGGCGCGCTTCCTGCGCCCGCTCGGCCTGGAGCATGTGCGTCCGCAGGCCGCGCGGCGCATCGAGGGCCTCGTGCAGGGCCACGCCGGCGCGCGCGACCCGCTCGGCTTCCCCGACTTCGTGCTCGACGAGGCCGGCGTCTTCTGCACGAATCCCCAGTTCGAGTGGGCCGGCGGCGGGTTCGTCACCAGCGCCGGCGACCTGGCGCGCTGGGCGCGCGCACTCTACGGCGGCGACGCGCTGCCCGCCGAGCAACGCAAGAGCATGCTCGCCGCGCAGTCGGCGCCCGAGCTCGGGCGCGGGGTCGGCTACGGGCTCGGCGTGATCGTGTGGCAGACGCCCCACGGCGAAGCGCTCGGGCACGAGGGCTTCTTTCCAGGCTACATGAGCGCCATGCGCTACTGGCCGACCCACGACGTGGCCGTGGCCGTGCAGGTCAACACGAGCGAGGCCGCGGCCCTGCCCGGCGGCCTGGGCGCGCTGTGCGACGAGCTGTGCGCGCTGGTGCTCGACCCCTGACGGGGCCGCGCACGCCTGCTACGGTGCTGCGCGGCACGCTGGCCGCTCCCGGATGATCGTTCCCCTTCTCTGCCTGCTGATCTCTTGCGCCCAGGCCGCGCATCCGCCGCGCGAAGAGCTCGTCATCGGCCTGCCCGATCCGATCCGCGCGCGCGGGCTCCTGGCCTGGAACGAGCAGCACGAGGTGGACGGTTTCGCGCGCCGGCTGATGGACGAGGTCGCGGCCGAGCTCGGCCTGGCGCTGCGCTACGTGCCCGTGCGCTCCGGCGACCTGCTCGAGGAGCTGCTGGCCGGCGAGGTGGACGCGGTCGGTCCGCTCTCGGTCCTGCCCGAGCGCCTCGAGCGCGTGGTCTTCTCCACGCCCGTGCTGATCGCCGAGGGCGCGGTGTTCGTGCGCGCCGGCTCGCCCGCGCCGCTCACGCTCGACGCGCTGCGCACCCGGCGCGTGGGTGTGGCCGGCTCCGGCGTCGGGCACCAGTTCTGCGTCACGCACGGCATCCCGTGTGAACCCGGGCCCGAGCTGCGCACGGCGCTGCGACGCCTCGAGCACGGCGAGCTGGACTGCGTCGTCACGACGCGCATCGCCGGACGCTACGACATCGAGCTCTTCGATCTGCACGGCCTGAGCGATGCGCCGCTCGAGTTCGAGGGCCTGAAGCACGCCTTCGCCTTCGCCATGCGGCGCGAGGACAAGGACCGCCTCGCGCGCCTCAACTACGGGCTCGCGCTGGTGCGCGACGGCGGTGCGTGGGACGAGCTCTACGACCGCTGGGTCGCGCCGCTCCAGCCGCGTCCGCGCCCGCGCAGCCCGATGCCGTGGCTCGTCGGCGGACTGCTGGCGCTGGTCGGCGGCAGCGCCTTCGTGGCCCTGCGCATGCGCACGCGGCTCTCGCACCGCACACGCGAGCTGGACGAGAGCGAGCAGTGCTATCGCGCCGTGGCCGAGAGCCTGCCGGCGCTGGTGTACTCGTACTTCGTGGGCACGGACGGCCGGCGCGAGCGGCGCTTCGCGACCTCGAACGTGGCCGAGTGGCGCGCGCGCTTCCCCGAGCTCGAGCCGGGCGCCGACTACCGCACGTGGCTCGTGGCCGTGCACCCCGACGACCGCGCCAGCTACGAGGCGGCGACCCTGCGCTCGCGCACGGCCGGCACGCGCTTCGACACGGTCTTCCGGCTGCGTGCGCAGGACGGGCGCTTCCACCACCTGCACTCGATCGCGACACCGCTCGCGGTCGAGGGTGGGACGCTGTGGCAGAGCTTGCTGCTCGACGTGACTCCGCTGCACGAGGCGCGCGAGCAGCGCCACCAGCTCGAGCTCGAGCTGCTGCAGGCGCAGAAGCTCGAGGGCCTCGGCCTGCTGGCGGGCGGGATCGCGCACGACTTCAACAACCTGCTGGCGGGGATCCAGGGCAACCTCGAGCTGGCGGCGTTCGAGTCCGCGTCCGAGGGCCGCACCCGGCGTCTCGAGGAGGCGCGCCAGGGCACGCGTCGGGCCGCCGAGCTCACGAACCAGCTGCTGGCCTACGCCGGACGTGCGCGCCTCGAGGAGACGGTCGTGGCGCTGGACGGCATCGTGCGCGAGATGGTCGACCTGCTCGGCAGCAGCCTGCGCGCGCGGGCCGCGCTCGAGCTCGACACGGTGGCGGCGCGTGTGCGCGGCGACTCGACCCTGCTGCGTCAGGTGGTGATGAACCTGCTCACCAACGCGATCGAGGCCATTCCGGAGGGGCGCACCGGGCAGGTGTGCGTGCGCGTGGCGCGCCGCACGCTCGAGGCCGAGGAGGCCGCCAGCCAGGGTCTCGCGGCGGGAACGCACGTCGAGCTTCTGGTCCGGGACGACGGGGTCGGCATGGACGCGGCCACGCGGGCGCGCATCTTCGATCCCTTCTTCACGACCAAGTTCGCGGGGCGCGGGCTCGGCCTCTCGGTGCTGCAGCGCACGGTCGAGCGTCACGGCGGGGCCTGGCAGGTCGAGAGCGTGCCCGGAGAGGGAACCTCTTTCCGCATCCTCTTGCCCGAGGCGGTGGAAGCGCCGGAGGAGCTGCGCGAGGCCACGCTCGTGCCCGTGCCGCGCCGCCTGGCGCGCATCCTCGTGGTCGACGACGACCCGCGCGTGGGCGAGGTCGCCGCGGCCCTGCTCGCCGCGTGCGGACACCTCACGCAGTGCGCGACGGACGAGGCCGAGGCGCTGGAGACGCTTGCGCGCTTCCGCCCGGATGCGGTCCTGCTCGACCTCACCATGCCCGGTCGTGGCGGCCTGGAGCTCGCGCCGCTGCTGCGCCACGCAGCGCCGCACCTGGCGATCGTCCTGATGAGCGGCTACTCCGAGCGCGACCTGGCGCGCAGCGCGGCCGAGTTCGAGGGTTATCTGGCCAAGCCCTTCACCGGCTCCGAGCTGGCGCGCGCACTCGAGTCCGCGCTGGAGCGCGCGCCGCGGGAGCGGAAGGAACGAGCGGAAAGTCCTGCTTCGGCCGGAAAGTCCTGCGCGGGCCCGGGCCGCGACCAGCGGCCTGTGATCGCGGTTCTCGACCCCGCGCGCCGCGATTCGCCTTGATTTCGAGGGCTGGCATCGCGCTTGCCAATGGGCGAGCGTCATGGAGACCCTTGCGAGTCTCGCTTCGGGATGGAGCGGAGGGTTGCCCGGCACGGGGCGACCCTCCGCGTCCTTCTCCTCCACCTCGGGGCGCGTTTTCTCGGACGAACTCGAGCGCGCGCGCGAGGAGCACGAGGGCACCGGCCTCGCGGCGGAGCGCCGTATCGAGCTCCAGAGCACGCGTCGCTCGGCACGCCGCGCGAGCTTCGGCACGGAGAACACGGACGAGCCGCGCACGCCCGAGACGCGAGCGGCCGAGCCGCGCGAGGCTCCGGCGCAGGGATTGGCACCGCTGACGCGCCCGGACGAAGGCCTGTCTGCCGAAGGACCCGACACACCGACGTCTGCCGCGGGCGAGGCCCGCCCATCGACGCCGGCCCGCGCGCTCGCTTCCGGGGAGGCCGCCGGCGCGCCCGCGCCCACCTCTTCGCCGGCGCCGGGCACCGCGGTCCTGATTGCGGCGCTTCCGGCGGTGAGCGCGACCGCCGAGCGCGCCTTGCCCACCACGCCCGGCGCCCAGCCGGCGCCCGCGCTCGAGGCCGCGCCGCCGCTCGCCACACCCGGCCGTACCGGCACGACGCGCAGCGCGCCGGGCACACCGCCCGAGCCGGCCGGGCAGGCCACCCAGGCGCGCGCCGAAGAGGTACTGCGCCAGGTCGAGCTGCACCTCTCGGCCGGCGTGAAGCGCCTGACCTTCGAGCTCGAGCCGCACGATCTCGGCCGGCTCTCGATCCAGCTCGCTCTGCGCGGCGGAAAAGTGGCCGCGATCGTGCGCGGTGAGCGCCCCGAGACGCTCGAGCTGCTGCGCACGCGCGAGGACGAGCTGAAGCGCCTCCTGGCCGAGCGCGGCATCGCGGCCGACGGCGTGCGCTTCGAGCTCGGCTTCCGCACACCTTCCGAGGGACGCCACGCGCGTCCTTCGCCCGCTCCGTCTTCCGGTCCGGACCGCGCCGCGCGCGCGGGTGGATCGGCCCCTTTCGATACCTACGCCTGACCCGGTTCCCACCATGGCCATCGACGGCATCCGCTCCAGCGATCCCTACTCCGCGGCCCAGACCGCGACCACGAAGCAGCTCGACAAGGGCGCCTTCATGAAGTTGCTCGTCTCGCAGCTGCAGAACCAGGACCCGATGTCGCCCGTGGCCAACGAGGACTTCGTGGCGCAGCTGGCGACGTTCTCCTCGCTCGAGCAGCTCGAGGGGCTCAATCAGAACATGATCACGAGCATCGCGCTCAACCAGTCGAACGCGGTGCTCTCGCAGCTCACGCAGTCGAGTGCGCTGATCGGCAAGTCCGTGACCTGGCAGGACTACGACACCGGCGCCGAGCACGACGGCACGGTCGAATCGGTCAAGATCGTGGACGGGCTGGCGGTGCTGCGCATCGACGGCGAGGACGTGCCGCTGGCCTCGGTGACCGAGGTCCAGGGTGACGGAGCCGTGCCCACCGGGGCCACCGACAGCGGTGACGACGCCGGAGCGAAGGAGTAGAGCCATGTCCACCTCCTTCATCGCGGCGCTGGGCGCGATGCGCGCCCACCAGAGCTGGATCGACGTGATCGGCAACAACCTCGCGAACTCGAACACGCCGGGCTTCAAGGGCTCGCGCGCGCTGTTCGCGGACCTCTTCTCGATCACGCAGCGCCCCGGAACGCCGCCCACCGGCGGCATCGGCGGCACGAACCCGGTGCAGCAGGGCCTCGGCGTGCAGCTCGCCTCGGTCGATCGGCGCCTGAATCAAGGCGCGCTGAGCTCGACCGGGCGGACCTTCGACCTCGCGTTGCAGGGCAACGGCCTGTTCGCGCTGAGCGACGGCACGCAGACGCTCTACAGCCGCGTGGGCGCCTTCGGGCTCGACGCGGACGGCAACATGGTCGATCTGCGCTCGGGGTACCGCGTGCTCGACACGAGCGGGCAGTCCTTCGCGATCGACACGCGCTCGGTCTTCCCGCCGAGCGCGACCTCGAGCGTCGGCTTCTCGGGCAACCTGCCGCGCACGGTCACCGGTCCGCTGGCCGAGGAGCTCACCACCGCCGCGAGCTACCACCAGGGCACGTCGGCTCTCATGACCGGGACGGCCTCGGGTCCGTTCACGATCCCGTCCGGCGAGACCTGGCGCATGGAGCTGACGATCAACGGCGGCGCGCCCCAGGACGTGGCCATCGCCAGCACCGGCGCGCCCTTCACCGCGCAGCAGATCGCCGACGAGATCAACGCGCAGACCGAGGACGTCGTGGCGAGCGTCGGAACCGGCGGCGAGATCCTGCTGACGAGCGAGCGCTCGGGCACCGCCTCGAGCGTCAAGGTCGTGCCCGGCACGGCCGGCCGCGACCTCAAGGGCCTGCTCGGCCTGTCGGACTTCGTGCAGGGCACCGAGACGGTGGCCACGACCGCGACCGACCTCAACGACCTGACCACGAACCTTTCGGACTACGCTGCCGGCGATCTGATCCAGGTCTCCGGCACGGACGCCGACGGCACGCCGGTGGTCGCCTCCTTCGTCTACGGCACCGACGGCAACACGCTGGGTGACCTGGTGGCCTTCCTGGACGCGCGCTTCACGCAGTCGAGCGTGGCCTTCGACGCCGCCACCGGCGAGATCAGCGTGACCAGCGACACGACCGGCGAGGCCGAGCTCGCGCTCTCGCTGACCGACGGCCAGAACCAGGCCGGACGTTCGTCCTGGTCGACGAGCTTCTTCGAGGTCACCACCAACGGCACCGGTCCGGACACCGTGACCACCTCGACCGAGGTCTTCGACTCGAGCGGCGCGGCCCACGTCCTGACCTTCGACTACGTGCGCCAGGACGACGGCTCGTGGACGCTCGAGGTCAGCGCGCCCGAGGACGAGGGCACGGTGCTCTCCGACCC
>Ga0172373_10005724_pt1 | contig 16911 bp, 19 predicted proteins | sample Lak10m_2_FD_114546 | JGI IMG/M metagenome (GOLD analysis project Ga0172373, IMG submission 114546) | Freshwater microbial communities from Kabuno Bay, South-Kivu, Congo - kab_092012_10m | ecosystem: Environmental > Aquatic > Freshwater > Lake | place: Democratic Republic of the Congo...
CATTCGCGAGCCTTATGATGATGGCGGTGTATCCGGCGGCACGCTGGACCGGCCCGCGTTGCAGCGCCTGTTGGCCGATGTCGATGCCGGGCTGATTGACGTGATCGTGGTCTATAAGATTGACCGGCTGTCACGCTCGCTGATGGATTTCGCCAGGCTGGTCGAGATTTTCGATCGCAACCAGGTCACCTTCGTCTCCGTCACGCAATCCTTCAATACCACGACCAGCATGGGACGGCTGACGCTGAACATTCTTCTGTCCTTTGCGCAGTTCGAACGCGAGGTGATTGGCGAACGCATCCGCGACAAATTCGCGGCCTCTCGCAAGCGGGGCATGTGGATGGGCGGATATGTTCCGCTTGGCTATGACGCGCGCGACCGCAAGCTGATCATCAACGAAGCCGAAGCCGCGACAGTGCGGATGATTTTCAAGCGCTTCGTGGCCATCGGGTCCGCCACCAAACTCGCCAAGGCGCTGGTGGCGGAGGGCGTGCGCACCAAAAGCGGCAGGCCGATCGACAAGGGCTATATCTACCGGCTGCTCAACAGCCGGGTTTATCTGGGCGAGGCCACGCATAAGGATGCTTCCTACCCCGGTGAGCATGCGCCGATCATTGACCGCAGCCTGTGGGACAAGGTGCACAGCATTCTGCAAACCAGCCCGCGGCTGCGCGCCGCCAATGCCAGGGCGCGCACGCCGGCTTTGCTGAAGGGGCTGATCTTTACCGAGACTGGCTGCGCCATGACGCCAGCTTTCACCAAGAAGGGCACTCGGCTTTATCGCTACTATGTTTCCATGGATGTGATCCGCAGCCGGCCGCTTGGCGAAAGCCCCGGCCCGCTGCGGCTGCCGGCGCCGATGGTGGAAGACGCGGTGATTGGTGAAATCCACCGCATGATCCGCGCCCCTGAAATCACCGCCCGCACCATTGCGGCGCTGCGCCGCGAAGGCGCGGCGGTGGAGGAAGCCGCCGTGGTCGCGACCCTTGCGGGGTTTGAGCGGCTCTGGGGCGCGCTGTACCCGGTCGAGCAGGCGCGCATCGTCCAATTGCTGGTCGAGCGCATCACCGTCAGCACCAATGGCATCGCGGTTGATCTGCGCAACGAAGGGCTCGGCCTGGTCCTGCGGGACATGCTGCTGCCCGTGAAAGAGGAGGCCTTTGCATGAGTGAAACTGCCACCAGCATTCGGATTGTGATTCCGCTGACGCTCCGCAAGCGCAACGGGCGGCCAAAGATCCTGCCGCCTGAGGATGCCGGGCTGCCTGGGAGCTATGGCCAGGACCCGCATGTGCTGCGCGCCATCGCGCGGGCCTGGAAGTGGCGGCGGCAGTTGGAGGAGGGGGAGGCTTCCACCTTGCAGGATATCGCGGGGAAGGAAGGCGTCTCTGAGCGGTTTATTGGCCGGATGATCCGGCTGGCCTATCTGGCGCCCGAGGTGCTGGAGGCATTGGTGACGAAACGCCGGCCGCCGGCGATTTCGATCAATGAAATGGTGGAGGTGGCGAAGCTGCCTTGGCGGGAGCAGATGGGGCGGGTGTTTGGGTGACCACGTTCGTGCCCGGAGTTCTCGACACCACTTTCTCGCCCACCCTCGACGCGTGGCGCCCGCGGCCTGCGGTGCATACGCATGGGCTGCGTCGCCCCCGATCGACACGGATTGGGTCCGAAGGCGCCGCGACCGACACGCCTGTCCGCCAGATACGCCGGGCAAGACCCACCAAGACCGCGGATCCGGCGTTCTCGTGCACATCGCCGGCAAATCCCGCGCCGCCCGGCGCTTGACGTGCGAGGCGGGAGGGCGTTTATTTTTCCTATCTAGCAGCGGCCGGAATTTCTTTGCGCATCAATAGCGTTCCGCGTTCAGTTCGTTTTACTCTAAGCGGATTGTCTCGCCGGAGTTGCCCGATGACCGCTTCAGCCCATGCGAAGCCGCTACAGCGGCCCGCCCGATATACCATGCGAGCCCTTCTCGCCGCAGTGCTCCTGCTGGCGCTGTCGGGCGGTGTCGTCGCGCAGTCCCGCGTGCTGACCATTGCGCCCATCGCGCAGCAGACGCCCGTCTGGTGCTGGGCCGCGGTGGCGGAGATGCTCCTGCGGCATCTCGGCTATCCCGGCATCAATCCCGCCGGGAACTACCAATGCGGCATCGTCGGCTCGCTTGGCGGCGAGTGCTGGTACAACTGTGGCCTGCCGCGCTGCATCACCGGCATCGGCACGCTGTCGGCCTTTGCGGGCGTGCTGGAACGCTACCCCGACGTCGCCAGCCACGTGCATGGCCGGCAGCTTCCCGCGCTGCTCCTCGAAGCCGCGGGCACGCTCGACCCCGAGGACATCATGCAGGAGATCGATGCGCGGAGGCCGATCGCGGCCGGCATCTCGCCCGGCGGACTCGGGGCCTACCTGCCGCCCGGCATCAGCGAGCATGTTGTGCTCATCGTCGGCTACCGGCATCTCGGCGACCGCTTCGCCCTGGTCGTGAACGACCCGATGCCGATGCCGAACATGCCCTTCAATCCCTACATCCGCGCCGGTGGGCAGTTGGTCGCGCCGGGCCGCTACGAGATCGACTACGACGCCTTCGTGCGGCGGCTTGGCTACAAGGACAGCCTGTTCGGCTTCAAGCGCGACTGAGGGCGCGCAGCATGCCCGATATCGCCCCGCCGCCCGCCAGCGCCCGCCGCGGAACCGCTTCCGCTCGCCGAGCGGATCGCCCGCCTGGAGGAGCGCACGACGCCGAAGCCGAAGACCTGGATGGAGCTGCTCCAGGCCTATGGCGGCATCCTCTCCCTGGCAATCGCCATGCTCTACAGCTTCCCGCTCGGCGTCTGGGACCGCTGGTTCGAGACGGAGGCGACACGCTCGCGCCAGGAACTGACCGCGCTCCGCGACTCGCTCGAGCGCGTCGCGCAGATGCAGGTTGAGGGCGCGCGCGCCGCTTCCGGCATCCAGGACCCGATGCTGCTCGACACCGTCATGCGCTCCACCAACAACCGCATCCTGCTCACCCTCGCGCCGCGCGAGGCGCGCTTCCTGCAGCGGCAGCACGAATTCGCCCCGAGCGAACAAGTAATGATCGGCCTGCTGTTCAGCTTCGTGGAGAAGGTGCCGACGGCGCTGGCCTTCTTCCGCTCGGCACAGGAAAAGGACGACCCGCTCATCCGGCTTGAGGCGCAGCGCGCCGAGGCCGGGCTGCTGTTCCGGCCCTCCGCCATCCAGGACCTCGCACAGGCACGCAGCGTCTTCGCCGAGCTGCAGCGTCTCTTGCCGCCGCAGGCCGGCTTCGGGCTGCACACGGTCCAGATCAACGCGCTGCGCGACTGGGCCCTGAACGAGTTCACCCTCGGCGAGCCGTCCTGCGGGCGCGAGCTGGTCCGCCGGCTGGAGGCGCGGCTCATCGAGATGGCGCCGCTGATGACCGACAACGGCATGTTCGCTACCCAGGTAATGTCGCTCTTCGCCCGCTTCCTCGCGCAGCCGCCGGCCCCCGGCCCGGGCTGCCCGGCGCCGGCGGGCGCGCGCTCCGGCTGACGCCCGCGCAAAGGCCGAGGCCTTCCAGGCTTGGAGCTTGGTCGTGGACGCCTCTTCAAGAAAAGCCGTGCTGGCCATGACCGAGGGCAACTCGTCCATGCAGATCATCAGGCAGGAAATTGACTACACGGAATTCCCGCTGGCTGAGATCGTGCTATGGGCGATCGGGAAGGGAGAAGAGCGCGTGTTGATGCTGCCTTCGGAGTACTGATCCCAGATATCAAACTCTGCTGAGTGACACGGCTTAACCATTTTGGATTGCGCTAGCGCCACCATCTTCTTGCCGACGTGATCCACGTTCGTTATGCCACCTCCTGATGACCCCCACCACGCGCCACTACGCCCATTCCGGGTTGAGGCCATTTTCCTCTCGACAGGCGAAAGAACCGTCACGAACTGGGGAAGGCCGCAAAAATTGTAAATAACTGAAAATATGCCTTTTTCTTTGAGTAAACCAATTTTGGCGAGGTTTGGTCAAAAAGAGACGGAAGCGTCTCAGAGACGGATTTTTCAGCTTTTCTGGGTCTCGGAGGTTTACTCGCCTTCGCAAATTCCTTTGAAATCCTCAAAGAAATGCAGGCCGTTTTCTGGCTTAGGACCAGTTCGCGACGAAAAGCTGGCGGAGAGGGTGCGCCCGGATTCGAACCGTCGCCATGCTGCGTGCGCGGTTGGGAAGCATCCGATCCCACGCCGCGCCGCTCATTGGGCCACCCTCGTGAATGGAAGGCGGCTGCCGAGAGGTGGTTGTCTTTCCCTTCCGGTGTCCTGCCGCGACGGCCTGCGTCGCTCGCCGCTCGACGGCCCCTGTGAGACCAGCTGCGCGGCGGGTGCCGGGAGGTCCAGACGGGCTACAGGCTGATGCGCCAAGGGTGGCCGCCCAGAGCGCCGGACAATGAGCAACCCGCCGGACCTCCCGACCGGAGCGAGTGTAACCCGATCCGACAGGAGGGAGGCATGCGATACGTTGTCGGTCTTGATTGGGGCAGCACCGAGCACGCCGTCTGCGTCCTCGGCGAGGATGGCCGCGAGGCCGCCCGCTTTGCGGCCAGCCACACCGCCGAGGGCCTGGCCGAGCTGCGTCGCCGCCTCGCCCGCTTCGGCAGCCCGGCAGAGTTGCCTATCGCCATCGAGCGACCGACCGGCCTGCTGGTCGACACGCTGGTCGAGGCCGGCCACCCGGTCGTCCCGATCCATCCGAACGCCGTCAAGGCCGCGCGCCCGCGCCACCGCATGAGCGGCGCCAAGAGCGACGGCGCCGACGCCTTCCTGCTCGCCGACCTGCTGCGCACCGACGGCCACCGCCTCGCCCCGCTGCGACCGCAATCCGACGAGATCCGCGCGCTGCGCGCCCTGGTCCGCGGCCGCGATGACCTCGTCGCCACCCGCGTCCAGCTCGCCAACCAGCTCCGCGGCACGCTCGACGGCTACTGGCCGGGCGCCGCCGCGATTTTCGCCGCCATCGACAGCCCGATCGCGCTCGCCTTCATCCGCCGCTACCCGACCCCGGCCGCCGCCGCACGCCTCGGCGAGGGGCGCCTCGCCGCCTTCCTGGCCTCCCAAAGCTACAGCGGACGGCGCAGCCCGGCCGAACTCCTCGCCCGCCTCCGCGCCGCGCCCCTCGGCCTCGTCGCAGAGGCCGAGGCGGTGGCCCGCGGCGAACTCGCCACCGCGCTCGCCGCCACTCTCGAAGCGCTGGTCGCCCAGATCGCCACCCTCACCGCGCGCATCGCCCACGCCGTCGCCGCCCTTCCCGAGGGCCGCATCGTCATGTCCTTCCCGCGCGCCGGCACCATCTGCGCCGCCCAGATCACCGCCGAACTCGGCAACGTCCGCGCGCGCTTCCCCTCCAACGAAACACTTGCCATGGAGGCCGGCGTCGCGCCCGTGACCAAGCAGTCCGGCAAGAGCCGCGCCGTGATCTTCCGATGGGCCTGCAACAAGCGCCTGCGGGCCGCGCTCACCTGCCTCGCCGACAATTCCCGCCACGCCTGCGCCTGGGCCGCCGAGGTCTACCGCCGCGCCCGCACTCGCGGCTGCGACCACCCGCACGCCATCCGCATCCTCGCCCGCGCATGGACCCGCGTCCTCTGGCGCGCCTGGCAGGACGGAAAGCCCTACGACCCCGCATACCATCGCAGCGCGCAACTGCCGGTCGCCGCCTGAACCCAGCAACGTTCCTCGGTTCGGCCCAAACAGCCGTTCCTCCGTCCCGGCCACATCCCAACACCGCGACGGGGCGGCGGCGCGCTCAAGGAGCGCCGAAGGCGACCGGCGAAGCCGGCGCGCAGCGTCCTTGAACGTGCCGTCGACACGGCGCGACCATCGAACCGCCGGCAACGTTGACACAGGCCGTCTCACAGCCACACGATCCAACGCGGCCATGACCGCCTCCCGAAGGGCAGCGTTGAATCACGCCGCGACGCCTTCCGGCATGCCAGGAGAGCACACGACCTAGGCTATCCTGCCGCTCGCACGCCCCGCTGCGCGTGCAGATGCGCGAGGAGCGCACGCACCCGTGCCGGCCGGAGTCGGTCCCGAGGATAGACCGCATAGAGCGACGGCCCTTCGAAGCGGCAGCGTGGCAGGACACGCTGCAATGTCCCGGCGGCGAGGTGCTCGTCCACCAGCATCAGCGGCAGCCGCGTCACTCCCAGGCCAGCCAGCACCCAGTCACGCACCTGGAATGCGGAGGATGTCCGCACGCGGCAATTCAGTGCGACATCGTGCCGCCGCCCGGCCTCGTCCCACAGCGCCAGGATTTGGCGCTCCCCGCCGAACCCCGCATAGCCGATCCACGCATGGCCGCTGAGTTCCGCCGGGCTCCGCGGCGTGCTGCCGGCGATGGCAAGGTAGCCCGGCGCGGCACAAAGGACGCCCTCGAAGGCGCCGATCCGGCGCGCCACCAGGCCGAGTTCCGCGCCGCGCAGCCAGCCGAAGCGAAAGGCGACGTCGATCCCCTCCTGGCGAGGATCGACGACACGGTCGGTCGCGGCGACATCCAGGCGCAGGCCGGGATGCGCGGCCAGGAAGGCGGCCAGCAGCGGAACCAGCACCGTATCCGCCATGCCGACAGGGCAGGACACGCGCAGCGTCCCGCCCAGGGTGTCCTCGCCCCCGCGCGCGGCGGCGAGCGCGGCTTCCGCCTCGGCATGCAGGCGTCGGCCTGCCTCGAGCAGCCGCTCGCCTGCGGGTGTCAGGCGCGCGCCGCTGCGAGACCGTATCAGCAGCCGGACGCCGACCTCCGCCTCGAGCGCGGTGAGCCTGGTGCTGACCGAGGACTTGGCCGCGCCCAGCGCAGCCGCCGCGGCGCTGATGCCGCCCGCGGTCACGACGCGGTCGAGCATCGCAAGGTCGGCCAGCAGGGTGCTGCGTATCGCCATCGTTCGATTTGGCCGAACGGTGCGTCCGAAATCAAGAACGTCGGGCGTCGCGGCCTGCCTGTATCGTCGATGCCGGAACCACCTCGCAGGATCATCAGCTCCATGACCCGTCTTCGGAGCCTACCACCAGCAGTCAGCCGCCGCGCCCTTGGGGCCGTCGCGCTGCTCGGGCAGCCTGCCATCGCGTGGGCCCAATCATTCCCGGTGCGACCGGTGCGGCTCATCACGCCCATCCCTCCAGGCGTCGGGGCGGAGGCGACGCTGCGCCTCTTCGCCGGGGGCCTGTCGCAGCGCCTCGGGCAGCCTGTGCCGGTCGAGAACCGGCCGGGCGGGGACGCCGTGGTCGCAGCCATGGCCTTCCTCGGCCTCAACGACGACCACAAGCTGTTCTTCTCCTTCGCCGGCCCGTTCACGGTGAACCCCTTCACCATCCCGAATCTGCCCTACGCGCCGGAGCAGTTCGCCCCGCTCTCGACCGTCGCGATCGACCACGTCGCGATCGCCGCCCCGGCATCCTTCCCCGCGGCGGATCTCGTCCAGACCGTCGCGCTCGCGCGACGCGAATCGCTGGCCTGGGCGTCCTCGCCAGGCGGCATCGCCATCGCCTTTGCCGGCTTTGCGGCGGAGCAGGGGCTCACGCTGACGCGCGTGCAGTACCGCGCCGTTCCGGACATGCTGAACGACCTGTCGCAGTCACGGCTGCATCTGGCAGTGATGCCCCTCGCCACGGCGCTCCCGCAGGCCCGTGCCGGGCGGATCAAGCTGCTTGCCGTCACCAACGCGACGCGATCTCCGGCAGCGCCGGAGGTTCCAACGGCCGCGGAGCAGGGCTTCGTCCGCTACGTATTCGAGGGCTTCGTCGGCGTCTTCGCGGATGCCCGTCAACCAGTGCCGGTACGGCGGGCGCTGGAGGATGCTGCGCGTTCGGCGGTCGCCGAACCTGCCTTCGCCGATCGCGTGCGTGCTTCAGGGCAGCTGCCCCATGGCGGCGGGGCCGAGGACCTGGCCGCGCGCATCGCCGCCCAGCGCGCTCTGGTCGAGGCCGGGCTGCGTCATCTGCCGCCGGGGGGATGAGGTCGTTGCCGCGCGGCGCGTCGAGGCCAGCGAAGACAGCGGAGCACGCCATGGTGCCGGCGCCCCTCTCGGATTGGATTGGTATCCAGGCGGCCGGGCGCCTGGCCGCCTGGCGCAGGTTTTGCCGGGCGGTCGCATTCGCTGTCGAACGCATGGTCGATCGCTGGCGCGCGTGGCCGCACCCGTGAGAACCCAGACCTCGTCCGAAGATGCCGCAGGATGGCGCGCCGTGGCCGGCGCCTTCGTCGTCCTCATGGTAGGGTTCGGTGCCATCTACTCCTATGCCGCCTTCGCCGAGGAGATCGCCGGTACCTTTCGGGTCGATCGTCCCGCTGTCGCTGTTGTCTTCGCCCTGAGCGGTGGCGCCTGCTTCCTCGTCAGCGCCGTCAGCGGGCCGATGTCGGACCGGATCGGGGCGCGTGCGATGTCTGGTACCGGTCTGCTGATGGTCGCGGCCGGGCTGATCCTGACGGCGGCCGCACCAAGCCTGGTCGTCGTCTATGCCGGCTACGGGTTGCTCGTCGGCCTCGGCGTAGGCTGCGCCTACGTGCCGGCGATGGCGGCGGTGCAGCGCGCCTTCACGGCGCGGCGTGGCATTGCATCCGGCATCGCGGTCAGCGGCATCGGGATCGGCACGATACTCGTGCCGCCGGCTGCCGGGTTGCTTTCCTGCCTCGGCGACTGGCGCACGGCATTCCTGATCTCGGGCGTTGCCGCCGCACTCGTCGGATGTGCCGGCGCGATGCTGCTGCCCGCGTCACCTGATGCACGGCCGCGCGTTGATGCGGCTTCGCCGGTGCCGGCGCGCAGCGTAGTCCTTGCTTGGCTCGGTATCCTGTTCGTGTCGATGCCGGCCATGCTGCCGCATGCAGCGCTTGTCAGCTCGGCCCACGATCTCGGCCTTCCGCGTCCAGAGGCGCTGGGGCTCCTGGGTCTGCTGGGCCTGGGGACCGTTGTCGGCCGCTTCCTGCTGGCAGCGATCGCCGATGGGCTGTGCCGCCGGCGCGTCTTCATCGCCTGCTGCGCCGCGATGGCCGTCAGCATGGTGCTCTGGGCATTGGCCGACGGTGCCTGGATGCTGCGGGCATTCGCACTGGCCTTCGGCGCGGCGCAAGGGGGCTTCGTCGCTCTGCTGCCGGCCTTCATCGCGGATCGCTTCGGCACGGGGCAGCTCGGGCGCGTGATGGGAACGCTCTATACGAGCCGCGGCCTCGCCCTCATTGCTGCACCGCCGGCGCTGATGCTTGCGGCCGATATGGTAGGCTTCGCGATACCGGTGCTTGCTTTCGGCGTGATGGGTCTGCTCGGCGTCGTGGCGATGTTCCGTATCGATCGCCAGGTGGACAGCGAGGTGGGGCGACCGGAGGGCTTTCGGCTGTCGGAGGCTGCCAGGATTGCCTGACGGCGTTCAAACGCTCGGGTGTGCAGCCCGAGCCGTGACGCCACTGGCCGCTTCACCACCTCCATCGCCAGCAGCGCCGCGGCCAGGTCCAGCGTTGAGGCGTTGGCGTTCCTGGCCGTCACGCGCACGCCGTTGTTGCTCCGTCATGGCAGTCCAGCACGAAGGCGATGCTGCCGGTGTCGCGCGATGCGTCCGCGAAGTCCCTCCGCCGCGCGCCCCTGACCATGACGTCGACGTTCGCCGTCGCGCCGGGGCTGAGGCTCGGCAGGTCCCGGCTGGTCTCCAGCGCCAATGTCCGCGTCCCCCCCGGCAGCGACGGGCAGCCGTAGGGGATCGCCGGCGTGGGCGCGCGCACCGCGTCCATCGAGCAGGCCAGCCGGCGGGAGAACGGGCAGGTCGAATCCTCCAGCGGCAGGCTGCGCGACGAACTGCCGAACGGCGGGGTGTTCAACACACTCAAGGAAGCCCAGGTGCTGATCGAGGACTGGCGCCGGCACTACAGCGGGGTACGGCCGCACTCGTCGCTGGGCTCCCGCCCGCCAGCCCCAGGGACGGTGCCGATGGCCAGGTCGCAGATCAGCTCGGGAGCAGGTCCGGCTGCGATGGCCCGCTGAAATCCCGCCTGGATCACTCGATGGGGGCTGGTCACTCCAGCTATCGGTCCGGGCGAGCCGCGTTGCGCTCCTGCGTGTCCCGACCACCGTGTGCAGGACACCGCTCAGCGCTGTCTCGTGCCAAGGGAGTCCGACGCGGCAAAGGATGACGGCGCCGTTGTCAGCGAATCGCTTCTCGCCGCGACCTTCGAAGATTGAACATGAAGAGCACCGAAAAGACGGCGAGGCCCCCAAGATGAGCGGCCAGCGTTGCCGGCCACATCATCGCAACGCCGGTGGCCATCAACAGGATGCGCTCGCCCCAACCAACCGGCGCCTCGAGAAACCCGTCGATGGCACCGCCGATAGCGTAGATGGCGAAGAGAGCGAAGAACGACACTTCCAGATCGTGCCAGACGTTGCCTCCCATCATCGGCGTAAAGGCAAATAGCATCGGCACGATATAGAGCCCCTTCGCGAGCTTGAGCGAGGTGAAGCCGGTGGACATGGGAGGCGTCTTTGCAATCGCCGCGGCGGCGAAGGCGGTCAGGCAGACCGGCGGCGTCACGCCGGAGGTCTGGCTCATCCAGAAGATGATCATGTGCGCCGACAGAAGTGCGACTGTCAGCGCCTCGCGAGAAAGGGCGCCCTCGGCGAAGGTGCGCCCGATCTCGGGAGGGATCTGGGCGACCAGCGCGGTCGCAGCCTCGATGCTCATGGGCTGACCTATCTCGGCCATACGCTCGGGTACGGCGAGCATGAGGATCGCCTTTGCCTGATCCCCGATGGTACCGGCCGCGACGGCCTGGATGACGCTCGACTGCGCGATGAGTTCCGCGAGCGCGGGCGCGGACAGCGTCGCGAGCACGACGTAGGCGGCGGTCACGGGCAAGCCCATCCCGAGCACGAGGGAGGCCAGGGCGATGAGGACCAGCGCGACGATGAGGCTGCCGCCGGCCCATTGGTTGATCATCAGCGAGAACGTGTTGCCGATGCCGGTGGTCGCGATGGCGTTCACCACGACTCCGACACCGACCAGCAGAACCGCGGTCAGGACCATGTCCGATGCGCCCTTGGCGAGCGCCTCGACCACCGCGCGCGGCCCCATGCCGTAGCCGCGACGCAGCCAAGACGACGCGATCAAGGCGAGGATCCCGGCACCCGCGCTGTAGGTCGGCGTGAAACCGGCGACGAGCAACCCCATGAGCACGCCGATCGGCAGGAAGAACTGCAGTCCGCCGCGGCGGAAGGCCTGCCCCATCGTGGGCGCGTCGGGGTCGGTCGCGGTGAGGCCCTGGCGCTTCGCTTCGATGCGGATATAGACCGCGACGGACCAGAAATAGAGCATCGCGGGCAGCACCGAGACTGCCACGATCGTCAGGTACGATATGCCCGTGTATGAGGCCATGACGAAGGCGCCCGCCCCCATGATCGGGGGCATGATCTGACCGCCGGTGGAGGCGGCCGCCTCAGTCGCGCCGGCGAACTTCGCGCGAAACCCTGCACGCTTCATCATCGGGATGGTGATGACCCCGGTGGCCGCGACGTTCGCAACCGTCGAGCCCGAGATCGTGCCCATGAGCGCCGAGCCGATAACCGCGACATAACCCGGGCCGCCCACCATGCGCCGTGCCACTGCGCGCGCGAAGTCGATGATGAACTCGCTCGCCCCCGACCTGTTGAGGAAGGCGCCGAACAGCACGAACATGAAGACGTAGGTCGCCGAGATGGAGGCGATGTTCCCGAGCATGCCGTCATCGGTGTAGAATGTCCGATACAGCATGGTTTCGAGCGTGAGGCCGGGGAAGGTGAGCATCCCGGGCACGTATTTCCCCCACAACACGACGTAGGAGAAAGCCGTGACCATGATCGCCGGTATCAGGAGCCCCGTGGTACGGCGAACGAATTCAAGGGCGAGCAGCGGCGCGAGCGCCGTAAACAGCCAATCATACCATTCGAAGCGGGCGTTGCGCGCGAAGAAGGACGTCTCGCCGATCATCAGATAGGCGATGAGGGAGAGCGCGAGTACTGCGAGGAAGACATCGAGGGCGAGCACGGCCCGCCTCCCGGCCGCGCTGCGCGCCTGCCACGCCGGGTATGTCAGCGCGCACAGCGCGCCGAAGCCGCCGAAGTGCAGGACATTCACCCACATCTCGGACCAGGCGCCCAGGGTGTTGAGGTAGATGTGGATCATGGCAAGCATTGCCCCGCCCAGGAGCGCGACGCGGCCGACCAGCGTATCGGGCCCGCGCAGGACCGCCCCCGTATCGACATCGACCGGTCCCTGGGCGGACGCGTTCCGTGTTCCCGCCAAATGCTCCGCCATCGTGACATCCCCCGATCCGCAGCCGCGGATCTGCCCCCAAGCTACCCTTGTGGCGCCCAGGTCGTTGGGCACCGATACCCCATGCCGCGGAAGGAGCCGCGGGGCCGCGGTCTCAGCCCGGCATCAGCGCCGCAGGAACGGTCAGTCCGCGCTCGCGGTAATAGCGGACTGCGCCGGGATGCAGCGGGAAGGGGTAGCCTCCCAGTGACTCCTGCAGATTGATCTCGCGGGTCGCCGCGTGAATGTTGTTGAGGAAAGGCAGGTTCTCGAAGATCGTCTTGGTGACGAGATACACGTCGTTCTCGGGCACCGCGGCGTTGCAGGCGAAGTAGTTCGGCAAACGCGCCGTGTTCACCGCCCGCGGCAGGTTCGGGTAGGCGTTGGCCGGGATGACGAACGGCGACAGCAGTTGTGTGGTGCCGTTCGCCTTGGCAATGTCTTCCGCATTGAACTCGAGGAATTGCACGCGGTCGCCGGCGTTGGCGAAGAGTTGCGTAACGCTGCCCGTGGGAATGCCGGCTTCGAAGTTGCTCCCCTGGATGGTTCCGTTCTGCATCCCTTCGGCGGTCGGGCCATAGCCCTGGTAGACGAGATCGAACTTCGTGTGGTCGATGCCGAGATTGGGCAGCAACCAGAGGTTCATCGTCTCCAGACCCGAACCTCGCGCCCCCATGGAGTAGCGCCGGCCATAGAGGTTCACGAGATCTCCGATACGGCCGGTGGTGACCTGGCGCTTGTCCACCACGAACTGCTCGATATTGTACCAGAGCGGCATGATGCCGCGCAGGTTGCGCTGTGCGCCATCCTGCTGGAACGGTCCGGTCCCGCTGCCGGCGAACTGCGCCACGAGACCCTGCAGGATGGCGAACTGTGCCTGGTTTTCGCGCAGGAGCTTGACGTTCTCTGTCGAGCCCGCCGAGGAGATCGCGCTGAGGTCGAGCCCTTGGGAGGCCTGCAGCCTGACTTTTGCGACGGTCGCGATCGCCACGCCCACCGGGTAATATGTACCGCCCGTCGTCGCGGTGGTGAGCACATAAGACCGCGCTTGGCGCTGCTGCGCGAAGGCAGGCGTGGCAAGAACCGTGGCAGCCGAGCCGAGCGCGAACTGCCGGCGATTGATCCCGAACATCGTTTATTCTCCCTCCCTAGGTCAGTTTTCGTTACCGCACGGCGCGGCGAGTGACCCTTGGTCGCTAATTCATACCGGATTGCGCCCTGGAGCGTCAACCGCCGGGATGAGAAATGCCGTGACCCGCCTTCTGTCCGGCTCGCCAACTCCATAGCGCCACCCGCTGCGTGTCCGCCAACGCCCGCAGCCCGCGCCGAACCGCACGCGCCTCCCCCTCCAGGCGAGCCATCTCGGAATTGGCGGAGTATCGCCGGGAGACCCAGTCGCCGCCACGCCGAACCATCTCGGCGTTGATGTCACGGGCTCCGACGAATACGCGCGCGATCACCGTAGGGTTGCCGGCGCTCGGGTGCGTCGACTTCCGCCGAGCGGCGCGGACCTGCCTCCGCTGTCCGGTGCGCACGGTGATGGCATCGCCGTCCGCTATCCGAACGACGCGGCCCTGGATGTCGCGCGCCACGGCCGACGACGCCAAGCCGGCCAGACAGGACAGAACGAGCGCCACCGCGCGGATAGGAGATTGATGGCGCGGAGACAGCATCAACAGCCTATCGCCGCGCGCATCTGCCGCGGCCATGCGCTTAGGGGCACACCGCCCGATGGAACGCCCGATCCGCGACCATCGCGTCCATCATGCGCGCGAGCGTGGGCGCGGTGGCGAGTTCCGCCGCGGCCTGCCGCTGCAACTCGGCCGGGAACTCAGTGACCCGCGGACAGGGCCGATTAGAAATCTCCGCGCCGCAGCCGCTCAGCAGCACCAGCGCGCTCAGCATCGCGAGCCGCCGCATCCGCTGTCCTCCTCGTTGTTCGCTCCGCCGTGGCCGCATCTGCCTTCGCAGCGTCGTGCCCGTCGCGACATCCCGCCAGATACGCGGCGCCGAGCGCGGCCAGCACCGCGCCGACGAGCGCGAGCCATCTCTGCAGCCGCGTCCAGGCCGCGGCGATCACGCCATGCGCTCCCGTCGCAGCAGGAAGGCCACGGCGACCGCCGCGATAGCGAGCACCAGCGCCACGCCGATCCAGACCGGCACACCGGCCAGAGCCTGCAACGCCGGCGCAGCGGTCGCCGCCGCCGCCGCATAGCCGCCCAGCTTCGCCGCCGCGGCGCCTTCCGTCGGCGGCGCGGCCGGGGCGACATGCCGGCTGGCCACGAACTCGCCGCGCGCCCAGAGGCCAGCCTCTGCCGCGCGGCGGTTCACCAGCCCCGGCACGGTAACGAGACGCCCATTCTGTCGCTGTTTGACGTAGAGCCCCATGCGCCGGAGTGCGCCGTCATAGTCGCCGCGGTTCAGCGTCGTGGCGATGTTGGCCAGCGGCTTCCCCGCCGCGATGCTGTGTCCCAGATTGAAGGCGAACGACACCAGCGCGCCGCGCTGACCGTCGGTCAGCGGCACGGTGATCGCTCGCTCGATTGCCGCCTCGACCGGCGCCAGATCCTCCAGCAGCAGCCGTTCTGCCTCCGCCGGCGTGATGCGCTGCCCCGGCCGCACGGTAGGGGTGTGGCCATAGCCGATGGTGAGGGTCCCCCGCACCGGCTCACCCGGCTGGATGAATTTGGGCGGCCGGGCGGGATCGGCATCGTCATAGGCATGGAGAACGCAGCCCTCCCAGCGCTTGAGCAGCTCCAGCGCCTCGGCGCTGATGCGACGGGGGGTCATTCCGCGCCTCCCACCCGCGCGGTGAGCAGCCGGTCGAGCTTGCTGTCGAGCTTGTCGAGGCGGTCGAGCACGCGGCCGACATCGGCGTGCAGATCGGCCTTGGTGGCGTATTCCCGCGCCAACTGCTCGCGTGTGCGGGAGAGACAGATCTCCATCTGCCGCAGCCGTTCCAAGGACGTCTTGAGGAAATAGGCGAGCGGCGCGATGGCAAGCGTCGTCACCACCTGCCACAGTAGGGTCGGGTTGAGCTCCATGGATGGGCTCCTTCGGGACAGGGGAGACAAGCGCGGCAGCCGAGCCGCGCAGGGTCAGGGCTTTGGCCAAGCCACCTGCGCGGCAGCGCGAATGGCCGGCGGTGTGGCGGCCGCAGCGATCGCCGTTTTGGCGCGCAGCCGCACAGCCTCAATGGCCGCCGCGGCGGCAATCCAGTCGGCGGCCGTCGTCCGCACGGCGGCGCCCACCTCGGCCAAGGTCGGCGCGGTGATCCCCACCTCGGCGGCGAGCAAAGGGTAGTCGGCCGGCTGCGGGTCGCCGTCCGTCGCCATCCGCTCAGCCTCAGCCCGCTTGCGCTCATAGACCAGCGCCTGACCCGCACCGGGCGTGATCAGGGCGAGGCGGGCGCGCTCGGCCGCGGCATCGACCTGCGCCATCGCCTGCTGCCGCAGCGCATCGAACGACGGCCCAAGGTCAAACCGCATGGATCGTGACCTCCCAGGCCAGATAGGCAGGATCAGCGGTCACGCGGAGGATGATGTCCCCCGGCACGGTGCTGGTGATGGTCACGCTGCCGCCGCTGACCACCGTCCGCGGCACGGTGAGCGCGCCGCGCATGGCGACCACGCAAGGGTCCGGCAGCCCCGAGATGACGCAGGCCTCCGCGCCATCCGCGGCGAAGGTCACCTGCGAGATGGCGGGGGCCATGTCAGCACGGGGGATGACCTCCCCCGCCACCACCCGCCAGGCCCGCGGCTCATCGATCGCCTCCGCGGTGAACAGCAGCCCCTGGCCCGGCTGCGGCCATTGCGCCAGCAGATCAGCATCGTTCACCCCGCTGGCAAAGCAGCTTTGCCGGATCAGGCCATCGGCCAGGTCGTAGAGGATGAAGTGCCGCATGGCGTCAGCGCTTCAGCCGGGTGGCGCTGACATAGGCGGAATAGACCTCGCCCGACTGCTCGATCCCCTGCAGGGTGATGCTGTGCCAGCCGGCGCCGAAGGCGATCACATTGATGTAGGACGGCCAGGCTTCGTAATTGCCGCGGGCGAAATACCACTCGCCGCCATCTGCCAGGACGCGCACCAGCCAGTAGAAGTCGTAGCGCTGCGGCCCGCCTTCGCCGCCACTGTCGGCGTAGCCGCTCTCGCCGTAGCAACGCCATTGCGCCATGACCTGGAAGCGATCGCCGGCCTCGGCGTTGAAGCTGATCTGCGCGAGCGTGCTCCAATTGTAGTAGTCGAGGACACCGCCGCCCCAATACGCGGCGACGGTCTCCGAGATAGCGTTGTTGGCGACCTTCAGCGTGCCGACGGAGAGGTCCTGGATCTGCGCCGTGCCGATCACCGCGGTGCCGAGCTGGCCAGCTTGGGTGATCAGCGTCTCGGAGGCGAGGTTCACCGCCCTGATCTCACCAGCAGCGATCTGCGAGGAGGAGATCGCCCCGGCGGCGATTTTCCCAGCGGTGATGGCGTTGGCGGCGATCTTGTCGCTGCTGATGGCGTTGCTGCTGATCTGGGTGCTGGTGATCTGACCGGCGAGTTCGGTGGCGCTGACCACGGCGATCCAGGCGGTGCCGGTCCAGCGATAGAGCCGCCCGGCGGAGAG
>Ga0172373_10005725_pt1 | contig 16911 bp, 13 predicted proteins | sample Lak10m_2_FD_114546 | JGI IMG/M metagenome (GOLD analysis project Ga0172373, IMG submission 114546) | Freshwater microbial communities from Kabuno Bay, South-Kivu, Congo - kab_092012_10m | ecosystem: Environmental > Aquatic > Freshwater > Lake | place: Democratic Republic of the Congo...
CGCGCCAGATCGGCCGACATCTGGTTGAAGGCACGGGCCAGCGCGGCAACTTCCGACGGTCCGGCTTCGCCGACCGGCGCCGGGTGGCGGCCGCGTCCGACTTCCAGGGCGGCCCGGGACAGCGCCTTGAGAGGGCGGGTGACGCGGGACATGATGAAATAAGCGCCGGCCAGGGACAGCAGCAACGCTGCCAGTCCCCAGGCCATCCACTGCCAGGGCAGGGCGCGTTCGATGCGTTCGCGCGGCAGGGCGATCCAGTATTCGTCGTCCTCGTAGGCATCACCGCCTTCCTCGATATGGAACGATACAAACATGGCTTTCTCGCCATTGCGTTCCAGAGTGATGCGGGTCTGCGGGCCGAGACCTTTGCGCAGCATCTCCGCGGTCATGCGCAGGGTCTTTTTCTCGGGCGGGGGCGCGACGACCTCATTTTTCTCGACCGGATAAATGCGGATGCCCTCCCGGCTGGAGAGTTCCCGCAGCAATGCCGGACGCTTCTCGGGACGGGCGCTGACCAGGGCGCTGCGGGTCAGATTGACCACGCTCTCAACCATCTGCGCCAACTGATGCGCATGCGGCTCGCGCTCATAAGCGCGGTAGATCGAATACCAGGTGAATACAGAAATCAGCATCAGCACGACGATGAGCAGAAACGTCTGCCAGAGCAGGGTTTGCGGCCAGAGCTTGTTCACGACTGCGCCTATTGCGACGGACTCTTGGTCCCGTCGGGTACGAAGGCGTAGCCGAATCCCCAGATGGTCTGCAGGTAGCGCGGCTTGGCCGGGTCATCCTCGACCAGTTTGCGGAGACGGGCGATCTGCACGTCGATGGCGCGATCGAACACGTCGTACTCGCGGCCGCGCGCCAGTTCCATGAGTTTGTCGCGCGACAGCGGCTGGCGCGGGTGCTGTACCAGCACCTTGAGCACCGAGAATTCGCCGGTGGTAAGGCGGGTGGTCTGGTCGTTGCGGCGCAATTCACGGGTGGCCAGGTTGAGTTCAACACTGCCGAAGGTCACGATCTCCTCGTCCGCCACCGGCGCGCCGGGGTGGAGCGGCGCGCTGCGCCGCCGCAACACGGCGTGGATGCGGGCCACCAGTTCGCGCGGATTGAACGGCTTGGGCAGGTAATCGTCGGCACCCATTTCGAGGCCGATGATGCGATCGACATCGTCGCCCTTGGCCGTGAGCATGATGATCGGGATATCGCGCAAGTCGTTTTGGCCGCTGCGCAGACGGCGGCAGACCGACAATCCGTCCTCTTCGGGCATCATCAGGTCGAGCACGATCAGGTCGTAATTTTCCCTGAGCAGCGCCTTGTCCATCGCCGCGCCGCCGTCCACGCCCTTGGCGGCAAAGCCCTGCTCGCCGAGGTATCGGTGCAGCAATTCGCGCAAACGCAAATCGTCATCGACGATCAGAATTTTGGCCTGGGATTTCTGCGCAGCTTTCATGGGGCTCTCTCGGCGAGGTTCATGGATAAGAATACGGATTATCCCGCAGGAATAATCCTGCGTTTGTAAGCAAGTGTTAGTGATGACCGGCTTGGCGAGAAAATCGTCTATGCCAGCGGCAAGGCGGCGTTCGCGATTTTTCGCGAGCGCCTGGCTTTGCGGCGAATTTGATTCAGGTGACGCGCGTGTAGGTGCTGACGCCGCCGGCGCCGGCCAGCAGCAGCACGTCGGCACCGCGCCGCGCGAACAGGCCGTTGGTTACTATGCCGGCAATGTGGTCGAGCTCGCTTTCGAGCGCGCACGGATCGGCAATGGCCAGGCCGTGCACATCGAGGATCAGATTGCCGTTGTCGGTGACGAAGTCCTTGCGCAGGCGCGCTTGCCCGCCCAGACGGGCGACGGTACGGACGACCTGGGCGCGCGCCATGGGAATCACTTCGAGCGGTAGCGGAAACCTGCCCAGGGTGGTTACGCGCTTGCTCTGGTCGCAGACGCAGACGAAGCTGCCGGCCACGGCAGCGACGATTTTTTCGCGTGTCAGGGCGCCGCCGCCGCCCTTGATCATGGCCATGCCGTGATCGATTTCATCGGCGCCGTCGACATAGATGGGCAGTTCCTCGACAGCGTTGAGTTCGAGGACGCGGATGCCATGCGTTTCGAGGCGCTTGCGGGTGGCTTCGGAACTGGCCACCGTGCCGCCAAGGCGTTCCTTGATGGCGGCGAGTTCGTCGATGAACAGGTTGGCGGTCGAACCGGTGCCCACACCCAGCACGGCGCCGGTGGGCAGGTTTGCCGCGACATAGTCGCGCGCGGCGCGCGCGGCCGCGCGCTTGAGCCGGTCCTGATCGGGTTTCATGTTTGACTTCGGGCGATCGCGGTGAGTATGCCCTGCATCAGCGCCAGCGGCGTCGGCGGGCAGCCGGGTACGGCGACATCCACCGCAATGACATTGGCAACCCGGCCGCAGCTCGCGTAGCTGGTGCCAAAAATGCCGTCATCGTTGCAACCGCAGTCGCCCACCGCCACCACCAGCTTGGGCTCGGGCATGGCGTTGTAGGCGCGCTTCAGGGCGACCTGCATGTTGCTGGCAACCGGGCCCGTGACCAGCAGCAGGTCGGCATGCCGGGGGCTGGCGGCGAATTTGATGCCGAGCGCTTCGAGGTTGTAATACGGGTTGCCGAGCGCATGAATCTCCAGTTCGCAGCCGTTGCAGGAACCGGCATCGACATGACGAATCACCAGCGCCCGGCCGAGCTTCTTCAGCATCGCCTGCTCCAGCTGCTGCGTAGTGACGCGCAAAGCTTCGTCCGGAGACGGTGCCGCCTCGGTCTTGAGTCCGGTGCGAAAAATCTGCTTGAGCATTGGAAACATGGCGAGCGCTAAATATCCGGTCCGCTGTAGGACAGGTTGAAGGATTTGTTGATCAGGGGGAAGTCGGGGACGATGTTGCCCATTACCGCATGTTCCAGCGCCGGCCAGTTAGACCAGGAAGGATCGTGGCAGTGGCAGCGCCGAATGCTGCCGGCATGTCCGGCGGTCAGGGCCACCAGCACGTCACCGCGCCAGCCCTCGATCCAGCCGATACCGAACGCTCCATCGCCGGCTGCAGCCAGCGGCTCGATGAGATCGCGGCACAGATTGTCCGTCAGCACCACCAGGATCTGGCGCATGACGCGCAGTGACTCAAACACTTCCTCGAAGCGCACCGCCACGCGCGCCGCCACATCGCCGTTGCGGTGCGAGGCGATCTGCACGTCGAGCTGGTTGTATGGGGCAATGGGATTCTGGGCGCGCAGATCCCAGGTCTGGCTGCTGGCACGTCCGGCCAGGCCGCTGACGCTGAGGGCTGCGGCAAGTTCCGGGGCGAGCCGGCCGGTGGACAGGAAACGATCCTGCAAACCGGCATGTTCGTCGTAGATGTCCTTGAGCAGGCGCACTTCATGTTCGATCTGGGCGCATTGCCCGAGAATTTTTTCGCCGCCGCCCGCGGGCAGGTCAAGCGCAACACCGCCCGGCACGATGCGATCCATCAGCAGGCGATGGCCGAAGAGTTCGGCATTGAGCCGCAACCAGTCTTCCCTGAGACGCATGAACTGGGAAAGACCGAAGGCGAGCGCCGCATCGTTACCGAGATAGCCCAGGTCGCCGAGATGGTTGGCAACACGCTCGCGCTCCAGCAGCAGCGCACGCAACCACAGTGCGCGCGGCGGTGGCGTGCAGCCCGTGAGCGATTCGGCGGCGAGGCAATACGCCCAGGCGTAGGCCACAGCCGAATCGCCGGAGACGCGGCCGGCGAGCCGGTGTGCTTCGGCCAGGGGCATCTGTTCAAAACGTTTCTCGATGCCCTTGTGTTTCCAGCCCAGGCGCTGTTCGAGCCGCATTACTTTTTCGCCGACCACCGAGAAGCGGAAGTGCCCCGGTTCGATGATGCCGGCATGGATCGGCCCAACCGCAATCTCATGCACGCCGTCGCCCTCGACGCGCACGAAAGCATAGTCCTCCAGCGCGGGATCGAATTGCTGCGCGGCGTTGCAGTCGTGGCGCAAGGGGAAGAAGTGGGCGGGCCAGTTGGCGTGGCGCAGCCAGGGGCGTTGATCCGGATAGGCAGAGCCTTCCGCGCGGATGCCGAGCAGGTCATGGGTTGCGCGCTGTTGCCGGTTTGCCGCCGGAAAAATCTCGTCCAGGCTGGGGTAGATCGGGTGATCCGCTGGCAGCGGTAGCGTCAAGAGTGCCAGACCTTCGGCAATCCCGAATGCAACGTGAACGGCGAAACCCGCCTGGCGGTCGCGTTCATCGCTGCCCCAGAGGGCGACGAAGCGCCCGCCGCTGTGCTTGACCGCGGCAGCGAACCCGAGCAGTCCGGCGCCATCGCACTCGGCGCGATACGCGGCCAGGGCGCCGGGCAGGGACTTGAATTCGAGGCTGTGGTCGAGCAGCTTCATCCGATGAACCTCGCCGCCTGATGGTACCAACCGGCCAGATAGGGCGGAATCCACAGGCCCAGCATCAACACCAGCGCCAGATGCACGAATACCGGCAGCATCGCCGGCTTGTGCGGCAAGTTGCGCAGGTTGCTTTCGCCGAACACCATCGGCTGCACCTTACCGAAGATCGCGGCGAAGGCCACGCCCAGCGCCATCAGCAGGAAAGGCGTGGCCCATGGCTGCTGCTTCATGGCCGTGGTGAGTATCAGGAACTCGCTGGCGAAAACGCCGAACGGCGGCATGCCGAGGATCGCCAGCGTGCCGAGCATCAGCCCCCAGCCGATGGTCGGGCTGACCTTGAGCAGGCCGCGGATATGCTCCATCAGTTGTGTGCCGCTTTTCTGCGTCGCGTGGCCGACGGCGAAGAAGATGGCCGATTTGGTGAGGCTATGTACCGTCATATGCAGCAGTCCGGCGAAGCTCGCCACCGGCCCACCCATGCCGAAGGCGAAAGTGACGATGCCCATGTGCTCCACCGAGGAATAAGCGAACATGCGCTTGACGTCGCGCTGGCGCGACAGGAACAAAGCGGCCACCACCACCGACAGCAGGCCGAAGCCCATCATCAGCGTGCCTGCCAGGGTGCTGTGCAGCGCCCCGTCGGCGAGCACCTTGCAGCGCACCAGGGCGTATAGCGCGACATTCAGCAGCAGGCCCGAGAGCACCGCGGAGACCGGCGTCGGGCCTTCGGCATGGGCATCCGGCAGCCAGTTGTGCAGCGGTACCAGGCCGACCTTGGTGCCGTAACCGACCAGCAAGAAAACAAAGGCCAGCGACATTACAGTCGGTTCGAGCTGGCCCTTGACCGCGTCGAGATGTGTCCACAGCAGCGCGCCGCCCTCGTGGCCGAGCACTCTTTCCGCCGCGAAATACAGCAGGATGGTGCCGAACAGTGCCTGGGCGATGCCCACGCCGCACAGGATGAAGTACTTCCAGGCGGCTTCGAGCGAGGCCGCGCTACGGTACAACGACACCAGCAGCACCGTGGTCAGCGTCGCCGCTTCCATGGCCACCCAGAGAATGCCCATGTTATTGGTGGTCAGGGCCAGCAGCATGGTGAACATGAACATCTGGAACATGCTGTGATAAAGCCTCAGCCGGACCGCGGTGAGCCGCCCGTGGGCGTGCTCGATGCGCATGTAGGGACGCGAAAACAGCGAGGTGGTGAGGTTGACGAAGGCTGTCAATGCCACCAGGAAAACGTTGAACGGATCGATGAAAAACTGTTCGCCATAGAAACGCTCCTGTCCGCCTTCGATGATGCGCTCGGTCAGTGCGACGGCAGCCAGGAAGGTGAGCAGGCTGAAGAGCGCGTTCAGCTCGGCGGCGTAGCGGCGGTGGCCGGTCAGCGCCAGGACCAGGCCGCCGAGCAGGGGGAAAGCCAGAACCAGGAGGAATTCCATCGTGGCTAGTCCTCTTTCAACTGTTCCATATGCCGGATGTCGAGCGAATCGAAGCGCTCGCGGATATGGAAGAAGAACACGCCGAGTATCACCATGCCGACCAGCACGTCCAGCGCGATCCCCAGTTCAACCACCATCGGCATGCCGTAGGTGGCCGAGGTGGCGGCGAAGAACAGGCCGTTTTCCAGCGACAGAAAGCCGATCACCTGCGGCACCGCTTTCGAGCGCGTGATCATCATTAGCAGTGCCAGCATCACTACGGCGATGGCGATGCCGAGCAGGGAACGGGTGAGTGTGCCGGCCAATTGCGAAATCGGCAACGCCAGGTTGAAGGCGAAGATCACCAGGACGATACCGATCAGCATGGTGGTGGGAATGTTGATCAGAGTTTCGATATCCCATTTGATGCTGAGGCTGCGAATCAGGCGATGCAGTATCCAGGGCAGCAACAGCACCTTGAGCAGCAGCGTGACCAAGGCCGACCAGTACAGATGCGGCTGGCTGGTGGCGAGCGCCACCACTGCGGTCGAGATGCACAGCACGGCGCCTTGCGCCATGAACAGATTGATCAGCGAGAGGATGCGCCGCTGTCCCAGCATGGCGAAGGACAGCAGCAGCAGTACGGCGGCAAGGAGGTTGATCAACTGACCGTAATATTGGCCCATGTACCGCCTACTTTCCCGTTTCCAGCAGCAGATGCACCAGCATGCCGAGCACCGCCAGCATGAAAGCGGTACCGAGAAATTCCGGCGCGCGGAAAATGCGCATCTTGGCGCTGAGCGTTTCGATCACCGCCAGCAGGAAACCGCCAACGGCCAGCTTGACCAACAGCACAGGCAGGGCCACCAGCAGGTTGACCAGCTGCGCGCCCTGGGGGATGCCCCAGGGCAGGAACAGCGCCAGGCCTAGGCAAGAATAGGCATACATCTTCAGCGCGGCGGCCCATTCGATCAGGGCCAGGTGGCGACCCGAGTACTCCAGGATCATCGCCTCATGGATCATGGTTAATTCGAGGTGGGTAGTCGGATTATCCACTGGCACGCGCGCGTTCTCGGCCAGCGAGACCATGGTGAAAGCCACGCCGGCGAAGGCCATGCTGGGGTAGATGACAAACTCGCGGTGCGCCAGCGTCTCGACGATGGTGGACAGCGAGGTCGACTGCGAGATCAGCGAGGTGGTGAAGAACACCATCAGCAGCGCCGGCTCGGCGAGGAAGCCGACCAGCATTTCGCGGCGCGAGCCGAGCGAACCGAAGGAAGTGCCGACATCCATGCCGGCCAGAGCGGTGAAAATCCGCGCTAGCGCGAAGATGCCGACCAGGGCGATGGCGTCTGCAGCCGGTCCGAAAGGCAGGTCGGTGGACAGCGTTGGCACGATGGTCGCGGTCAGCACCATGGCCGCGAAGATGACGTAAGGCGCGGTGCGGAACATGCTGGATGCATTGTGCGCCAGCACCACTTCCTTGGCGAACAACTTGCTGAGCTGGTAATAAGGCAACAGCAGCGGCGGCGCGGAACGGTTTTGCAGCCAGGCGCGGCACTGATTCACCCAGCCCGTCAACAAAGGCGCCAGCACCAGCGCCAGGATCAGTGCGAGGATTTGCAGTAGCGTGGACATGATGGCATCCATAGCCTTATCCGCGCACCAGGAAGAGCAGCACCACCAGGGTGACGAAGCTGTACAGCAGATAGATCGAGATGCGCCCCTGCTGCAGGAAGGCCACCATGCGCGCGCCGAACTCCGCGGTGCGCGCCACTGGCAGGTAGAGCCAGTACCAGAGATGGTCCTCGACCACGACCCGGTAGCGCGGCGCTTGGTCGCGCATGGTCGGCAACTCGCGCGTGAGCCGATAGAATGGCTCGAACACTTGGCGCAGCGGCTGGCTGAAGCCTTCGGCGGTATCCTGCATGCGCGCCGTCTGTAGCGGAAAACCGCAGTCCCAGGCCGCGCCGCGCCGCACCCGGCCGTGCCAGAACAGCCGCACGATCAGGAAGGTGGCGCACATCACTGCGGCGATCGTCAGCAGGAACACCAGCGGCTCGTAGCTCGCGCGGCCGGCACTGATCGGCGCCAGCAGCAGCCATTCGCGGGTATGCTCAGCATCGCCCGGCGTGACGTAGCCACCGGAACCGAGCAGGGTACGTACGACAAAATCGAGTTTCTCGATGACGAACACCGGGAACACCCCGAGCAGCACGCAGGCGAGGGCCAGCCAGGACAGACCGAGGCGTTCCAGCCGGCCCGCGTCGTGCGCCTGCTGCGCGATTTTTTCCTCGCGCGGCTGGCCGAGAAATATGACGGCGAAGAACTTCACCATGACATAACCGGCCAGCGCCGCGATCAGCGCCACCGCCGCCGCCACCACCGGGATCAGCATGTTGATGTAGCTGTGCGGCAGGCCGGGCGAGAACAGGAAGGCCTGCAGCAGCAGCCATTCGGACACGAAGCCGTTCAGCGGCGGCAGGCCGGCGCTACTGATCGCCCCGAGCAGCGCCAGCCACGCCACCCAGGGCATGGCGTGGATCAGGCCGCCGAGTTTGCCCAGGCTGCGCTCGTGCGTGGCGTGCAGCACCGAACCGGTGCACAGGAACAGCAGGCTCTTGAACGCCGCATGGTTCAGGCAGTGGTAGAGCACCGCCGTGAGCGCCAGCGCCGCCAGCGTCAGCATGCCGAAGGACTGGAAGGTCAGCGCCAGGCCGATGCCGACAAACAGCAGACCGATGTTCTCGATCGACGAATAGGCCAGCAACCGTTTCATGTCACTCTGCACCGCGCTGAAGACGGCGCCGAACAGCGCGCTGGCCAATCCCAGCGCCAGCACCGCCACGCCCCACCACCACAGCGGATGATGCAGCAGGTCGAAGGACACCCGCAGCACACCGTAAATCGCGGTCTTCAGCATCACGCCGCTCATCATTGCCGACACTGGCGAAGGCGCGGCCGGATGGGCTTCGGGCAGCCAGACATGCAGCGGCAGCAGGCCGGCCTTGGCGCCAAAGCCGAACAGCGCCAGGCCGAAGGCCACGCTGCCCCAGAAAGCGTTATGGCCGGTGGCACGCATGTGGGCGAAGGTATAGCCGGACACGCCTTGCCCCGTGCTCAGGCCGGCGGGGCTTTGCAGCACGCCGAAACTCAACAGGATGCTGATCGCGCCGACGTGGGCGATCAGCAGGTAGAGGTAACCGGCCTGACGGATTTCGGACTTGCGGTGGTCGGAAGTTACCAGGAAGAACGATGACAATGCCATGGATTCCCAGGCCACCATGAAGGCGTAGGCGTCATCGGCCAGCAACACCAGCGCCATGCTGGCGAGGAAGATATGGTATTCGAGGCACTGCAGGCCCGGCGCCGTTCCCTCGCCCTTCCTCAGGTAGCCCGAGGCATAGACGGAGATGCCGGCGGCGGCACCGCCCAGTAGCAGCAGGAAAAGCGCTGAGAGCGAATCCAGCCGCAAATGGAAAGGCAGGTCGGGCAGGCCCAGCGGCAACACGGCCGTCTCGGGAGCCGCGTCCAGTGCCGTGAAGGCGACGCCCGCCACGGCCAGGCCGGCCAATGCGCCGAGCGGATACAAGGTCTTGCCGACGAACCTCAGGCTGCGCGGCGCCGCCAGGCCCGCCACACCGATCGCCAGCCAGGCCGCGACCAGCGACATGAGCCAGTCGATGGCCAACCATGCTGCGGCGGGGCCAGAACTCATTTCATGAATATCCATGGGTGCGGCGGCGCGGATCTGGCTTCATGCGTCCGCGATCATTCTTTCGGCACATTCGTCGCGCGGGCCGGGCCGAGCTTCGCCGCCTGCGCCCGATCGTTGCCCGCCGGCTGGGGCGCGGCGCGCTGCGGCGTATTGGCAACCAGCCACGCCGGCAATTCGCGGTTGCCGGCGTGATCGATGACGTACTGGCGGATCAGTTTGCGCACCACCTGGGACGACGTCAAATCCTGTGCCGCGCAAATCTCCTCGAAGATGCGCTTCTTATCCGGATCGATCAGCAGCGTGAGGCGGGAGGTGCGGTTTTCCATCAAATCGGCTTTCGGGATAATGATTTCTTCATGCGCTACGGAACCCGCATCGCAACCGCGATTTCCGCAATCGACCGTGTACATCCCACGGAACACATACGCATTATATTAACATCGTTTGTACATTTTATGTTATATTGTGTTTGTTATTTCCGGTTCGAGCGCGGCTGGAACAATCTGAAACCCGACTTCGGCTTAGACTCCAGACGTTGGCACAAGCAATGGAACTTGCCGCCTCGGGCCAAGTCGTGATCGAATGTAACCGTAACCACCAAGCTTTCGATTAACTTCCAACCTTTTTCACGGTAACTCTCGCGATGGACGCGACGGTCGATCCCCAACTGCTTCTGGCCTATCTTGCGGTCGTATGCAGCTTGTTGTCGGCCGCGGTTTCGCTGCTCGCGGTGCGCAACCATCCGGGCTTCCTGCACTTCGGCTCGTTCGTGTTCCTGTTCTTCTCCGGCGCGGCTAGCGTCGCAGCGGGCGGCTGGACGCTGCTCGCCAACCACACCGTCGCCGACCGTTTCGTGCTTGGGCTGCCCTGGCTCGATTGGCATTTGCGTATCGACCCCCTGTCGGGTTTCTTCCTGATCCTGCTTGGCACGCTGGTGGTGGCGGTTTCCCTGTACGGCCCCGGCTACACGCGCGAGTACTCGCGCGGCGCGATGACACAACCGTTGCCGCCGCTCGGCGTATTCACCGCGCTGTTCGTGCTCGGCATGCAAATGATGCTGCTAGCCGACGATGCCTTGGTGTTCATGGTGTTCTGGGAGGTGATGTCGCTGTGCGGCTATTTCCTGGTGGCGTATCAGCACCAGCATGGCGCCAACCGCCAGGCCGCGTTCCTCTACCTGTTGCTGGCTCATGTCGGTGCCTTGGTGATCCTGCTGTCCTTCGGCGTACTCGCCGCCTTCGGCCACGGCCTCACTTTCGAGCAGATGCGCGCGGCCAAGCTGCCGCCGCTATGGGCGACGCTCTCCTTCCTGTGCGCCTTCCTCGGCTTCGGCACCAAGGCGGGCATGGTGCCGCTGCACGTGTGGCTGCCCGATGCCCACCCGGTGGCACCGTCGCATATCTCAGCCCTGATGAGCGGAGCCATGATCAAGATGGGCATCTACGGCATGGTGCGCGTGAGCTTCGACCTGATCGGCGACGTGCGCTGGGAATGGGGCCTGGCGGTGCTGGTCGTCGGCACCGCTTCATCCGTGCTCGGCGTGCTGTATGCGCTCATGCAGCACGACCTCAAGCGCCTGCTGGCCTATCACTCGATCGAGAACATCGGCATCATCCTGATGGGCTTGGGCATGTCGATGATCTTTCTCGGCAGCGGCCACAAGATGCTCGGCACGCTCGGCCTGGTGGCGGCCTTGTATCACACCGTCAACCATGCCTTCTTCAAGGGCTTGCTGTTCCTCGGCGCCGGGGCGGTGCTGTATCGCGCCCACGAGCGCGACCTCGATCGCATGGGCGGACTGATCCGGCGCATGCCGGTCACGGCGGCGCTGTTCCTGATCGGCTGCGTGGCGATCTCCGCACTGCCGCCGTTCAATGGCTTCGTCTCGGAGTGGCTGACGTTCCAGACGGCGTTGCGCGGACCGGTCTTGGAAAACGGCTTGCTGCGCGCGCTGATCCCCATCTCGGCGGCGTTGCTGGCGCTTACCGGGGCGCTTGCAGCCGCTTGCTTCGTCAAGGCCTTCGGTGTGGCCTTTCTCGGCCAGCCGCGCAGCGGCCATGTGGCCAGGGCGCGCGAGGCGCCGACCGGCATGTTGCACGGCATGGGACTATTGGCGACGCTGTGTCTGCTGCTCGGCGTGTTCCCGACCACGGTGATCGAGACCATGGCGCCCATCACGCAGCTCTTGGTACGGGACAAGCTGCCATCCGCCGCTGCCCAGGGTTGGTTGTGGCTGACGCCGGTATCACCGCAGGTGGCTTCGTACTCGGCGCCTTTCGTGGTGGTCGCAATCGTCGGCGTGTTCGCTTTGGGCTTCCTGTTCTTGAAGCGCAGCGCCGATCCGGCGCGCCGGGTCTATCCCTGGGACTGCGGTTTCGGCGAGCTCACGCCGCGCATGCAATACACTTCGACCGCGTTCAGCCAGCCGATTCGGCGTGTGTTCCGTGGCGTCTGGCGAGTCGAGGAACACGTCGACACGCTCGCCGCACCCGGGCCGATTCCGCGTGTAACCAGCCTGCATCACAGCCTGCACACGCATGACTGGTCGTGGTTCAAATGCTACGTGCCGATCGGACGCCTGGTACTCGCCGCGGCCAACCGCATCGGCTTCATCCAGACCGGCAACATCCATACCTACCTGAAGTTCTCCTTTGCCACGCTGCTGGTGTTCCTATGGATCGTGAGCTGACCGCCTGGATGCTGGCCGCCGAGCAGACGCTACTGTTCATCGCCATGGCGCCCTTGCTCGCTGGCTGGCTGCAGCGCGTCAAATGCCATATGCAAAACCGCGCTGCGCCGCCGTTGTGGCAGCCCTACCGCAATCTCACCAAGCTGCTGCGCAAACACGTCGTCCTGGCCGACAACGCCTCCTGGCTGTTTCGCACCGTGCCCTATATCGTCTTCAGCGCCACGCTGCTGGCCGCCGCCGTGGTGCCGCTGGTCGCCGTGCATCTGCCGACCGCGGCGATCGCCGACATGATCGTGCTGGTTGCGTTGTTCGCCCTGGCGCGCTTCTTCACCGCGCTGGCCGGTCTGGATATCGGCACGGCCTTCGGCGGCATGGGCGCGTCGCGCGAGATGATGGTCGCGGCGCTGGCCGAACCGGCCATGCTGATGGCGGTATTCACGCTGTCCATGACGGCGTCCACCACCAACCTGTCGGTGGCAACGGACTACATCCTGCAAGCGGGCCTGGTGCTGCGCCCGTCCTTCCTGTTCGCCTTGCTGGCGCTGGCCATGGTGGCCGTGGCCGAGACCAGCCGCGTGCCGGTGGACAATCCCGCCACGCATCTGGAGCTCACCATGCTGCACGAGGCGATGATCCTGGAATATGGCGGGCGCCACCTGGCGCTGATCGAATGGGCCTCGCAGATCAAGCTGATGATCTACGCCGTGCTCATCATCGATTTCTTTTTCCCGTGGGGCATCGCCACCGGCTTCGGCGCCACGGACCTAGCAGCCGGCGCCGTCGCCGTGGCGGCCAAGTTGATGCTGCTGGCCGTCGTGCTGGTGGTGTGGGAGACCGTGCTGGCCAAGATGCGCCTGTTCCGCGTGCCGCAGTTTCTTGGCTTCGCCTTCGTGCTCTCGCTGCTGGCGATGCTGACGCACGTAGTGCTGGAGACGGGGGCCTGAATGGGCATCGGGTCCTTGGAGTTGTATAGCCAGGCCATCATCCTGTTCTCGGCGCTGGCGTTGTTCACCTCCTTCATCATGCTGGCCCAGGCGCGCATGATGCCCTTGATATTCACGTTCGCCTGGCAGGGCTTGCTGCTCGCCGTGGTGTCGGTGCTGGTCGCCATCGTGTCGGAACATCCCCATCCTTATGTCTCCGCGGCGCTGACGTTCACGCTGAAGGTGGTGGTGATCCCGTGGCTGCTCTATCGCCTCAGCGTGCAGTTGGACATGCAATACGACGCCGAGCCGATCACGCATCCGACGTTGCTGCTGCTGGGCGGCGCCGGTCTGGTGCTCTTCAGCTACTTCGTTGCCCAGTCCATCGTGCATCTCTCGGGACTGGCGACCCGCAACATCATCGCGGTGAGCATCGCCATCGAACTGCTCGGCATGCTGCTGATGTGTGCGCGCAAGTCGGCCGTGGCGCAGGTGATCGGCTTCATGTCCATGGAAAGCGGCATCTTCTTCGCCGCCGTGGTATCCACTTACGGCATGCCGCTGATCGTCGAACTCGGCGTGGCCTTCGACATCCTCGTTGCGGCGGTGCTGTTCGGCGTGTTCTTCTTCCATCTGCGCGATTCCTTCGGCTCGCTCGACGTCGGCCAGTTCAACCGCTTGTCGGAAGCCAGCCAGCCGATGCCGGCCCGGGAGGCGCCGGGCACGGCCGTCACGGAGCAACACCCGTGACGCTGCTCGACATCACGCTGCTGACGCCACTCGTGGGTGGCCTGCTGCTGGCGCTCATCGGCCACCGTCCGCTGGGCGGCTGGGTGAATGTGGCGGTCGGCGCGGTGACGTTCGGCGCCGCCTTCGCCATGGCGCTGGAAGTCTTCGAGCACGGGCCGCAACTGTCCGGCGGCCGCATGTTCTATATCGACGCCTTCAACGTGTACCTGGTGGCGCTGACCGCCTTCGTCGGCATGACCACCTCGATCTTTTCGCGCCCCTACATGCGCCACGAGGTCGAGCGCGGCCGCGTCAGCGACCGGCGCCTGCGCCTGTACCACTCGATGTACCAGTGCTTCCTGTTCTCGATGCTGCTGGCGCTGTCGACCAACAACCTCGGCGTGCTGTGGGTGGCCATGGAAGCCGCCACCTTGACCACGGTGCTGCTGGTTTCGCTGTACCGCACGCCGGAATCGATCGAGGCGGCCTGGAAATATTTCATCCTGTGCGGCGTCGGCATCGCCCAGGCGTTGTTCGGCACCGTGCTGATCTATTTTGCGGCCGAGACCAAGCTCGGTGGCGATCGCGACGACACGCTGCTGTGGACCGTGCTGCACGACGTCGCGGGCGGCGGCCTGGACCCGGCGGTAATCACGCTGGCCTTCGTGTTCCTGTTGGTCGGCTACGGCACCAAGGTCGGCCTGGTGCCACTGCACAACTGGCTGCCCGACGCGCATTCCGAGGGGCCCACGCCGATGTCCGCGGTACTCTCGGGACTGCTGCTCAACGTCGCGCTGTATGCCTTGGTGCGCGTCAAGATGCTGGTGGACGCTTCGCTGCACACCAACCTCGCCGGCCAACTGATGATGGGCTTCGGCTTGCTGTCGTTCACCGTGGCCGGCCTGTTCCTGCACCGCCAGCACGATGTCAAGCGCATGTTCAGCTATTCGTCCATCGAGCACATGGGCTTGATTACCTTCGGCTTCGGCATCGGCGCGCCATTGGCCACCTTCGGCGCGCTGCTGCACATGACGGTGCACTCGCTGACCAAGTCGGCGATCTTCATCACCGTCGGACATGCCTGCCAACTCGCGGGGACGCAGCGCATCGACCAGATCCGCGGCCTGATCCGCACCCAGCCGGCCATCGGTTGGGGGCTGCTGCTGGGCACAATAGCAATCGCCGGCTTCCCGCCGTTCGGCGTGTTCATCAGCGAATTCCTGCTGTTGATGGCCACCATGAAGACCTGGCCGTGGCTGACCATTCCGCTGCTGGTCGGTTTCGGCGTGGCCTTCGCCGGACTGTTCCGCCATCTGCAGCGCATGGTGTTCGGCGAACCGCCGCCGGGGCAGAAGCCGGTCGCGGCCAACATGCTGCCGGTGGTGGTGCATCTGCTGCTGGTGCTGTGGCTCGGCCTGGCGATCCCGGGTTTTCTGTCGCGCTGGTTCGAACAGGCCACGGTGCTGATCTCCGGAGCCTCGCCGCTATGACGCCGCGCCGCGACCTGGCCGCGTTGCTGGAGCGCTTCACGCAAGCCGGCCTGCGCTTCGAGACGCAGGAGGCGCCGGGGCTCGCGCCGGCGCACCTGATCCTGGTGCCTGCCGAGGACTGGGGCCGGCTGGCGAACCTGGCCAAAGCCGCGGCCTGCCGCTGGGTGGCCTGCTGGGGCGAGGACAGCGGCGCGGCGCTGCAAGTCAATGCCTGTTTCGAAACGGCCGGCGCCTACCTTGTAGCACGCGCCGCCTTGCCGCGCGACAACCCGGCATTGCCCTCGCATACGCCGCATTATCCCGGCGCCGACCGGCCTGAGCGGCATGTCCGCGACATGCTCGGCGTGGCTTTCCAGGATCACCCCGATGCGCGCCGCTGGACCCGCCATCGGGCCTGGCAGGAACACGAGTATCCGCTGCGCCGTGACTTCCCCGTGGCCGGCCGGCCGCCGTCGCAGACGCCGGCCGATCACCGCTACAATTTTCTGCTGGCCCAGGGCAGCGGCGTGTATGAAATCCCGGTCGGCCCGGTTCATGCCGGCATAATAGAGCCGGGACACTTCCGTTTCCAGGCCGTGGGCGAGACGGTGCTGCGGCTGGAAGAGCGCCTCGGCTATGTGCACAAGGGCATCGAGAAGATCGCCGTGGGGCGCGACCCCGCGGGCCTGGCGCGGCTGGCTGGACGCATCTCGGGCGACTCCACCGTGGCGCATGCCTGGGCGGCCTGCATGGCGATGGAACGGGCGGCCGGTGTCGACGTGCCGGCGCGTGCATCGTGGCTGCGGGCGCTGATGTGCGAGCGCGAGCGGGTCGCCAATCATCTCGGCGACATGGGCGCGATGCTCAACGACATCGCATTCGCTTTCGGCTTCTACCAGTTTGCGCGGCTGCGCGAGGAATGGCAGCGGGTGTCGAGCGCGGCGTTCGGCCACCGCTTCATGATGGATCGCATCGTTCCCGGCGGCGTGGCAGCGGACCTCGACGCGGGTTTCATCGCGCCCCTGCGCGCCGAAGCGCGCAATGTGGGCCAGCAAATCGCCAGGCTCATGGCCGTCATCAACGATCTGCCCTCGGTCGCGGACCGCATGCGCGGCGCCGGCGTGCTCAAACCCGAATACGCGCAGGCGCTCGGCTGCCTCGGCTATGTCGGGCGTGCCTCAGGCGTTGATTTCGATGTGCGCCGCGCCGCGCCGTACCCGCCTTACGACGGCCTGGCCGTCAAGGTGCCGCTGCATCACTACGGCGACATCAACGCGCGCGGCCGGACCCGGCTCGAAGAAATGGCCGCCTCCTTCGAATTGATCGAAGCCTTGCTGAACGGATTGCCGCCGGGGCCGGTCTGCTGCGCCTGGCAGCAGCCGGTTGCGGACGCCGAGGGGCTCGGCCTGGTCGAAGGCTGGCGCGGCGAGATCATGAGCCACGTGCGCTTCGGCGAAGACGGCAAGATTGCGCGCTTCTTTCCGCGCGATCCGTCGTGGACCACCTGGCCCGCGCTGGAACTGCTGATCCATGACAACATCGTTCCCGATTTTCCGGTTTGCAA
>Ga0172373_10005726_pt1 | contig 16910 bp, 9 predicted proteins | sample Lak10m_2_FD_114546 | JGI IMG/M metagenome (GOLD analysis project Ga0172373, IMG submission 114546) | Freshwater microbial communities from Kabuno Bay, South-Kivu, Congo - kab_092012_10m | ecosystem: Environmental > Aquatic > Freshwater > Lake | place: Democratic Republic of the Congo: South-Kivu...
CAATGAGGTGAAGGATGAAGACCGGTATCTGGACGTAGCCAGTGCTTGTCGCGTATTGGAATGCGGCAGGACACTGATTTACGAGCTCATGAATACCGGTGAACTAGCGTACACCCAAGTAGGTCGTCAACGTCGGATCCTACTGTCAGATATCCGCAAGTACGGGAAGAAGAACTACAACCCTACCAAACCATCCATTCTCTGAAATCTGTAACAATCAATCAATATGGCATTAACAAAAGACGCGGTTTTACAGGCAACCAATAAAGGCCTGGATGTATTTAAACACTTTTTAGGAAGCAGATTTACCAAGGTTGGTAAATCCTTCCGCAGTCCTTTTTACAAGGACAATAGAGCCTCCTGCTATGTGTATTTCGACAACAAGTCCGGAATCTATAAATTCAAGGATTTTGGGGATTCGGAGTACAGTGGAGATTGTTTCTTCATGGTCGGTAAAATCTTCGCGCTGGGCTGTGATGACCGGGCAGAATTTCTGCGGATCCTAGAGATCATCGATGGAGAACTTTATTTGAATCTCGAGGAGAATCAACAGAAGGTTGACCGACTCATCAAAGAGAACAAGGGTGCCGTTACTCGTGCCAGTAGAATCCCATCGATTCATGATGGATTTGAAACAGCCAAGACAAAGATGCCCATTAAAACCAAGGAGTTTGCAGAATCCGAGCTCGAGTTTTGGAACCAATACGGCATTTCGGAGGATGTCCTTAACCGGTACAACGTCATTTCCATTCACACCTTCCAAGGCACAACCAAAGAAGGGAAAGACTATTTGCTTATGTCGAGTAACCTGGAACCCATATTCGGTTACCAGGGCAGACGGCATACCAAACTGTACATGCCCAATTCCAAATTGCGTTTTCTCTATGCCGGAGAAATCACCGAAAGCTATGTATTTGGAATCGAGCAATTACCTGTACGCGGCGACATCCTCTTTATCACCGGTGGTGAAAAGGATGTTCTGAGCCTCGTATCTCATGGATTTAACGCCATCTGTCTGAACAGTGAAACAGCGCATATCCCCAAAAACCTGCTTCGTGGTCTGAGTTATCGGTTCAAGCACATCACATTGCTCTACGATGTAGATGAAACCGGGTTGAAATCCATGGAGAAGCTCACTTCGGACTTGAAAAGCTATTCACTGAAAAGCTTGAAGCTCCCACTAACAGGGGATAAAAGCCAAAAAGATATTTCCGACTTCTTCAAACTTGGTCATACCGCCGACGATTTAATGATGCTGTTTGTTGAGATGCTCGATCAGATTTACGAAGACACTCTTTCCGTAATGAGAAGCTGTGAAATAGATTTTGACAAACCACCCAAGGCTCCGGATCCTGTGATTACCATTAACGACGTGACCATTGGATCACCGGGAAACCTATTGTGTGTTGCTGGATCTGAAGGAAGTGGTAAAACCAACTACCTCGGTGGAATTCTCTCCGGTGCCATCAAACCAGACGGAATCAGTATAGACACATTGGGCACAGCTGTCCAGGAAAATACAGAACAAAAAGCAGTGCTTCTGTATGATACAGAACAATCTGAATACCAGCTTTACAAGAATCTAACCTACATCATGAAACGGTCAACCCTGGAACGACCTCCCTCTTGGTTCAAGGCATTTTGCCTGGTAGGGATTTCCCGAAACGAGCGCATGAACCTGATCCTAGAATCCATGGATCGCTTTTACTATGAGTACGGTGGCATACACATGATGGTCATCGATGGAATTGCGGATTTATTGGGCGGTGTAAATGACGAGGAAAGTTCCGTCAAGCTTATCGAGGAACTGTTTAGGCTCGCTGCCATATATAACACCTGCATTGTTTGCGTTCTGCACATGGCTCCTTCAGGCATGAAGCTTCGCGGACACCTGGGATCCGAAGTTCAAAGGAAAGCAGCAGGAATCATCTTGATTGAAAAGGACGACAACAATCGTTGCAGTGTAGTAAAGGCGCTAAAAGTCCGGGACGGATCCCCATTGGATGTTCCGATTATCCAGTTTGGATGGGATAATCAGGAAGGCCGACATGTATTCATGGGTGAAAAGAGTAAAGAGGATTCTGAAACCCGAAAAAAGAATGACCTCACCGAGGTTGCACAAGAGATTTTCAGCAAGAAGTCCTCAATGACCATGGCCGAACTCACCCAATCCATCATGGAAGCCATGGATGTAAAGGACAGAATGGCTCGTAACTACATCAAATACATGAAAGACACCTCCATCATTGAGAAAAGTGCCATCAATAGTGCTGAATTCACGATGGCAGATCTGCCTTTTTAAAGATATTTCGCTGGTTTTCCAGTGAAAATGCCGGTTTCTCCCCCCATTTTCCGGCAAAAGTCCCATGGTTTTCCGTGGGACTTTCTTTTTTACCTTGGTTTTGCTACATTCTTAAAGTCTTTGACCTCAATTGGCAGAAAAGTTTCCCACATTGCTAAGCAAACGATTAAAACTTTAATTACATTTGACAAGTTTGTCTAATTAATAAAATACTGAAATGGATTCAGGAATCGATTTAGGAAAAATGATTAATCAAATTCGAAAAGAGCAGCAGCTCACATTGAAATCTGTTGCTCAGAAATTAGAAATTGATCTCACCATGCTCAGTAAAATTGAAAATGGAGAAAGACAAGTACAAGCACACATGATTAAACCTTTGTCGGAATTATTTAAAATTGATTACAAGGAATTGCAAATGGAATTCTTGAATCAAAAAATTGAAAGAGAATATGGTGACGACCCTTTAATCATCGAAACAATTGAAACCTACTTAAATCGTAAAAAGAGGGCTTTGAATAAATGATAAAAAACAAAAAAACATATGATGCAAACTTCACAGCTGGAGGATTACTATTAAATGAATTTAAAGCACTGGAGCAAATTTTACTTCAAGAAGATTTCGAATTAAAAATTCAGCGAGAGGAGGAAAACAACAATGTGATTGGCATTGCAACAATGTCAGCTCGAAAGAGAATTTTATCAGAAATAAAAAGAAGATATCACACAGCACCTATTGGTTTTTGGAATTATTTTTTCCAGTGGAATGATACAGAAATGAAATTTGGCTTATTGTATTTGTGTTTTAAAACCTATCCATTAGTGCTAGACATTCATGTTGAGGTTGCGTTAAAAAAATTTATTACGGGAAACACAATGACTGCCTATGATATCCAAATGCGTTTGGATGAAATTGCATCTAAAGATGAACATGTGGCAAAATGGTCAAACAAAACCTTCGATAAAATCAATGTGCAATACAGAAAAGCTGTAAAAGATGTTGGAATTTATGATGGCGCAAATTTGAATCGACCTAATAATGTATCACCATTATTCTGGCAATACTTTGAGAGTTTAAATGAAAATTGGTTTCTTACGGCATGTTTTTTAAAAAACTGACAAACGATGACTATTACAGAACTATATAATCAACTTTGTAACAAAGACTTTCAGGATCATCAGACTGGAAATCTGTTTTTCCCAGCATATATGTACATGTACAATCCTGAAAAAGAGTATGAAGTAGAAAAAGAAATTTTGGATATAAAAAATCGACTACATCGTCCAAATAATTATTTGGATGTAATGGTGCTCGATATCTTCGAGGAGTTCCTCAGCTATCTGAGCAATGAAAAATTTGGAACTAATTCAAAATTCGATTTTTACATAGCCCATGAAGCCAACAAAAAAGACGCTGTCGATAAAGCTTTAAAACAAGATGCTTACACAGAAAAATTCATGATCTATTTAAGAGACAAAATTGCGCAACATCATAAAGACACCGATTATGAAGTCGCCTATGTTTTTGTAAAAGGATTTGGCAATTCTTATCCATACATTAGGGCAAGTAGATTTATGAGCAATTTTGAAAAATATATTAAAGGATTTAAGCTGATTATGTTTTATCCAGGAACTGCCAAAGGATACTACAGCTTATTCGGTCTTTTACAAGATGAAAACCTATACAGAGCTATCAAATTAATAAACGAATAACAATGAAACTGAACGAAATATTCGCTAGAGACATTAACCGTGATATAAATCCTGCCGTAGTTGTAAGTGCGAAGGATCCAAAAACGATTGAAGCTGAAATTAAGGAGTATGTATTTACTCCCGAAATCATTGAAAAGCTTTATACAATCATTGATACTACTCTTAATAAGAAAACTGGTAAAAGTGGAATTTGGATAAATGGTTATTATGGTTCTGGTAAATCTCACTTTATAAAATTTGTTCATTACCTAATGAACAAAGAAACGTCTTCTGATGCCTTTGACGCTTTAGAAAAGGGAGTGAATGACAATTACGACACCACGAAACCAAACTCAAATGAGAATATTACAATTAGTAATTTAAGACTTTTAAAAAAGAGGATACTTGAGGCTCAATGTGATGATATTCTATTTAATGTAGAGGACGAAACAGATGACGGTAGTCAAGAAAGATTGACAAGGATCTTTCTTAATATGTTTAATAAATTTCGTGGCTACAACCCTAACGACATTCCCTTGGCTATTTTATTGGAAAAGACACTTGATCAGAAAGGGAAATTCGCAGAATTTAAATCATTGATAAATACTGAGCTTGGTTTTAACTGGGAGATGGATGCTGCTCAAGTAGCTTCATTTCAATTAGAAAGCGTTTTAGAGATTGCAAAGCGTATATGCCCTGATTTAGATATTGTATCCCTACATTCAAAACTTTCAAATCCCGAAAGCTACAAAGTAGGAATCAATGCTGTACTCATCCCTGAATTCAAAGAGTTTTTAGGCTCTAAAGATCCTAATTACCGTCTGTTATTTCTTGTCGATGAAGTTTCACAATATGTAGGATCAAACAAAGAAATACTACTGAATTTTCAAAATATCATTGAACGTATTAGCCAAGACTGTAACAATCAAATTTGGATTGCATGTACAGCTCAGCAGACACTAGATGAAGTTTCATTTGGAGCTGATGGTGTTCAGGACGTTCAAGATGAATTTGGTAAAATCTTGGGGCGATTCGATACAAGAATCTCACTTCAAAGTAACGATGCTTCCTACATCACACAACGAAGGGTCTTGGATAAAAACAGCAATGGCATTTCCGAATTGTCTAAAATTTATGACAGAAACAAAGATTACATTGAGAATCAATTTAAAATTAGTCATGAGTTGTACAAGGGATATAAAAATGAAGATGAATTTATTTTTGGTTATCCCTTTGTTCCCTATCAATTTAAACTTATTGCTCACGTTTTTGAAGCATTTCAGCAACTTAAGTTTGTAATTAAAGAAGTAAAAGACAACGAAAGGTCAGTACTAGGAATTACGCATTTTACTGCCAAAGAGCATGCAAATGATGAAGTCGGTGGTTTCATACCGTTTGATGCCTTTTACAATAGACAATTTCATACAAATCTTACCAATAGAGGGGCAAAAGCAATTGAAAATGGTCTTGAATTGCCTTTTGTAAAGAACACGCCATTCGCAGCAAGAGTGGTAAAGGTGCTGTTTATGATTTCTAATCTTCTTGAAAACAGAAGACAAACATTTCCATCTACTGTAGAAAATTTAGCAGTTCTATTGATGGATAAATTGGATCAGAACAAGATGCAATTAAAGCAAGAAATCAAAGATGTACTGGATAAGTTAGTTGAAGGAAGTATAATTAGAGAGGAAAAAGGAAGTTATTTCTTTTTCAACGAAGATGAAATGGATGTTCAAAACATCATTAAAAATCAAACCATTGGTCTCGATGATCGCTTAACTGCATTTGACGAATTTTTACGCCCTTTGATCAAGCTGCAGCCCAAGGTGGCTTATGGTCAAAATGACTTTAAATTGAGTTACAGTATAGAATCGAAAGAATTTTTACGTGGCGGCGATATAAATCTTGTTGTATTACTTACTGATAAAACAGCGTTGACACAAAAAATGCTGGAGGTTAATTCTAAAGATTTGGTCATATGTATCAACGAATGGTACAATAACGACCCAATGCTACGACATGATTTCGAATGGTACTGTAAAACGAACAAATATCTTTTGACCGGTGCTGGTGGCGCAACAGGTGAACGCGCCAAAACGAATGAGAATTTTAAGATTCGCAATAAACAATTGAGTGAGACCATTTCAAGAATTATTGAATCTAAATTCATTGAAACCCGATTCATTTGTCAAAATACCATTTTAGAGGCCGATCAGATAAATGGCACAAGTCCATCGGAACGATTAAAGAATCTAATTGATCACCATCTTAAAAACATTTACAAGTACCACCAACTTTCTGAAAATTATGCAAGAAATCAAATAGAGTTAAAAGCTTCAGCTGCAAGTACCCAAACTGTAATGCCTCATTTGACTCCGGCTGAGCAATCTGTAAATGACTTCATCACTAGTAATAACAATCAAATTACTGTGACAGATTTGATTAAAAAATACAGCGAAGCTCCTTTTGGATGGCGTTTTGAGGCGGTTCTAGATGTAGCATTAATGCTCGTTAGAAAGAAGAAAAGGGAATTTAAATACAAAGGTGCTCCACGATATCCTATTGTTGACTTTATTAACAAGGCCGTTTCCACGACAGAGCGACTATCCTGCGAGATTGTAACCGGTGAAGATATTGACCAGTCGTTAATAGACGAGGTAGTGTCTGCATACAAACATATTTTCAATGAAAGTATTTCAAGCACCAGTGATGGAAATGAAATGTATGATAATTTGCTGCACAATCTTTCCGTTAAAGCATCTCGAATTCAAGTGTATGAAACGGATTACTATGGCAAATATCCATTTGGAAATTGTTTTCAAAAAGCACTCTCACAGTTGAATTCTTGGAGCAGCACAAGAGATCCAAAGAGATTATTTACGGATTTTATAAGTTCTAGAGATAATGCAAAAGAGTTGTTTGATCTAGAAAAAGGCATCGAAGATTTTATCAATAATAACCTTAAGGATTATTTGGAATTGTCTACGTTTTGTGAAACAAACAAAGAAAACTTCAAAGAATTATCAGATGCTGATCAGTTGAAATCGCAAGTAATCATCGAATTCATATTGTTAGAAGATCCAAGGAAAGAATTTCGTCATGCTAAAAAAGCATACGAAGAGTTGAAGCAATCGATTGCTGAGCTTACAACTGAACTCCGAAAAACAGTTATCGCACTTTACAAAGGAATTTTTGATGAACTTGAAGCTGAGGCCAAAAAATTAAACGTAAGTATTCAAGTTTACGACAATAAAGATCTTGTTATTAGTGGTATTGAATCAATAAAATCCATTGCTCAACTGAAGAATAAAAGACTTGGAGCAGATGATTACAAAAGGGCACAATTAGAAAAAATAATTGCGGCAATACCTATTCCACCAGGCGGTGGCGGACCAAAACCTGCAACGTATCATATTACACAGGGTGCGTCAACTATTTCAAATCAAGCTGAAATGGAAAATTTCTTACAAAAGGTCAAAGAAGACATGCAGAAACTTCTTAATGACAATAAAACTATCATTCTGAAATAAATGAATACAAAAACATTTGCCCAGCTGTCGCGCACGCTATTAATGGAAGGAGTAGCCAATAGATTATTGTATTGGGGATTCGAATCTAATGGTAAGATCATTGAAGAAACACAAGCGGTTGAAGGCGGTTATATTTTTCGGGGTAAGATATTTGATGATGAAACCGTTCCTAAGTTATGGAAATCATTAAAAAACGCCATTCAACATCGAGGCATCGAGGCTGTTAAAGAAGAAGCAGCATATACATGGTTCAACCGAATCATGGCATTGCAAATCATGGCTAAAAATGGTTACTTGGAGCCGCAGTTGTCTTATGTTACTGGCATGGCAAATACGCCGCACATACTCCAGAAAGCGAGGCAGGGACAATTTAGTTTTTTGAATAGTAAAGAACGTGAACGGTTGGGCAGAATCATCACGGATTTCAGTAAAGAGCAGGAAGCCTTTGCACTGTTATTGGTGGGTTATTGCCATAGCAACAAAATGCTCAATAATGTATTTGGCCGCTTGGACGATTTTACCGAGTTGCTTCTTCCAGACAACATGCTTCAAGATACCGGATTTCTACATTTGTTGAATACGACGGATGCAATCACTGACGAACAATATAAAGAAGTAGAACTAATTGGTTGGTTATACCAGTTTTATATCTCTGAACGAAAAGACGAAGTGTTTGCTTCCTTTAAGAAAAAGAAGAAAGCTGAAGCAAAAGACATTCCTGCTGCTACCCAAATATTTACACCCAACTGGATTGTAAAATACATGGTACAGAACACCGTGGGTAAAATTTGGCTTGACAAGAATCCAAACAGCAAGATTAAGTCTGGTTTGAAATACTTAGTAGAAAACGAATCGAACATAACAGCTGAACCCATCATATCAGAAGTAAGTCAGTTGACATTAATTGATCCGGCGGTTGGTTCAGGTCATATTTTGGTAGAAGGATTTGATCTGCTCTATCAAATGTACATGGAAGAGTATTACACACCAGAGGAAGCCGTGGAATCCATTTTAAGAAACAATCTATTTGGTTTAGACTTAGATGAACGTGCGGCTCAATTAGCAAATTTTGCAATTCTCTTAAAAGCTGCCAAGCAATACCGTGATGTGTTTGCCAAAGGATGGCTTCCGAATGTTTTTGCTATGCCAGAGTCAGCTTCCTTTAGTGGTCAAGAGATAAAAGACTTTCTGGGTACTGATGGTATTCTATTTGAAAAAGAGTTAACTGTGGCTCTGTGTATTATGGAGCAAGCCAAGAACTTGGGCTCGATTATGAAGTTGAGTTTGAGCCAAGATGCCTGGACATTCATTGATAAGCGTTTTACAGAACTTAAAAATACCAATTTCCGTGACATTAATACAGAAATTGTCTTTCAGAAAATTAAATCTTTCATCCCTGTATTACTCATTCTCTCAAAAAAATACACAGCTGTTGTTGCGAACCCTCCTTACATGGGTCAAGGTAATATGAATGGAGAATTAAAAGATTATGTGAATGCCAAGTATCCAATTTCAAAATCTGACCTTTTTGCCGTTTTCATGGAGGTTGGTTTAGATTTCTTAGTTAAAAAAGGGCTGATGGGTATGATCAATCAGCATTCATGGATGTTTTTGTCATCATTCGAAAAATTACGAAAAGAAATTTTGAATAAATATGGAATAGTTAACATGCTGCATCTAGGACCAAGAACTTTTGAAGAATTAAGCGGTGAAGTAGTTCAATCTACAGCATTTGTAATACAAAACGATAATACGGTCCGTAATGCTAAATATTATCGATTAGTTGATTACAAAGCATTGAATGAAAAGGAATTGAACTTTTTAGACAAGAATAATATTCATGAAAATATTTCTCAAAATAGTTTCTCGAAAATTCCTGGTAGTCCAATTGCTTACTGGGTAAGTGATAAAGTTAAAAGTACCTTTTACGAAACCCCTATTATCAGATCCATTGGTTCAGCTAAACAAGGAATTGCAACGGGTGATAACAATCAATTTTTAAGATATTGGTTTGAGGTAATTGAATACAAAATTTCATTCGACGCTAATTATAATGCTAAATGGTACCCATATAGAAAAGGAGGATCTAATAGAAAATGGTATGGAAATAACGAATTAATTTGTGATTGGGAAGATGATGGTTTAAGAATTCGGAATAATAGAATTGATGGCAAACTAATGTCAAGACCACAAAATTTAGATTATAAATTTCTTGAAGGTGCGTCATGGTCATTAACAAACAGCGGAAGTTTTTCAATACGATATGCACCTGCTAATTTTCTTTTCGACGTTAATGGAATGACTTTGTTTGTTAATAATCATATAGATTTATATGAAATTATTGGATATTTAAATAGTTCAGTTGCAAACCAATTTCTAAAAATAATAAATCCGACTATGGCATTTCAATCAGGTGACATAGAAGTAGTACCATACAATGGAAAGTACTCCGCTCAAGCATCCTTGTTGTCTAACAATTCAATTAGCTTATCAAAGAAAGATTGGGACTCTAGAGAAACATCTTGGGATTTTAAAAATAATCAATTATTAAATGGTTCATTAAATTTAAAATTGGCTTTTAAAACCTGGCAAGAAATTGCAACTAATGACTTTTTTCATTTGCATAAGAACGAAGAAGAAATTAATCGCATATTTATTGAAATTTATGGTTTATCAGATGAAATAACTCATGAAGTTGCATTAAAAGATATTACAATACTACAGGATGAATTAAAGAAAAATGAACTTGATGCATTAGAAGATAAATTTAGAGCTCATGGGAAAGATGCCCTAGAACTTCCTCTTAACCGAGGTGAAGTAATTAGTCAATTCATCAGCTATGCTATTGGTTTATTTATGGGGCGGTATCGTTTGGATAAGTCAGGTTTAAATATCGCACATCCTAATCCTAGTAAAGAGGAATTAGCTAGCTACAATTATAATCATGGTGAAATTATAATAGATCAGGACGCCATTTTGCCTATTATGGGTAAGAATTGTAATTTCAATGATGATATTGTAAAGCAATTCATTCAACTATTAGATACCATCTGGGGCCACGAACAGCGTACAGAGAACATCAATTTCATTCAGGAATGTCTGGATAAAGACTTAGAGAAATTCATTGTCAATGACTTTTGGAAGTATCATTGCGGTATGTACAAAAAAACACCAATTTATTGGTTGTTTAGTTCGAAAAAAGGCGCATTCCAGGTTTTAGTTTACATGCATCGGATGAATGAGTTTACCGTGGAGAAAATCAGAGCAAACTATTTATTGGAGCACTTGAAATTCCTTAAATCAGAAATTGCTCAAAGAGAATCAAACATTACCAACTTGAGTACCGCAGAAGCAAGACAGCTGGATAAATTGCGAGCAGATTTAACAGAGTGTGAGCAATACGATCTGGCCTTAAAAAATGTGGCAGATCAACAAATAAAATTCGACCTAGATGATGGCGTTTCAAAGAATTATGAATTATTTGAAGGCGTTGTAGCAAAAATAAAATAGCATGATTGAAGAGAAAATACTGCATTATTTCGAAAGATATCCGGAGTTGAAAATTCTGTTCTTCTTTGATGAAAACAGAGAATTTCTGGAAGAAGTCAACAACCTGGTGATTTCAAATATTCATATTGAAATTTTTGATGGCAATGAATTTACGACTAAGTGTAAGCTTTTAAATGAATTGAGCGACACGAAAGTTTTACTTTATCTGCCATTCGCACACCCAAGTACACAGGATGAGTATCATGCATTCTCCTTGCTTGGCCTACTGCTTGCGAACAAAGAATTAAAACTCGATAACATCGGAGAATTTATTGAAACTTATGGCTTACAGCGTCACCAAAAACAATTGGTTTCAAAGTACATCAAAGAACTCAAGTACTCTGGTGTGCAAATGGTGTGTGAGCCAATACTTAACACCTACGGATTTGAAGAGCAAGCAATTCAACGAGGGATTCTATCATACTCCTTAAAATTCAAAACTATAGAAGGCTGGCCGGTGATTACCGCAAAACTGCTTTCACTGTTGGTGAGTAAGGAAGAATCTGAACTAAAAAAAGTTTTATCAAAAATTGCCGACTTACGAATTCAGGACACGGTAGTTCAAAAAATTTCAGAAAATACAAGTTATCAAATGCAGTCATTGTCGCGTGAAGAACTCCTTCAATGTGCCAGATGTATTTTGTATAACCGAATCACTCAGACAATTTCAAGTGTCTCCAATAAAGATCCATACAGCTCATTTAAAATAAAGGATCAAACTCAGATAGTGCGTCTTAATCAGATGATTATTGAGGTAGAAAGATATTCCAATATAAAAGATGCATTGGATGAATTAATGCATCAGGTTAGCTCTGATATTAGAGGTGACAAATTGATTGAAGCTTATGGATTGGATGCCAACTTTACGGAATTTACTAATTCCATGATTTGGGCAATTATTCTCAATTTACAAAGCCAGATTTCAGTAAATCCGGAAATAATAATACAAAAAACGGATAGTATCAGTATTCAACATTCAGTCCCTGAAAGCTTGGATTTAGTGCTCAAGTACTTATCATATGTAGCAAAATTGCATCAAATGGTTAATTCTATTACCAGCTACATTTTTAATAAGCCACAGGATTACACGCAGGCCTACACAGAAGAATTGTATTTTATTGATGAGTTTTTCCGAAAGGCCATAAAGTCATACAAACAGATTGATCATTCTGAATTAAATTTAGATTTTCAATTAGAAACCATTCATTCTGAATTGAACAAAAAGTACGATAATCATACAGATACATTAAATAGAGAGTGGTTAAAGTGCTTGAATCAATTTAAATTCGACTATGCTGGCCTGCCGGTTTTAAAACAGTATGAATTTTACAAAAATGAGATTGAACCCTTAAATCAAAAGGTAGTAGTTTTTATTTCGGATGCACTTCGCTATGAGGTTGCCCAAGAATTACTGTCTGAACTGCACAACGACGTAAAAAACACAGCCAAGCTGCGCTATATGATGGCATCCATTCCATCTAAAACCAATATTGGAATGGCGCAGCTATTGCCTTCTAGTGATCTTTCTTTTAACAATGGTGACATTAAGAATGCAGGAATTTCAACGGAAGGGCTCCCAAACAGAACTACAATCCTGAAAAAAAATAAAGAAGATTCGCTTGCCGTTCAATATTCTGACATCACCAGTAACTCGCAAGAAAAAAATAGAGAAATATTTAAAAATTCTGTAGTTTACATATACCATGATGTAATTGATTCCACTGGTGACAAAAGAGCCTCTGAAAGAAGAACGTTTGATGTGATTTCTCAGGCAATTGATGAAATTAAAAGATTAGTAAAATCTTTGCATGCAACATTTAATGTCACAAAAGTATTTATTACCGCTGATCACGGGTTTTTGTATAACGACAAAGAAATTGAAGACAAAGACCTTGAATCCATTGTCGAATCGAATCCAATTGCAGATCATAACAGATATTTCATTTCAAATACTCCATCAAATCAACCGCTAGGTTATTCAATCCCTATTTCTAAAACTACTGCATTTAAGGATACTGTTTTCGTGACTATTCCGCATTCAGTAAACAGATACCGAAAACAAGGTGTAGGTCATCAATTCGTGCATGGTGGTGGAAGCTTGCAAGAAGTCGTTATACCTATAATTGAAAGTTCTAGAAAAAGAGAGGATGTGGTTAACAAGGTTAAGCCAACTTTAATAAAACATGGTGATTTAAAAATCGTTTCGAATGTATTAAGATTTAATTTGTTACAATACACCAAAGTCTCCAGACTAGAGAAAGAAATTAGCCTTGCAATAGGCATATATAACAACAATGTATTGGTCAGCAATGAAGTTGTGCTAACAATGAATTCTACTTCAGAATCACCAACAGAGAGAGCGACTAGAGTAGAATTAACAATGGTGTCAGATGTGCCTAAAAATGTCTTTTTAAAGTTAAAAGTATTTGATATTGAAGATAGATTAAATCCGATCATCGAAGAACGCGTCCAAAATAACACACTCATCCAATCTGATTTCTAATGAAATTAAAAGAAAAAATAATAAAGCATTTTGAGGGTAAAGTTGTCAGAAAGGATCTGACATCATTGGTTAAAGGCAATAATCCAGTTCCTGTGTATGTGCTCGAGTATTTGCTTGGTCAGTATTGTGCTATAGATGATGAATATGTAATTCAAGCAGGAATTGAAAAGGTAAGAAATGTCATTCGAGAAAATTATGTTCATCGATCTGATGCGGAAATTGTAAAGAATAAAATCAGGAGTACCGGAAATTATAAGATAATTGACAAGATCAATGTATCACTAAATGACAGAGCAAATATTTACGAAGCTGAGTTTGCAAACATGGGATTAACACATGTTCCTATTTCAGATTCAATTGTAGATGCTAACAAAAAATTACTCAGTGGTGGCGGCGTATGGTCAATTATTGAGATGGGATACACACATGAAGATGGAATTGCCGTTCGCTGGATCATTACAGACTTGAAGCCCATTCAAGTTTCTAATGTTGATTTGGAGGAATACATTTCATTACGAAAAGAATTCACCTCTGAGGAATGGATTGATTTAATGATGCATAGCATTGGATTGAACCCCGAATATTTTAGTAAACGAGACAAGTTTATACAACTATCAAGGCTCATCCCCCATGTAGAAAACAATTACAACTTTATTGAGCTAGGGCCTAAAGGGACTGGAAAATCACATATTTTTTCAGAGTTATCTCCACACGGTGTTTTGGTTTCTGGAGGTGATGTTTCGAAAGCTAGATTGTTTGTTAATAATACCGGAAATAAAATTGGACTAGTGGGGTATTGGGATGTTGTAGCTCTGGATGAATTTGAGCAAGAAAAAGGAGGTAAAAAAACGGATGGAGATCTGGTTAAAATCATGCAAAATTACATGGCGAACCAGAGTTTTAACCGAGGTAAAGAAACATACCAAGCTACTGCATCCATGGCATTTGTTGGCAATACCAAGCACAACGTTCCATACATGCTTAAAAACTCACATCTTTTTGAATCAATACCTGAAGGTTATATCAAAGGTGCTTTTCTGGACAGGATGCACATGTATATTCCAGGGTGGGAAGTGAGGATCCTAAAAAGTTCTGTTTTCTCAAAAGAGTACGGATTTATTGTAGATTATTTGGCTGAATTATTAAGAGAACTACGGAAATCCGATTTCTCTACTCTGCTCGACAATAAAATTTCTTTGGACGGATCTTTAACATCGAGAGACCGAGTTGCAATTAGAAAGTCATTTTCAGGGATGGTCAAATTGATTTATCCGCATAAAGAATTGTCAGATGAAGAATTGATTGAGCTCTTAGATTTTTGTATTGAAGGTAGAAAAAGAGTCAAAGACCAGCTGTACATAATTGATGAAACATTCAGAGCCGAACCGGTTGAATTCAAGTATAGGAATTTGTCTTCAGGTCAGGAATTTTCTCCAGAAACCCTGGAAATGCAAAACTACAAGGCGGCTATTGAGGTTACAAAAGAATCAGAAAAGACCGATGAAGATGATGTTACTGCGGTATCAGCACCACCGTCATTGGATTTAAAACCGCATCAGTTCATTTTAAAAGACAATCAAACTGGCATTTCGTTTAAAAAACTATTTGGAAATTACCTCAAAGGTGCCACACAATTAACCCTTCAAGACCCATACATTCGAATGCCATATCAATTTAAGAATTTATTAGAATTCTGCATGATGCTTGGCAACAACAAAGAGCCTGAAATGGAGCTTGATGTCGAGATTGTCACATGGAATACTGAAGAATTCATGCCAGATAGTATTTCATTTTTTGAAGAGCTTCAATCCAGTGTACTTGATCTCGGTATTAATCTAGTTTATCGATTTGAAAATAATCATGACAGATTTATTGATGCCAACAATGGATGGAAAATCACCCTTGGAAGGGGGCTTGATATATTCGAAAAAACCGAAGGTAGATTTAACGTTGCCGATATGGATCAAACTCGACGAAAGTGTAAGTCTTGTGAGATAACTTATTTGAAGAAATAATATATTGGAAAATAATGCAGATCAAAAATTTAGACCCTAAAGAGTTAATGGAACCATCTCAGGATTTCCAAATTCATTTTGATGCGATCCTAGAACTTTGCAAATTTAAAGTAGAAGAGAAGTTAGGTGTTCTATTCTATTTGGGCGCAACATTGCCAGGAAAATTGAATGGTGTTTCACCCCAAAGTGCTGATTTTAATAAATACCTACAGGTACTATCTTTATATTCAAAAAGCACTGGTGATTTTTCAGATTATGGTGATTTAAACGACGCTTTCTTTAGTTCGTGGATATATAATACCAATCTTGCAATATCGAAAATTTGTGCCGACGAATCCTCAATTGATGAGAATTTACGGACACTTCCATTTGGCAATATTATTGTTGGAAAATCAGATCCAAAAGATCAGTTTTTAGGAAACCACAAGTACGATTCTTTCAATTTAAATGCTGTTCAAAATTTAAATGATGAAGTTTTTTACGAAACTGGAAAGCACTTGTTAGAGACTGGTTATTCATTCTCAAGTGCTTATGAAGCTGGATTCGCATATCGAATGATGATGTTAAATATGGATATTAAAGGAACGGACTTCCTTCTTTCAAGAATTAGTTCTTTTTTATCCCCTTTATTTGAAGCAATCTTTTATGCCCCATTTTTGTATGTTTTCAACCATCATGCTTTTGAAGCTAATCATCTTTTTAGTCAGATATTGAATAATTTTATTGGCGGCAACAATTCAAAACTTATGCTTGTAGCTCAGCCAATTCACTTGTACCATCAATTTTTATTTTACAAAGAAAATAGTTCCGAGTTTAGGGATGAGTGGTTGTTTGCAAAGGATATCGATGAAGGAAGTGCCATCTCAATATTTTTAAATGCACTAAACATCCGTAAAACAAACCTGATTGAAAATGCCGAAATAATCAAGCAGTCGGGCGAAGTATTCAATCCATCATTAATTAATGCAAAAATTGGGACGACTGATTTTCTCAAAGCTATTTTAGAAGTTATCCAGTCCAAATATTCAATTAATGGTTATGATGAATTTGTAAATGGTGAAGGCACAAAGTGGAATTCAACATGGAACAATAAAGGTGATTACATCCAATTTCTTGTAATACTTTATTACGAAACCTGCTTACACGCTATGGTTATTGATGATCTAGTTTAATTAAATCCTCATCTTATCACCGGCATTATATAATACTCCCTGAATCCTGGACCAGAGGTTTAGTTAAAAAATCACTTAATTTGACTAAACGATATGACCAAACAAACCCGACGCAAATTCACGCCTGAATTCAAGGCCAAAGTTGCATTA
>Ga0172373_10005727_pt1 | contig 16910 bp, 12 predicted proteins | sample Lak10m_2_FD_114546 | JGI IMG/M metagenome (GOLD analysis project Ga0172373, IMG submission 114546) | Freshwater microbial communities from Kabuno Bay, South-Kivu, Congo - kab_092012_10m | ecosystem: Environmental > Aquatic > Freshwater > Lake | place: Democratic Republic of the Congo...
GGGGATGACGATTGTTCTCGTGGAGCAGAATGCGCGGCTGGCCTTGTCGATCGCCGATCATGGCTATGTGATGGAAAATGGGCGAATCGTCCTGGACGATGAGGCGGCAAAATTAGAACAGAATGCCGACATCCAGGAATTTTATCTGGGCTTGACGGAAGTCGGCAAGAAGAGTTATAGAGACGTTAAACACTACAAGCGGCGGAAGCGCTGGCTGACATAAGTCAAGGTAAGGAGCGGATTGATGGGACTGAGGAGCTTTACCATTTATGATGTATTCAGAAGGAATGCCTGTCTGTTCGGAAACAGGCCTGCGGTTGTTTTTGAGGAGCGGGAAATAACGTTCGCAGAGCTGCTGGCGATGGTTGATCGGGCGGCAGGGTGGCTGGCACTGGCGGGAATCAAAAAAGGCGACAGGGTTGCCGTCTTGAGCAAGAATTGTCCGGAGTTTTTTGTGCTGGCGGGGGCGATTGCCTCATCCGGGGCGATTATGGTCCCAATCAATTTTCGGCTCTCCGTCGAGGAGATTGGATATAATCTTCAAAATACAAAACCGGCGGTGGTTTTTGTCGATCCCGATTATCAGGAGGCGATCAATGGCATCCGGGCGGATTACCCAGCTGTAAAAAAGTGGGTGAGCATGGGGGGGGCGGAGAATGGCAAGTTTGAAGCGTTTTCGGTTCTTTTGGACAGCGAACCCGCGCCGGCTGAAGCGGTGAGTGGCGATGATCCGTTCGTGATCATTCACACCGCAGCGGTGCAGGGAAAGCCGCGCGGGGCGGTCCTCAGCCACGGCAACATGATTTACGGCGGGCTTCAGAGCATGGCAGCAATTGGTTTGCGCGGTGACGATGTTTATCTGAACATCCTGCCCCTGTTCCATATCGGCGGCCTGATTGCGGGGTTTACAACGATGCATGCGGGCGGGGTCAACTTGATTGTCCCCAAATTCGATCCGGTGGAATGCGGCAAGATCATCGACAGGAGGCAGGTTACCCTGATTGGTGACTTCCCGCCGATCCTCGGCCAACTGCTCGATGCCCGGGATGCCGGCCACTGTACGCTTGCCTCGCTGAAGAATGTCTATGGACTGGAGCGTCCGGAAACGATCAAGCGCTTCGAGGATCTGGGGACAGGCAACTTCTGGATGATTTATGGTCAAACGGAGACGATGGGAATCACCTGTCTTGCCAGAAACGCCGATAAACCCGGTTCTGCCGGTCGCCCGGGGTTGTTGTCGGATATTATGATTGCCGACGAATTCGATCGCCCTGTCGAAACGGGAAAACCCGGCGAGATCCTGGTCCGGGGGCCGCTCGTCTTTATGGGATACTGGGGCGAGGAGGAGCTGACGGCGCTTACATTCCGTGATGGTTGGCACCATACCGGAGATTTGGGGCGTCTCGACGATGAGGGCTTCCTCTGGTTTGCCGGTCGAAAGGCGGAAAAAGAACTGATCAAACCGGGGGGGGAGAATGTCTATCCGATTGAGGTGGAGAAGGTTGTCCTTGAACATCCAGATATCCTCGAAGTTTCCGTGATAGGCGTCCCTGATCAGAAATTTGGGGAAGGGATCAAGGCGGTCTGTGTGGTAAAGCAGGGGGCCAATCTGACGAAACAGAGTTTGATCGATTTTGTTGCCGGCCGGATTGCCCGTTATAAAAAGCCCAATTATGTTGATTTTGTCGAGTCTCTGCCGAAAAAAGAGGACGGTTCGATTGACCGGGGGAAGGTAAAGGAACTCTACGGTTAGCGGTTCAGGATTCTCTCTGCGGTGTAATTTGGACTGCGGGGCAGGGAAAAGCCCCCGTTTGTGTGCTCCTTCGCAGTACTGGTGCGGTGCCCATAGATCATGGCTGGTGTAGTAATGCTGAGCTACACAGCATCCCAGATAAACGCCCTTGAGAAGGCAGGAAGCGCAGAGCCCCTGAAGCTTTGCGTGAAAGCCTCCGCAGATATCCTTTAGCGCAGGGGATCTTCCCCATACCTCCTCCAGCGAGTCCTGCCGGGCATCTCTTTGGCGCAGGCCCCAAAAGTACGGGCGCCCGCCCGGCAATGGGGGCTTTTGGCCATCATTGTCGGGCGGGCGCCCGTTGGTTGCTGTTTATCCCTTAGACGTGTTCCGCCATTATCAGAGATTGCCTGTTCGCCGCAGCCTGACGTGCGGCTCCTTCTCTTTTCTTTTCGGAACTGACAGCATCAGCCGGAACAAAATCGATCGCTTTTACCTCACAGAAACGCGCACATTGAGGGTCTCCGTCGCACAAGTCGCATTTGAAGACGCTTCTCGCCGTCCCGTTGTAATTCATCGCGCCGAAAGGACAGATGCTGACACACAAGCGACAGCCGATACAAACTTCGCGAGCGATTTTCAAAAATCCGAATTCCTTGTCCCGGGAAATGGCCCCTACAGGACAGACGCTCTGACAGGGCGCATCTTCGCACTGCTGGCAGATCATCGGAACATATCGGCCTTCATCCTCCCATTTGACTATTTGAATCCTGCTTTTTGCCGGGTTTGACGATCCCTCATGCACGACAGAACAAACAAGCTCGCAGAGGCGACAACCGGTGCACTTGTCCGCATTAACCGTTAGAAATTTATCCATTACTCTCTCCTCTGTTTTTATCTAAAGCAAATGGGTCGGCTCATTTTCCAGACTCAGGCGCTTTAAGGTTTCTGCCGTTGGGACGCCCTCCTTATCCCAGCCGTGATGCCCATAAAATTCATCAACCATAGTGTCGAACTTTTCCCGGTCAATCCTGGCGCCGATAATATCGGGCGCCCCCCTGCGGCAGGGTTCATCAAAATAGCGATGATTGAGCATATCGCCCTTGACCAGGTCGCGGCGTGTCAGACCCTCCCTCAAATTGAAAAGTCTTTCGATGTTGTTGCACCTCTCGGCCACTTCCCAAATCTCTTTGGGGGTAAACTCAAGGCCGGTGTTGAGGTAAATCGCCTGGGGCCAATCCTCGAAATTGGGCAGAGTCGCCCCGAGAAATACCGTGTGATATTTGCATATCCCCAGGCAGTCAACCGCCATGTAGCAGTTTTCCTGCCAGAAAACTTGCCATGGTTTGCCGATATACTCCATATGTTCCGAGGATAGAGGGCCGCCATAGGGGATCGGACTGCTGTAAATCTTGCGCAGCACGTTCACCGGAAGGTGATACAGGTCGATGGCCGGCCGGCTCCGCAAATGGTCGGACCCGCGGGAAGAGGTCGCTATATTCAGGGCAAGGCCGGGAGTTCCCCGTTCATCCGAGTGAAGATTGCTCATCCCCTTGACCTGAATGAGATAATCGAAAGCCCCCTTTCCAATTTTTTCCGCTGCCGGGACTCCCCCGTCGGCCAGGGTATTGGCTAACCAGCCCTTGCGGTTGCAGATCCCGTGAATCATCTCCAGCAAGGCTTCACTGTTGCCGAAACGAAGATCGAGACCGTCGGTTTCCTTGCTGGTGAGGATTCCCAGTTCGTAGAGCTCCATCGCCCAGGAGATTATACTGCCGATTTCAAGGTTGTCGACCCCGTACTGATTCGACAGGTAATTGGCGGTAAGAACCGTCTCGGCGCTTCCGCAGTCCGGTTCGCTGCCGAAGGCGCCCAGGGAGGTATATTCCGGGCCTTCATCATATTTGCCGGCGTAGGGACCGGAGGGAATTTTGTATTGGGCGCGGCAATGTACCTGGCAGCCAAAACAGCCCGTCATATGATGTGGCCCCATGGTCTCGGCGGCGATATCGTCAATTGCTTCCGGTTCAATTTCGTCAGCGTTTTCCATTTGATTAAACTGGAAGTTTCGGGTGCGAACGCCGCCCCAGCAATTGGTCGCCCCCCAGATAAAGGGCGTTCCCAATGTGCCCTGTGTCTGATTAACCTTGGCGGAGGTGATCTGTTCAATGAATTTTTTGTTGAATTCCAATGCCTCAAGGGGACGGGCGATTTTGATGTCCAGCGTGCCGCGAACGGCGACTGCCTTGAGATTCTTCGAGCCCATAACACAGCCCATTCCTGTGCGGCCGCCGGCATTCTTTATGCCGGTCATAACATTGGCATACCGCACAAGATTTTCACCGGCCGGGCCGATGACGGCGCTTTTAATCTCCTGATCCCCCAATTCTTCACGAATGGCCCATTGGGTTTCCGTGGTTGTCTTACCCCAAAGATTTGCGGCATCGCGGATTTCAATCTGTCCATTGTGTATCCACAGATAAACCGGCTTTTCAGCCTTGCCTGTGATAACCAGGTGATGGAAGCCTGCCCACGCCATTTCCGGGGCGAAAAAGCCGCCCATATTCGTACTTCCCAGAAGACCGGTAAGCGGGGATTTTGCCATGATATGAGTTCGCGATGTGGCGGAAGCGCAAGTAGCCGTCAGCAATCCTCCGCTGAACAGCAGCGGGTTTTCCGGCCCGAGCGGGTCACAGCCTTGCGGGGCGTTGTTATAAAGCAGATAGGCATCCAACCCGCGTCCGCCTATGAATTTCTTTCTCACCTCCAGGGGGATTGATTTGATCTCTATTTTCCCGGTAGTGAGATCGATGTACGCAATTTTACGATCCAATGCCATTTCGCATTCCTCCTTCACTTGAATGGAACCGTCTTTAGACACTTCCAGTTTTCTTGGCCAGTATATCTTCGGCCAATTTGCGGTTAACATCCCAGACCGGACCGCGGATTCTCGGCAGTTCCGGCGTTACCCAGAAAAGTCGATAGGTCATTCCGCACGTCGGACAGGTGATCTGCTGACTTCCCGGGGCCGGCTCCATTCGTGCCATGCAACTCGGATTATGGCATCTTACCTTACCGTATGTTCGTGTCTTGCGAAGTGATTCCGAAGAGGAAGCTTTTCCGTTCTCTACGTCCATAATGATACTCCTCAAGTTTGTGTTTATTTCTATTGAAACTTTGATCACGGATTCATCTATCTAAGAGGTTTTCTTATGTCAAGTCATATTTGTGTCCCTGATCCACCCCCGACTTTTGACGTTTGCTGAATTTACGGCATAAAGGGCATCCATCTTTGCATGGCGCGGTGAAAGAAAATTGTCGGAAAACAACTGGCCTCACAAGATTTGCTAAAAGTTGGTGGTGGATATTGGGGTAGGGGGCGATATCTTTTCATAGAATCCCCTTTTCTGTCTGAAAAAATTCAGTCCTTCCGGGATATCGACATCCGGACAACGGCATCCGCCACCTTCTTGTGGCCATATCTGTTTGCCAATGATTCCAGGCCTGTTTGCAATTCTTCCGGTTTTTCTTCTTCCCCTTTTCTTTCCTCTTCAAACGTTTCTTCATAAACCAGGGCGCCAAAGGTGCATGCCTGCACGCACAGAGGCTCCGACAGTGGCGGTTCGTCTTCACACATGTCGCATTTTAGCGGAAGACCGGAATCGGGTTCCTTGAAATGATCCCTCGATGGGCAGGAAGCGCCGCAGAAGCTGCACTGACTGTATTCTTTTTTATCAATAATATAAGATTGCCTGCCGCTGCATTCGGCGGGAGTATAATTGGTGGCGCGTACCGGAACATACAGATCGGCCCGCTCATGAATGAAAACACGGATCCGGGCTCTCGCCGGATTGATGCTGCCATATCTCGGCGTAGCGTGGAATGCGGAGCAGGAAAGCTCACAGGCCCTGCAGCCAGTGCATTTATCAACATTAACTTTTATTTCTTTGACTATTTTCTTTTTTACCCCGCCATTCACGGTTAGCACCCCCATAGACTCTATTTATGAACATGAAGCTACGCTTTTTTCTCTGGCCCCGCCGAAGTATCCTCATTATCATTAAGAATTCCCCTCTTTAGAAAGTCTTCACCAACGTAGTCCAGGCCCAGTTTGTCCAACGTCTCTTTGGTAGGAATACCATCCTTATTCCATCCCTTGAATTGATAATAGTCATCAAGGAGCCTTTGCTCATAAGCATCGTCTCTGATAGCCCAATGGTCTTCCGGAGGCCTTTCATCAATTCTTCTCATCCCTCTTCTGACATTGAGGGCTCTGACCAGGGTCCGGTTCCGCTGGAAAGTCTCCCACAAGAGTTTCTCATCCATTTTCATGCCGGTTGCAAGTGAGATTAGAGGCGGCATATTGTGGATATGGTATGCCGACCTTCCTCCAAACTGCCCTCCTCGGAATGATGACAGAAATCCGCAGAGCCCTGTTGCATCGTCAAGGTAATGCATTGCCTCGTTCCAATCGCAAATGGCGCAGGACGCCTCATTGGAGATTGTGTCGCGTTTTTCCCATTCCAGAAAATATTTTTTAAACTTTTCATCGGGCACCGATACCCAGCCTTTTACGAATTCCTCTCTTTGCTCCCGGGTAGGAAGGGGATCTTGGGGAAAGGAGCCTTCAATCTGGGTGATCGCCATCTTCTCGCCCGTGGCCAGCATCAGAAAATAAACCGGATTAAGCCGTCCCAGCTTGATCGGCAGTTGCTCAAATCTTTTGATGGTATTGTGATCGAATGCTTCGGCGCCGTTGCCGATCTGCTGCGCCGCCAAAGAAACGCCATTGGCCAGGATATCGCCGATTCCTTCCCGGTGGACAATTTTCTCCAGAAGATAGAAGAATCTTTGCCCGGTGTCATTGGGCATTCCCGGGAAATCCTGGTCTTTCAGGATGCCTGCTTCGTAAAGTTCTAGGGCAAAGGCGATCACCTGCGGCGTCGAGTAAGAGTCCAGACCATACTCCTGGGAAACGCCGAGGATATCGAAGCTGAAGTCCAGCTCCTGAAAAGCCGCCATGTGATAGGTGTCCTTACCATAGCATTTATAGGAGAACGTCGGCCTTCCCGGAAAGGAGATAACGTTATGGCATACCTTGGGACAATTATAGCAGCTTGTCTGACGGCTCATATATTTATATTTGAGATTCCGCCATCTTTCTTCGAGTTCCTGGCTCCAGAAATCTCTTCTCCGCACCCGCGCATTGCCCCAGGAGAAGTTGTTGTGATGAAAACTGTCGTCCTCGTCAGTCGCCATCCAATCGCCGACATACTGGTTCTCGGAGATCGATTTTCGCAGGTTTTGGCACATTTCAAAGAGTTCGCCCGGACTCGCAATGTTAATGTCCCTTGTCCCGCGGATTGCTATCGCCTTTAATCTTTTATCCCCCATAATGGAACCTACTCCCCGGGACGCGCTGGAGTGGCTGTGATCGATGGAAGCCATATTGACCCTGTTTTCGCCGGCCGGGCCGATAGCCGCTACCTGTATCTTGTCGCTCTTCAAATCCCTTTTGATCTGTTCAGCAGTTTCCTGGCAGCCCTTCCCCCGCAGATGGCGGGCGTCGCGTATTTCCACCCTGTTATTGTTTATCCACAAATAAACAAGGTCGGCTGATTTGCCGCGAATGATTATCTTGTCATAGCCGGCATGTTTGAGTTCCGCCCCAAAATACCCACCCAGTAATGAATGTGCATGCAAGTTCGTCTGGGAAGAGAATGTATTTACAACGGTGCGATTGGCGCCGGGAACATGGGTTGCGACTAAAAGGCCTGAGCTGAAAATAAGCACATTGTCGGGGGAAAAAGGTTCAACTTCAGGGGGAACCCTGTCCCACAAGATCCTGTCGGCAGTGCCCTGCCCGCCCAGATGAAGCTCAGTCAATTTCGGGTCAGTTTCTACCCGGTCAATGCTTCCTAGGGATAGATCAATTTCCAGATTAAATCCTGTCTCTCCGTACCTCATTTTTTCCCCCTTCTTGATTGCCCTGAACAGCGCTGAACTTCTTTAGTAGCTATGGATTGTGGGCATTTAACCAAAACGGCCGGCACCTGCAAGATGAAGACCCAAATTTACAAAACTACTGGCGATGCCCCCACATGAAAAAACTATGCCACGAATTCAGTGGCGTGGGGAGTTTAGCGGTATTGACCAATGGGCAACCTTTCGAACTGCTACAAAAAATGCGTTTATGGCGCAATGTAAATTTTTGGATCGCCAATTGCAAAGTATTTCAGCGAAAGATATGCGACGAGGGATTTCATGCTTTTTATGGTTTATAGGAGAATCCCCCCCGCCCTTTACCAAAGGGAGGTAAGAAGGGATCCTCATGCTTCGTTGTGCCCGCGACGGGCATGGGGGTTATTCAGTTTTCCAAAGCAATGAATTTTCGCTGCTGCGAGTTCTTCGGACAGGTAAAACTATTGGAGTTCCGCCTGGAAATTGCACCATAAATACACCTATAAACCCAGGCGGCAGGCGACAATGAATTTATTGCTATCGTTTTGATAACAAAAAGGCTTCTGTCAGAATTATAATTATCATAATGACAACAATTACTGCGATCATTATGATAACAGTTTCCGTTTACCAACGCTATTCTTGTCCCCCTTTTCGCCGGCGTATTTGGGGGTTCGTGCGAAAATGCCTGAAAGCAACGTCCCGTTTTCGTGTTCGGCCGAGTGATGGCTGATATGAGATAATGCAGATAAAATTTATCATTAAACCTCTGTCGGTCTGACTGCGCATAACTGAAACTTATAACCATATCCATAGGGGAAGAGCCCCGCTCAGGGGCAGTTGGGGTTAATTTCAGCGGACTTGTTACCGACAGGCATGGCTATTGCTTAAAAAACATATCCATGCGCGCTGAACCATTTTTCTTTACGTCAGGGGGGCAGTGCATTTTAATTTAAGGGGATAAGTGTTTAGTAGTGATTTGACCCAAGAAGGCCTTTATTCAGCGGAGCTTATTCTCTGGCCGGTTTTGTGACCTGAGACAGAAAGGAGACAATAAAATGGCGCAAAAGACTGAAGTTTTTACTGATTGCAGCCTGTGCTACCATAGCTGCGGGTGCCGAGTCACCGTAGAGGACGGCCGGGCAGTAAAGGTTGAAGGATTGGAATCCCACCCGCTCAATAAGGGAAAACTCTGTCCCAGGGGATTGAGCGCGTTGAATAATATATACAGCCCTGAGCGGATAAGGCATCCGCTGAAGAAGATTGGTGGAAGTTTTCAACAGATTTCCTGGGATCAGGCTTTGGACGAGATTGCGGGTAAATTGACGGAGCTCAAGGAGCAGTTTGGTCCTCAGGTTTTGGGTGTATTTTCAGGTTCCATAGGGGTAGAAAATCTGGAGATGGCGAGCCTTGTCCAGTTGTTTAAGGCTGCTTTCGGGTCGCCCAATTTCTTTTCGGTGGAAAGTGTCTGCTATCGCATGCGCATCCGCACTCGTCAGATCACCTTTGGCAAATACCCTACAGAAGAATTGGATTCCAAACTTTACATTATTTGGGGTCATAACCCAGAACAATCTGATTTTCCACTGGAAATAGCCCTCGAAGAGAATTTGGGCAAGGGGGCCAAGCTGGTGGTCATCGATCCCCGGCGAATAAAGCTTGCCGACCGCGCCGACATGTATTTGAAAATCAGGCCGGGGACGGATGGTGCCCTGGCCCTGGCAATGATGAATGTAATCGTCAATGAAAATCTTTATGACAGAGAATTCATCGAGCAATACACCATAGGCTTTGAAAAGCTTGTCCCCCACGTGCAAAAATACACCCCCGAATGGGCCGAAGAGGTTACCTGGGTTGGGGCGCAAGATATCCGGAAGTTAGCCCGGTTGTTTGCGAATACAAAGGGGGCTAGTATCTTTCAGGGCACCTGCACTCAGGATCAGACGGCCAATGGCACGCAAAACAGCCGCGCTTTTGCCATACTGCAAATCATTACAGGTAACATCAATGTCCCCGGTTCCTGGACAATCAGTCCGCGTGTTTCTTTTGGAAACGCGGGGATTGCTGTGGACGGAGATCCGATAGGCTCGAATAAATATCCCCTGTTTTTTGAGGTATGGGGCAGAAGGAGCCCCTACGGAGTTGTAACGCTTGTTCCCGAAAGCATTCCGGACAAGCTGAAGGCTTTTCTCGTGGTTGGCGGCAATCCCCTTGTCTCGATGCCGGATACAAACGCCTTTACGGAGGCTTTCCGTAAATTGGAGCTCCTGGTGGTCCATGACCTTTTCATGACCGATACTGCCCGGGAAGCCCATTATGTCCTTCCCGCTTGTTCCCACCTCGAAAAGTGGGGAGCGGCTTATACCTATAATGTTTGCCATTGCCTGCCCTTCCTGATGCTGCGGAAAAAATGCATCGAGCCGTTTTATGAGAGCTGGTCGGAGTGGAAGCTTTTGACGGAGCTTGCCAAAAGGCTGGGGTTGAGCGAATTTTTCCCCTGGAAAACGGAAGAAGAGCTTGTGGCGTTTGAACTAGCTCCGACCGGGCTTTCCTTTGATTATCTCCTCAACGAAAAGCCTGCAGGCGATTATTATCAACAGAAGCAGTACGGCATATCCAAAGGTCAGTTTTCGACTCCCTCGAAAAAAATTGAAATATACAGCGAAGCCTTGGAGAAGGTTGGGTTCGACCCGCTGCCTACTTATCTGGAGCCGGCAAGAAGTCCGGTGAAAAGTTCCGGGGAATTCCTGGATAAATATCCCTTGATTTTATCAACCGGGATGAGAAGTAATTATTACACGCATAGCCAGTATCGAGGGATCGCAGAGCTGCATGAAAAGAACCCCGAGCCTTTTCTTGAGGTAGGTCCTCTGACCGCTCGGAAATATGGGTTCAACGATGGCGATGGCGTTGTTGTTGAGACGAATCGGGGGAAAGTGACAATGAAAGCCCGGGTAGATGAAAGGGTTGCGGAGGGTGTGGTGCTGGCGCCGCACGGCTGGACAGGGAAAGCCAATGTCAATCTGCTTACGGATGTCAATTGTCTGGAACCTATTATGGGTTACCCGGATATGAAATCATTGATGTGCTCAATAAGAAAGGTATAGAGAACATAGGCGTGGATGCAGCGGAACTGTTCAGTCTTGATGGCCGGGTGGCCTTGGTGACAGGGGGCGCTCAGGGACTCGGAAAGGACATTGCTTTGACGTTCGCGCAGAACGGGGCGTCCCTGGCTATTGTTGACTTGGTCGCTGCAGAGGAAACGATAAAGCAGGCCGAAGCTTTAGGGGCGCGATGCATTGCAATAAAAGCGGACATATCCGACGAGAAAGCCGTGGAGCACGCAGCTATCCGGGCAATGGGCGAATATGGAAGAATCGATGTGCTGGTAAACAATGCGGGAATTGCTCCGCTGGATTTCGCGCCGACGGAAGATTCCTCCGTCGAGGCGTGGGATAAGGTGATTGCCGTGAATCTGCGCGGAGCATTTCTTTGTTGCAGGTACATTGGCAAAGAGATGATAAAGGGAGGCGGGGGCAGCATAGTCAACATTGCAACAACCGCCGGGATAACGGGCGTAACCCGCGCGCCCGCCTACTGCGCCTCAAAGGCGGGGGTGATACTCCTGACGAAGAGTCTCGCCCTTGAATGGGCTCGACATAATATCCGCGTCAACGCCATTGCCCTTCACTACATAGAAACGGCATTGTCTGAGGGCTTGAGGGCGTCGGAAAGGGTTTATAACGGTCTGCTAAAACAGATACCGCTTGGGCGGTTTGGGAAGACTTCCGAGATTGTCGGGGTGGCCCTTTTACTGGCGTCGGGTGCGTCAAGCTATATGACGGGGAGCATTGTCGCAGTCGATGGAGGATATCTTGCTAAGTAAGTGTAATTGTTGGTAGTTTCTACAAAGAAAACCTCAAATTTAAGATGCATCATGAAAGGTTTATTTGTTGCGGGGCGACTGCTCTTTTACGTTTTCGAGAGTGGTTAGCAGGGAGGCAGCTTTAGCCGTTGATTGATGATTGAAGGCGACATGAGGGGGTGTGTGCGGCATGGATTTTGAGTTGTCTGAAGAGCATAAAATGCTGAGGGATATGACGGCCAGGTTTTCCCAGGCAGAGTTTCCTCCCTATGTGCATGAGTGCGACCGGCAGGAGAAATACACGCCGGAATTGCGCAGGAAGGCGGCGGCGAATGGTCTGATCGGCGCCTGGATTCCGGAAGAATATGGCGGGGCGGGTGTCGGTATACTGGGAAACACGCTCATAACAGAGGAGTACTGCAAGGTCGATATGGGAATATGCATCAGTCTTTTGTCCTCTTTCGGCTGTGAAATCATCTTTCAGAGCGGTACGGAGGCGCAGCGAAAGACCTTGCTCCCGCCTGTCTGTTCCGGGGAACAGATAAGCGCTGGCGCTTTTACCGAGCCCAACGCCGGCACAGATGTTGCCGGCTATGGCACGCGAGCTGTCAGGGATGGCGACGATTACCTGATAAACGGCAGCAAGACGTTCATCACCAACGGCACGGTCTGTGATTTTATGCTGACAGCCTGCGTTACGAATCCGGATGAAAAGAAACACAAGAGATTCAGCGTAATAAAAGTTCCGGCAGATTCAAGTGGAATAACCAGAACCAAGATTCACGGAAAGATGGGGATTCGTACGACCGACACGGCGGAAATTGTTTTCGAGGACGTCAGGGTGCCCCGGTCCAATCTTGTCGGGGAGACAGAGGGGCTTGGTTTTTATCAACTTATGCATTTCTTCGACACGACGCGTATTCAGGTCGCCGGTCAGGCCTTGGGGCTTTCCGAGGCATGTCTTTTGGAGAGTATAAAGTATGTCAAGGAGCGGACAGCTTTCGGGGCGCCTCTGGGCGCCTATCAGCTTACCCAGAAGAAGCTTGCCGAAATGGCGATCCGTATTGAGGCCCTCCGGGGGATGACCTACAGGGCCGCGTGGCTGATGGATCAGGGGCGCCCTGATTACACACTCGCGGCAATGGCAAAGTTTTTTGGAGGAGAAACCGCAGTCTTCTGTGCAAATTGTGCCGTCGAGCTCCACGGAGGTTACGGCTATGTCAATGAATACGATGTCGAAAAGCTTTACCGCGACGCCAAGGTTCTGGAACTCTTTGAAGGAACGAAAGAGGCGGAAATCATGACGATTGGCCGGACTCTCCAGGCTTGATGCTATGGCAGGCAAAGAGATCAAAGGGGAATAACCGACTAACAGGAGACAAGAAATGAATGTTGCAAGAAATCTGGAATATTCAGCATGCTGTTTTCCCGACAGGCCTGCTGTAAGCGAAGGTTCTTTCGAGACAAGTTATGCCCAGCTCAATGAAGAGGTGAACCGTGTGGCAACGGCACTTGTCGGTATGGGCGTTAAGCCAGGCGACCACATCGGGCTATGCGCGCCGAACTCGATCGAATGGATTGCCTTTTACTACGGGGTGCTTAAGGCCGGGGCTGTGGCCGTTACCCTCTCCAGCATGTTGAAACGAGATGAATTGTCTCTTTTGATAGGCCACAGCCAGCCCAAAGTTATTTATACTTTTGATGAGAAACTGGATTCTTTGGCTGAATTTCGTGCTGGAGAATGGCTGGAAAGAGTGATAAGTCCCCATGGCGATATGAATTTCAATCAGCTATTGAGCAGGGGAACAGCTTCATTTAGGGCGATTGATCGCGACCGTTCCGACACAGCCGCGATTCTCTATACAGGTGGGACGACGGGAACGCCGAAAGGGGTGATGCTTTCTCACGAAAACATCAATACGGCCATCCAGAGCGTCATTTTTCATGAACGCTCAACTGAAAAAGACAGAGGGCTTCTTTTTTTGCCCCTCAATCACGTTTTTGGTCAGATGCACATCATGAATGCCACCATCTTGAGCGCTGGCTGCCTCGAGATGATTCCGGCATTTGACATGGAAGAGGTTTTGGCCCTGCTGGCCAAAGGCCGTGTTACCAAACTCTTTGCTGTCCCCACGCTTTATGTCCGACTGCTTTCGGAGAAGGGGCTCAGGGAAAAGCTTGGGGCCGTGCGTTACTGTTTTTCGGCGGCGGCCAGCATGGCGGCAGAGGTGGTGCGCAAGTGGCGGGAGCAGACCGGTCTGGCCATTTATGAAAGCTATGGGATGACCGAGTCGGCATCGATGATCACTTATAACCACTATCACCGCCATATTGCGGGCTCAGTGGGAACGGTGGTGACCGGAGCGGAGGTGCAAATAAGAGACGAAAACGGCAGGCAGGTGGAGGCGGGCAACAGGGGTGAAATTTGCATCAGGGCCCGCAACATCATGAAGGGCTATCTGAACAATCCCGAAGCCAACGCGACCGCCTTCTGGGATGGGGAATGGTTTCGCTCCGGAGACATCGGCCTCTTCGATGAGGATGGCTATCTGTATATCGTAGATCGACTCAAGGATATGATTATAACCGGCGGGGAAAACGTCTATTCCCGTGAAGTGGAAGAGATTCTTTACACCAGGCCGGAAATCCAGGAATGCGCGGTTGTCGGACTTCCAGACAGGGAATGGGGGGAGCGGGTAACGGCTTTTCTGACATTGAAGCCCGGCGCGGTTCTCGATAAGGACGAATTGCATCTCTACCTGAAGTCTCGTATGGCGACATTCAAGGTTCCCAAAGGGTACGTGACGGTAAATGATTTTCCCCGAAGCCCGGCAGGAAAGCTTCTGAAACGGGAATTGAGAAAACAATTTTTAGAGAATTCATGATGTTTTGCAAACTGATGGCATGAGGGTCAATTCAAATAAGGCGAGAGACTGAATTGCATTGAGGAGGAAGGCGCAATAGGTGGAAACTGGCAGTGAAGTTACATTAAGGATTGACAAACTTTCGCTTAGCTTTGGCGGCGTAAGGGCCCTAAACGGTGTAAGCGTGGATGTCAGGAATAAGGAGATAATGGCTCTCATTGGCCCCAATGGCGCCGGCAAGACCGCATTGCTCAACTGTATCAGTGGTTTTTACAAGCCTCAAGAGGGCGAGATTTATTACAACGGGCAAAAAATCACCCGAATGCGGCCGGACAAGCTGGCGAAAATCGGCATCGCCAGAACGTTTCAGAACATTGAACTTTATACGGGCTTGAGCACCCAAGACAACATTATGGCCGCCCGGCACGTGCTTATGAAGCAGAACTTTGTTACCGGCGGTCTCTACCTGGGGCCGGCGCGTAAGGAGGAAATTGAGCATCGGAAGGTAGTGGAAGAAATTATCGATTTTCTTGAAATAGCCTCGATCAGAAAGAAGATAGTCGGCCTCCTCCCCTATGGAATGAGAAAAAGGGTTGAACTGGCAAGGGCGCTGGCTCTCGAACCGAAGGTGCTTCTGCTTGACGAACCCATGGCCGGAATGAATTTGGAGGAAAAGGAAGATATTGCCCGTTTCATTATTGATCTTTTTGAAGGCCAGGGAGCCACATATCCGGATACGGCGGTACTCAGGGACGGCATCGGCTGCATCATCCTTGTAGAGCATGATATGGGGGTGGTAATGGACATTGCCAACAGGGTGGTTGTCCTCGATTTTGGCTGTAAAATTGGCGAGGGCACTCCTGAGGAGATCAGCACCAATCCCGAGATAATAAAGGCGTACCTTGGAAAAGAAAAATAAGGATCTGAAATGATGTTGCAGATAAACAATATTGAAGTTGTGTATATGAATGTTATTCAGGTGTTGCGAGGCGTGTCCCTGGAGGTTGACGAAGGCAGGATTGTTGCCCTGCTGGGGGCAAATGGCGCCGGCAAGACAACTACGCTGAAGGCTGTGTCGGGGATGCTGAAGACAGAGGAAGGAAATGTGAGCGAAGGCAGCATTGAATTTGACGGCAAGAGAATAGATCGCTATGGGCCCGAGAGCATTGCCACCATGGGAATCAGTCAGGCAATGGAAGGACGAAGGGTGCTGGAACATCTCAGCGTTGAGGAAAATCTGATCATCGGCGCCTATCACCGCAAGGATCGGGTGGAGGTTAAGCAAGACCTTGAGAAGGTCTTTTCCTGGCTGCCCAAACTTAAACAGCTCCGCCGACAGATGAGCGGTTATCTGTCTGGCGGCGAACAGCAGATGCTGGTGATTGGCAGAGCCTTCATGGCCCGCCCCCGGCTGATGCTTCTCGATGAGCCTTCCCTGGGGCTGGCCCCCTTGATGGTGGAGGAGATTTATAACATTATAAAGAAGATAAATATGGAAAGACATATGTCCATTCTTCTCGTCGAACAAAATGTAAGGGCTGCCCTGGGTATCGCGGATTACGGCTACATAATGGAGAATGGCAGAATAGTTCTGGAAGGGTCGGCTGAAAAGTTGAAGGATAATGAAAATATTCAGGAGTTCTATATGGGACTATCCTCGAGCGGCTCTCAAAAAAGTTATCGCGACATCAAACATTATCGACAAAAGAAGAGATGGCTTACCTAATTGACATGTAAAGGCGTAGAGAATGACTACCGCGACAGAGCCGACCTATGGCGAAAAAGGTGATACCTGGCCAAAAATACTGAGATATAACTATAAGAAATATGGCGATCGGCATAGGGCCATGCGGCATAAGAATCTGGGTATATGGAAACCTTATACCTGGAAGGACTACTATCTGAATGTCAAAAGCCTGGCGCTGGGGCTGTCCGCCATAGGTTTCGAGCCGGGCAACAAACTGTTGATTGTTGGCGACAATGCGCCCCAATGGCATTATGCAGAGCTTGCCGCCCAGGCAAACCATGGGGTTTCCGTGGGGGCGTATTCAGATTTGACTCCGCAAGAGATTAAATACATTGCCGAAAATAGTGAGGCAAGCTTTGCCGTTGTCGAGGATCAGGAGCAGGCCGACAAGCTTCTGCAAATCAAGGATGAGTTGCCCCTGCTCAAGAAGGTTATTTATTGGAATTATAAGGGTTTGGCCCATTACAATGACGAAATTTTGCTGGGATACAGGGATGTCCTCCAGGCAGGTGAAAAATATGGGAAGGAACATCCCGGCCTCTTTGAGCAGAATGTGGAAACTGGAAAAGAGGACGATGTCTGTGCCATAGTTTACACATCGGGAACCTCCGGGATTGTTCCCAAGGGCGCTGTTCACACCTATCGAACAATTAAAGCGGGCGCCTGCTTTCATTTGCGTCTTGATCCATGGCAGGAAGACGATAACGTCATTCCCTATCTTCCGCCTGCCTGGATTACCGA
>Ga0172373_10005728_pt1 | contig 16908 bp, 14 predicted proteins | sample Lak10m_2_FD_114546 | JGI IMG/M metagenome (GOLD analysis project Ga0172373, IMG submission 114546) | Freshwater microbial communities from Kabuno Bay, South-Kivu, Congo - kab_092012_10m | ecosystem: Environmental > Aquatic > Freshwater > Lake | place: Democratic Republic of the Congo...
ACGCATGCGCGCGGAAGCGGCCTCCGCGACGAATACGCCGCCGTCCGATGCGCCGGCGCGCACCGCCGGAGACGTGCCGTGAAGCCCGTGGGTTCGCGTGCGGGGCGCGCGCTCGTGTTCGTCGCGGCGCTCTTCTTCGTCGCCGCGTGCGATGACGGCGGCTCGCCTCCACCGCTCGAAGGGCCCTGCGAAGGTCCGCCCGGCCTCTACGTCGCGGGCTCCTGCGAGACGCTCGCAGAGGGTGTGGAGCCCTATGCGCCCTCACACGCGCTCTGGTCCGATGGCGCCGACAAACGACGTTGGGTGTTTCTGCCTGCCGGCGCGACCATCGACACGAGCGATCCGGATGAGTGGGTATTTCCGGTCGGGACGCGTTTTTACAAGGAGTTCGCGCGCGACGGACTGCGTCTCGAGACACGCCTCCTCGAGAAGACGGGCGAAGACCCGGGCCTCTCGAGCTGGCGCATGACGACGTACGTGTGGGACGAGACCCAGCGCACCGTGCGTGAAGAGACGATGGGCGTCATCGATGCGCTCGGCACGGCGCACGACGTCCCGACGCGCGGGCAGTGCGGTACGTGTCACCGCGGCGCGACCGATCTCGTCCTCGGCTTCGGCGCCGTGCAGCTCGCACACGAAGGGCCCGGCGTGACGCTCGCGACGCTCCTCGCAGAGGGGCGTCTCTCGGCGCCCATCGCCCCGGAAACCGCCCAGATCCCGGGCGATGCGACCACGCAGGCGGCGCTCGGCTATCTGCACGGGAACTGCGGTGGCTGTCATCGCGGCGCCCGCGCACCCGGTGAATTGCGGCTGCGCGTCGCGGTCGAACTCGCGCGTCCGGAAGAGACGGACGCCTACGCAGCGCTCGAACATACGGTGGCGTATGTGGGTGCGCCGCCCGCGATCACCGCGCAGATCGCCCCGGGAAATGCGGATGCGAGTCTGCTCGTTTGGCGGATGACGCAGCGCGCCCCCGAGGTGCAGATGCCGCCGCTCGGCACCGAGCAGATCGATGATGCGGGGCTCGCGGCCGTGCGCGCGTGGATCGACGCGCTGCCCGCACCCTGAGCCTGCGGCGCCCGCTCAGCCGCTCGCGCTCGACGGCTGCGCCGCGACGTCGCGGGCCTCCACGGCGTCGCGCGCCTTGACCAGCTTCGCGAGGTTGCGGCGCGTGTCGTTCAATTCCGTCTTGGCCCAGCTGCGGCGAATGCCCGTGAGATATGCGCCCGTCACGATCAGCGCGCCCGTGAGCGCGACGACGATGATCGCCAAGCCGAAGCCCTTGAAGATCAGCGCGGGGATCGCGAAGAGCGCGAACGCGCCGAGTCGCGGCACGCGCTCCCACGCGCGCTCGAGCTGCGCGCACTGACCTTCCATGAACGTCACGTGCTTGCGCAGCAGCTCGATGCGCTCGTCGTCTTCGGAGCCGGTCGTCACGCGTCGAGCCTTACCGCGCGGCGCTCTGCCGCGCACGTACGGCATCCCAATCGGTGTCGGACATCGCGTATAAACGAGCCTCCGTGATCCAATACGACCCTCACAAGTGGCGCACCCACTTCTTCGACATTCGCGGGTCGATGGTGCGGGTGATCGTCTACCGGGTGCTCTTCTGCGTCGTGGTCGCAGCGGTCATCACCGTGCTCCATCACGAGCACATCGAGCTCGCGATGAGCGAGCGGGCCCATGCGTTGATCGGCGTCGCGCTCGGCCTGCTGCTCGTCTTCCGCACGAACGCCTCCTACGACCATTTCTGGGAGGGCCGCAAGCAGTGGGGCTCGATCGTCAACGAGACACGCAACCTCGTGCGCGGCGCGAGCGTGCTGCTCGAGAAGGACCCGGCGCTCGTCGCGCGGATCGTGCGTTGGACCACCGCATTCGCCTGGGCGACGATGTTCCACCTACGCGGCGAGAAGAACCTCGGCCCCGGCAAGGGCGCGCTGCCGAACGCACGCGTCGCGGAGGTCGAGGCTGCGCAGCACCCGCCACTCGCGGTCGCGCGCGAGCTGAGCGCGACGCTCGCCGAGGCGAAGTCGCGCGGCCTCCTCACCGATGTGCAGCAGATGGCGCTCGATGCGTACGTGAGGGAGCTCGTCGACTATCTCGGCGCGTGCGAGCGCATCCGCGGCACGCCGCTGCCCTTCGCGTACGTCGTGCATCTGCGCCGCGCGCTCTTGCTCTACTGCGTGACCCTGCCCTTCGCGCTGCTGCCGGTGTTCGGATACGGCACCATCCTCGCGACTGGGGCCATCGCGTACACGTTGTTTGGCATCGAGGAGATTGGCGTCGAGATCGAAGATCCCTTCGGCACCGACGACAACGACCTTCCGCTCGACGACATCTGCCGCAACATCGACCGCAACCTGCGCGCCTTCCTGCCCGTCGAACAGACCCAACAGGATTGACGCGATGACCGAGCAATTTGTCCGTGGCCACTCGCTGTTCGTGCGCCGCTATTTCACCGAGCGCGAGTATTTCGCCAACCTCGCGAAGAAGCAGACGCCCCGCGCGCTCTACATCGGATGTTCGGATTCGCGCGTCGTGCCGGAGCTGTTGACGAGCTCGGGGCCCGGCGATCTCTTCGTGTTGCGCAACATTGCCAATTACGTGCCGACGCTCGATCACCCGGACGCGAGCGTGGGCGCCGCGATCGATTTCGCGGTCGCGCACCTCGGCGTGCCCGACATCATCATCTGCGGACACACCGGTTGCGGCGGCGTGAAGGCGGCACTCGACGATCTCGTCGGCATCGGCCCGCAAACGCCATCGCTGCGCGAGTGGCTCGAAGGCCTCTTGCCCGCGGCGGCGACGGCGAAGGCCGCGGGGCGCTCCCCCGAAGAGACATTCCGCACCGCGGTCGAAGAGAACGTCCTGCTCGCCCTCGAGAACCTGCTCACGTATCCATCCGTGCGTGCGCGGCTCGACGACGGCACGGTCCGCCTGCACGGCTGGGTCTACGACATAGGCTCGCTCACGCTGAGCGTGTTCGACCCGGACCGCGAGGCCTTCGTCGCCTCGGCCGCGTCACAGCCAGCCGGCTGACCGCGGACCATCGAGCGCTCGTTCGCCTGCGCGCGCCGGACCCTCCGGCTGGACCCGCCAGCGCAGCCCTTGCGCCCGACGCGCAGGCTCTGCGCGTCTGCATTCCACCGCGCCACGCGAATCCCCTGAATCGGGACGCCTTGCCGCGGCACGCGTCGTGCGTAGCTGGCGCGCGTGTCCGCTCCTCCCGTCGGCGTCCTCGCGCCATTCTCCGCTGATGCCGCTGCGAGCGCGCGCGATGCCTGCCTGCACTGCGGCGCAGCGCTCGGCGGGGTTGCGTCGGACGATGCGCGGGACGGATTCTGCTGCGCGGGCTGCCGCACGGTCCACGGGCTGATCCGACGAGGCGGCCTCTCGCGCTATTACGCGCTTCGCGGCGCGGAGGGCGTGCCCGTTCCGTCCGCGCGCCCCGGGGCCGATGACGCGTGGGTCGAGCCGTACGCAGCGCGCGTCGCCGCGAGCGACGGACTCTGCGAGGTCGCGCTCGACCTGCAGGGCGTGCACTGCACCGCGTGCGTGTGGCTCGTCGACGAGCTCTTTCGTCGGCAATCGGGTGGTGCGCGCGTGCTCGTGAATCCCGCGCTCGGCGCGCTCGATCTCGTCGTCGCGTCCGGCTTCGACCTGCGCGGCTTCGTGCACGAGATCGAGCAGTTCGGTTATCGCGTGGGGCCGCGCGCGAAGGCGGGTGAGACGACGACCGCGGCCTCCGGTGGATTGCTCCTGCGCATGGGGATCACCGTCGCGCTCGCGATGAACTCGATGATCTTCGCGCTCTCGCTCTATCTCGGCCTCGAGCAGGGGCCGACGTGGGATTTGATGCACACGGCGGGCTGGCTGCTCGCCGCGAGCGCGGTCGTCGTCGGCGGGAGCGTGTTCATCGGCTCCGCGTGGCGCGCGCTTCGGCGCGGCGTGCTGCACATGGACGTGCCGATCGCGCTCGGCATCGTGCTCGCGTTCGCGGGCTCGACGTGGTCGTTTCTCTATGGCGATCGGCGCGCGTCGTACTTCGACACGATCACGATCTTCATCGCGCTCATGCTCGTCGGGCGCTGGCTTCAGGAGCGCGTGCTCGAGCGCAATCGCCGTGCGCTGCTCGCCGACGAAGGCGCGCATGGCCTGCTCGCCCGACGCCTCGATGCACAGGGTCGCGCCGCGCTCGTGCCCTGCGGCGAGCTGCGCGCCGGCGATACGCTGCTCATCGCGCCGGGCGATTTGCTGCCCGTCGACGCGACGCTCGAGGAAGACGCCGCGAGCTTCTCGCTCGACTGGATCACGGGCGAGGCTGCGCCGCGCACCTTCACGCGCGGGGAGACCGTCCCCGCCGGTGCCTTCGACGCGAGCGTGCATGCGGCGCGCGTCCGTTTGAACACCGACTTTTCCGCGTCGCCGCTCGTCGCGCTCTTGCGTGCGCCGCGCCCGCGCGATGTGGACGGCGCCCGCGCGACGCCGTGGTGGCAGCGACTTGCGCAGGCCTATGTGGGCGGCGTGATCAGCGTCGCGTCGCTCGGCGCGCTCGGCTGGTGGCTCGTGACGCGTGACCTCGCGCAGACGCTCGATGTGACGACGGCCGTGCTCGTCGTGACGTGCCCGTGTGCGCTCGGCATCGCGACGCCGCTCGCCTACGAGCTCGTGCACGCGGGGCTGCGCCGCGCGGGGCTCTACGTGCGCGCCTCGGGATTTCTCGATCGCGCGCGCACGGTGCGCCGCGTCGTCTTCGACAAGACGGGCACGCTGACGGCCGGTGTGCTCGGCCTCACCGGGCTCGACGCGCACGGCACGCCGGATGGCGAAGCGCCGCTCGCAGGCCTCGATGACGCCGAGTGCGCGGTGCTGATGGCGATGACCGCGCGCAGCACACACCCGAAGAGCGTCGCGCTCCTCGCCTGTCTCGAGCGCCGCGCGGATGCTGCGGACGCCGCGGAGAATGCGAATCTCGCCCATGACGACACTCCTGATCTCATCGTCGAAGAGCGCGCCGGACAAGGCCTCTGCGCACGCGTGAACGGCCGCGAATACCGTGTTGGCTCGGTGCGATTCGGTCTCTTCGATTCCTCTCCCCGTCTCGACGCGGACCTGATTTTCACGGTCGATGGCGTGCTCCGGCGCGCATGGCGCAGTGAGGAGCGCCTGCGCCCCGATGCCATCCGCGAAGTCACGCGACTCGCGCAGGAAGGATATGAGTCGTGGGTCCTCTCGGGCGATGTGCCGCCCCGCGTCACGGCGCTCGCCGCTGCGGTCGGCATCCCTGCAACGCGCGCGATCGGTGGTCGCTCGCCCGAGGGCAAGGCCGCATGGCTCGCTGCGCACGACCGCGCCGACACCTTGATGATCGGCGATGGCCTCAATGACGCCCTCGTCGTGGGGGACGCGCACTGCGCGGGCACGCCCGCGGTCGACCGGCCCTTCGTCCCCGCGCGCTCCGATTTCCATTTCGTCACGCCGGGCCTCGCGCCGGTCGGGCTCGCTCTCCGCGCAAGCCGCGCGCTTCACCGCGTGACGACGCGCAACCTCTGCGTGGCCATCGCCTACAACGCGGGCGCCGTCGCGCTCTGCCTCGCGGGTTGGATGACGCCGTGGCTCGCCGCTGCGCTCATGCCCGCGAGCTCGCTGGCCGTGATCATCGCGACGCTCGCGTCGCTTGGACCGAGGAGCGCCCTTTGGAAGTCGTCGCCCTGACCGTGTTCGTGAGTCTCTGCCTCGTGGCATGCAGCCTGCTTCTGCTGGCCTTCACCCTCCGACAGCGCACGCACGAGCAGGCTGAGCGCCTCGCGTTGCTGCCGATGGAAGACGACGCACCGCCCGGGCCGCGTGCCCCGGCCAACCCCTTGCGGGAGACCGCTCCATGAAGACCGTTCGCATCGCATACGATGATCAGATCGTTCGTTGGTTCATCTGGGCCTCTCTGATCTGGGGCCTCGTCGGCATGCTGCTCGGCGTCATCGTCGCCACCCAGCTCGCGGCGTGGCAGGCGAATCTCGGCCCCTTGCTCACCTTCGGGCGCTTGCGGCCGCTGCATACCAATGCGGTCATCTTCGCGTTCGTCGGCAACATGGTTTTCGCCGGCGTCTATCACTCCACACAGCGCCTGCTCAAGGCGCGCCTCGGTCACGATCTGCTCTCCAGAATCCATTTCTGGGGCTGGCAGGCGATCATCGTCTCGGCGGCGCTGACGCTCCCGCTCGGCATCACGCAGGGCAAGGAATATGCAGAGCTGGAGTGGCCCATCGACCTCGCGATTGCGGTCGTGTGGGTGGTGTTCGCCGTCAACTTCTTCTGGACGATCGCGAAGCGCAACGAGAAGCACCTCTATGTCGCGATCTGGTTCTACATCGCGACGATCCTCACCGTGGCGGTGCTCCACATCGTGAATTCGCTCGCGCTGCCGGTCGGTCCGTTCAAGAGCTATGCGCTCTTCGGTGGTGTGCAGGATGCGCTCGTGCAGTGGTGGTATGGCCACAACGCCGTCGCCTTCTTCCTCACGACGCCCGTCCTCGGCATCATGTATTACTACCTGCCGAAGGCCGCGAATCGCCCGGTTTTCTCGTATCGACTCTCGATCATCCACTTCTGGGCGCTCGTCTTCATCTACATCTGGGCGGGCCCGCATCACCTGCTCTACACCGCCCTTCCGGACTGGGCGCAGACGCTCGGGATGATCTTCAGCCTGATGCTCTGGGCGCCTTCGTGGGGCGGCATGCTGAATGGCCTGCTCACGCTCCGCGGCGCTTGGGACAAGGTGCGTCAGGAGCCCGTCCTCAAGTTCTTCGCGGCGGGCGTCACCTTCTACGGAATGGCCACCTTCGAGGGGCCGTTGCTCTCGATCAAGAGCGTCTCCGGGCTCGCGCACTACACCGATTGGATCATCGGACACGTGCACTCCGGCGCGCTCGGCTGGAATGGCTTCATGGCGGCCGGTCTCTTCTACTACCTCGTCCCGAAACTCTACGGCCGTGAGCTCCACTCCCGCGCCGCCGCGAACATGCATTTCTATCTCGGGACGGTCGGCATCCTGCTCTATGCCGTCTCGATGTGGGTCGCGGGCATCACGCAGGGCCTGATGTGGCGCGCCGTGGGCGAGGGCGGGGGCCTCACCTATCCGAGCTTCATCGAGACCATCCTCGCGCTTCGGCCCATGTACTACACGCGGCTCGTCGGCGGCACGCTGTACCTCGTCGGCATGTTCGTGATGGCATGGAATCTCTGGAAGACGGCGCGCGGTGCCGTGGCTGTCTCCACCGAGGTCGAGGTCGTCGTGGACGACGCGGCGCCGGCCGAGTCGACCTGGCAGGAGATCGTCTTCGGCAAGCCCGTGCTGCTCACGCTCGTCGTCTCCGTGATCACGGGGACGGTGGCATTCGTGAATCACATCGTCGGGACGGTCGTCATCGTGCTCGCCGTCGCGGTCGCGGTCGGTGGGGTGATGGCGCTCCGCGCGAGCAAGGCGCAGGGGCCCGCGTGGCACCGCCTGCTCGAGGGGCGCGCGCTGATCTTCACGATCTTCACGGTCGTCGCGGTGCTCGTCGGCGGCGTCGCGGAGATCGTGCCGTCCATCGTGTCCGGTCAGGCCGCGCAGCGCGCGACACCGCAGCAGCCGTACAGCGCGCTCGAGCTCGAGGGGCGTGACGTCTATTTGCAAGAGGGTTGTTATACGTGCCATTCGCAGATGATTCGGCCGTTCACCTTCGAGTCGGCGCGTTATGGCGCGCCCTCGACGCCGGACGACTCCATCTGGGATCATCCCTTCCAGTGGGGCAGCAAGCGCACCGGGCCGGATCTGGCGCGTGAAGGCTCGCGGTATCCGCACCTCTGGCATTACCAGCACTTCATGGATCCGCGGCAGATCACGCCCGGCTCCATCATGCCGGCGTATGCCCACCTCGTGAATGACCGCGTCGACCTCGGCCGCACCCCCGAGAAGGTGCGCGCGATGCAGACGCTCGGTGTCCCCTACACCGATGCGCAGATTGCGGAGGCGCCCGCAGCGGCGCGTCGCGCGGGGGCGGCGATCGCCGCGGAGCTCGCGCGCGAAGGCCACGTCCGGCTCGACGCCGAGAGCAAAATGATCGCGCTCATCGCCTACGTGCAACGGCTCGGGAAGCGCGTGTCGCCGGAGAACACGCCCGCGCCCGAGGCGACGGCCAGCACCGCTGCGGGGGTGACGCCATGAGCTGGATTGCCCGCCAATTCTTCGCGGAGAGCCCGGTGATCGGCCTGCCGATCGTCGCCCTCCTGATCTTCTTCACCGTGTTTCTGCTCGTGACGGTGCGCGCCCTGCGCTCGCGCCGCGACGACGTCGACGCGCTCGCGCGTCTTCCGCTCGGCGAGCCCGAGGAGGCATCCCGCCATGACTGAACCGAAGCGCAGAGACGAGATCCAAGGCGACATCCTCCACGAGTACGACGGCATCGAGGAGGCCGACAATCATCTCCCGACGTGGTGGCTGATCACCTTCTTCGGCGCAGTGGTCTTCGCCATCGCGTACTGGTTCGTCTACGAGGGATATGGTCTCGCGAAGAGCCAGAGCGCGATCTATGCCGAGGAACAGGCCGCGATCGACGAGGCCTCCGGTGCACACCTGACCGACGCCGACCTCGAAGCGGTTGCAGCGAACGAAGCGCGGGTGAGCGCGGGCCGTGCGGCCTTCACGCAGAACTGCGTCGTCTGCCACGGTGAGCGCGCGGAGGGCAAGATCGGCCCCAATCTGACGGACGGGAGCTGGATTCACGGCGCGCGTCCCACCGAGATCTTCGGCGTGATCCGGCGCGGCGTCGCCGCGAAGGGCATGCCGCAGTGGGGCACGGTGCTCGGCCCCGAGCGCACGCAGAGCGTCGTCGCGTACGTGCTCACGATTCGCAATACCAACGTCCCCGGCAAGGAGCCGCAGGGCTCGCCCGTCGCGGCGCCCTGAACGTGAATGGGTGAGCGCGTCCGATTGCCGATCGTCGATGAGCGCGGGAAGGGCTCGCTGCGCGCGGACGGCTCGCGCGTGCGCATCGTGCCTGCCGATGTGACGGGGCGATTCGCGCGGGCGCGCAAGCTCGTCTTTGCCCTGTTGATCGGCGTGTACGTGACGCTGCCCTTCGTGAAGATCGGGGGGCAACCCGCGATTCTCCTCGACATCGCGCGGCGGCGCTTCTTCCTCTTCGGGCAGACCTTCAACGCGCAGGACACCTGGCTCGTCTTCTTCCTGCTGACGGGCGTCGGCTTCTCCCTCGTCGTCGCGGCCGCCATCGTAGGACGTGTGTGGTGTGGTTGGGCCTGCCCGCAAACGGTGTTCCTCGACGGTGTGTTTCGTCGCATCGAGCGCTGGCTCGAAGGCCCGCGCAACGCGCATCTGCGGCGCGATGCGGGCCCGACGACCTTCGACAAGGTCTGGCGAAAGGTCACCAAACACGCGATCTACCTCGTCATCGCAGTCGTGCTTGCGCACGTCCTGCTGGCGTATTTCGTGTCGTTGCCAGGGGTTTTCACCTTCGTGGCGGGCGCTCCGTCGAAGCATGTCGAGGCGTTCACGTGGACGACGGCGGTCACGCTCGTCCTCTATGGCAACTTCGCGTGGTTTCGCGAGCAGCTGTGTTTGATCATCTGCCCTTATGGTCGTTTGCAGGCGGTGTTGTCGGACCGCGATACCATCACGATCGGCTATGACGGCAAGCGCGGGGAGCCGCGCGGCAAAGCCTCGGACCCGCATGCGGGCGCGTGCGTCGATTGCCATCGTTGTGTGGTCGTGTGTCCGACGGGCATCGACATCCGCCATGGTCAGCAGCTCGATTGCATCGGCTGCACGGCCTGTATCGACGCGTGCGATGAGGTGATGGACCAGCTGAAGCGCCCGCGCGGTCTCGTGCGCTTCGATTCGCTGCAGGGCCTCACCGGGGGCGTGAAACGTCTGCTCCGCCCGCGCCTCCATCTCTACGCCGTGTTGCTTCTCGCGGGGATGACGGCCGCGTCGATCGCGATCGCGAGTCATGAGCCCTTCGAGGCCAATGTGCTGCGCATGCCGGGCCTGCCCTTTGCGCTCAGCGAGGAGCCGGGGGGCACGTCCACGGTACGCAACACCTTCGAAGTGCACCTCGTGAACAAGCAGGGTGAGACACGCACCTTCGTGCTCGTGCCCGTCGTTGCAGCCGGAGCGTCGATGTCTTATGCGCTCACGGTCGCGCGGGTCACGCTCGCGTCGATGGCGGAGCGGCGGGTGCCCTTCGTCGTGACGCTGCCGGAGTCGGCGTATCGCAGCGGCCTCGAAGCCGCGCTCGACGTCACGATGGAGGGCGAGGGCCGCGTGACGCAGCGGGTGAAGGTGCCTTTCGCAGGGCCGCCGCGATGAGCGGCGCAGCGCTTGTCGTGGCGCTCGGGGCGGGTGCGCTCGCGGGAGTGGCGGCGAGCGCGCATTGCGCGGGGATGTGCGGTCCGCTCTCGGCGCACGCCTGTCGCGCACGGGCGGGGCGCAGCACGGTTCTCGCAATGCTCGCGTATCACGGGGGACGCGTCATCGCGTACGCCGCGCTGGGCGCAGTTGCCGGCGCGCTCGGACACCGCCTCTCGCTCGCTCTGCCGGAGCGCGTGGTCCAAGCGCTCTTGAGCTGGTCACTCGCCGTCGCGCTCGGTGTGGCGGCGTGGCGCGCATTTCGTGCCTCGCAGCCTGTCGGCACAGCGTCGAGATCGCCTCATCCCATCACGCTCGGTCGGTCCCCGCGTCGTCCGTCCCTCGCAGAGCGCCTGTTCGCGTACACCGTCGATGCGCCGTTCGCGCTCGGCGTCGTGACCTCACTCCTGCCCTGCGGTGCGCTCGCGACAGGCCTCCTCGTCGCGGCCGGTAGCGGCGCACCTCTCGCAGGAGCGCTGGCGATGTTGGGATTTGCGCTGGCGAGCGGCCCTGCGCTGCTCATCGCCGCGTTGGCCCTCGATCGCGTGGTGCGCGAGGCCGGGCCGGGCGGCCTGCGATTGGCCGCGCTCGTCCTCGCGCTCGGCGCCGTGGTGCTCGCGGTGCGCCCGATCGCGGGGCTGCGAGATGACGGTGAGCCCGTCTGTCACATGCCACCGAGTCCCGCGGATTCTCATTGAGAATCGGCGGTTGTCGGCGCAATGACCACCTCGATGCGTGGTTGATCAGGCAGGTCGAACGAGCGTACGGATGCCCTCGCGCCCGGCGACGATCACGCGGTTTGCACGCCGCGTGAAAAGACCGACGGTGACGACGCCGGGGACGTGCTCGAGGCTTCGTTCGAGCGCGGGCGCATCGCTGATCGGACCCGTCGCGACGTCGTAGATCACGCCGCCCTGATCGGTGAGGAAGGGTGTGCCGTCTTGGGCGGTGCGCAGCGTCGGCGGCCCGAACGCCGCCAGCCGTGCGGCGGTTGCAGCCTGACCGAAGCGCACCACCTCGACCGGGACGCGCCACGCGGTGCCGAGCGCCGGGACGAGCTTGCTCTCGTCGACGAGCAATACCGTCTCGCGCGCTGCGGCCATCACGATCTTTTCGCGGGTGAGCATCCCGCCGCCGCCTTTGATGACATCGAGTTGCGGATCGACCTCATCCGCTCCGTCGATGCAGAGCGCGATGTCCCACGGGCCGTCGTCGTCGAGCAGCGGTATGCCGAGCGCGCGCGCGAGCGTCTCGCTGTCGCGCGAGGAGGGCACACCGACGAGCTTGCGGCCGTTGCGCACGAGCTCCGCGAGTGCCTCGATGAAGAGCTTCGCGGTCGAGCCGCTGCCGAGTCCGATCACGCCCTCGTCGGGGAGCAGCGCGAGCGCGGCGCGGGCGGCTTCCTGTTTGAGGCGATGGCTGTCGTCGTGGGTCATCGGGAGTCTCCTTCGTGGTGCCGGGCTCGCTGGCGCGCGCGAAGGTAGCAGCGTCGCTGCGGGTGTCGTGCAGGACGGAGTCGATGCTAGCGTTGCGGCCGTGGCAGACGGTTCACGTTCGTTCGACGAGGGTCAGCGTGCGGTGCTCGAGGGCGTCGCCGCGGGGCGTCCGCTCCTCGAGCTGCTCGAGTCGATCGTCGCGCTCGTCGAGGCGCGCGCGCCCGGGATGATCTGCTCGATCGTGCTCTTCGACGCGGAGCGCCGCTGTCTCGGCACGTGCATCGGCGCGGGCCTGCCCGCGGCGTACAGGGCTGCGGTCGAGGGTGTGTCCATCGGCCCCGCCGCGGGATCGTGCGGAACGGCCATGTATCGGAGGGAGCCCGTCGTCGTCAGCGACATCGCGACCGATCCGCTCTGGGCCGCGTATTCCGTGGTCGCGCTCGGATACGGGCTCGCCGCCTGCTGGTCGTCGCCGATCCTGTCGCCCGAGCGCGCCGTGCTCGGCACGTTCGCGATGTACTACCGAGAATCGCGCGCACCCCGCGACGAGGAGCGCGCGTGGGTCGCCGCCGCGACGCACCTCGCGGCCGTCGCGATCCTGCGTGACCGTGCGGAGCAATCGCTGCGGCGCAGCGAAGCGCGCGCGCAGCAGCTCGCGCGGCTCTACGCCGTGTCGAGCAGCGTCAACGAAGCCATCGTCCGCACGCAGGACACGGCGCGCCTCTATCAACTGGCCTGTCGCATCGCCGTCGAGCAGGGCCTCGCGCGCCTCGCGTGGGTCGGGCTCTACGACGAGGCCGCGGACCGCGTCGTCCCGCAGGCCCGCTACGGCAACGACGACGGCTACGTCGACGGTCTGAAGCTCGGCCTCCGCGATGACGCGATCGACCGCGGGCCGACGGCGCGCGCGCTCCGCACCGGGCTCGTCGCGGTGAGCAACGACGTCGCGAACGACCCCAATTTCTATTACCGCGATGTCGCGCTCGCCCGTGGGTTCCGTTCGTGTGCGGTATTTCCGCTCAGGCGCGGAGAGCGGGTGATCGGCATCTTTGCCATTCTTGGCGCGACCCGTGATTTCTTCCGCGAAGAGGAGCTGCGGGTCCTCGGCGCAGTGGCCGACGACATCTCCTTTGCCGTCGAATCCGCGGAAAACGAGACCGAGCGCCAGCGTCTCTTCGATGCGCTCACCGATCGCTCCGCGCAGCTCGCGCGCACGCAGCGGCTCTATCGCGCACGCAGCGAGGTGAACCGCGCCATCGCGCGGGCCCGCTCGCTCCAGGAATTGCTCGATGACGTGTCCCTCGCGCTCGTCTCCGCGGGCGGATTCGGCATGGCGTGGATTGGGGAGTGTGATGGCGCGTCCGGTGTGGTCGTCCCGCTCGCGCGTGCGGGGGAATGCATCGATTACGTCGACGGACTCCGCATCACGACCCGCGGCGACGACGCCTCGCGCGGCCCGACGGGTACCGCGATCGCCCAGGGATTGCCCTATGTTTGCAACGATTTCTTCGCGGATCCGCGCACGCTGCCGTGGCGCGAAGCGGCCCGCCGCGCGGGCTGGCGTGCGTCTGCGGCCTTCCCGGTGCGGCGCGAAGAAGGGATTTGGGGCGCGATCAACGTCTATGCGCGCGAGGCGGGATTCTTCGGTGATCACGAGACTGCGCTGCTCGGGGAAGTCGCGGCGGATCTGAGCTTCGCGCTCGACAACCTCGATCGAGAGGCCCGGCGACGCGCTGTCGAAGACGCGCTGCGGCAGCGTGAAGCGTTGTTGCGCATCGCCGGCCAGGCCGCGCGGTTGGGCGGCTGGAGCCTCGCGCTGCCAGCGCGGCGACTCGCGTGGTCAGAGGAGGTCTGCGCGATTCACGAGGTTCCGGCGGGGTTCACGCCTTCTCTCGATGAATCACTCGCATTCTACGCGCCGGATGTGCGGAACGTCGTCGCGACGCGTCTCGACGCGTGCATGCGTGAGGGCACGCCCTTCGACACCGAAGCGCAGCTCGTCGCCGCGCGGGGTCGCCGCGTGTGGGTGCGGATCATCGGATATGCGGAGCGCGACGCGGGGGGCACGATCTCGCGCGTGCAGGGTGCGTTGCAGGACGTCAGCGAGCGCCATCGCCTCGAAGAGCAGCTCCGCCAGGCGCAGAAGATGGAGGCCATCGGGCAGCTCGCGGGCGGCGTCGCGCACGACTTCAACAACGTACTCTCCGTGATCTTCAGCTATGCGTCGCTCGCGTCCGGGCCTTTGCATCCCGGCGATCCGCTGCTTGCCGACCTCGGCGAGATCCGCAAGGCGGGCCAGCGCGGTGCGGAGCTCACGCGGCAGCTCCTCGCGTTCAGTCGGCATCAGGCGGTGTCGCCGCGCGTCGTCGACGTCAGCGCCGTCGCGCGCGGCGTCGAGCGGATGTTGCGGCGGCTCGTCGGTGCGGAGCTCGAGTTCTCCGTGCTGCTCGCCGAACAGGGCGCCCACACGCTCGCCGATCGCGGTCAGCTCGAGCAGGTGTTGATGAACCTCGTCGTCAACGCGCGTGACGCGATGCCGCGCGGCGGTCGCATCACGCTCGAGACGAAGTTGCTCACGGTCATTGCGGATGAAGCACGGACGGATCCCGGCATCCCGGTCGGACCTTGGGTCGTCTTGACCGTGCACGACACCGGTATCGGCATGGATGCGACCACCCGCTCGCGCATGTTCGAGCCTTTCTTCACCACCAAGGCCAAGGGGCAGGGAACCGGGCTCGGGCTGTCCATCGTGTATGGCATCGTCGCGCAGAGTCGCGGTCACGTCCGCGTCGACAGCGAGCCGGGGCGCGGCACGACCTTCCACATCTACCTGCCGCGCGTGAGTGCCGCGCTCGATGAGGAAATCGTCGAGGATCGACGCGTGCCGGCGCATCGCGGCGACGAGACGGTGCTCGTCGTCGAAGATGAGTCGCAGGTTCGTGAGAGCCTCCGCGTCATCTTGCAGCGCCACGGATATTCCGTCGTCGAGGCCCAGAATGGCGGCGAGGCCATTCTCGCGTGTGAGCAACACGAGGGACCGATTCACGCCCTCGTCACGGATGTCGTGATGCCGCGCATGAGTGGCCCCGAGCTCGCCGCGCGCGTCGCGCCGCTCCGCCCCGCCATGAAGGTGCTTTACGTCTCGGGGTACACGGAGACATCGCTGCCGCTCACTCCGGCTCTGGATGCGTCCGTCGCCTTCCTGCCGAAGCCCATCGAGCCCGGTGTCTTGCTGGCGCGGCTCCGCGCACTGCTCGACGCGCGTTGACCCTCGCGAGCTTGCAATACACCGAGTCCCGCGTCGCGCTCAGGCGTCGTGCGGGCTCGGCACCCAGGTACCGTGAAAGCCGATCGGGAGGTGATGCGGTAATTCGAGGCGGCACACCGTTTCGAGATCATGCGCGCGGAGCACGTAGAGGTCCGTGCGGTGCGACGCCGTGCGATAGACGAGCGTCAACAGCCAGCCGTCTGGCTCTGGCGCGTCGGGGCGCGCGGGCACGAAGATGGGCTCACCCGGCAGGTCTTCGCCGAAGTCGCGCACGCGATCGCCGACGCCGAGCTCGTGCCGGAGAATGCCGTGATAGAAGGGCTCGCGCGGCCCACGCTCGCCCGAGACCGCATAGAAGACGTGGTGTTTGCGGCCCGTGCAGCGCGGGTCGATCGTCGGCAGATCGGCGGTGCGCTCGCTCAGCTTCGACTCGCTCACGCTGCGCGCCGCGAGGTCGAGCACGAAGCGCGTCGGGTGCGTCCACGGCAGCGGCACGCGCGCGCCACGGAGGATGGAGCGCGTCGCCTCGGCGGAGGGCAAGGCGTCCATCCGCATCCCATCGAGGACGATCGTGTCGCGCCCTTCGTCGTAGCCATTGGCGAAGTGGAACAGGAATCCCGGACGCGTCGTGAGCGTCGTCGTCGGGCCACCGTCGCGCGGCACGATCAGCAAACGCGCGGGCGCGCCGTCGCTGCCCGTGAGCGAGCCGACGGGCGTCGAGAATCCGGCGAGCGCCGACGCGACGCGAAACGCGACGGCCGAGAGGTAAAAGACCATGTGACGCTCGGTGAGCACGAAATCGTGGACGAAGGCGAGCGCGTCGAGCGGCGTCATGTGGGGTTTGCGCATCTGCCCGCGCGCATCGACGCGATAGGTGACGAGCTGATTCTTTCGGCCCATCAGCGTGCCGAAATTCACGATCTCGTCCGTGTGCGGGTCGTGTTTGGGATGTGCGGAGAAGGGGAGCTCCGGCGCCATGAGTCGATCGAGAACTCCGGACTCGTTGCGCAAACGCCCCTCGAAATCCCACGTTCCGAGCGTCTCGAGCGTCTCGGGGTCGAGCCGATGCGGGAGCCCGCCCTCCCAGAGCGCGAGCAACATGCCCGCATGGAACATCACGCTCGTATTCGCCGCGTTCTTGAAGCGAAGCTGGAGGAAGTTCCGACGCATCCCGCCCGGCAGATTCGTGCCGAAGCTGCGATACAGCATCTTCCCCGCGCGCTCCTCTTCGACGAACTCGCGCGTGCGCACGAAGCGGTTGCGATAGCGCACCGCGCCCTCGTCGAAGGCGAAGCGTGTGACGAGACCGTCGCCGTCGAAGGGATGGTCGTAGGGCGTTCCGAACACCTCATGTCGGCCCGGTCCGTTGCGAAAGAGGGCCCCGCGTAATCCCGGCGGGAGCGCGCCCTCGGCGACGCGCAGGGTGACGTCGACCTCGTCACGGACCGATTCGTTGCATCGCCGATAGGCCGTCTGACTCATGGATTCCTTATCTCCGCGGGGGCGCGACGTCGCGATTCAAGGGTCGAAATCGACACCGACCTTGGTGCCGACGAGAATCAGGTGTTCCGAAGGGTCGAGTCCGTCGCGTGAGCGAGGGAGGTATTCGTAACGCAGATACAACATCGCCGTCGGCATGAAGGGCCCGACGCGCACGGTGCTCACGCCGTACGCGACGCCGACGCGCACGCCCGGCGGGAGGCGCAGATCGCTCGGGCTCCAGCGCGCATTGGGCGCGAGCTCGAGATCGAGGATGCGCGAGAGATTCGTGATGCGAAGCACGATGGGCACCGCAGCCG
>Ga0172373_10005731_pt1 | contig 16900 bp, 23 predicted proteins | sample Lak10m_2_FD_114546 | JGI IMG/M metagenome (GOLD analysis project Ga0172373, IMG submission 114546) | Freshwater microbial communities from Kabuno Bay, South-Kivu, Congo - kab_092012_10m | ecosystem: Environmental > Aquatic > Freshwater > Lake | place: Democratic Republic of the Congo...
AGGTAGTCAGCTGCGTCGAATACGCAAGAGTTTTTTTATCTTCAGTCCGACTTGCCAAATAAGCTATCAACGACCTAGCTTGTGAGCATACGCTGCGCCCAAGCAAGTACACCTGCCAAAGCTCTTTTAACCTCGTCTACTCCAACTTGAGGAGAAGCGGTATTCACATAGCGCATTTCAACCGCGTAAGGGCCAAGCCGGATCATCAAATCGTCGGGCAAGACCTCCTGTAGAGAATCATCACTGAGAAGCGCCGACAGCTCAACGAGGTCATGAGTTTTCCGGTATGCCACCTTGCGATGAGCAAGCATTGCTTTTATTGTTTTTTCAATTGACTGCTGCGCAAGAAAAAACATCACCTCTGTCGGCGCTTCGGGCTGCGCTGCAAGCAAATCAAACGCAAGCGCATCACGCTTGGCGGCAGCAAGCAAGCTCTCAACTTCTCCGTGTTGCTCAGGAGCCGTAGACAACCTTACCCTCGCGATGCGCCCAGTACACTGGGCTCGAACACCAATCTTTGCGCTGCTCGTAGTCCTTTTTAGACATCAACAATAAGTCGACGCCTACGCCAATCGATCCAATAGCTTTTCTCAGAGAAACATACTCTTTTGTGAAGTCTTCCAACGACTCCTCTACAACCAGGAGATCCAGGTCTGAATCTTCGGTGGCCTCACCTCGGCCATACGAACCAAAGACAACTACGCGCACAGGCGCGGCTGCCTGCTGCACGATTTTTTGAGCCGTATTCTGGATGTCTTGTTGGGTGAGCATGTCGCTAATTTAGCTGAAAATTTTCGAAATCGCTATCAATATGGGACGACTCAAGAGTAGTCAGCCAGACTCTTGCATGGCTTTGCCGAGCTGCGCCTGCCCCCGTTGAATCAGCGCCTCGGCTGCGGAGAGTCTGTCTCTCTCCTCGCGGTTCTGACCGTGTGATGGCCACCTCGATCCCCACAATCGCCCTGAGCATGGCATCAATGTATTCGGGGGCAGAATCACCCATCCTCCAGGGTTTGGGTTCACTGGACTCATGCTCACGTGTCAGTCGCGCCACAACCCCACCCACGAACCTTTCATCATCCTGTACGGTGAGTCGCCCGTGAACATGCACGACCTCATAGTTCCACGTTGGCACCTGACGGTGCGTCTCGTGCTTACTCGGATACCAGTTGGGCGAGATGTAGCTCTCATTGCCGCGAAATATCACCATCACATCCGCACCATCGCGGCACTGCTGCCAGACAGGATTGGCGCGGGCCACGTGTGCGGTGAGCAGTCCTCAGGCGGGATCCAGTTCAAACGGGATATGGTTGGCAGTTGGGCTTTGCACAAGGATCTGCCCCACACGCACATCACGCCCGGATGCACCAATCAAACGGGGGCCAGGTCAAAAACCAACACCTCTTCTCCCCGTCCAGATACTGGGCCACAAACCGAAACTTCTCATCTATCTTGTTACATTCCTTCCATGCCATAGCGAGTTTCCTCCTTGTGCCAAAAATGTAAACAATGTCTCCGGTATGACCTGTAAACCGTCTCTCAGTACTTACAATGGCCCCTCCGAAGGGGCTTTTGTTTTATCTCTAGGCCGCAATCAACGAACACTGCTTGATTCGCGCGAGTTCCTTTTGAAGGGTTCGTTTCGCCATCTCGGTGTCAAAGCGGACCTGCCCCCGTAACCACCAACCGTCGCTCAACCCGAAGTACTTGCACAGCCGCAAGTCGGTGTCTGCCGTAATTGCGCGGCGACCCGCCACGATTTCACTAATGCGGCCTGCTGGCACACCAATCTCTTTTGCAAGCCGATATTTGGAAATGCCGAACGGCTTCAAAAACTCTTCCTCTAGCATTTCTCCCGGCGTGACGGGATCAATTCGTCTCATATTCATTCCTCTTTCAGTGATAGTCCACTATCTCAACCTGATAAGCGCCGTCGGCAGCCCATCGAAAACACAAACGCCACTGATCGTTAATTCGAATACCGTATTGGCCTTTTCTTTTGCCTTTCAGTGCCTCAAGCCGGTTCCCAGGCGGGACTCTCAGATCCTCAAGCTTTTCAGACCACTCTAGCTGCTCAAGCTTTCTAAGCGCTTGGCGCTCGAAAGTCGCCCAACGCCTGACCGAATACCCTGAGAACAGCTTTTGAGTATCAACGCATTTAAAGGTTTTAATTGACACAGGAGTAATAATAACGCAACGCGTATATATCCGTCAAGCGTTTATATTAAATGCTCCGGTTTACGGGGGATTACTGCTACACCACAGGGCGGTGGGGTTTGATGCTTATAACCCTGCGATTTTATTGATGAAAATTGAAGCGATTTTCATCATGATCCGCAGGTCAGGAAATCTCAGGTCAGGTCATCATCCCCACAAGGCCCTCTGGGGATCGCGTGTTGCGGTATTTCCGCTCGATGCAGCCCACCCACTTGCGAAACCAAATCGTATTTTTTACAATACGATTAAAAGTATTATTAAAGGAGCTATTATGGGTACGCTAGCCGCCAACGACCTAAAGACCAAAGGGATCAAGGCCATTGAGGAAGCCCTGCTGAATCAGCCCGAGGCACCGATCTCTGTCCGGGGTCAGGTCAAGTATGTAGTGATGAGCCAGGAGCACTATCAGTACCTTCGCGAGTGTGAGTTAGAGGCAGCGCTTGCTGAGTCTAAGTCCGATCTTTCCGAGGGTCGATTCGTGAAGGAAACGGTAGCAGCGCACCTGAAGCGTCTGAAGCAACTTAACCGTGCTGCTGCATGAGTTGGCAACTTATCTTTACGGAGCAGTATGCTCGGCGTGCGGCCAAGTTTCTTAAACGTAACCCCGCGCTAGAAAGTCAGTACGCCAAGACACTTGAGCTGTTAACGCTTAATCCTCATCACCCCTCCTTACGCCTTCATGTCCTCACCGGTAAGCTCAATGGGCTTCATAGCGTCTCCATTAATCTCAAGCACCGCATCACGATCGAGCTGATCATTACAGACCACGAGATTATCCCGATCAACGTCGGCGATCACGACTCGGTGTACTAACCGCCTCTTCTCAGGACCGTATCCGGCCTAGATTAGCTCTACTGCGTTTCGTAATAGTCTAGTCGGGTATCAGCCCTTCGCAATGAAGATTTTGCTTATCTCTAGACCGCAATCAATGGACACTGCTTGATTCGAACAAGTTTCTTCTGAAGGGTTCGTTTCGCCATCTCGGTGTCAAAACGGGCTTGCCCCTTACCCACCAACCCTCGCTCAACCCGACGTACTCGCACGGACACAAGTCATTGTCTGCCGTAATTGCGCGACGACCCGTCACGATTTCACTATTGATTTTGATGAAGATAATTGGAGCGATTTTCATCATAATTCCTATGGCTTCCCAACCTGATCGTTGTCTTGGCTCGCTTTGAACTTAGCAAACAAGTTTTGCAGCGCCTGGTTTCGGTGATTTGCAAAATATGTTTTGATCGATAAGGGCACTTCGCGACCGATGGCGGGCAGTTCCTGAAGACGTCCCTGTTTGAGCTCTTGAGCGACCAAACTGCGGGGAAGCCAAGCCGCACCTTGATGAAGCAGCGCCATTTCACGCAAACCGAGACTGAACTCGCTGACGTATTGCACCGCCACAAGGCGCGACTGCATGAGCTGCGGCAGCGCTCGGGTACGGACTACCTGCCCGAAAAAGGTCTCGGGTGGGAAGCATAACAATGGCATGGGACTATCCTTCGCAGAGAACTCCTCTGACCCAGCCAGCTTGGGACTGGCGACCAGCACCAAAGTATCTTCTCCAACAACGCAGGCCGAGGCCAGTTGTGTCGGAATACTGGTGCTTTCGGTCTCAGTCTCGTAGGTGAGTAAGATGTCTGCCTCGCCTCTCAGGAGTAAAGTCACGCCCTCATCGCGGTTTTCCGAACGAATCCGAAAGCGCTGTTCGGCTTGTAGCGTTCGCAGCCTCTGCAAAAATACGGGGAGGTAGGTCGCAGCTAAGCTGTGCTGTGCGGCAATAACCAGGCCAGGACTGGAACTGGCCTCAGACCTTAATATGGAGCGAAATTCCTGGATTTGTGTTGCCAAGCTGCGAAAGGATGCCTCGTGCTGAACCGCCAGTGGCGTGAATCGCAACGGCTTGCGGCTGCGATCAATCAATTCAACTCCGAGCCACGCTTCAAAGAGCTGGATGCGCCGAGAAAAAGCAGGCTGTGAAACGTGGCGTTTCTCGGCAGCAGCCGAAAACGAACCGGCTTCAATCAAGGCCAAATAGTCATCCAGCCACTTTAGTTCCATGGGCACTCCCTAATCTCTTGGCTCCCCGTTGTTAACTCAAGCGTTAACGCAAAGCAAATCCGCCAGGTCTCGCATTTACTCGTTGCCAAACGGCGCGAGCAATACCATTAAGCGGTCACCGCTGCACCCCGCGTTGCTGGGGCCAAGAGAAATTCAAGTAAAAGTGTTTGAAACAGCGCGACGCGCTCTAAGTGAAGTGCGTGCGAGCAGGCCGGTAGCACAGCAAGTGATGCGCCGGGTATGCCTCGCCATAGGGCTTCAATTTGCGACCAGCCGTAGCTGCGATCGACTTCGCCCCAAATGATCAGTGTTTGTTGCTGAATTGATGCCAACCTATCTCGTCCGTCCCAGCCCTCCATCGCCCACAGTCCAGCCTCTGCCGCTTGATGGCTGACGCAGGTGCCCAGCGCCAAGAGCAATTCGAAAGCAGGCGAGGCTTCCCGATCGAGTAACCATGTGGCGCAGATGCGCCGAGCGGTGCGCTCGACCCCATCTTCCATGAGGCGCTCACGCGAACGCGCCATGGTTTCGAATCGACCCGGAATGCTTCCTTGGGGCCCCGTGCCATAGAGCACCAAACGACCAACCCGTTTTGGTGCTTGATGCACGATTTCCTGCGCGATCATGCCGCCCATAGAGTGGCCCAGCAAATGGAAATCTTGAATACCTAACTGATCCAGAGTATTGAGCACAGACTGCGCATGAGCTGCGATGCTCTTTGGGGCCGTCAAATGTCTAGCCTCACCGTATCCGGCGAGATCAACGGCAATGACGTCAAAATGTAGGCGCAAGCGCTCCATTTCGGCTAGCCATTGGCTTGAACCACCCAGATAGCCATGAACCAAGACCAGAGATGGGCCTCGTCCAGCCCGACGATACGGAAGAATGGGCACTGGAGAATCACTCACTTCATGGCTTTCGGTAGGAAGGTGGCCATCTCTGGCATCGCGATGAGCAAAGCAATGAGAACCAGCATACTTCCAACAAAAGGCAGTGAACCATAAATCACTTCGCTGATGCTAATTGAGCCTCGGCTAATACCCTGAATCACGTAAAGATTAAGCCCCACGGGAGGCGTTAGCACTGCAATTTCCATCGTGATGGTGAAGATAATTCCGAACCAAATCATATCCCAGCCCGCCGCGTACATCAGCGGGAAGATGGTCGGCAAGGTAATGAAGGTCATGGAGACCGGTTCCATAAACATACCCAATACCAAATAGAAAACAACCACAATCGCCAACACCTCATAAGGGCTCAACTGAAAGGTTTTGAAAAGCTCTGTGAACTGCTGCGGCACCTGATAATAGGTCATCACGAAACCAAACAAGACCCCAGCAGAAAGTAGGAGGCCCAAATAGCCCATGGTGCGCATGGTGGACATCAGGGCCGCCTTGAAGCCCGTGAAATCGAGCCCGCCAATTGTGAATGCGAGAATGACCGTGAGGAGCGCAGCAACCGCCGCGGCCTCTGTCGGGGTGGCAATGCCGGCATAAATCGATACCGTAATCACGAGACCGATCACGATGATCGGGCCCAATGAAACGAACATCTCGCGAATTCCAGTACGCTCTGTTCTATCTGCATCGGGGATGTGAGAGGGGTAGAGTTTTCCCCAAACAAAAACGATTAGGCAGAACAAGAGCACGAGAATAAGGCCGGGAATGATGCCAGCGATAAACAGGTCACCAATCGAGGTGTTGGTCACAATGCCATAAAACAGCAAGATCAGACTCGGCGGGATCAATACGCTCAGTGTCCCACCAGCGGCCAGCACCCCGCTAGACAGTCGGTTGTCATAACCGAGTTTTTTCATCTCGGGCAGAGCAACGCCGCCAATAGTAAGCGAGCCCACCATGGATGAGCCGCAAACAGCGCCAAATCCTGCGCAAGCGGCAATGCTTCCATAGGCCGCAGACCCACGAACACGCACGCCACGGTGCATGAATTGGTAGAGGTTCGGGCCTATGTTCGATCGTCCGATCAGTTCCCCCAGAAAAACGAAGAGCGGAACCGCCAGCAATACGTAATCAATCCAGACCCCCCAGAGCTTGAGTTGACTGCTGACCAGAGCAGTGGACCAGCCTTGGATATAAAACAAGAATGGCATAGAGGCACCCGCCAGCGCGAATGGAATAGGCAGACCGATGCCGATGAACAAAACCAGCAAGGCCATCAGACCTATTCCAACGTGATACCACTCCATGATGACTCCTATTGTGGTGTGCTGCGACTGGCGATGGTGTCAACTGTTTCGTCCGAACCGGACTTCAAGAGATCAACCAACTTGAGAATGGCGTAAGTCGTGAAAAAAAGTAGCGAAATGGTGGCCGGGGTCCAAAAGAGGTACCGAGGCCAATGAAGGATTTCCGACGCTGACCCCGAACGGAATGACCCGATGGTTCCTTGAACCGCTGCAACTGCGAAAAATCCTGCGACAAGTATCATCAACAGCAAATTCACTGCCTCTAACCATCGCTGGGCACTCGGTTTCAAGACATCAAACAAAAATGTTACTTTGGGATAGGCGCTCTCTTTAAGCGCGAACGCCAGACCTAAGAATGCGGTTGGAAACAAGAGCAGCGCTGTTGCCTCCGTGACCGTGCCATCTGGGTTGGATAGAACGTAGCGCATAAACACTCCGTACGATATCCAAACCATTTGCACGACGATGATCAGCGCGCCGATGATGGCTAGCCCGAGGGCCAGCCGATCAAAAACTCTAAGCAGCGCACGCATGTTCCTCACTTAGCGGTATGTTTGGCGAATAAAGCTCTGACCTTGTTGGCTTGATCCATACCGCAGCTCTTGTCAACTTCAGGCTTCCACTTGGCCGCAATCGCATCTGCCATCGCCTTGCGCTGGGCCGCTGGAACTTTGGTAACCGTGCCACCTTGCTTCACAGCACTAGCGATATCGGTGTCTACGGATTTCTCGTAAAGCGGCTTGAGCCAAGCTTCAGACTCCTTAGCAGCTGCCATCAATGCAGTTTGATCAGCGGGTGTAAGTGCGTCGAACTTTTTCTTATTGATCATATAGTTAATATTGCCGTAGAACATATTCGCCTGAACCATGTGCGGCATAACGCCCCAGAGTTTGTTCGCGCTGTAAGTGGCAACCCCCATATTGATGCCGTCCACCACACCGCGCTCCGCCGACTGGAAGACCTCTTTAGGTGCAATGAATACTGGCTTGCCGCCCCAAGTTTCGATCATCGTTGACACCAGCGGACCGATAGACCGCACCAGCATGCCGTTCATCTTGGACAAGTCAGTGCCAGGCTTTTTGAACCACCACTCTTGGTCATACGAATAGTTGGAGTTAATTAGAGGGACTAAGCCCACTTTGGCCGCTTCGTCTTTCATGAGAGTTGAATAGGCAGCGTCGAGCTCAATCTGCTTACTCATGTCCACCACCATGGGATAAAGGGATGTCACCCCATAGCAGGGCAAACGTTTCTCACCGGTTGGTACCCAGCTAATATCAGAAACGCCACCGAGCATAGCGTCGACACCCTCGCTCCAACCATGTAGTGTCGAGGAAGGGAAAATTTGCACTTTGACGCGCCCAGACGTTTTGGCAGTTGCCAACTCAGCGAATTTTTTAAACCCCTCATAGCGCGGATCCACTTCGTTGACATAGGTGGATAGCCGCAAGGTTGTTTGCGCCATAGCAGCAGGGGCTACAGCGAGCAGACCACCGACTAGGGTCATTGTGATTTTCGTAAACTTCTTCATAAATGCTCCTCAAGTGAGTGAAAGAAAACTTCGAACGGAAAATGATCGGCACTATTCCTACTCAAAGGCCGTTGGATACCCGAACAACGCAACAGATCCCCCCGTGTGCAGGAAGACAACGTTATCGGTGGGTTTGAAGTAGCTTTTACGGATCAGGTCAACGAGGCCTGCCATACCCTTGCCTGAATAGACGGGGTCAAGAAGTAAGCCTTCAGTGCGAGCCAGCATCCCCACAGCCTCCACCATACCACCAGTCGGAATGCCGTAACCCGAGCCGACATAATCACAATTAGCCGTGACAGCCTCGGGCGCAAGTTTGTGTCGCATGCCCATGTATTCGAGGGTTCGGCAAGCGAGGTCGTACACCATCTGTTCTTGCTTCTCTTTCGGGGCACGAGTTCCGATACCGAGCAGACGGATATCGCTATTGGCGGCATACAAACCCGCGACAAGCCCGGCTTGGGTGCCCGCGCTGCCGGTGGCGTGCACCAAATAGTCGATCTTCAAACCGCGCGAGGCCGCCTGCTCAATCAATTCAAATGCAGCATTCACATAGCCCAGCGCGCCAACAGGGTTGGAACCACCCCCAGGAATCACGTAGGGGCGGGCACCCTCGCTCCTCAAGCGGTCAGCAGCGAGTTCCATCTCTTGCTGCATATTGGTGCCGCCAGCGCGTCGCTCGACGGTCGCACCGTGCAGACGATTGAGCATGACGTTGCCGTTATCAACGTAGTTGGGGTCTGTGCTGCCCGTTCGGTCTTCGAGCAAAATCAAGCACTTCATGCCAAGTTTGGCAGCCGCAGCGGCGGTTTGGCGCGCATGATTGGATTGGGTGGCGCCTTGGGTGATAACAATATCAGCGCGAGCCGCAACGGCCTCAGCCATAAGGAATTCAAGCTTCCGCGTCTTATTACCGCCAGAAGCCAAGCCCGTGCAATCATCGCGCTTGATCCAAAGGCGCGGGCCAGCCAGCAAGGCGGTGAGCTTAGCCATGGGTTCTAACGGCGTTGGGAAATGACCCAAGCTGATGCGAGGAAAGCAAGATACATCCACAAAAGGTCTCCTTTGGTATAACAAAGACAAATTATATGAAGAGCTGTTGGGTTTTATAATCCAATTTTTGAGTGATATTTTTCGTTTTTTGCATAATTTGGATCAAGCACAGCGATTGGCAAGCCTATCCCCGTTTAAAAAATATGTATAGGTTCTGCGCAGAGGTCTGACACATGCTTGGCAACAATCAAGGGCGTCGCCCAATAAAGCCGTTCGAGTCGGCAGCCCACCAACCTGACGTCGGAAGTTTGGCAGAACACCAACTGTTAATCATGAGTGCTATCACTCGGTTACTTCACGGGTTTTGAGAAGATAGCTAAAGTAGTGATCCTTAAAAATGGGATAAACACAGCGACGGATACACAACTACTGAATTCGCTATGAGCGCATCGCTTTGACGATCTGCTGCGCCCCACGTTTGATCATCGCCTGATCCGAACTTATACCAATAAAGGTTACTCCAAGCGCCTGATATTTTTTTGCCTCTTCGTCATTAGCCACGAGAATACCAACAGGTTTGCTGAGGGTATGAATCGAATCAATCAATGTACGGATAACTGACTGGACTTCTGATGCCGCAGGATTTGCAAGAAAACCAAGTGACGCTGCAAGATCTTGGGGGCCAATAAAAAGACAATCAATCCCAGGTACTGATGCTATCTCTTTAATATTTTTCACAGCAAGTTGGCTCTCAATCTGTGCAACCACACAAATTGAGTCGTTTATTTTCTTGAAGTAGTCGGCCTGCAGGCCAAACTGATTACTTCGTTGGGTAACGGACACACCCCGGATTCCGGCTGGCGGGTAACGCGTGGCACGCACCGCCTCAATCGCCTGCTCGCGATTTTCAACCATTGGAATAACGAAGTTGTAAAAACCAAAATCAAGGAGTCGCTTGAGAAGAATCGGATTATTCGCCTCGGGCCTTATAAAAGCAGCTGCCGGGCCACTATTTAGAGCGAGGAGCTGATTGACACAGGATGAGTGATCATTTGCGCCGTGCTCACCATCAATAAGAACCCAGTCCAAACCGGATAAACCAAGTATCTCGGTAGCCACGGTAGAACCCATCGATGCCCACCCCCCGAGCAATAGTTCTTTATTGAGTAGCCGGGATTTAAGCTGGTTCTCGGTAGGAAATAAATTATCTTTAAGTTCCATAGATTTAGCATTCTCTGACAAATTGAGGGAAGTTTATTCGTTGCCCCGACTGTTGATCTGAGATGCGCGCTGCTTCTACAAGGCTCAATATCTCAAGCCCATAATCCGCACTGAAGTCTTTTTGTTCAGCACCGCAGACCATTGCCGCAAATAGCTCTAACTCATCTAGGAACATGTCTGATTGAGGTACCGGAAGGCGGATAGCCGAGGTCGCAGACTCGCCCACTCGCTGAAATGAGAGCGTAGCACCCTCGTGCAAGCGATTCGCTATTCCCCATTTAGTCTGGTCAATCTGATAAAGCATTGTAGCCTTTGTTCCAATTACGCGAACCTCAAATAGTCCTGCTGCGGTCCATGAACTTATGATGTTGCCTAAGGCACCGCTTTCAAATTGAACGTTGACTAACCACTGGTCTTCCACCTCGGCGCCGACCGGCGATCTTTTTGAAGACACTGCACTAACTTTACTAATCTTTCCACCAAGAAATCGCAACACATCACACTGATGAATTGCGATCTGGCTCAATGGCCCACCAGGAGCTTTGTCGCTATACCAACGCCAATCCTTAGGAGTCAGGCTGAGTGCCCGCTCGTTTGTAAATGTACCCTCAATGATGCATATATCGCCAAGCTCATCGGCGTCGATTGCCTGTTTTATCTGCTGAACGCCCGCCAAGAGTTTTGCGCAGTGACCAATGAAGACTCTGACGCCGTGTTGTTCGCACACCTGCTTAAGCAACTTTGCATCTTTAAGCGTATTTGCTATCGGTTTTTCGATGTAGACGTGTTTTCCTGCTTTGGCGCACATTTCTGCATAAGCAAAATGCAGCTCGTTGGGAACGGTCAGTATCACCCCTTGAATAGAAGGATTTTCTAAAATCTCCGTTGCGTCATGTACGCCCAATACCCCATGCTCAGCGCAGAATTGCTCCTGAGTAATTTTTGATCGACTAAAACCCTGGAGGATTTTTATTTGTTCTGACTTAGACGCGGCCCTAGCCAGTACGCCCGCCCACTTACCTAGACCAATAATCCCGAGATTGACCATCTGACGCTAGAGTCCACCAGAACCACTAATACTCACACCGCCGCAAACGAAGAGCGTTTGCCCAGTAATGAACCCCGAATCCGGAGATAGGAAAAATGCAACGGCGTGGGAGATATCCTCGGGGGTGCCTACGCGTTGCAACGGAATACTTCTAATTACTGCAGCTCTTTTCTCGCTACCGATTGGGTGGCCATTTGTAAATAGCTCTGTTTCAACAGGACCTGGTGCAACGGAATTAATGGTCACACCGTACGGGGCTAATTCGAGGCTTAAGCTACGAGTTAGACCCACCACGCCCGCTTTCGAAGACGCATAGGCGACTCGCTGTGTCTTGCCAAGAATCGCTCTGGATGAAATATTAACAATTCTTCCAAAATTTCGTCCCTGCATTTGTGGAAGCACGCTCTTGATGAGCCGAATTGGCGCCTTGACGTTCAGTTGCCAAACCGTATCGAGATCTACATCCGAAACAACCTCAATTCCGCCTGGTCGATTCGCACCAGCGTTATTCACAAGAAAGCCAACTGGGTATCGTTGGGCCACCTCTTCGGCGATCTCACGAGTTGCTACCGGGTCAGCGAGATCAGCCTCAACAAATTCGATAGAACCTGCCCCTTGTTTGCCGACCCACTCAGGTGGCCGGCGCTGAATGGTGATCACTCGGCGGCCATTCGCTGCCATAGTACGCGCGATTGCTGCGCCAATACCACTGCTTGCGCCCGTAACAACAACCGTGAGGTCATCCAACTCTGAGCCCATCATAAGTAGTCGATTTTCTTCCAATCCCCTGGGCTAACTGATACAACGTTCTTATTGTGGCCCTTGCGTCGATCCGCATAGGTACGCCCTTCCCTCATCACCAATTGGACCTTGGCTTTCTCCTGTAGACAAGCAATATTAGTACTGGGGTCGCCATCAATCGCAAGAATATCCGCGAACTTTCCGACTTCGATGCTACCTATGTCGCGCTCGAGTTTTATCGCCTTGGCTCCATTTATGGTTGCCACCTGAAGGGCTTCCATAGGCTTCATACCAAGGTCTACATATATTCCTAGCTCCTTTGCGTTTGTTCCCATTTCGGGATCAAACCCCATATCTGTACCCATAGCAATCTTGACTCCAGTTTTGTGCATCCTTTGAAACGTTTCAAAGCAACTTGCTTGAATCGACTTCATTTTATTGATGACAAACATTGATGTGCCCTGGAGACGACGCATTTCAATAGCGTGGTCTGTACGATGAAGCAGCGTTGGGGTCATATAAACCTCAGAAGCGGCAATTTGGTCAGCAGTTTCTTGATCCGAAAAGACCATATGCTCGATCGTATCTGCCCCCGCCTTCAATGCCATTTTCTGCCCGTTTGGCGTAAAGCAATGCACGGCCGCTATTTTATGGAATGCATGCGCTTCGTCGACAATGGCATCAATTTCTTCTTGCGTCATATTTCGAATATCCGGTTCCTCTTTGTCAGTACCCCCGCCACCAGTAGCACAAGTCTTCACCACGTCACACCCGATTAGCATGTTCTGCCGGGCGAGCTTCCGAAGCTCCCATGGCCCATCTGCCGTCTGGAAACCGAAGCGCTGCATTGCTCTCGGGTTGATCAGATCCAGATGGGATCCCGTTATCGAAGTAAACCCGCCGATTAGCATCCGGGGGCCCTCAATAATTCCGGCGCTGATTGAGTCCCGCACCGCACAGAGATGGGCCGTCATCAAGCCACGGCTTGAGGCCAAACCGAGATCCCGAAGGGTTGTGAAGCCCATATCAAAGCAGAGTTGAGCATGAAAGACACCATACATTTGCTGCAGTTCTGGAGTAATTTCCCACTGCGCGACCCGGTAGTTGTGAAACGTAAGGCAGTTAAACATCATCGTATGCAGATGACAGTCAATCATTCCCGGCATTAGCGTCAAACCGGAGCAATCGAGTACAGAGGCATCCTTGGGAATTACGATATCGCTAGTAGTGCCGACTTGGGCGATTCTTCTGCCTTGCACTTTAATCACAGGATCTGTGATGACCTTTCCTGCGATGACATCAATCATTCGAGCGCCTTTGATATAAGTCGCGGCTCCATTTTCCTCCGGCTGAACGAATTTTTGATACATCGTACTTTTACTCATGATGACTCCTTAGATAACAAATTAGTTATGCCCTTTAGCGCTAAATGCTTCGGCAATTTTTAGAAAATTTTTATAGGCTACGGGATCAATCATCGACATCTCAGCATCCCTAGAAACAATCTCGCTGCGTAATGCTTCCAGTGACTCTTCGAATTCATGGCGCATCGACCCATTAGAGATCACGACAAACCTCGAATCTCGATCCAACGAGGGCCAGTCCGAAAGCTGGACCGGCTCGTGAACGATGGTTTGCGCAGCATGAATTACAACAGGAGATCCCTCTACATTCAGAATTGCCTTGAGGCGTAGAAGATTTTCACCCTTCATCGTAGCAAGGAGATTAAGCCAAACCACCATGTTATTAGCGCTAATTTCTCCTGTTCGGCGTAGCGAGAATGATTCAATACCCAGCGATTGAAGAGACGGCTCTATTGTTTTTAGTCGGGAATTCTGAAATAGTTGACCGGTCATTACGCCGGCATGGCCAAAGCCGTTATCGTCTGGTAGTGAGTTAAGAAGCTCATCGCGTTCTCTCAACTGGTCTCGATCGAGGAGCGTCTTTGGGGTCAAGCCTCTCGGCACCCCATGATCAACGGGAATTGGCGTAATCCACGGATTTAGGTGACGTAGAGTCTCAAGAAACGCTTCTGCCGCATTGTGATCAGTGCGTAGATCTGTTTTACTGGTTAATAGAACGTCCGCCACGGTAATCTGTCGAACTGCATCAAGATATTTTGCTACTTGTGCCGGACCATTTACGATATCAACCAGAGTAATAACTTTACTGAGTAGAAATTTCTCCCTGAGCGACTCATCGCACAAGACAGTTTGAACAATCGGAATTGGGTTAGAGAGCCCCGTGGTTTCCACAACAACTTTGTCGAAATGCGCCAACAAGCCTGCATCGCGTTTTTCCCATAAGTCGGTCAGTGTCTCGACCAGGTCTCCCCTCACCTCACAGCATAGGCACCCCCCCTCGAGCAGAACAATGTTCTCAGATGGAGTCGCAATCAGCAGGTGATCGAGCCCGATTTCCCCAAACTCATTCACGATTACGACAACATTCTCCATATCAGGCTGGGTTAAAAGCCAGTTTAAGAACGTTGTTTTGCCACTGCCGAGGAATCCGGTAAGGATTGTCACGGGCGTTACGACAGGGCTGGCAGAGTAGCTGATTGACATAGATTCTCTAGTTTTGCTGGCTTACGATAGTCGTCGACAGAGAATAGATCAAATCGTTGTTTTTTATTTGTTTCATAGAGCGCATCAATCCTTTGATCCGGAGCTATCTTCCCGGGCGACCTGGCGAATCATGTCAACAATCACTCGCGCTGCGGGTGGCAAGGTCGCGCCCTGCCGTGTAAAAATCCCGGCGCTCCGCTCCACGGCGGGGAGTATTGGCACTGCTACTAGATTGCGGGAGGCTCTCGCAATTCTTGGCGTAAGAATCGTTGCAAGGCCTGTATTGGCGACCGTCTGGAGAAGCGCCTCAATCGAATTCATCTCTATCCCGATTTGTGGAGATCGGACTGCCTCCAAGAATGCGGTATCAATCATTTTTCGCGATAGATACTCGCGGGTTAATAGGGCAAGGGGCGTTTTTGAAATTTCCTCAAAGCTGACGGACTTGTACTTTGAAAATTCGTGTCTCTTCGAGACGATCAGACACAAACGCTCCTTGAAGAGCTCTTCCCAGATGACTTGGTCAGTTGACGATGGGCCGTATGCAAACCCAAACGCTAGATCGCCTGCACTCACTTGCCGGCCCAATTCACCCGTAGGAAGCTCAAGCACTCTTAGGTTAATTCCTGGGTATTCAGACTGAAATCTCGAAATGACAGACGGCATTATGTTGTTGATAAAAGCGGACACAACACCTATCGCGAGGCTACCTACCTTCAGGCCCCGGAACTCCTGAATCGCTGCTTTTCCGTTTTCCACTTCTTTTACAGATCTTCCAGCGAAATTGGCGAATATCTCGCCAGCATTGGTGAGGCGAACGTTGCGGGATGTTCTATCGAGGAGCTCACACCCAAGCTCTTCCTCAAGCTGACGGATCTGATGGGAGAGGGTCGGCTGGGTAACCGACAGCTCCTCAGCAGCCCTAGTGAAACTACCTAGTTTCACGATACTTAGAAAATATCGGAGATGTCTTAATTCCATAGGGCCCCACGGGTCTACATATAGACGAAATTTATGGAATTTATGAAAAAATTCACATTGATCTATTCCATTGTAGCGAGTACCGTCACTTCAAGGGAATAGTATCTTCAAGAGGTTGAAAGTTGGCTGAGCGAATTGAACTAAAAAATGTGTTTTACACCTACCACTCGGCGGACCGAGAAGTATTAGCTGTAAACGACGTATCTTTTTCTGTAGAAGCAGGGCAGTTCGTGTGCTTAGTGGGCCCGAGCGGATGCGGCAAGACTACCATCCTAAATATGTTGGCTGGATTTCTTCGTGAGACAGCCGGCGAGATCATCGTTGGGAGCAAATTGGCTGGCGGGGCTCCTGCGCATCGCGCGATTGTCTTTCAGGATTTTGCACAATTATTTCCTTGGCGAACGGTTAGGGAGAATGTTGAATTTGGGTTAGAAATGCAGAAAATTCCGGCAAAGAATCGTGCCGAGACAGCAATGGAATTTCTAACACTCGTGAAGCTTGAAAAGTTCTCAGAATCTTTCCCACACCAACTCTCCGGTGGAATGCAACAACGTGTTGCAATTGCACGGTCGTTAGCCTACAACCCTTCGGTATTGTTGATGGATGAGCCGTTTGCCGCGCTTGATGCGATGACGAGAGACGAGATGCAGAAAATGTTGACTGACATATGGAGCGCTACTAAGAAGACCGTCGTCTACATAACGCACAACGTTTCAGAAGCGGTTTATCTTGGCGATAAGGTGGTCGTGCTAAAGGCCCACCCGGGCTCCGTAAAAAAAATCATTAATATCAATCTGCCACGCTACCGCGACCCTTTATCGGCAGATTTTGTTGGAATTCAGAGGGAAATTCTGGATGCTCTTGGGCACTGACTTAGGTCGGTTAATTACAAAATAGGAGACTTTTTATGAAAAAAATATCAAATTCTCGGCGTAATTTCATTGGCGCCTCTGCTGCACTCTCAGTAGCACCCTATATCGTTACAAGCGCCAAGGCCCAGACAGCCGAGCCACTCCGCTTTGGTTTTCAGAACACTTCATGGGGCTCCATAGGGATGGTAGCCGAAGCTGAGGATATGTTTAAAAAAGCGGGGGTGGCCGTCACAATAAACCGCTTCGATTCAGGCAAAGCAGTTCGTGATGCGATGATCGCCAATCGCGTGGATATTGGCGTGCTCGGAACAACACCTCTAATCGTAGGCGTTGCAAAGGGCGAGGTCGCACCCGTTGCCATGGCGATGTATGCCGGTCGTACCAACGCCTTAGTTGTCGGAAAAAATAGCGGCATCCGCTCTGTTGCAGATCTAAAAGGAAAGAAAATCGGCACTCAAATCGGTTCTG
>Ga0172373_10005732_pt1 | contig 16898 bp, 13 predicted proteins | sample Lak10m_2_FD_114546 | JGI IMG/M metagenome (GOLD analysis project Ga0172373, IMG submission 114546) | Freshwater microbial communities from Kabuno Bay, South-Kivu, Congo - kab_092012_10m | ecosystem: Environmental > Aquatic > Freshwater > Lake | place: Democratic Republic of the Congo...
CAGTGCGCAACAGATGTGGGAACAGGCCGAACACGGTCATGTGCGCGCCCTGATGATCGTCGGATTGGACCCAGCCGGGCAGAGTGACCGGGCAGCACAGGCCATCGAGCATATCAGCAATCACGGCTTTGTGGCCGTACAGTCGATGTTCATGACCGAAACCGCCAAGCGTGCCGACGTGGTGTTGCCACTCATGGCCGTCACTGAGCACGACGGGACCCTTACCAACGCCGAGCGACGTGTGCAACGCTTCCGCGCAGCCGTCCCCACTCCCGACAGTGCCATGATTCCTACGTGGCAGGTGTGTGCGACCATTGCGGAGCATGCAGCCGTCGCAGTCAGTAGCGGTCGCACAGCGGTTGCTTCGGGTTGGGGATACTTGGTTGCTAGCGATGTGAGCGACGAAATCGCCCAAAGCAACAAGCGTTTTGCGCATATCAGCTACACCAGCCTCGGACTTACCGCACAATCGTGGGGCCGCCAAGTCAACGAGCAGTTTTACTACGACGGCACCTCGTACACCAACACCGAGGGCAACGGCATCCAGATCCCCAGCGCCGCCGACGACGCCAACGCGCCGTTATTGGTGAGTGCTGTGGCACCAGTCAGCTTTGCTGGCAAGGGCGAATTCTCGATGCTGATGCAAGTGCCCGTCCGTGCCTACGACAACGGGGCATGGAGCATTGGGTCCAAGTTGAGCACACGGCAGATTCCGGCGCATGTGATTATTTCACAGGCCGATGCCCAGCGCTACGGGATGGCCGATGGCCAAGAGGTGGTACTGACCACACCGGTCGGCAGTGCCTTGATTCCGGCCCGGGTTGACGGTGGATTGGCCGAAGGTCACGTCTTGTTGCCGGCAGTCGCGGGAGCACCGCTAAGCCTAGCACTCGGCGCATATACTCGAGTATCCGTACGGCGCGCCGAATAGCAGGGCGCTGAGGAGGAATGTGCATGGAATTCTGGATCGACATACTCATCCTGCTGGTGCGTTGTCTGGTACTAGCGTTGGCCGCCACTACGCTCTTCGCCTACTTCACGCTCTTCGAGCGTCGTCTGCTGGCGCGGTTCCAAAACCGCGTCGGCCCCAACCGCGCCGGGTACATCCCGTTGCCGGGCGGCAAGAAGTTTTTTGGCGGATTTTTGCAGCCGGCTGCTGACGCTGTCAAGCTCTTTTTCAAAGAAGACGTCGTCCCCGAGAAAGCCGACAAGTGGGTCTACTTGATTGCTCCCGGCTTCGCCGTCATCCCAGCACTCATCATCTGGGTGGGCATCCCACTCGGTACGTGGCCAGACGGCTTGGGCGGCAACTGGTTGCACTATGCGCCAGTGGACGTGGGCGTGCTTTACCTGCTCGCAGTCACTTCAATCGGGGTATACGGCATCGCCATCGCCGGTTGGGCCTCCAACAACAAGTACTCCATGATCGGCGGCGTACGCGCGTCGGCCCAGGTCATCTCCTACGAATTGGCACTCGGGTTGGCCATCTTGGCGGTTGTCATGCAAAACGGCACCTTCCGCACCGAAGAAATCGTGGCCGGTCAGGGTATGATGTGGAACATCGTGCCGCAATTCTTGGCGTTTGTCATCTTTTTGGTGGCGAGCACCGCCGAAGTGGTACGGTCTCCGTTTGACTTGGTCGAGGCCGAGCAGGAGCTGGTTGGTGGGTACAACACCGAATACGGCTCCATGAAATTCGCGCTCTTCTTCATGTCGGAATACATCAAGTTGGTCGCCATGAATGCCATTGCAGTGGCACTCTTCTTGGGCGGCGGCAATTTCCCCGGTATCGACACGTTGGTCGCATCGTTGCGTGAAAGCTCCGGTGACACGGTCGCCAACACGGTCCAAGGGTTGTTGACACTGGGGGCATTCTTGCTGAAGACGACCGTGTTGTCGTTCCTCTCAGTCTGGGTACGTGCCACCACCCCGCGGGTACGTTACGACCAGCTGATGAACCTCGGTTGGAAGATTTTGATGCCCATGGCGCTACTCAACGTGGTCGTCACGGCCATCATCGGCGTTGTCATGCCGACGGGTGGTGTGATTGCCAATGTCATCATGTTTGCCTTTGGAGTCGTTGTGGTAGTGGTTACTACCGTGATTGCCGCCCCCAAACACGCCAAGCGCAGTGTGCGTCTGGTCCGTGCTGGGACGGGCAACTAGAGAGGTTTTTCATGCTCGGTGCATTTTTCAAAGGGTTGGGCACCACGCTCAAGTACCTGTTTAAAAAGCCTGTCACGGTGGAATATCCCGAGGTGAAGCGTCCCGTGCGGGAGCGCTTCCGTGGCCGGCACCAGCTCAAGCGCTTCGAAAACGGCATGGAGCGTTGTATCGGCTGTGCGTTGTGTGCGGCCGCCTGCCCGGCTGACGCCATTTTGGTCGTCCCTGCCGAAAACGACCGCAATCAACCCAACTCACCAGGCGAGCGCTATGCGGCTCGCTACGAAATCAACATGCTTCGCTGTATTTTTTGTGGGTACTGTGAAGATGCCTGCCCCACCAACGCCATCGTGCTCGAGCATCAATACGAGCTTTCGTTTTATGACCGCAAATCGGCCATCTACGACAAGTCCATGTTGCTCGTACCCATCGATCAAGGGCATGGTGAGATTCCACCAGTGTTGCAACAGCTAGACCGGCGCCCAAGTCCGCCGGCGCAGATTGATCTGTAGTAGGGGGCATGCATGGAGTTGGTCTTATTTAGCGTGACTGCGATTGTTGCTCTGATTGGAGCGGTCGCCATGCTCATCAGCAAGAATGCGGTACACAGTGCCCTTTTCTTGTTGCTCAATTTCGGCGCAATTGCCGTGTTGTACCTGTTGCTCCAGGCACCGTTCTTGTTTGCGGTGCAACTCATCGTCTATGCTGGAGCAATCATCGTGCTCTTCTTGTTTGTGGTGATGTTGTTGGGGGCTGAGCGCGACGAGGACGAAGCGAGCAATCTCCGCTGGCAGACACCCGTAGCGTTGGTGATGGCGGCGCTTTTGGTGGGTGAGGTCATCTACCTGTTGATGACCCCGGCCACACAAACGGTGGGCGAGCAGGCGCAGAGCTTTGCTTCACCCACGCAAATTGCGCAATCACTGTTCAGCACGCACCTATTCCCCTTTGAAGTCGCAGCCTTTGTGCTACTGACTGCGCTCATCGGCGTAGTTACACTGCACCAGCGGCGTAGTTAGTGGAGGTCTTGATGATTCCGACCGCTATGTACATCGGCCTCAGCGCGCTACTATTCACGATTGGGGTGCTTGGTGTATTACTCCGGCGCAGTGCGCTGATGGTCTTCATGTCAGTGGAGCTGATGTTGAATTCGGCCAATCTGGCACTTGTGACCTTTGCCAATCAGTGGCAATCGGTCGATGCACAGATCATGGTCTTCTTCGTGATTACGGTGGCCGCAGCCGAAGTCGCCGTGGGGTTGGCCTTGTTGGTGATGATTTTCCGCCAAAAGCGCACCACCAACATCGATACCATGACCAGTTTGAAAGGATAGGATCCGTCAACCGTGCTTGCACGGCTAACGAATGCAGAGCAGCTCATGATGCAACTCTCTTGGTACATTGCCCTCATCCCGGCACTTCCACTCATCGGCTTTTTGCTGAATGCACTGGTCGTCCGCAACGAACGCGCCAACGGGCTCCTTGCGAGTGCCAGTGTATTGGCCGCTTTTGGGGTGGCTCTCTATGCGGTTGTCGACCTTGCAGCGCTCCCTGAGGAGTCACGGCGCCTCACGGTAACGTTGTGGGATTGGTTGAGTGTCGGCAATCTGACGGTTTCGATGGGGTTGTTATTCGACCCACTCACAGCCGTCATGGTACTCTTGATTACCGGCGTCGGTGCACTCATCCACATCTACTCGATGAGCTACATGCACGGTGATGCCCGTCCCGCCCGGTATTTCGCCTATTTGAACCTGTTCGTCTTCTCGATGCTGATGCTCGTGATGGCAGACAACCTCCTCTTGCTCTTTTTGGGGTGGGAAGGCGTCGGTCTCTGTTCGTTCTTGCTAATCGGTCACTACTTCGATCGCAAGAGCGTTGCCCCCGGCATTGTACCGAGCGAAGCAGCCGCCAAGGCCTTTGTTGCCAACCGCGTCGGCGACGCTGGCTTGATTTTGGCGATGCTGTTGATTGTGTCGTACTTCGGCACGCTGTCGTTTTTCGGCGCTGACGGCGAATCAGGCTTCTTGAACAAAGCCACCGAGGTTTCGTTCATCAGCGTCAATGTCAGCATTTTGGGGTCAATTGGTGTCGTCAGTGCCATCGGCATGCTGATGCTCCTCGGTGTCACCGGCAAGTCTGCCCAAGCACCGTTGTTTGTATGGCTCCCTGATGCGATGGCTGGCCCGACACCGGTCTCAGCGCTCATCCACGCAGCCACCATGGTGACTGCCGGCGTCTACCTGATTGTGCGCACGCACATCATCTACGACCTCGCCAGCGATGCGGCCAGCTGGGTCACCGTAATTGGTGGTGTCACTGCGCTCATCGGGGCCACCGCAGCACTAACGCAATTCGACATCAAGCGTGTTTTGGCGTATTCCACCATTTCACAGCTTGGGTTCATGATTGCAGCCGCTGGCATGGGTGCCTATACTGCGGCCATCTTCCACTTGCTCACGCACGGTGTCTTCAAGGCGCTATTGTTCTTGGGCAGCGGTGCCATCATCCACGGGCTACACGACGTCCAAGACATGCGCCGCATGGGTGGGTTGCGCAAGAGCATGCCAACCGTATACCGCATTTATTTGCTGGGCGCATTAGCGCTCGCCGGCATCTTCCCCTTTGCTGGTTTCTGGAGCAAAGACGAAATTCTGGCCCACGGCTGGTATTTCGCACAAGACTACAACATCACCATCATGTTGATCGTGAGTTCACTCTTCACCGCCTTCTACATGGGGCGTCAGATTGCGTTGACCTTCGGTGGCGAAGCACGTGACGAAGATTTGCACCCCCATGAGGATTTGGGGAGCATGAAGTGGCCGTTGTACCTGCTCGCGGGTGGCGCCATCATCGCTGGCATTCTCAATATCCCCGGGGTACATTGGCTCCACGACTGGCTTCACCCCGTGCTACACGAGGAGACCGAGCTCTTCACCCTCAGCATGGGAATTTTTGCGACCATTACCACGCTGTTGGCTGCCGGGAGCGGGTATCTCGGGTACTGGCTCTACAACCGCATGGATCGTAGCCAGATTCGTGCCGGTGAAGAAGATCCAGCGCACTACTACCTCGGCGACATCTGGAAGGGGTTTGAGTTAGGCTGGGGCGTTGATTATGTCTATACTCGCTTTCTCGTCAAGCCCTACCGTGCGTTTGCGCGCTTCATGTATCGCGTTGTCGACCAACAGGCAGTTGATGGGATTTTGGTAGAAGGCACGGCTGGTCTCGTAGGCAAGCTGGCGCGTCTCGGCGCTGGTGCGCAAAACGGCAACGTGCGTAGCTATGCATTGGTGTTCTTTGTGGGTGTGGTCATCGTAGTAGGGTACGTCGTATTCGGCGCGTAGTCGGGAGGCGGCACAAGCCGCTCCTGGTTGTGGGGTGTTCGTGAATCACTTAGGATTTCCTTTGCTATCACTCATGATTGCCACACCGCTCATCGGCGCACTGGTAGTGTTTGTGACGCCCAAAAGCGCCACCACACTCCAACGCATGCTGGCCTGGGTGGTCAGTGCAATCAACGTGGTACTCGCAGTCATCGCGGTCAGCTCGATGCAGCCTGCTATCGGGTATCAGCTGGTCGACACTGCTGATTGGTTCCCCGCCATGGGGATGCGCTATGCGGTCGGGCTAGACGGCATCAACGTCTGGATGGTCGTGCTCGCTAGTCTCTTGTTGCCCCTCGGGCTGTGGGCATCACGCCAGCAGTCTGGGAGCAATCAGCGGGCGTACTATGCACTGATGCTGATGCTCTCCGGGGCGCTCATCGGCGCATTTGTGGCCACCGATTTGTTGTTGTTCTACGTATTTTTTGAGTTGACGTTGATCCCCACGGCAGTCCTTGTTGCCCTCTACGGCAACGCTGACCGGCGCTCAGCTGCCATCAAATTCTTCGTCTACCCCTTTGTCGGGTCAGTCTTCATGTTGATGAGCATAGCTGGTCTGGTGGTGATGACCTATCAACAGAGCGGAGTGCTGACCTTCGACAGTGTCGCACTGAGCGGAGCCATTCGTTCAGGGGCGGTCAGTTTCGACAGCGCCATTGAGCGCATCTTGTTTGCTGGTTTCTTTTTGGCATTCGCCATCAAGACCCCGCTGTGGCCATTCCACACGTGGATGCCACAAACACAAGCGGCGACGCCCGATCATGGTGGTGTCGACATCGCCGGGTTGCTGTTAAAAGTGGGTGCGTTCGGGTTCTTGCGCTTTGCAGTGCCCTTGTTCCCCAATGCGGCGGCTTGGGCAGCCCCTGCCATCGGCGCATTGGCCGTGATTGGCATCATCTACGCAGGCATCATCGCGTTTGGTCAACACGACCTGAAGCTGGTGTTGTCGTTTGCGACCATCAGCCACCTCGGCTTCGTCATGTTGGGCATTTTCTCCAACACCGTGGAGGGCATCAATGGAGCGTTGGTGACCATGATCAACAGCGGGTTGACCACGGGAGCGTTGTTTTTGATTGTGGGCATGTTGGCGCGGGCCGGCGGGAGCCGTGACAGCGGAGCATTCTCCGGTGTGTGGTTGTCGGCACCCAAATTCGGTTCATTGGCCTTGGTCGTCGTGCTCGCCTCGATCGGTGTGCCCGGCTTGAACGGCTTCATCGGTGAGTTTTTGGCATTGCAAGGCACGTGGTTGTCGCCACAACTCGGCTACGGATTCGCCTTTTTTGCTGTCATCGGCGTCATTTTGTCAGCCGCCTACCTGTTGCACATGTACCGCCTAGTCTTCATGGGCGCAGTGCCGGAGCACGGTGGCATCGCCGAAGCCAATCGGGGGGACTTGGTCGTATTGAGCCTGCTGGTGGTAGCCATGTTGGTCGTTGGTCTCTACCCGGCCATTATCTTGGATCCCATCCAGGCCAGTGTTGCCGAATATGTCCGTAGTGTGACGGTTGCACCGCTGCCGTAGGGCAACGGAAGTACGGCGCAACGCCGTTTTGTATGGAGCAGAACGTTATGGCACAACTTTTGTTGCCCGGTATCGACGCCACGGTCATCCTGCAGATTTTGATTCTGGCAGGGTCGGCACTGCTGTTGCTACTGATAGACTTGGCAATCCCCGATCAACACAAACGCATCACCGCGTTGTTGGCGTTGGCGGCCACGGTGGCAGCCATCGTAGCTGGCCCCATGAGTAGTCAAGGGGTGACGCTGGCGGGAGCAATCGCCTTCGGGGCCTCGACACTTATCGTCAACACCATCATTCTTGTGGCCACCGCCATCAGCATCTTGTATGCAAGCGATTCATTGCCCAAACAAGGGATTGAGCGAGGCGAGGCCTACACGCTAATCTTGTTGGCAAGCACTGGTATGCTGATTTTGGCACAGGGTGCCAGCCTGATTACGTTGTTCATGGGACTCGAACTCTTGTCGATTGCCTTGTACATTCTCACGGCGCTGGCCTATCCGCGCCTTGCTTCCGAAGAAGCCGGGCTCAAGTACCTCATCATCGGCGCATTTGGCGCTGGCTTCTTGGTCTTCGGCATTGCCTTGACGTTCGGTGCTACGGGCACGTTGTTGTTGGGCGAAATCGGATCACGCATTCCCAGCGGTGGCATTGAGCAACTCTACTTCTTCGCTGGCGTCGCCTTGATGCTGGTCGGCTTGGGCTACAAAGTATCGCTGGTGCCGTTTCACATGTGGACACCAGACGTCTACGAAGGCGCTCCAACCGCAGTCACCGCCTACATGTCGGTGGGCAGCAAAGTGGCCGGTTTCATCGCCATTATTGCGATGACACAGATGTTGCAGGCAGCTGTGGGCACCCTACAACCGTTGTTGATGGGCATTGCGGTCGTCACAATGCTGGTAGGGAGCATCGTGGCTATCAGCCAGACCAGTGTGAAGCGCATGCTCGCCTACTCAAGCATCGGACATGCCGGCTTCATCTTGCTTGGCGTCTTGACCAGTGCCGCTGGCCAAGGACTCATGGCTCCCATCTTCTACATGGTGGCTTACACGGTCACCAATTTGGCCGCATTCGGCGTCGTCATGGCGGTTGAACGTGCCGATGGGCACGACCTGCAGGTGAGTGACCTAGCCGGTTTGTGGGAGCGGAGCCCGTGGTTGACGGTCATCATGGCGCTGGCGCTCTTGTCGCTGGCGGGCGTCCCACCGACCGTGGGGTTTTTGGCCAAGTTCCAGATTCTCAGTGCGGTATGGTCGGCCGGCTCGATGTGGCTGGCTGCCGCCGCCGCACTCGCGTCAGCCATCAGCGCTTTCTTCTACGTGCGTACGTTGATCCAGCTCTTTAGTGGTGACACCACCGCACCCATCGATCGCCCCGCCGCCAGCACCACGCTGGCGCTGGCCCTAGCAGGCGCAGCCATCGTCCTGCTGGGCATCATGCCGTGGGCAGTGACTTCGGTGGCGCTTGCTGGGAACTAATCGGTGAAGCAAAACTGCCCCCTCCGCACGTTGTGCGGAGGGGGCAGTTTGTGTACGTTGATTTACTTTGTGCCAGATGCGACGTACACGTACGTGCCCGTTGCTCCATATGGCGCCAAATCAATTGCTCCAATCACCAACGAGGTAATACCATTTTCAAACCCACCAATGTAGACACCCTCTTGCAGACCAGGAGTGCGTTTGCGGTAGGTCCAACCGGTTGCACCGAGTTGTTTGTTGTAATAATCCACAACCTCGGCAAGTGCCGAACTAGTCAGGTAACTGTCGGTAACGATCGTCTCAGGCTTCACCATACCAACCTGCAAACCAGCGCCCACCTGTTGCTCCCAACCAGTTGTAATTTCGTTGAACGCCGTATTGTCAACTTTCAACGTATCAGATGGCGCCAGCGGCGAAGGTACTTCGGCTGGACTCCCACCACATGCCACGAGGAGTGCGGTTACGACCAACACCCCCAACATGCGCGTCACAAACTTCATAACGTCCTCTTCTCACCCCTCTTGATTACCGCCTGCATTATACCCTGTAAACGACACTCCTGCACACTACCGGTCTGCGCCCAAACGCATCACTACCACTCCGTCACGACTATTGGCTTCGGCAAGAATCGTGATAATCAGCACGCGTGTGCCGAGACGATAGGTACGCAAAATGCGGTTCTCACGTGCGGGGAGTGGATCATCGATGCGCCAGCCGTTGTCAATCGCCGCCTGATCGTAGCTTTGTGCCACATCGTTGAGTGGGCGTAACACGCGCACCTTGACGGTTTCTTCGGTGACACGGTAGCCCTTGGCACGCAACATGGCGTGCATGTTCATATCGTATGCTTCCATGACTGCTGGCAGGCTCGATGTACCTAGCACCTGATAGAGCTGAGCATCCGGCGGGTCGGGCACGGTTGTTTCACTGTTGACGCCGGCACAAGCCACCAGCCAAAAACATGCTAGGATAGAAAGCAGGAGTTTCTGCATGAGCACCCTCGTACCATTCATGAGCAAAAATATGCACCAATCCATTGATATTATCACCGACGGAGCCTGTGCTGGCAATCCAGGCCAGGGGGGCTGGGCCGCTATCGTCATCGTAGCAGGGCACATCCACGAATATGCGGGGAGCGTGGCCCAGACCACCAATAACCGCATGGAGTTAACCGCTGCCCTGAACGGCCTCATGCAGGCACCGCCGGCCCATGCCATCCACCTCTACACCGACAGTCAGTACCTCATCAACGGCATCACCAAGTGGGTGACGGGGTGGCAAAAAAACGGCTGGAAGACGCGTTCAGGCACCGCCGTGGAAAATCAAGATCTGTGGCAACAACTGCTGGTCTACCACTCAGCAGCGGTGACATGGCATTATGTCAAAGGACATAGCGGGCACACCCACAACGAACGCGCCAATCTCCTCGCCCAACAACAAGCAGGCTCACAAGCACACACCGCTCGCCCACACAGCACACCAAGTGGCCCCGGCTTCCCCGTCTACTTGAGCTTGGTGGCTGGGCAACTCGGCCAACACCGCACTTGGGAAGCCTGCAGGGCGGTCGTTCACGGCGTATCGGGGGCCAAATTCAAGAAAGTGAACTCTGCCCACGAACGCCGTGCCACCCTCATCAGCTGGGGTCTTCCGGGAGAGTGATTTTTTGCAGGCGTGCAAAACTCGCGATCAGCTTTTTTTCACCGACGGCGCGATCTGCAAAGCGCACGACCACTTCCACATCGTCGTCAACCACTTTGGCAGCTAACACGATGCCCTCACCAAAGCGCTGATGACGCACGTGGTCTCCCACGGAAAATTCAAGCATGGGGGCTGATTTGGGCTGTTGAAAGGCCGCCGCATTGCCCCAACCTTGATACGCAGGATTGGGCGTCGCCCGCGCTGGCCGCGGCGCCACCGTGCCGTTGTTCGTGAGCACGGTCAGTTGCTCCATGGGGATATCGGCCAAAAAGCGCGACCGTTTGGTGGGCTCAGAATTGCCAAAGACAGCGCGGCGCAGCGCACGCATCAAGTAGAGACGTTTGCGGGCGCGCGTCATGCCCACATAGAGGATGCGGCGCTCTTCTTCGACTTGTTGTGCATCAAGGTGTGTGCGCACATGCGGAATAATGTTGTCTTCGAGCCCCACCAAAAACACGTTGTCGTATTCAAGCCCTTTGGCCTGATGCATGGTAATACAGATGACTTGGCCCTTGTGGGCAGCTTGTTTGTCGAGCACGTCTACGTCGGCCACCAACGCCACCTCTTCAAGGAACTGCCCGAGCTGGAGATCAACGGGCAACTCAGCATATTCACCGGCCACCCGTTGCAGTTCATTGATGTTTTCGAGGCGCAAACGGGCTTCATCGCGCCCATACTGACGCTCAAAGTGGTCGGCCATGTTGATTTCGACCATGACCTGAGCAAATACATCAACGAGGGGCGTCGTGGTAGCCGATTGCATCAGGTGGTGCAACTGCGCCGCAAACCGGAGCACGCGTTGACGTGAGACGCCCTTGAGTTGCGGCAAAGCATCGCTTTCGGTGGCGACCCGCACCAACGCAGCAAACAGCGAGCAATGCTGGGCGCTGGCCCACGTGGTCACATGAGCCAAACTCCCGGCCCCCACCCCTTCGGCGTATTCTTCGCAGACCCGCACCAACGACACATCATCATTGGGGTTGTACAGCAGGCGCAACCACGCCAGCATGTCTTTGATTTCACGGCGTTCATAAAAACGCACCCCACCGACCAGCGTATACGGAATGCGCCGCCGCGCCAACGCTTCTTCGAATGGTCGGCTTTGGGCGTTGGTACGGTACATGATGGCACAATCACCGTATTGCGCGGCACCACCGTTGACGAGGCGCTCAATCACATCACACACCCGTTGCGATTCTTCGTTTTGATTGGCACATTCCTGCCAAAACACCGCCTCGCCCGCAGGTTGCTGTGACTGAAGCACCTTACGATATGGGCGCTGAGAGGCCGCATCGATGAGTCGTTGTGCCACATTCAAAATTTGCTGGGTACTCCGGTAATTTTCCCCAAGCACAATCACTTCGGCACCCGGAAAGTCCTGCTCAAACTGCCGAATATTGCGCACGTTGGCGCCGCGCCAACCGTAGATGGACTGATCGTCGTCGCCTACGACGAACAAGTTGCGTTGCGCACCAGCCAGGCGGCGCACCATCTCGTACTGCACGTGATTGGTGTCTTGATACTCATCGACCAAGATGTAGGTATACAAACGTTGAAAGATGGTCGCGATTTGGGGCACCTGCAACAACGCCACGGATTTGACCAATAAATCGTCAAAATCCACGGCGCCGGATTGTGCCAGCATCTGCGTATAGCGCTGGTAGCAGGTCGCATAGACACGGTCTTCGGGAGTACGACCTTGGCGTTGAAACGCATCCGCCAACACGCCTTCGTTTTTGGCATTCGAAATCACTGACAAAATCTGCCGTGGCGTGAACGGGCGTTCGGGGAGCTTGAGCTCCTTGGTGATGCGACGTACCACGCGTTGTTGGTCGTCGTCGTCGTAGATGACCCACTGTGCTGGCAACCCGATTGCATCGCCGTAGCGCCGGAGCCAACGCGCCCCCAGACTATGAAAGGTGCCAACGGTCACCCGGCTAGCCACATCGTCGCCGAGCAGCGCTCGCAGGCGTTCACGCATTTCACGGGCCGCCTTGTTGGTAAACGTGACTGCCAAAATGGTAGCGGCCGGAATTGCATGCGCTTGGATCATGTGCGCAATCCGGTGCGTCAGCACGCGTGTTTTCCCGCTACCAGGGCCTGCAAGTGCGAGCACTGGACCTTGAATATGTGTTACTGCTCGCTGTTGGGCCGCATTGAGACCCTGAAGCACGTCGGTCATATGTCCCCTCAATTCATCCCTCTATGCAAAAAGCATACCACAGGGCAATGATGCCCTGTGGTACGACAAACACGTGTCTCGCGGTGTATTTACACGCAACGGAAAATGAAGCCGATGCGTCCCAATACGACTTGTGCTCCGTCGGGGAGCTGAGTGGGGACACCCGGATCAATGCGTACTCCGTTGACACGGGTGTGGTTGGTCGACTGCAAATCGGTAATCATCCACTGCCCATCGATGACGGTCAAACGCACATGTCGTCGGCTGACACCGCCACTTTCGGCGCCGTACGGCGTCAAATCAATCTCGGGATGAACACCACTAATGGGATCGTCGCGACCGATGATGATTTCACGGCGCCCCACCGGCAACGGCAACACGGTCCCAGACTCGAGTTGCAGGCGCGCTGCCGGAATAACCGGGTTGACGACCGGATTCACGGGGCGTTCAACCGCCGTGGACGGATCTGCTGGCACCGGCAAGTTGGGCTGCGGGGGCGGCATCACCACGGGTGCGGGCACAATCGCAGGCTGTGGCACCACTGCTTCTTTGACCGGTGCCGTTGGAATATTGGCGAAGACATCCGCCGGCTTGGCCACTGCTTCTACGACCGGAGGCGGCGCAATGACCGGCGGAATCACGACTTCGTCGGCAGCGGGCGTTTTGGGTGGCAACATGTCGACGCCAAGCGCCTTGAGTTCCGCACGAATCGTTGATTCTGTTTCGCGCGCATCCATGATGCCCTGCAAGACCGCACGGGGCGTCGCCGAACCAAACGTCTTTTGTAGTTGCTCGAACTGCTCGATGATTTCGATTTGGCGTGCGAGGTCCTTCTGCAGGCGTTCAATCACTGCAGGGTCGATTTCGGGCGGAATCGGCAACGCCTGCAATTCACTCTCCGCAGCACGGAGTTTTTCTTCGGCCTCAGAAATTCCCATCAGCACCGCTTGTGGCGTCACTTCACGGAAGGCACGCCGCATCTGATCGAGCTGTTGCATGATGTCTTTTTGGCGTTTTATTTCGGCCTCGAGTTCTTGGCGCTTCGATTTGAGCACTTGAATGTCGACCGCCGACAACGTCGGTGGCAGCGGCTCGTCTTCGCTCAACTCGTACTCCAAGGACGGCTCAATGTCGGGTTCGCCGAGCACTGGATCAACCGTGGCATCCACCACAGGATACACGTCAACCTCGGAGGGCGCTTCCAGCACGGGCGCAACTTCCACTGGTGGAGCTTCCACAACATCCGAGCTGATGGGCTCTGGAATCTCCATGACGGGCACTGCAGGTACCTCTGCAACATGTGGTACTTCCTCCGCCACGACCACGTGCTCTACCACTTCCACAACCGGTGGCACCTCAACCGCTGGTGGCACCTCAGCCGCCGGCGCTGGCTGGTCGTCTTCGATGTGATATTGCACACCAGCAGAGACTCCCGAGCTCTCGCTCCGGTGGAAATCGTTCATGTTTTGGGGGGTTTCTGCAAATCCTTCGGGTGGTAAATCGACCACCTGCATGGAGGAGCTCGTCTGACTTGTGGCAGACACCACCGCATGGCCACAATTGTCACAAAACGTTTCCCCAGGCAACACGATAGCACCGCAATGCCCACAGGTCAGCGCGTTCACGATCCGATTGGCTCCCGACATGGCCGTGGACTCAGTCACCGGTGGCAACAACCGCGTGCCACAGTGTTCGCAGAAACGCACATCGAGCTTATTCATCTCGCCACACATTTGACACTTCATACACACCTCACTTTGGAGACCACTGCTCTACGACTGCGATTCACTCGCGAGAGCAAAGTGGAGCATCACCGCACTAATATTATCATCACCGCCAGCTTGATTCGCCGCTGATATGAGCGCCCCCACCATCGCTTGCAAAGAGTTTGTTTTCTTTAGCATAGCGGTTATTTGAGCATCACGCAACATCTCCCACAAGCCATCGGAACAAACCAACAACACGTCATCGGGACGGAGCCGCTCCACGAAAATGTCGGCCTGCACCCCTGCCGACATCCCCAACGAACGAAGCACGCCACTCCGTTGTGGGTGGGTGTATATATCCGCTTCATCGATGTGCTCGAGCTCAACGAGTTTCATCACCAATGAATGATCAGTCGTAATCCGCCGAAGCACCCCATTCCGCCACAGATAAGTACGACTGTCGCCAATGTTGATCACATAGACCAAGCCATTAAACCCCAACACCATGGCCAACGTGGTGCCCATGTCGTTGCGGAGGCGTTGGGCTTCTTGTACAACCAGCGTGTTTGCATATTGTACCGCATCATCGATACACTGCACGACAGCCGCCACATCGTTGCCAAATCCCATGTCTTGGAGTTGCACAAACTGCCCCGCCAAGAGGTGCTCGCTCATCGCCTGAATAGCCAGCCGACTCGCGACTTCTCCAGCCGCATGACCACCCATGCCATCCGCAACAATCGCCATGTACACCGTGTGCGATCCATCGCCCCGTTGCCAAGACATCTGCTGATAAAAAACACTGTCTTCGTTGCTATTGCGCTTACGCCCCACATCGGTTTGCGCCGCAATCGTGACCTGCAAATGCTGGTGACTTTCATACGACTGTAGCGCTTCTTCCACGCGACCGATGACTTCCGCAACACCCGTCAGAGTGCCGTCTCGGAGATCACCCAAGATGCGCAACAAGGGGTGCACATCGGCATCTGCAATCTCAAACTTGCGGGTAATCCGTGGCACCTCCGTGAAGTACCCCAACAACGCGCCAATCCGTTGGAGTTCATTGGCTTCGCTGTCGCGTTGCATGGTCAGCTCTGGAGCCGCACGGAGCACCACGTTACCGTTGCTCTGGAGGACAACATCCTCCGGCGCAATCTGCCCGAGCGTCACACCCGCTTGCATGAGTGTTGCTACACTCGTAAACAACGCTCGTGCCAACAACAAGGCATCATGTCCAGGCAACGCTCGCGGTGTAAACCCTTCCACCTGCTGTGCAACCGCCACAAATTCGTCTTGGTACGCAAACACTTCAAAGCACACGGGTAAACGCAACCACGGCAACGCCACCTGCACAAGTGCCTGCTTGTCGAGGAGCATGCCCGCAGTAGCCGATGACAAAAATTCAGCTCGGTACTGGCGTGGCGCAAATCGGGCACCACACCCACCACAGTATTCGTCGGTCACACTCCCCAACCGACTACCACAGAGCCAACAACGGCGCCACGGTTCATGATCGGTAACCCATCCCACCAGACCATCACGGGTATCTACGACAAAACGGTCCGAGGTGGTCGTCACAATCGCCAGATTACGGTTGGGCATTGTCATTACGAAGTACACATTTCCCGATACAATTACTTCTCAATAGTACCACACCCCATATCACCACCACCACACCCAACAATTACAGTGTGCTAACACTCTGCGCATTGCTGTCAGACAGGTGGTCAAGCTGAGGTATACTACTGATTAATCATCACATCAGATGACAGGCAATCATGAACCAGACACCCGTAGGATCCACGCGTTCGTCCGACAGTGCGCTTTTCAAACTCTTGTACGTTGCCATCAAACCACACTGGCGCCCGCTCGCCATCGCATTTGTGTTGCTCGGGGTCACCGCTGGTCTCAACGTCATCCCGCCTGCGTTGCTTCAATGGGCCATTGACGGTCCGATCGCCAACGGCAACACGGCCGATCTCATCCCGATTACCATTTACTACGGTGGCACGGCGGTGGTCATGTTTGTCATCCAATACATTTACAACTACTTTCTCCAGCAAGCCGGGCAACGCGCACTTTCTGACCTCCGTACGAAAGTGTTTAATCGCATCATGAGCCAGGATCAGGTCTACTTCCTCAAAAACCCGGTAGGCGACTTGGTCACACGTCTGACCAGCGATGTTGACACGCTCAATGCACTCCTCTCTACCAGTGCGGTGACCATCATCACGGAGACAGCCACACTCATTGTCATCGTGGCCGTCATGTTCAGCGTCAATTGGCGCTTAGCCCTGCTCGTTATCGCAGTCCTCCCCGTACTCGTGTTGGTCACGCGGTACTTCAGCACCCGCGTACGGTCGTCGTCATCTGGTGAACGCACTGCGCTCGCACGTATCAGCGCGTATCTCAACGAACAACTCCAAGGCATCCCCGTCATTCAAGTGTTTGCGGCCCAAATACAAAGCTCACAACAATTCGACACGCTGAATGAAAAGTACCGCCAAGCACTCATCAACTTACGACGCTACAGTGCGCAATTCCTGATGACCCAAGAAATGCTTTCCTCGGTGGGGCTCGCACTGCTGTTGTACGGAGGCGGTCAAGGTGTATTGGCGGGTTGGGCCTCACTCGGCACGTTAGTCGCCTTCATTCAATATGCTGATCGCGCATTTCAACCCATCTTGCGCTTATCTGAGCAATACAATGCGGTCCAGATTGCCTTTGGTGCGGCCGACCGCATTCAATACACGCTCGACGAGAA
>Ga0172373_10005733_pt1 | contig 16898 bp, 10 predicted proteins | sample Lak10m_2_FD_114546 | JGI IMG/M metagenome (GOLD analysis project Ga0172373, IMG submission 114546) | Freshwater microbial communities from Kabuno Bay, South-Kivu, Congo - kab_092012_10m | ecosystem: Environmental > Aquatic > Freshwater > Lake | place: Democratic Republic of the Congo...
GCGCACCATCCGGCGGCGGAGCCCTGACGGGCTCCGCCGCCGCGATGCTTCGGCGACAGAAGGACTCTCCGTGCGGATCACTGCAGCATCAAATTGGCGGTTCGCTGGGCCATCACAGAGGAGGTTTGGCAACAGCGAGTCCATGACGCTGCCCAGCGCCACTTCGAATATTGAACGTGATCGACCTGGCGGACACCCCAAGGCGCCCGCAAAGTCGCCCCCCCCGTGACCGACTCACGCGATCGTCACGCATGAACCGGTTCGCACGCCGGGAGGCTGCTCGTTTCTGCCCTGTCGCGGCGGCCGGAAGGCCGCCGATCCTTGGAATCTTGGCGGCGCCTCCGAGACGTCGGCGGAGGCAGCTGAGCAGAGCGCGTGGATTGTCGGTGCCGCGCCGGCTTTGCGGGTGCCCTGCACCGGGCGCCCGTCGCCGACACGGGAATCAGGCCCGGATGACGACGACCCGCACGCCGCCGGAGGTGACGACCTCCTCGCTCTCGAGGCGCGTGCCGGTCGCGCTTGCCCGCTGGTCAAAGACCACCAGCCAGCCATACGTGAGACGCAGGCCGTTGCAATAGCGGTCGAGCTGCCGAAGCCCCTCCGGCACCGGGTCGCCGTCGTGGTCGCGCTGCACCTTCACCTCGATGGGCAAACGCGTGTCGCCATGAATCAGCAGGAGGTCCAGTCGACCGCGTCCGACGGCGAATTCGCGATCCACCCGGCCGCCACCGTTGACGACCCGGTCGAGGTAAGTCATCAACCCGAAGTGCGCGACCGACTCGGGATAGCCGATGCGATCGCGCATCATGTCGCGGTGACGCAGCCAGAACGCGAGGAAGTTCTCCTTGAGCCTTTCGAGGTCGAGCTGGCCGTCGACCAGCCAGGTCGGGGACCAGTTCGCGAGCGACGCCCGCTCCGGGGCGGTGACCAGCTTGAGCAGAGCCCGGGCGTAGATGGGATTGGCCGGTTGGAGGCGATCGCCGGGGACCTGCTCGAGAATGCCGAGCTCCACGGCGTATCGAATGTCGTCCGCGGGGGCCTTGGGGTAGTCACCCGCCACGACCGGAGCGACCACCTTCATGATCCGATCCTCCGCCAGTCGACGCGCAAGGCTTGTCAGGTGGGTGCTTCCACCGACTTCGACACGCCGTACCGCCTCCTCGATGTCAGCGGCCTCCACGGGTGACGAACGTTCGGTCGCGAGCTCGGCAACGGCGATCCGCGCGACGGCGTTGACCAACCAGGGTTGCCCCCGCGTCTGGTCCCAGGCCACTGCGACGGCGCCTGCAGAAAAAGCTTGCCCCGTTTCGTCGGTGTGCTGGGCGTAAAGGCGAGTCAGCTCCTCCGGCGTGAAATTTCCGACGGTCACCGGCTCGACGATGTTGAACGGACTCCCGCGCCCATCGCCCCCCAGCGAGAGATCATGGTCGCGGAGACTGCGCATCCCGGCGAGCACGATGGCGTGGGGGAAGAGCTGTCCGCGGTCCGTGTAACCGGAGCGGATCTGCGCCAACAACGCCAGGAAAGGCTCCCGCGCGAGCGTGTCGACTTCGTCGATAACCAGCACGAGCGGACGATCCGAGGCCAGCGCCCAATCCGTCAACGCCGCGCCCACACGACCGGCTGGAGCCAGCGTCAGGTACCGATCCACCGAGGGCCAGGACACCTCCCGGAAGTGCACGCCCAGGAGTCGATGCCAGTGCTCAAGCAGCACCCGCTCGGCGTCCTCGACCTGGACTACGCCGTGGCGCTGTCCGGCACGCTCACACGAAAGAAGCACCGCGCGCGCCCAGCCATTCGCATTGATCTGGTCCACCAGCGCCTTGAGCAGCGAGGTCTTGCCGGATTGCCTCGGGCCGCTGACCGACAGAAAGCAGCGCCGGCGGACACGGTCGACGATCCGAGGGGCTCGATCGAGCGGCGACAGCAGGTAATGCAGGTCGGGCTCACAGGGGCCGGTGACGTTGAACTCGCGCATGGGATGCACCTTACTGGCGCGAAGGCATGCTCACAACGCCGCCGCCGGTCCAGATCGAAAGCCGGTCGGGGTGCGCCATCGAGGACCGCCAAACCCTGCCCGCCCCGCCCCGCCGCCCCAACTGGCAGGGTTGTCGTTGCTGGCGGTGCCGTAGGCTGTGGAGGGGCCTCGCCACCGTGGTGGAGTTGGCCGTGGATCACGCGCTGCGGAAGACGTCGCGGGATCCGCCGGGGCACGACACGCCGGTGGCGCCGCTCCACGGCGGAATATCCGCGGCCATGCGCGGCCAGACAGATGGCAATCCGTCTCTCGACGCGAGGTTTGACCCGTGAAGATGGACATCGAAAGAGCGCTGCTGATGTCCAGCTGTTGTCACCCCATCATGGAGACGGTGGACCGAACCGATCGCACGCCGACCAACCGCGTGGGTTGATCCCCCGCAGGGATGATGCGCCACCGAGGCGCCCCTACGACTGCACCGCGAGCGCGCTGCTCCCGCACATGACGCGAGCTATGGCACCGACCGAACACAACGGAACCCGATGGTGCTCGCCTGGCTCCATTGATCCACGAATTCGCGCTGGGAGCCGCGCAGCGCCGATGGCTCACTGAGGAACGAGCCGCCGCGCACGACAGCGGGGCTGCACCCGTTCTCGGCGGTACCGGGGTTCCACGCGGGTCCATAGGCACCGGCCCCGCCGCAGTCCTCCACCCACTCGGCCACGTTGCCAGCCAGATCAAGGAGACCGTCACGAGACCGGCCCCCACCCGCCGGCCGTGGCGTGTCACCACAACCGGCGAACTGGGCGAGGGAACACTTGGGGGCGGCCGCTCCCCAGGGGTAGCTCCGTCCCGGCACGCCACGGGCCGCCAGCTCCCACTCCGCATCGGTCGGCAGGCGCAGACCGCGCGTCCGGCAGTAGTCCCGCGCGGCCTCGCGCGTCACGTTCGCGGCTGGCAGAGCCCCGACATCGACCACCGGCGGCGGGGCGGCCGCCTCGGCCGGAGCCTCCTCGCCCATCGCGCCATCACCCTCGGCCCCAAAGCCGACGGGGCTCTCGTCGCTGATCGGCGGCGGCGGCGGCGGCGGGGCCATCTCCGGGAGGTTCTCCTCTCCAAAGAACTCCCGCATCGTCACCTCCGTCTTGGCCATGCAGAACCCGGACACGGCGACCTTCCGACCACGCCCGCCGGAGGGATCCGACAGCTCGAACTCCGCCCCCGAGATGTAGGCCATGCCGGGAGGACAGGTCACGGAGAGCGGACGGGCCTCAGACCGGAGCTGGTCGAGCGCCTTGCCCATCGCGTAGCTCTCGCCGGCGCTCGAGACGAGCGCGCAGCTGCGTGGGTCGTCCGCGGAGCAGCCCGACCGAAACCGTGCACGGGCCGACTCGTGGTCGGTCATGACGCCCTCACCCAACGAGAGCCATATGCCCGCCAGCCGGCAGGCAAGACCGATCTGGCGATCACAGGCGGCCGCCGCCTCCCCGAACGCCATCGACGGATCGCCGTCCAGACCGGGCACGTACCCAGGCCCGCCGGGCCCCTTCGGGCCGAACTTGGGGGGCGTTCCCAGCGCGAGCCGCAGCGACCGCTGCACGCAGGCGAGGCCCTGACCCGCGCCGCACGCCTCCTCCATCATCGTAAGCCCCCGGGACGCGTCCCCACGAAAACCGGCGAGCCCATCGAAGCGCGCCGCCCCGACGATGCCGCACGCCATCGGATCACCCAGCTGGCACCCCTGCGTCAGGACCGCAGCGGCGCGCGCGCTGTTTCGCTTGGTGCCGGAGCCACGCCACAGCTGCAGCCCGAGCCCCGTGCAGGCCGTCGCGATGCCGCCGTTGCAGGCCAGGTTGCGGAGCTTGAACGCCACGCCGAGATCCACGCTGCCGCCCAGCCCCGCCGCCTGCAGCGTCGCCAGGTGATCGCAGGCGGCCAGCCGGGACGCGCTGAGGCCGGCGGGCTTTTCCGGGAAGCCGACAGCGTCCCCCTTGCAGACGCGGGCGAACGCCTCCCTCGCGGCGGCGACGATCGCCTGCTGCTGCGGATCCAGCTTGGCGGCGGCGCCCCCCGTGTCGATCCCTTCGCGCAGCTTCTTCGGGACGAGACAATCGAACGCCTCCAGGTGGGCATCCGCGCCCGAATCCTGCGTGGACAGCGGACGCGGTTCGAGCTGGAACTCAAGCTGCGCCGCCTTGCCGACGTCGACCTGCGCCGTCATGGGCGTCGTCGACCAGCACGGCTGATCCACCTGCAGCTGGCGCGGACCCGGGTCGATCGGCAGCCCCAGGACAGGCGACGTCCCGACAGCCTGGCTGTCGAGCAGCATCGGAACGCCCGTGATCTCCGTCTTGCCGATGAACGTCCGGACCTCCCCGAGACCGAAGTTCGGCAGCGGCGCCCCGCGCACCTCCTCCGGCGCGACCTCACTGCCCCAGCCCGGTCCCCCGCGGACGAGGTACGACACCTCGGCCGGCTGGTGGCGGTGACGCGTGAAAACGAAGCGGTGCGGCCCGGGCGCCACCTTCGTCACGAGCTCCAGCGCGCGGAGCGGCGCGCAGTTCGGGACGGCGCCGTCGGTGAGGCACCGCTCGTCCATGGCGATGGCGACCTGCTCCGAGTCGACGATCAGGCGGAGCTCGACCGGCTCCATCGGCCAGACCATGCCGAGCCCGTAGGCGATCGGCACGCCGACGAGGAGCCCGCCGAAGGCGGCGATCCGCGCGGACTTGCCGGGCCTCTGCAACGCCGTTGCAACGGCCCAGACGGCCATGCCCGTGAGGACCGCAAAGGTCGTATCGCCGCTGGCCCCCATCGATCGGTGACCTGCCACGAGCCCCGCGAGACCGGCGACGGCGCCGAGGATCTCCGGCATCGGCCCCCGCGTCGTGTCGCGCCGCATCGGCGACCATCGACCACTGTGCCATCCGGCGATGAGCAGCAATGGGAGTCCGAGCGCCACCCCGTTGAGCACCGTGCCACGCGCCCCGCCGACCGGCTCCCACTCGAGCCGGCCAAAGAGCAAACCCGCTGCCGCGACGAGCGCCGGCGCGGCGATTCTGCCCAGCCCCTCGGGCTCGATGGGCGGCACCTCGGCGAGACCTTCGGCAGCAGCTGACGCGCGATGCCGCTCCGCCGCGGACCATCGGAGCACGAACAGCACCACGACGGCGACCAGCGGCATCGCCACCGCCGAGGGCCGCCCGACGACCGGCATGGCGGCCGTGATCAGCCCCGCCACCGCCAGCAGCGTCGTCAGCGTCCGATAGCGGCCCGGCGGGTCGTCCACCGCCGGGGGGGCGCTCACGGCGCGCTCCGCCGCCCGGTCCGCCGCCCGCTCCACCAGCAGCTCCGCCGCCAGCCCGCGCAGCCGCGCCCACCAGCTGCCGGTGAGTACGATCAGGGCGCCGTGGATGAGCACCAAGGGCCCCACGGCATCGCTCTTCACCTCCGAAACGATCGACAGAAAGCTGAGGAGCGCCCCGACCGGCCCGAGCAGCGCGATCGTCGAGGCGGCCCGCACGGCGCTCGACAGGTGCGGACGACGCTCGGCGAGAGGCCGTTGCACGACCCGGATGCAGGCGACGAAGTACGCGACCACCAGCGCGACGTAGAGCATCAGCGGCAGGCCGATGCGCAGCAACGCCTCCCGCTTGAGATACGGCATCGAGAGCATGTCGCCGACCTGCGCGAGGGGCAGACGCTCCACCGAGGCCAGCACCACCAGCCCGAACACCACCGTCACGACAAGGCCGAGGATGTGCAGCGGCGTCGTGTTGACCCGTCGCCCCAGGCTGGTGATCTGGACCGAGGCCGGCACCAGCAGGAGCGCCGCCCCGAAAGCGCCGCCCGCGACAGCCCCCGGTCCGGCCCCCCCGGGGAGCGCCAGCAGTGGCCCGAGCGAGAGACCGAGCAGGGCCCCCGTGAAGACGAACTGCGTGTGCCAGAACCGATCCACGGCGAGGTGGTCGGTTCGGTTCCGCTTGTGCTCGGCGTCCAGGCTCCACAGGATCACCTGACTGACGATCGTCGCGAGAACCAGCAGGCCGGCCGTGGCCAGCGGCAACTCCTGCAGCTTGGCAGGGCTCTTCGAGAAGTGTGTTGTGACCGCAAAGGCGGCGATGGTGGTGATCAGGCCAGCCATCCACGGCCGATAGGCGACCGGCAGCCACGGAGGCGCAGACTCCTCCACGATGGGGAGCGCGGTCTCCTCGAACGGCGGCTCTCCCTCCAGCCCGGCGCCCGTCGCTGCGTCGTCCCGCTCGAGCGACGGCGCGCGCGCCACGGGCTCGGTGATCGAGGCGTCGCTCAGCGCCTGCGCGAAGCTGGAGCAATCATCGAACCGCTGCTCGGGGGAGCGGCGCAGCGCCGTGTGCACCGCCTGTACGATGGCGGGAGAAAGCTCGGGCCGCAGCTCGGCGAGCGGTGTCATGGTGACGCCGTCGATCCGCTGCATCGTCTCGAAGTCGTCAGCCCCCTCGAACGGTGTCCGCCCCGTGAGCAGCTCGTACAGGATGACGCCCAGCGACCAGATGTCCGACCGTCGATCGACGTTGGCGGCACCCCGCACCTGCTCGGGACTCATGTAGGCGACCGTGCCCATGCGGGCGCCTGTGCGCGTCTTGCCCTTGCGGTCGCCGTCGGTGACCTTCGCGACACCGAAGTCGAGGATCTTGGGGATCCGCATGCCATCGGCGTCCGTGGCGATGAGGATGTTGGCAGGCTTGAGGTCCCGGTGGATGACGCCGCTCTCGTGCGCCGCGGCGGCCCCGGAGAGGATGCCTTCCATCACGTACACAGCCTCCGCCTCATCCAGCGGGCCGTGCTGCTCCAGCAACGCCTCGAGGGTGGTGCCCTCCACGTACTCCATCACGAGCCCGGCCACGCCCGGCTCGCTCACGAGGTCGGTGACCGCGACGATGTTGCCGTGGCGGATGCGGGCCTGAATCTGGCCTTCATCAAGGAACCGCTGGCGGATGTCGGCATGGACGAGCAGGTCCGGCACGAGCACCTTGAGCGCGTGAAGACTGCCCAGGACCGAGTGGCGCACGCGGTAGACGGTCGCCATGCCTCCGGAGCCGAGCACCTCCTCGACAACATAGCTCCCGACCTGTGTCCCCGGCTCAAGCTGCGGCATGACTCGAATCCTCCCCGTGCCTCGAAACGCAACAGCGGCGATGGCAGAACCGACACGGCTGGCGAGGGGGCGCTTAACATCTAGGCCGGCCGCGGTAAACCGTCACGCATCGACGGCGCGGCTGTTTTCCATTCACGACGTGGCGACGAGGCGGCCCGCCCCGGGGTGGAGGGCCGGTCGCAGGCCTCCGCACCCGACCCGACGCACACGTCACTCTTCGCGAACAGCGTGCCGCCATTCGATGCGGGATCGTCAGCCTGTGAGGGCATCGCAACTGGCATCGATCCCCCCGACGGAGCGGGCCCGGAAGGCAGCGCCGCGGCGGAGGCCGGTCCTCCCCACCGTGCGGATCGGACGCCCGCGCGACGACGAGCGATCGACACCCCGCACGCACGGCACGGCCGCCGCCAGCAAAGGCCCGCTGATCGACCTGGTCCGATGTCGCCCCTCCACCTGACACGCCAGCGCGGCTGCAGGGGCGGGTCCGCCGCCCCATGGTGCGGGCGGCGCTGCATGGTTTTCGTTTACCGCCCGCAGCCCCGATGGTATCGGACCGTTCAACCAGCGGTCGGTACAAATGACGGGTCGTTCACCGCGCCGGCTCGAACCCAGGCGGCGCAGCTACCACCCGGCCGTCGGGTCTGCCGGGGGAGCGATGAGCCGGGCGGGGGCGGGAGTGGGCGCGTCTGTGGATGGGGTTGCACACATGCTGCGAACAGCTGGGGCGCGGTCGGCAACGCGACAACGGTCGGCGCATCCGTGATCGGCCCCGGGACACGCCTCGGTCGGTGCATCGTCGAGGACAAGCTCGGCGGCGGCGTCAGCGCCAGCAGCCACCGCGTTCGGAAGCTCTGCGGCGGCAGGGTCGATGCCCGCGCGAGGCGCTCCCTTGAGCGGCCGTGCCGTGCCGATCTCCCCTCGCCGCGGTCGCCCCGACGACGCCGCGAGGGTGCGGCTGGACCCGTGAAGCCGCTGACACGCATCCGCATCGTGACGGCCACCCGCACGGGCTTGGGCCTCAGACGGCTGCGGGCGTCGCACCCGGCGACGGCCACCCCGGAGCGCTCTTCACCCCGCGTCGTCCCGTTCGAGACATGTTGCGGTCGGCCGCCATGCGACGGCCCGTGCGACGTCGCCGTGGCGTGCCGCAGCGAGGCGGTCTAGCCATGCGCATGCGTCTCGCCCTCCGTCACCTGCTCTCGATCAGCGTCCTGCTGGCTTGCGTTGGTCTCGGAGGCCCCGCATCGGCCTCACCGACGGGCACGACCCGGGTTCGACTCCTCGCCGTCTCAGCCAGTGCCGACCGCGAGGGCGTTCGGCTGCTGCTCGATCTCCCGGCCGGCACCACCGCGGGTGACATCGAGATCACCGGGCTCTCTCCCGGCGGCGCCCGCGCCGGCACGCTCTCACCAGCCCGGACCCTGCCGTCGCTCACCGTGTTCGCCTTCGATGGCGGTGGGTCGTTCTTGCCGACACGCAAGCTCGCCGGGCGCGTGGTCGAGCAGTGGGCCGACAGCTACGTCGACACCACGCACCAAGCCCAGCTTCTGCTCCTCGGCACGAACACGGAGACTATTGGTGATCAACTGTCGTCGCGGAGCGAAATGGCCCGCGAACTCAGCCGGCTGATCTCGCGGTCCCCGAGCCGCAGCACGCGCCTCTTCGGCGGCCTCGAGGATGCCCTCCGGAAGGCTGCGGCCAGTCCGCCGGGGAGCCTGCGCGAGGTGTGGCTCTTCACGGATGGCGGCAGCGAACCTTCCGCCGCCGAACCGGCCCGCATCGATGCGCTCGTGGCGCAGGCGCATCGAGCGGCAGTGCGCGTCTCTCTGGCGACCTTTCACGGCCCGGGCGCCCGACGCGGCCCGCTGACGATCCTCGACCAGCTGCGATCGGTGATGCGCCAGACCGGCGGCGCGGAGATCTCGCTCGCGAGCGGGTTTGACGGTGCCTGGGCCGGACTCCGAGAGGCGGCCGAAGAGAGCCGCCGGCTCGGTGTCCTCGACGCCAAGGTGTGCGGCCTCGCGACGGCCACGCAGCCCACGGTGGCGGCACGGCTCGCCAGTGGTGCTGTCGTCGAGGAGCGGTACACGCTGGCCGACCCCGGCTGGGCCCCCTCGGCGGTGGCGGTCTGCTGCGATCCTGCCCGCTGCAACGGCTGGCAGGGCTGCCGCGGCCTCAGCTGCGAACCGATCTCCTGCCATGCGGACGGCGATTGCGGTGACGACGCGCATTGTGTCGCGGGCGCCTGCGCCCTCGGCGCGCCCGACGACCGGATGCTCTGGTACGCCATCGCCGGGGGCGTCGCGCTGCTGGGGCTGATCGCCCTCCTCCAGACGCGACGTGCGAGACATCGCCGCCGTGCCGCGGAGGAGGAGGCGCGTCGAGTGCGCGAGTCTGAGGAGGCCGCCCGCCGCGAGGACGAGGAGCGCCAACGGCAGATCGCTGCGTCGGTGGCCCTTGCGCCCGGCCCGACGCCGGTCGCCGGCATGGACGCGCTGCCGGAGACGCTGCTCGTGCTCCTCGCCGGGCCGCCGGCGCAGGTGGGGCAGCGGTACCGGCTGGAGGCGCGGTCGACCACGATCGGGGCGAACCCCGACAACAGCATCTGCGTCGCGATGCCGTCGGTGAGCGGTCGACACGCGGAGTTCCAGCTGTTTCCGTCGGGGGCGCTCTTCGTTCAGGACTTCGACAGCACCAACGGCCTCTTTGTCGATGGCCTCCGGCTGCCGACAGGTGCGCGGATCGAGGTGCGCCCTGGCAGCCAGGTGTCGCTGGGCCTGGCGGTCCGGCTCGAGGTCGCAAGGCCGGGCGCCGCCGCAACGAGACAGGATGACGCCGGGGTGTCACAGGCCCCCCCGGCATCGGACGCGGGCGCCGCGCTCGAGAACAAGACCATCAACGACCGGGGTTCGTGACATGACCGTATCCAGCCAGACTTGTGGGCCATGGCACTTCGCCATCGGGACCGACGTGGGGCGGCAGAGAGACCATAACGAGGACTCGATATCGGTCCGCGCCAACACCGCCGGTACCGAGCTCCTGCTGTCGGTCTTCGACGGCATGGGAGGACACGCCGCGGGCGATGTGGCCTCGCGGGGCGCCGCCGAGATCGTTCGTCACGCCTTCGACAACAGCGCCGGGCGCGATCCGCGCGAGGTGCTCTTCTTCGCACTCGTCGAGGCGAATGACCGCATCGTTCAGCAGGGACAGGCGAACCCGGATCAGGCGGGCATGGGCAGCACCGCCGTCGTCGCCTGGCTGCGCGGACAGGAGGTCTGGGTCGGCCACGTCGGGGACAGCCGCATGTATCACCTCCGCGACGGCGGCACCCTCTCGCGGACAACCGACCACACCAAGGTCGGCAAGATGGTGGCGATGGGCATCATCACGCCCGAGGAGGCCGCGCATCACCCCGACGCCAACGTCGTCCTGCGGGCGCTCGGACACATGCCGCCGGGAGGACAGGACTCGGAGAAGCGGCCGGAGGTGACCAACAGCGCCCTGCGGTTCCGCCGGGGCGACGCGATGGTGCTCTGCTCGGACGGCCTGTACGACCTGCTGAGCGATCAGGAGATCGCGCAGGCGCTGGTCGGCCGCAGCCCCGGTGATGCCGTCAGCGCGTTGATCCATCAGGCCAACGAGCGCGGCGGACATGACAACATATCGGTGGCGGTGGCGATCTACGAGATGCCTGTGGTGCCTTGGACGGTGGCACGGCAGCCCCAGCCACGCACGGCGCGCAAGACGCAGCTCGATATCCCCCGCGCCCCCGCCGCTGGCCGCGCTCCCGTCAAGGGGCGTCCACCGACCGCGTTCCCCAAGCCGGAGCGACCGCAGCTCCCCGGTTGGCTCTCGGGGATCATCGGTGCGGCCATCGCGACCGCCGTCGCCAGCGTGGCTTTCGTCCTCTGGAGCCGCAGCGCCGACACCGACGCAACGGTCGATGCAGCCACCCAGGCCGACCCGCCCGTCGCGGCCGCGGACCGGTTCCGCCAGCAGCCCGCCGCCACGCAGCCCGCGACAGGGACCGATGTGACCGCGGCTCGCGAGAGCCTGGCGATTCGCCCCCGGGCCGGTGGTGCGGCCGCCGAGCTGCCTCCGCCCCCCGTGGCGGATCCGAGGACGTCTCCGACCACGCGGCCGCGCCCGGGCGGCGACACGCTGACGCTCGAGAGCGTTGAAAAACGGCTGCAGAAGGTCCGCTCGGACCTCGACAAGGCCCCCAAGGACCGCATCGTCCGCGGCGACGTGAATCGAGAGCGGAAGGCGCTCATTGAAGAAGAAGAGAAGCTGATGAAAGGGGCGCGCGAAATCAGGAGAAAAAAGCTCCCCGATACGGAAATCCGGTCGCTCGAAGGTAAGGCACTCGCTCTCGAGCGACGCGCCCATGCGCTCATCGACCGCATCAAGAAGGAGCGCGCCCCCCCTGGGGCGGTGGTGGATGGCGACGATACCGCCACGCCCCGAAACAAACCCCCAAAGGCCCTCCCGCCGACCGGTGCTCAGACCAACTCCTCACCGAGGCCGACCGTGACCTCCTCCTCGGCAGGGACCACGGCGTCGGCCGCTACCGACGCGCCCGCCCGCCCCACGCCACCCCCGCCCGCGCCGCGTGGCAGCCCCCCCGCCAAGACACCAGCGACGTCGACCGCACCGGGGACGTCCACAACGACGGCGCCTTGACGGTCGGATGACGGACCAGAACGAGACGCGCGATACCGGTCCCGCGGGCTCGCGGCGGCTGTCATGGTGACGGTGACAGCCGTCTCGTGCCAACCCGACCGATCGCGGCGCACCGGTCACGAGGCTGGCCCGGCGCGATAGCCCTCCCCTGCCCCGCCGCCCCGACTGGCAGGGTTGTCGTTGCTGGCGGTACAATGGCCCGGTAGGGTGCGCCGCACTCGCACGAGGGGACGGGGCATGCGCCTGCGGTTGATCGCGACGGATTTGATCGCACCAGTGTTGATCCCGCTCGTGCTGTGGCTGACGAGCGTCGTGGCGCAGGCGGAGGCGCAGGTCGACATCGCCGCGTGGGCGGCGCGACCGGGCGTGCGCGCCGTGGCCGTCGAGTTCTACGCCACGTGGTGCGATGCCTGCATGAAGGCGCTGCCACGGTGGAAGGCCCTGCGCGAAAAGTACGGTCCCGAAGGCCTCCGGGTGATCGTCGTCAACACCCGCGACCGCGAGAGCAACTGCGCCCGGCCGTCGTGGCAGCCGGATTGGACTAAATAGAGCGCAAGACAACCGTTAAAAAGGATCACAAGCGTCACACCAATATATCCAACTGAACACTGCACGGAGGGGTCTCCGTGCACTCGAATAGGCTGCTGACGAAACGAGCGGCAGCACATTTCGGTCGCGCCAGCAGGCATCTCGACTTTACCAGGTAGGCTGGTCCCGTGAAGGAGCCTTGTATGCCCGACGGAGCAAGGTCACCATCATCGACAGTATTCGATCCGTGAAGTTCGATTCCGTTATTCTGTTCTTTATAATGGATCCCTTGCGCCAACGAGAGGACGTCTTCTGCTCTACCCTACAGGCGTAAGCCCCGCTGACGACAGACTCGTGGCTCCCCGAAGGGTCGCGGGCCCCCTGCCGACAGGCTTGCCAGAACTCCTCGCCGGAACCCGACTCCTACCTGGACACCCACCGGGTGAACCGATCGATCCCCGCTCGACGATCGGCCCCAACCGGACCGTACGTCACCGCCGCCGACGCAGCGCCAGTGGCAGCAAGCACAGGGCGACAAGTGCCGAGGAGCCCGCGCCGGAGAGCTCACACCCGCCGCAACCGTGCCGCGGAAGGTCGGCCGAGGCGGGCGTGGCGGAGAGCAGGACAGCGAGGACGGCCACCGGCCAGAGCGTGGATCGAGGCGAAAAGCGCATGAGTGTCTCCGTGAGAATCCGCTGAGAGGTGGGGTCATCAGTGACTGTCGCCGAAGCATCTGTCAACAGTGCTTCACAATGGTGCCGCCGCCGCGATGCCGGCCGACGCGTTTTCGGAGCGGGCTGCGCAAGGCCAGCGTGAACGTGTCTGGTTCGCCATCGGCCGGTGTCGCGCCATCTGCTCAGCAGAGGGCGGTGCGCCTGCTTGGCTCGATCCCGGCCGTGATGAAGAGAGTCTCGCCGCACCCGTCAGAGTGCGCCGCCGCGCCCGCGGGCGGATCTGATCCACGACGGCCCGATCCACCTCACGCCCGGATCACCAGCACCGATCGCCCGCCGGGCATCGCCACCGACTCGTTCTCGAGCCTGGTGCCCGTCGCGCTGCTGCGCTGATCGAAGACCACGAGCCACGCGTGTGAGACGCCGAGCCGTTCGCAATAACGATCGAGCTGACTCAAGCCGGCAGGCACGGGATCTCCGCTGCGATCCCGATGCACCTTGACCTCGATCGGCAGCCGCACGTCACCGTGATGGAGCAACAGGTCGAGCCGCCCACGGCCGACAGCGTACTCCCGGTCGACGCGGCCGCCACCGTTCGCCACGCGATCGAGGTAGGTCATCAGCCCGAAGTGCGAGACCGCCTCGGGATATGTAATGCGATCCTTCATCATATCGCGGTGCAAGGACCAGAACGCGAGGAAGTTCTCCCGCAGTCGATCCAGGTCGATATGGCCGTCGACCAGCCACGAGGGCGACCAGTGGGCCAGCTGACGCCGACTCGGTGCCGAAAAGGCCTGCAGCAAAGCCCGCGCATAGATCGGGTTCGCCGGCTCCAAGCGGTCGAACTCCCCCCGCTGCAGCAGTCCAAGCTCGAGGGCGTATCGCTCGTCGTCCGCGCTGGCGACCGGAACATCACCGACGACGATCGGAGCGATCACGCGCATCACCCTGTCTTCGGAGAGCCGCTTCGTCAGGCTCATCAGGTGCGTGGTTCCGGCCGATTCCAGACGGCGGATCGCCTCGTCCACGTGAGCCGGCTCGACCGCCTGCACCGGATCGGGGACGAGCTCCGTCACGCAGGTCCGCGCGATGGCATTGACCAGCCACGGCTGCCCGCGCGTCTGACGGCAGACCCGGTCAAGCGCAGTCGCGGAAAACGCCTGTCCTGTCGAGGCCTCGTGCTGCGCGTACAGCCGCCGCACCTCCTCGTCGCTGAAGTTACCCACCGTTACGAACTCGACCACATTGAACGGACTGCCGCTCCCGTCGCCGCCCAGCGCGATGTCGTGGTCGCGCAGATGGCGCATCCCGGCCAGCACGATCGCATGAGGGAACTGCACGCCGCGGTCGGGGAATCCTGCCCGGATCTGACGAAGGAGCGCGACGAACGGCAGGCGGGCCAGCGTGTCCACTTCGTCGATCACCAGGATCAACGGGCGGTCCGAGGCCATCGACCACTCGGCGAGCGCATGTCCGAACCCGTTGTCCGTCACGCCGCCCAGAAGATCCGGCGCCGGCCAGCCCACCTCGGGGAAGGTGCGCCTGAGCTTGGCGTGCCAGTTGTCGAGCAGACGACTCACGGCCGTCGGTACGTCGTGCACCTCCTGATCGTTCCCGACCGGCTCGCACGACACCATGACGGCCCGGCCCCACCCGTCGGCGTTGATCGCCTCGACACACGCCTGCAGCAGCGATGTCTTCCCACACTGACGCTGCCCACTGATGGAGACGTAGTGGCCCTCGCGTACCAGCGGCATCAGCGTCGGCGATCGCTCGAGCGGCGGCAGCATGTAGTGACGCGACGGCAAGCATGGACCGGTCGTGTTGAAAGACCTCATGCCGCTCACCCTAGTCGCGAGCCGCATCGCCAGCCAGCGTTCGATGCAGCAGCCGAATACACGAAAGCCCCCGGCGCGCGATCCACCGGACCGCATCCGCCGAGGGCCTCGATCTCCTGCGACTCCGGAGCCTACGGCGCGAACGAGCCCGGGTCCTTGTCGAACTCCGGCCCGCAGTCGTCGCAGCAGAAGGCATACCAGCGGCCGTTGTGCTCGCGCACCTTGGTCTCGGCGGTGACGAGGAACTTCTCCCCGCTCACGGCACAGATCGCCACCTCGCCCGGCTGCGGCTTGTGGTCGAAGGCGCGCGTCCCGGCAGCGGCCTGCGAGGCGGCGGGCTGCATGCCGGTGTGGGCGGCGGTGGCGGTGTCGGCGGCCTTGGGGACCACGACGGTGACGCACGCCGAGACGGCGAGCGCGCAGAGCAACGACAGGGAACGGATCATCGACAACTCCTGAAGGTAGGACTTAAAGCACGCCATGGGCGAAGAGGTTCTTGGCGATCACCATCCGCTGCACCTGCGAGGTGCCCTCGTAGATCTGCAGCAGCTTGGCGTCGCGCATCAGCTTCTCGACGGGGTACTCGGTGGTGTAGCCGTAGCCGCCGAACACCTGCACCGCGTCCACCGCCACCTGCATCGCGGCGTCGGCGCCAAAAGCCTTGGCGTAGGACGAGGTGATGGCGTCCAGCTTGCCATTGCTCACCAGCCAGGCGGCCTTGAGCATCAGCAGCCGGGTGGCCTCGTACTTGATCGCCATGTCGGCCAGCATGAACTGGATCGCCTGAAACTGCGCGATCGCCTGCCCGAACGCCTTGCGCTCCTGGGCGTAGGCGCGGCACTCGTCAATCGCCCGCCGCATCAGCCCCGCCGCGCCGGCGGCGATCCACGGGCGCGACCGGTCGAAGGTCTTCATCGCCAGCTTGAACCCCTGCCCCTGCGGCGCCAGCAGCTGGCTCTTGTGCACCTTGACGTCCTCGTAGATGACATCGCAGGTGTGGCTGGCGCGCTGGCCCATCTTCTCCTCGAGCCGGCCCACCTTGACCCCGGGGGCGTCGGCCGGAACGATGAAGGCCGCCATGCCGGCGTGCCGCAGCGACGGGTCGAAGGTGGCAAAGACGGTGTGGAACCGCGCGACCGAGCCGTTGGTGATCCAGCGCTTCTGGCCGGTGATCACGTAATCGTCGCCGTGCTGCACGACCTTGGTGCGCATGCCGGCCACATCGCTGCCGGCGTCCGGCTCGGAGCAGTTGAAGGCGGCGAAGCACGGCTCGCTCGTCAGCTCGCCCAGGTAGCGCTTCTTCTGCTCCTCGTTGCCTGCGAGGATGATCGGCACGGCAGCCAGGTTGTTGCCCGAGAGCGTGGTACCGACGGCCGTGCAGCCGTAGTTGATCTCCTCCAGCATCAGCACGTGGTCGAAGGTGTCGAGCCCGCCGCCGCCGTACTCGGCCGGGATCTCGGCGTTCATCAGCCCCAGCTCGAACGCCTCCCGGCAGATCTCCAGCGGGAACTGGTGCTTGCGGTCCAGCTCGGCGGCGACCGGGATGATGCGGTCTCTCGTGAAGCCCCGCGACAGTTGGACGATCTGCTGCTGCTCTTCGGACAGGGAGAAATCCATGACGCGCGCTCCTCGGCTGATGTTTCGAAGGCGGAGCGTAGTCGAGGGTCCACCCGGGGCTCAACGCGCAATCGCGTCGTGGCGACCGCGAAACGCCGTCTGATGGAGAAATGAGCGAGGCCGGCGCCCGAGAGGGACACCGGCCTGCAGGTCGATCAAACGCTCGGCGTGCGCTACTTGGCGGCGGCCTTCTTGGCGGCCTTGGCCGGAGCGGCGGCGGCGGCCACCTTGGCGGCCTCCTTGCGACGCTTCTCCTGGCGCTTGCGGCGCTGCTTGTTCTTCATGATGACGCGCTGGTGCTTGCTGCGTGAGCTGGCCATTCGTGTTTCTCCCGAGCTGCCCGCGGTGCCACCCGCGGCTCGTCCAAGATCGTCGTGCACCGCCACCATGGCGGCGGCGGCACCCTAGCGGTGAACCGGCAGCAAAGCCAGCGAGCGTTCGCC
>Ga0172373_10005734_pt1 | contig 16897 bp, 15 predicted proteins | sample Lak10m_2_FD_114546 | JGI IMG/M metagenome (GOLD analysis project Ga0172373, IMG submission 114546) | Freshwater microbial communities from Kabuno Bay, South-Kivu, Congo - kab_092012_10m | ecosystem: Environmental > Aquatic > Freshwater > Lake | place: Democratic Republic of the Congo...
AGCCAACATATTCAAGAGCCTCAGCCACCGTTATTCCAAAGTTTCAGCCAACATATTCAAGAGCCTCAGCCACCGTTATTCCAAAGTTTGAGCCAACATATTCAAGAGCCTCAGCCACCGTTATTCCAAAGTTTTAGCCAACATATTCAAGAGACTCAGCCACCGTTATTCCAAAGTTTCAGCCAACATATTCGAGAGCCTCAGCCACCGTTATTCCAAAGTTTCAGCCAACATTATAAATATTATTCGATAGTCTCAAACACCGTTTAATATACATAATCAACTGTATTGATAGCCTTTGCTACTATTTATTGATTAATATTTAAATTTACTTTCAGGCTATTTTTATATGTTTTCATAGATTAATATCACATTTTGTTTTTTAACTTAATGTAGAAAAGAGCAAAATGAGAGGGTATATGTACATTTTAGAATGTTCTAATGGAAGTTATTATACAGGAAGTACAATCGATTTAGAACGAAGAATTCAACAACATGAACAAGGCGAAGGAGCAAATCACACGAAAAAATATTCCCCAGTTAAATTGATATATTTTGAAGAGTATTCAAGAATTGATGAAGCATTTTACAGAGAGAAACAAGTTCAAAATTGGAGTAGAAAAAAGAAAGAAGCATTGATCAAAGGAAACCAATTAGAATTAAGTTATTTGTCAATTGCTTATCGAGATAAAGAAAAATAAAATCAAAACTTTAATTGAGTGATTTATTATTTGCGCTTACATTGACAAAACTGTATATTATAGTTTCGTAATACTAATAATAAATGTGAATGAGACTCTTAAAAAATCTATAGTTAAAGCACTTAATAGTATGGTGACTTAATCTCTTAAAGTACGGTGGCTGAGGCTCTCGAAGCCCCGTTACTCTATAACCATCGGATTCTCCAGCACTGTATCCACCAAACGTTCGGTATATTTTTCCAAGGTTGGGTTTACAATGATTTTTTGGCATTTCGGGAAACTTTCTGTCATACGTGACACATGTGCGAGTGAGCTTGCTTTGAGGCATTTCTCGGCATCAATGACTAAGAAATATTTAAGATGATTGATGTTGATTCCGTTTTGTAGGTACATTTCATTGACACGCTTCGGTGTACCGATGACGATATCTGCACCGTTAAACAAAGCGTTTCGTTGTTTGATTTTATCGCGACTTTCGTAGGTCAACGTATGAATCATTTCTGTTCGTTTGGAGATTTTCACCCATAGTGCTTCGATGTCTAAGCAGGATTGATTGTCGGCTGCAACAATTAAGATGCGAGGTGCATCATCGTTGGCTGGAACTTGTATTTTCTCCACAAAACCAGCAAGTAAGGCAATGATTGCTTCTTGTTTTTGATCGTTTAAGATGAGGAGATCTCCCCCACTTTTTACGCGTTTCAAACAAGCAATTTGAAATTCTGAATCAACTTTTAATTCAAACTTTTCTAAATTTTCAATAAGTTGCTCAAACTTGATGTACTGCATTTTGGTAGGTTTGGAAGGTATAAAAACAAAAAAACGGACTTAAAAAAATCCGTTTTCGTTTAAAAAATGTATAATTACATTAATTCATTTAGTTTGTGGATAAAGTTAACCGCTGATTCTTCAACTTCTTTGTGAATAGCAGGGAAATCTTTCGAAGTTTTTGCTTGGTGAATTTTCTCCGTCATACTGTTTCTGAAACCAATTACTTCTTCAATTAATTTATTAGTAACTTCTGTTTTAGATTCGTTATATAACTGTACGCTGAAGCATTCTTCAACCACATCAAAAACCATTTTGTTTAGGTCTTTTTTAAAATTTCTTTTACTTGCCATTATTGTTATTTTTTCTGTAAAGATACGCCTTTCTTTAGATTGAAAAAAAGTTTCGTGTTAATTATTTTTTACTAGACACACAGGCTGAATAGGTTAATATACGATGTTAAAGAATATTTTTTGGAATTCGTTACATTTTCCCTAATTTTGCACTCAACTAAATAAAATCATATGGCAACAACTGCAGATATCAAAAACGGATTATGTATTAAGTTTAACGAAAAACTTTGTCAAATCATTGAATTCCAACATGTAAAACCAGGAAAAGGTCCTGCTTTTGTACGTACAAAATTGAGACAAATTGAATCAGGAAAAGTAATAGACAACACGTTTTCTGCAGGACATAAAATTGAGCCAGTGCGTATTGAAAATCGTGAATACCAATATTTATACCAAGAAGGTACAGAGTATGTATTCATGAATAATGAAACATTTGAGCAAGTAAACATTCCTGGAAAAATGATTGAAAAGCCAGGTTTCTTGGTGGAAGGAATGACTTGTAACATTTTATTTCATGCAGAAGAAGAAAACCCATTGGTTGTTGAGTTACCATTCTATATTGAGTCTGAAGTAACTTATACAGAACCAGGAATTAAAGGAGATACTGCTACAAACACCATGAAGCCTGCTACAATTGCAACAGGTGCTGAAGTACGTGTTCCTTTGTTTATTGATAATGGGGAAAGAATCAAAATAGATACGCGTACAGGTGTTTATGTAGAACGTGTTAAAAAATAAGGATATACCACCAATTTATGGTAAATTACAAAGGCTACTCATTTTGGGTAGCCTTTTTTAATTTGGTATCAATTTAGATTAACCAATTTCTTTTCTTTCAATACTTTAACAGCGGTTATGGATTTGCTGTAATTTAAAATTGCTTCGATGGTTTTAGAAGATGGTTCGGATGCTAAAATCGTTGACGAAGACTTTGAAATTGTTTTCGTGTAATTTTTATTCATAGGTTATGTTTGAGGTTATTTATTGTATAACGTAGGAAATTTAAGTTTAGTATGTAGCTGTGTATTTTTTTTGTGCCTGAGGATATGAAAGTTTATACTTAGTATAGGAGGGTAAGGATTGTTTTAGATAGGGAGACGCAAAGCATTGCGTATGTACGGGGCATTATTTGGGGATATTATTGGAGAAATAAGAAATTGAAATCAATTTTTCATTTTTAAAAATTAGGCTTAAAGCATCAAATTCTGATTGAGGGCTAAAATTAAAACAATTCAATTTTGGGTTTGAAATGGAAAAATTCGCTTTGTCTCGGAGTAATTTCTTCATTGCCCAATCAAAACGTATTAAATGCTTCATGTAAATAGATTAAAAACCTATGTAAAGGTAAACAATAAACAAACCCTATTTATGTCTCATTCCAAAATCGCGTAGAAATACACCGTTTCGAATTATTAAATCACTCAAAATGAGAACCTAAAACTACAGCTTCAAAAAAATCAGAAACTTGTTCAAAAGAAGGCCGACACATAACATCATCCTGCATACATTCTTCAAAAATATACAGTAATGCTTTTTTACCTGCATAATTATTTTGAATTTGTAAAAAAACATCCTGCACCAAACATCCAAAAGCACGCACTTCTAGGCGCTCCAAATAGGCTGCTTCTTTGGAATTTTTAGCATAAAAAGTAGCGGCTCCAAAATCTCCTAAATAGGCATTTCCTTCGTAGCTGAATAATGTATTGTGTGCATATAAATCTCCATGCATAATACCACGATTGTGCAGGTGCTTAACAGCTTCTAAAACTCCATGTAGAATTTTTACTCCTTGGGCATAGGTTAATGTTTGTCCTTCGGGAAAAACATCGCGGGTACAGGTTTCAAAACTTGGAGGCAACCCTAAATTTTTAAACTCAGAAGGAATTAGTTCCATAATTATCCCTTGTTTTCCTTCTGGATGATTTGCAATTGTAGCAGTTAGGGGAACGATATTTTCATGAAATCCAGTCGATAAGCACATTGCTAATTCATCTTGCGGGTAACCGTCACTGGTGACTTCCCCTTTAAAAAGTTTGATCGCAACTTCTTTATCTTGGTCGATTAATGCTTTACTTATGACACCCGAAGCACCTTCTCCAAGTTGTTGTTTCACGTGTATTCGAGACCATTCGATGGCTGGTAGTTGCTCTTTTTTTGTTGATATATACGTACACGGATTACCGGAAAAAGCCAACCAAGAAAGTCGCGGTAACTTTAGCAACCAAGCTGGTATTTCGGTAAGTTGATTCGCAGAAATTCGCAGTAACTCCAAATTTTTACAGTTTGCTAATTCTTCCGTTAAGGACGTCAAACGATTTCCTGCCAACATCAATTTTTGGAGAAATAGACAATTACCGATTGATTTTGGAAGTTTTTCAATACGATTGTCTGTAAGTGTCAACCATTGAGTATGAATTGGTAATGCATCTTCTGGAATTTCAACAATCTGATTCGATTTAAAGCCAATCATTGTTAAAGAAGGGCATTGAGCCAACTGTTTTGGAAAAACGGTAAACTTATTTTGGGAAAAGAATGCGATTTTCAATTTAGTAAAGCGGTACATATCCTCTGGTAATTCAGAAAGGTTGTTTCCAGACAAATCTAAAATTTCCAAGGTATCAACATACGTGTATAACATGGCAGGAAATTCTGTTAAACCCTCCGAAATAGTAATTCGTTTAGGGTTTGAAATTTTGCCTCGCATCCATTCATCCAACATCGTCATAGAGCAAAAATAACTAAAAAAGCAATATTATTCGATTGTCTACGTTTCACTTAAAAACAACCTCACCCTCTAATTATACAACTATGAAAACCATACTATTTTTTGCCGGAACACTCTTGATTTTTACTTCTTGTAAAAACAATCATTTGGAAACATCCTCCGATTCGAAAACTGAAACCGAATCTCTTTCATGGCTACATCCGATTAATGCCTTACGTATTGCGCCTGAAACCTTTACATTTTCCACAGATAAAGATAAAGTCATAAAGCTTGCATCGGGAAGTTCGTTATTTATACCTGCAGGCTCTTTTGTATCAAAAGATGGTACACCAATTAAAGGAGATGTCTCGTTAGAATTCAATGAATTCCATAGTTTCGGCGAAGTGATGCTATCCGGTATCCCTATGAAGTATGATTCTGCTGGTGTAGAACAAGATATGATTACTGGTGGTATGTTTCGTATAGAGGCATTTCAACATGGCGAAGAACTAGAATTAGCAAAAGATAAGCGAATTAAGGTAGGTATATCTTCCAAAACAGGTGTTGAAAGTATGAACTTTTATAAGTTAAACGAGGATACAGGAGACTGGACCTACAAACAAGCTGGAACTGGTATAAAAACAAAACGAAATTTACTAGAAAGCGAAGATGAGAAATCAGAAGAAAGTGTAAAAAATGATTTCAACTTACTCGATATTTCCTTGAAAACCGAACACATTGAAGCACTAAAAGGAAAAATGATTGTAGCATGGAAAACGAAAGAAGCCTTAAAAAATGAAGTCAAAAATCGTTTGAAATTTTCTATTGTTGGTTCGGAACTATTTGAAACGAATATACCCAATGAATATCGCTTGGTAATTCAAAAAAATACGAAAGAAGAAGTAGAAAAATTTGAGTTAATCGTAGAACCATATTTTAGTGAAGACGCAATTAGAGATTCAAAAGAAGTACATGAGCAAATGGTAAAAAATATGCGTGAGATAGATGATTACAAAGAAAAACTGGAAAAAAACGAAGTAGTTAGAACGATCGAAATTTCGAGTATGGGAGTTTTTAACTGGGACTATTTATACCACCGAGAATTTGTAAAAACCTTGGAATGTAATTTAAATTTTCCTGCTAAAACTAATACTGACTTTGTCAATGTATTTTCCATTTGTCCGGAAGACAATGCGATTATCCGACTAAATTTTTCAGACCAAGGACACTTTATGTACGACCCTACGAAACGTAATTGTATCATTGCAATCACCAAAGATAATCGTGTATACTATATTCCAAATGAAGATTTTATTGCTCAAAAAGAAGAAAAAAACAGATTGAATTTTGATTTCCGTAAATCTGACCTTGTATTAAAAAATGCTCAAATTTTTGACTCACACCTTCATCGATTTATCTAATTTGTATGTCCACTATTCAAACTATTCACCATGAAACGCTACATCATTTTATTGTTTTTAACCTTACACATGGTGATTTTACATGCACAAACGCTAAACTATGCGCTTCCAAAAGTGGAAAATGGTCAGTGGTATATTGCGCTTGGTCAACATAAAACCAAACTACCAATCAACTACAATTACGTGCATCATTTTGACAATACTGGACATGCATATTTCTGTAGTGGATCTAAATTCGGTGTTATTGATTCCACTGGAAAAGTAAAAATACCTGCGAATCAAAGAGAAATTATTCAATATTCAAATGGTTTATTTCGATATGCTGTAGAAAAAGGATATCTATTATATTCTTTGAAAACGAACAGTAAAATTCCATGTAGTTGGTCTAAGCAAATTGCTGAAAATTGGATCTATTTTAAACAAGAAGGGAATCATTTTATTTTCCACACCTCTTGGAAAGAACCACTTCCTATTTTAAGTGAAAAATCGATTGACAAAACAGCCTTTAACTATGTCTACATTTGTTCGTACGACTTGCGTTTTTCCTTGTATTTACCTGATGGGAAATTACTCGAAGAAAATCCAGAGATTGTTCGTGAAGAATATGATGCATTCTATGTAAAAGGCAGCAAAAATCATTTCCTAATTAATAGTAATGGTAAATTTAATTTTCCAATCGAAGCAACAAATATTGTGATCCGACCAGATTATTTCACGTATTGTTATAACGAAAAAGTGCACCTAATATCCAATGAATACAACCGAGAAATTTTAGTAGCAAATGGAGAGGGAATCGCGCCTTACAAAAATAATTTTTACATCTACAAAGGCAAACGAGTTGGTTTAATAGATGCAACAGGAAAAGAAATTATTCCACCTAAATATCGAAGTTTTTATGCTTTACAAGGAAACTATGTGGTCAGCCTAAATGGGAATCAAGGACTCATAAACAGCGAAGGGAAAGAACTAATACCTCCTATTTATCAATCTATTACACCAAAAGGAGAATACTATGTAACCACGTTATTTACCGGAACAATTGGTTTGTATTCCGCTGTAAATTATAAAGAACTATTATCCCCGTATTACACTAAAATTACAACCGACGGCAAATCGATTCGTGCATGGGACAATACAAGACTTGTAATAATAACACTCGAAGAGGATCACCGAGAAAAAAATAGGATGTATCTAAACAATGTTATCTCCATGAACACCTATAAAGACAATACAAAATTACGGTGTTTTGATCAACGTTTATTTAATCTTGGTTGGTATTATACAAGTAAGACGATTACGAATGAAGCTAAAAAAACACGAAATACAAGTTACTTATGGGGAATTAAAGAAAATGATTCCATACGAATTCCAGCGAAATTCAAAACACCTACTTTCATTGAAAATGCATCGTTTAGCCTAGTTCCATCCAAAAAACTAGATGAAAAATTAGAAATTAAATTACTAGGAACGGTCACCATCGGTTCCGATAAATTTGGCAGTGATGCTTTCCATGTAGAAAGGTTAAAAAAAACGAATAGATACATTATCACTGCAATGGATAGCACCGATTTTTACACGAAAGAATACGCACGTATCTTAACTACTAAATCTTTGGGAATTATAAATAAATCAGGTGTTACAAGGGAATTATTGTTTGTCGATGACACATATAACGGCTACGCAAGGTATTGTTCCAATGGACAAATAGAAAAGAACAAAGGAAAGAAAGGAAACGTTCAAATCCCATCGTTTATCCGTAATTCTGGTTTTTTAAATACGGAAACCATGAACGCTAAAATAAATCATGGAACTTGGAATTATATGGATAAAAACGGAGACTCTGTCTTTAAAGAACCTTTTTACGAAGCTTCCAATTTTTATAAAAAAACTGCCATCGTACAAGGAAAAAAAGGGTATGGAGTAATTCGTAAAGATTCGCTGATTATCCCTGCGGTATTCACTAACATTCAACGCATTGCGAAAGCAAAAGACACCTTGTTTTTAGTAAATAGAAAAAAGGATTATGTGTATTACTTAGATAGTAATCTAGAAATTTTGGATCTTCACGACATAAAAATTAAGGCGCAGAATGATTCGTTAATGGTAATACAACGTGGAAATAAATACCAATTATTATCCAATGCAAACCAAATTTTGGAATCTTCTTCACAATCGTATTACCTGATGCATACACACTATGTGATTCACAAAGAAAACAAACAATACATTATTCGAGACCATAAATTAAACCAGATTGGTACATCGACGTTGAAACCAATTTTATTTTTAGACGATTCCCATTTTGTTATTGAAAACAAAGGTAAAAATGCCCTTTTGCATGTTAATGGAGATACAATTCTTGGATTTGAAATGAAACACATCGAATGTAAAAATGGATTTATTAGTTCCTATGGCAACAGTAATTACATTCAAATATTAAATAAAAAAATGGAAATTATTGTGCGAAAAAAAATACATAAGCAAATACACATTATCTACGATGACTGTGAAAAATATATTGGCATAATCGATCGTCAAAAAGCATACATTTATGACCAAAAAGGCAAACAAGTTGCGAAAATAGCACTTAAAAAAGATGAGTATGTTTTTTCTATTTATAATCAATTACTTTTCACTGATCAAAGACCATTTTTAACATTTGATGGAAAATGTATTCATTCTAATTATCTAAATAATAGCTACAATTGGATCGACACTAGTTACTATGTATTTGAAGATAAATTGGATAATTGGCATGTTTTGACCTCCCAAGGAAAATTTATTTTAGAAGAGGAAGTCAAAAAGAATATGAGTTACTTAGGAGAAGATGTATTTTCCTACCAAGATAGCACAATGGCATTCGTTGTATACGATCTTCGAACCAATCAAAAATACATGCATATACAAAATGTAATAGGTAAATTTTCAGACGGTTATATATTACTCTTACTGGATGGAAAATATGAATATGTGGATCGTAACTTTCAAAATATATTTCAAAAATCTTTCGACGATGCAGAACCATTTAAGTATGGATTGGCAGCTGTTAAGATTGATAAAAATTGGACCTTGATAAGTAAACAAGGATATCAAAAAGCATTACCAACTTTTAATAAAATTGAAAATAAAGGAATAAACTTAAATTGTATTGAAACACACAATTATTACGGTATCTATGATTCGCACGGAAACGTAATTATCGAACCATCCTATTTGTCTATACATCTTTTAGACGCTGGAATTTTTCAAGCGAGAAAACTTGGGGTGATTGATTATTACACAATGGAAGGAAAAAAAATAGAGTAACGACTAGTTATATACTAATTGATTGCGAACTAAATCTCCATACTTACCATTTTTTGCAAGCAACACTTCATGGGAACCTTGCTCCACTAACCTACCTTCATGCATGACTAATATTTGATCGGCATTTTTAATCGTGCTCAAGCGATGCGCGACTAATATTACGGTTTTATTGGAGAAATACGTATAGATATTATTCATGATAAGGGATTCATTTTCTGTATCTAATGCAGAAGTGGCTTCATCAAAAATAAAATACGACGCTTTCTTATACACTGCACGTGCAATTAATACGCGTTGTTTCTGACCACCACTTAATTGAAGTCCATTTATCCCAATTTTAGTATGTATGTTACCGCGTAAATTATCTTCTACAAATTGTTTTAAATTGGCAATTTCCAATGCTTGTTCAAAACGATATGCATCCATTTGTGTTTCATCTCCGAGTATGATATTGAATAAAAAAGATTGATCGAATACATAACCTTGCTGCATCACAGTAGAAAATTGATGTCTCAATACATGTGGAGGCAGCTCGTGCAATGGGTAATCCCCTATAAAAAGCTCCCCGTCAAACGATTGATAATACCCTAAAATTAAACGTATTAACGTTGACTTACCGCTTCCACTCTCTCCGACTATAGCAGTCGTTTTTCCTGAAGGTAGGATGACATTTAGATCTTGTATACTTGCCTTGTATTGTCCAACATAATTAAAATTAAATCCGCGAAAAACAATATCTCCTGGCACAAAAGAAATTCCAGACGCGGTATTTTCTTCATTTAACATTTGAATACTTAGCAAACGTTGCATGCTTAATTTTGCTCCTTGGTAGGAATGCGCAAAAGTTAATAGTTGATTTAATGGATTGTTTACTTGACCTAAAACAAAAGACAAACTCAATAATCCACCAAATGAAAGTTGTTCATGCATGACCATTAACGCTGCGAAATAAGTAATTACAATGTTTTTCCCCGATTGAAAAAATGCGTACCCAATGGTCTGGTACATGTCTATTTTGGTCCCTTTTAATACAAGGTTGACAGAAGCTTCTTGTGTTGCCTTCCAAGTTGAATGATGTTGTTTTTCCAAGCCAAACAATTTTAAATCTTGGATTCCTCCAACAATTTCATGAAGCATATTTTGACTCTCTACTTGTTTTTGAAATTGTAAAAATTCTATTTTTCTTCGTCTAGGTTGAAGCAGATACATCCATAAAATACCGAGTACAATACACCCAATAAAAATCCCGAAAATAGTAAAGCCATACATCCAAACTACTACTGAATAGATCAGTATATTGGTTATGGAAAATAACGTATTAACAAGGTCTGAAGTTAAAAACTGTTCCAATCGCGTATGATCTTGTATTCGTTGTGAAAGATCTCCATACGACTTAGAATCAAAAAACTGCATGGGTAATTTAAATAATTTGTGCAGAAAATCTTGAATTATATCTAAGCCTATTTTACCCGAAACATACGTTGAGAGACTTGTTTTAAAAAAAGAAATAAATGAATCTCCAATAAATAGTCCTAGTTGCGCAAACAATAATAATTGAAGTAACTCTTGATTTTTGAAATTCATCGCTTTGTCAACCATTAATTGAGTAATATATGGAATGATAAGCGTAACTATACTAGCCAAAAGCATTAAAATAATGATCCAACTAAACTTGCTACGATAGGTTCGAAGATATTTTAAAGCATACCTCGACAAATCAAATTTACGTTGATGCTGTTGATAAATAGCAAAGGAGTCTTCTTTGGAAAAAAGCATTGCATACCCAAAATCTTGTTCGTATTTAAGAAAATGATTTTGCAATTGCTTTTTGGTAATTCTGTGTTTTTTAAACGCCGGATCTGCTATATAAAAATAGGTTGTTCTTCCAACTGTTTGTATACGGTATAAAACAACAAAATGATTATTGTTCCAATGGAGGATACAAGGTAATGTCTCCTCTGAAAAATCATCCACACCAATCTTAATTGCTTGAGGGTTTAATCCTATTTGCTTGGAAGCATTTGAAAGTCCAAAAAAATCAACACCTTGCGTAGATTTTTGACAAAGTTCATTTAAAAAATCTAAGGTATAATTAGCACCGAAATATCGAGCAATCATTGCTAAACAAGCAGTCCCACAATCAGCGGTGTCTAGCTGTCGTATAAATTTGATTTTTCGATTAAAGAACATTGTTTAGCATTGAATAAAAGAGAAGCAAGGATAAGTTTGTATGTGTATTTATATGGATAAATCTCCACAGTTGTAAGTATATTGCCTTGCTTCTCAATGTGAAAAAATTAGAATTTAAAATTTAGTATTTCAAATTTAAATACGATTGTATTCCCATCCCCTAATACAACATTGGACTTCGGTTTGGTAGTTGTTGATTTTTTAGGTTTTGGAGCATTTTCTTCCCCTCCAATAATTCTAATTTGTTCGTTCAACGAAATTGTTGTAAATGTTAACTGATTTTTCATTTTAATTATTTTAAAAATTAATGTATTCATCCAAGTTTAGACACATTCGATGTTGAGGGTGTTGATGTACATCAGCGTTATCAAAGTCGATTTTGGCCCTACGACTTTAATTAGATTGTGTTGTTAATTCTGGCAGTTAATAAGATATTATTACTGGCAGAATTGGAAATGTTGGCGTAGGTTTCAGACTATCTTTAATCTGTTCTATAACCGTTTTTGGTTTTGGCTTTGGTCCTATTTCCGTACCACCCATAATTTTTCCTTGCTCATCTATTGAAATAGATGCAGTGATTTTGTAATTTTTCATTTTTTGTAATTTGTTTTGTAATTTAATTCTACCTATTTCTCTTCAATAGGTGGTTCTTAATTAGATGTACATCCGTTGTTAAAGTCTTCTTGGGCCTTCGACTTTAATACTTTTCTTTGCGTTTTTATTCTGTTTTAGAACGTTCGATTTCTTCGTTGTTTTTAATCTCTTTATCTTCTATTTGTACTTTTTTATTTCCGAAATTATACGTTAGTGAAAAACGAATAGATTGATTATCATTATAATTGACTACATCTAAAAATACGCCATTAGAATACATTTTCATTAACGGTTTCATTGATCTGAACATATCATTACATGTTAATCCATAAACAAATTTTCTGTTTTTTGTTCGATACATTACACCGGAATTGACTCCATAATAGGATCCCATTTGAACGATTCCAGAGGTTGATGGAAAAACATAATTACCAGTTACACTTAGACTCAATCCTTTGATTGGTGTTTTAATCTGATTAGAAATCATAACATTCGCACTAAACCCTTCCAGTTTTGCATAGGTTATGGATGAATTAGAATATGCTTTTGAATATCCAACGTTACCTTGCAAATCCGATTGTAACCATCTGTTTTTAAGAGAATAAACAAGATTTAAAGTTAAATAATCGTACGACAAATAGTTAATATACGTATACACTTGTTTGTTAGTGGCTACATCCACCACTGGTATTTGCCCATATGCATCAGTTGTGTGATTTAATCCAAGTGTGGACGAGAACTTATCTTTAAACATAAAATACAATTCATAATTCCCAGTATAAGAAGGACGTAAAAAAGGATTCCCAATGGCATATTGATTGGCATTAACATAAAATCGAAATGGATTTAATTGTGCATAATCGGGTCTATCTAATCGTTTTGCATAATTAAATCCAAGGTATACTTCCTCCTGGAGCGTGTAATTCACGTACACCGTAGGAAAAAGTTTTAAATACACATAATTTATGTCTTTATTGTACGAATACGAAAAACTCTTAATACTGGAATTTTCAGCACGTAACCCTAGTTGTAAATCCCATTTTCCGAGGGTTTTTGAACTGGAAAAATATAATGCTTGGATATTTTCGGAGTAACGAAACTTATCACTTTCGCTTAACGTCGTAATCAGATTAGATTGATTGAGGTTGTTAAAAGTATTTAAATTTTCAATGGAACTTATACGTCCACCAACATTGAAATGGATAGATTCAAATGGGAGTTCTAGATCTAGGTCTAATGAATTAGTGTAAATCGTTTGGGAACTCGCGGCATTTATGGAGGATAAAATATCAGGCGACATCCAATAATTCGTTCTATTATTTAATTTGCGTGATCGGTTTTGATCGTATCTAAAAAAATTATAATCTACTGCTAGTTTTTTTCCAAGTGTGTCAAAAATATGGGTAAAATTTACACCTGTATTCACCGACATCATTTGTGCATCCCCATCCCCTAACGAATTTGTTGTAGAATCTTTCTGATTGTTTTTGATATAATTAATTTCTGAAATATTCTGGATTAATTGATTCGAATTATTCAATTGATTAGAAAGTATTAAGGTAGATTTATCATTCCATTTATAGGTAACATCCAAACGATTATTAACTCCCATATTCCCTGACTTACCTGTCATTGTCATCTGATTGGATGACGTTGGAAATTGGGAATTGACATTATTCGATTTTTGCATACTATTCTGAGTCAGTCCGATACGTTCTTTAACAACTATTTTTCCTTTATTGTAATTAATCCCTGCTGCAAACACATCCGACCAATACGAATTTCGAGTTACCGCATTTGTAACATCCCCACTATACCCTTTTTTTAAAACAGATTTAAGCACAATTAAAATAATTCCAGAGCTACCTTCTGCTTGATATTTTGCTGGTGGAGTACTAATTACTTCAATGCGAGCAACATCATCACTCGCTATAGTGTACAGGTAATTAATTAAATCTTCCCCTGTTAATTGAATTACTTGGTCATCTATATACATAACAGCTTCCCCTTTACCTATAATTGACACCGAATTATCATCCACCTTCACTCCCGGGGTCATTGCTAATACATTGTATAATGTATTTCCATAAGAAATAAGCGAGTTCTCTACATGAAATACCATACGATCTGCCTTGCGCTTAAATACGGGTTTTTTGTTATTGATTGTCGCCGCTTCTAGTTGTTTAGACTTCAGCATCTCCATCACAATAGTTGTATCCTTAGTGATCCAAACAACTTGTTCTGAAACAACACCATATTGTGAAACCTTCAAGGATGTTTCGCCGACACCTACTGTTTGAAATACCGTTATCCCAGTACTATCGGTAAATTGTGTTTGGATATCTGCATCTTTTTTCACCAAGGATACGGTAGTTAATTCCATTCCTTTTCCTTTAAAATCAACAATTTTAACTGTCAATTTATACTGTGCGTTAGCGCTTGAGGCGAGCAGACAACAAAGTAGAAAAAGGAATATATACACTAATTTTTTCACTGGTTCTATGGAGTTAATTTTCTTGGACAAAACTAAGTACACAATTCACAACCACCAAGAAATCAGTGAAAATCGCGTATAAATACGATGGTTTACCAATGCATTTTGTTTCCAATTTTAGATAAATAAAGACCGCTTCATCGGGCGGTCTTACTACCATGTATGGGTTTTCAATTTTTACTTATTCTCCGAAATAAACGTATTTAAAAGAGTGATGTAGTTTTTATTATTACTCTTTTCGGCAACTACCAATCCAGCTTTTGCTGTTTCAATTGCTCCTTTTTTATCACCCAACTCTTTTTGAATCATTGCTTTTGTTCGGTACATATAATAGGCAGAAGGATTGCTTTGAATTGCCTTAGAAACCCATTCTAATGCTTGTTTATTATCGATTTTATTGGTGTAATAATAGTTTCCTGCTGCATAATAATCTGCTGATGAAGGACCTGCCATCGCCTTCTGAATATTTGCAATCGAGCGTTGTGCTGTTAATAAAGTAAATGGAAACGTTACCGATGTTTTATCCCAAGTAAAAGTCAAATTCGCAGATTCGTTTTCTAGGTTATCTAATGAAATAGTAAACGTTTCCACCACTGATGGCAAGGTTGTAACAGCAGCTTTTACTCGCAACGCAACCTTGTTCTCTTCCCATGTTACTGGTGTTCCCCAGTTGCTTACATCCGAATAAAAAATTAATTCCCAACTATCTACTGCTGGTTTTGTGAAAATTGCATAGGTACCGGATTTTAATGTATCTTTTCCGAAAATAACCACATCACTCGTGGTAATTTTTGTGTTTTCGTTTGCACCAGTTCTCCAAATTTCATTGAAAGGTACTACCTCTCCAAAAACAGTACGGCTATTTTTACTCGGACGCGAATATTCAATTTTAATATCTGTCAAACCAACTCGTTGCTCCAATTTTGCAACAGGACTCGCTTTTGGCGTTTGTAACTGCGCACCTACATTTAGGCTTAAACATAGAATTAAAGCAATACTTGTGATACTTCTTCTCATAATTAATTCGTTAAATGTTTTACATTGAGTGTATATAAACTGACCATGAAACCTGACCATAAAAACAATGTTAGAATGTCTTCCATCGCAATAAGTTTGGTTGGTAATATTAAATACAAAGAGAATACGGATAAAGCAGAATATACCAAATATAAATAATAACCGGACCGTTGACGTTTTTTAAACATTTTAAACACCCCAAAAAAGCCCAGTGAATATACCCAAATATTAATCGTTGCATTCAAGTAAAATTTATCATTCATCACTTTTTGTTTTTCGTAGGCTAACTCTAACAATCGTGCTCTTTCCTTTTTAGTAATCGAATTAGGAACCAACGAACTAACTTTTTGAAATGTTTCATTCAACTCGGTTTCTGACATTGGTCCAGAAAACAAACCAAAAATGGATGGGATTAAGATAATACCAATATAGATAAAACTCAATATGCATAGTACCTTTAAAAATACTGGCATCTTTTTTTCTTCTTGAAATTCTTCGATTTCTTGGTATTCTACATTGTCCATGAAATATTTTTTACAAAATTCGTACTTGCGCTAATTAATGGGTGTAAATAACAATCTTCTTCTACAAAAGGAACCACTTCACGGTAGGAAGCATGCAAACTCTGTAAAATTGCACTTGTTTTTAACGGTTTTCTAAATTCGTATGCTTGTGCTGCATTCAACAATTCAATCCCTTGTATCGTATAACAATTCTCTAAAACACGGTATAATTTCGTAGCAGCATTTGCACCCATACTTACGTGATCTTCCTGACCATTCGACGAGTCTACGGTATCACAACTTGCTGGAAAACACAATTGTTTGTTTTGACTCACCACAGATGCACAGGTATACTGTGGAATCATAAACCCAGAATTTAACCCTGGATTTGCTACTAAGAATGCTGGTAAACCACGTGTTCCTGAAATCAACTTATAGACACGACGTTCAGAAATACTTCCCATTTCCGCCATTGCTAAAGCCAAGAAATCCATCGAAATTGCCAATGGTTGTCCGTGGAAATTTCCTGCAGATACCACCAACCCTTCTTCCGGGAAAATCGTTGGATTATCTGTTACCGCATTGATTTCGTTTTCTACGATTTTAGCACAATGCTCAATTGCATCGTAACTTGCACCATGCACTTGAGGAATACATCTGAACGAATAGGGGTCTTGCACATGCGCCTTTTCTTGCGCGACAATTTGACTTCCTTTCAATAAGTTTCGCATTTCCTCTGCAGCATAAATTTGTCCTGCTTGCTTACGAATTTCATTCACAGAAACGCCAAACGGTTCGATACGTCCATCGTACCCTTCTAACGATAATGCCGCAATGTGGTTAAACTGA
>Ga0172373_10005737_pt1 | contig 16889 bp, 29 predicted proteins | sample Lak10m_2_FD_114546 | JGI IMG/M metagenome (GOLD analysis project Ga0172373, IMG submission 114546) | Freshwater microbial communities from Kabuno Bay, South-Kivu, Congo - kab_092012_10m | ecosystem: Environmental > Aquatic > Freshwater > Lake | place: Democratic Republic of the Congo...
GTGAAAGATGCGGTTAAAAAGTCAGCGTCGAATTGATATAGAGGGTTAATTAGGTAAGATTTGTATGAAAGCCAAACTATTAAGTCTAGACAATAAGGAGTTGGGAGACATCATGGTAAATGATGCCATATTTGGTCTGGAAGCAAGAATAGATATAATAAAAAGAGTGATTGATTGGCAGAGAGCTAAAGCCATGAGTGGTACTCATAAAACCAAAACTGTTGGGGAAGTATCGGGTTCTGGAAAAAAACCTTTTAAACAAAAAGGTACCGGTAATGCAAGGCAAGGTAATGCAAGAGGTGTCCAGCGTCGCGGTGGTGGTATTGCTTTTGGTCCTGTTCCAAGATCACATGAAATAAAACTGCAGAAAAAAGTTAGGAAGCTGGGGATGAGGCATGCTTTGTCTGTTAAGTTTTCTGAAGGGGCTGTTCATATTATAGACTCCACAAAAATGAAAGAGCCCAAAACATCTGACTTAGTTAAATCTTTATCTAATTTTGGTTTCGGTAAATTTTTTATTATAGATGGAAAAGAAGTCGATCAAAATATAAAATTATCAGCAAAATCAGCGGCGAATACTTGTGTAGTGCCTGTTATCGGTGCAAATGTATATGATATAGTAAATAGCGATTATATTTTAATATCTAAGGATGCGTTGCCGCTTTTAGAAGAGAGGTTAAAATGATATCTGCTAGTAAATATGATCTAATAAGAAAACCGTTGATTACTGAAAAATCAACCGTTTTGGGTGAGCTAGGGAAGTACGTTTTCGAAGTTGAGAAGACTGCTGAAAAAGGTTTAATAAAAAAAGCAATTGAAGAAATTTTTACAGTTAAGGTTAAATCTGTAAATATTTTAAATCAGAAAGGTAAAAAGAAAAGATTCAAAGGTATGATGGGCCGTAGATCTGATGTAAAAAAGGCTATGGTTACTTTGGAAAAGGATTATACTATTGATTTTACAGGGGGAAGTAAGTAATGGCTCTAAAGCAATATAATCCGACTACTCCTTCCCAGAGAGAGTTGGTTCAGGTCGATAAAAGTGATTTATGGAAAGGAAAACCATATAAGTCCTTAACTAAAGGCAAGATAAATACCGGTGGAAGAAATAACACAGGAAGGGTTACTTCTTGGCACAGAGGTGGAGGGCATAAAAAGCTCTATAGATTTATTGATTTTAAAAGATCGGTAGAAGGTGAAGCTGTAGTTGAGCGTTTAGAGTATGATCCAAATAGAACTGCTTTTATCGCTTTGCTTACCCATACTGATGGTTCTAAATCTTATATTTTAGCACCTAATAACTTAAAAGCCGGGGATAAAATAACATCCGGCTCTGATGCCGATATTAAGATTGGTAACTGTTTACCACTTAAGAACATTCCGGTAGGAACTATTATTCATAATGTTGAGATGAAGCCTGGTAAAGGAGGGCAACTTGCTAGATCTGCCGGTACGTCTGTTAGTTTAGCTGGTAAAGATTCTGGTTATGCTCAAGTAAAATTGGCTTCCGGGGAATTGAGATTAGTGCCTCTTGACTGTAGAGCTACAATTGGTATAGTGTCTAACCCGGATCAAAAAAATATTAATATTGGTAAGGCCGGTAGAAATAGATGGCTCGGTAAGAGACCGCATGTAAGAGGGGTAGCGATGAACCCGATTGATCACCCGCATGGAGGTGGTGAAGGTAAGACATCAGGCGGACGTCATCCTGTGACTCCTTGGGGTAAACCAACTAAGGGTAAGAAGACTCGCAAGAATAAGCTTACCTCTAAATTCATTTTGAAAAGAAAAACTAAGTAAGGTAATATAATATGGCGCGCTCCACATGGAAAGGTCCTTTTGTAGATGGCTATTTATTAAAAAAAATACAAAAAGCAATAGATTCAGGTAAGAAAGATGTTATAAAAACATGGTCTAGAAGATCAACAATCTTACCGTTATTTGTTGGTTTTACTTTTGCTGTACATAATGGCAACAAGTTTATTCCTGTTTCTGTAACTGAGGAGATGGTAGGTCATAAATTTGGGGAGTTTGCTCCTACTCGTACCTACTATGGTCATGGTGCCGATAAAAAAGTTAAAAGAAAATAGTGTAAGGTAAAAATGGGTGTATTAGTAAAGGCGTCAGCAAAAAATCTGAGAACGAGTGCTCAAAAATTGAATTTAGTAGCTGCGATGATTAGAAAAATGAAAGTGTCCGATGCTTTAGTGCAACTGGCTTTTTGTCCTAAAAGAATAGCTATTGATGTTAGAAAATGTTTACAATCAGCTGTTGCTAACGCTGAAAATAATATGGGGCTAGATATTGATAGTTTAGTTGTTAATTCGGCTACTGTTGGAAAATCGTTTGTAATGAAAAGGGTTAGAACAAGAGCTAGGGGTAGAAGTGCTAGAATTAATAAACCTTTTAGTAATTTGTATATAACAGTTTCCGAGAAAGAGGAGAATTAAATATGGGACAGAAAGTAAATCCTCATGGTTTTAGGGTAGGACCTACACTTAATAAAGAGTGGGATTCAGTTTTGTATGCAGAAAAAGATTATGCGGCCAAGCTGCTTGAAGATATAAAAATCAGGGCTTTGATTATAAAACGCTATAAAGTAGCTCAAGTAAGTAAAGTAATTATTCACAGATCAAGCAGTAATGCAGTTATAAATATATATGCTAAAAAACCTGGTATCATAATTGGTAAAAGCGGTTCTGATATTGAAAAACTAAAAAAAGATTTACATGCAATAGCGAATTGTGAAGTTTTTATAAATATTCATGAAGTAAAAAAACCTGCTCTTGATTCTGCTATTACTGCTCAGACTATTACTCAACAATTAGAGAACCGTGTGTCTTTTAGAAAAGCTATGAAGACCGCAATGCAAAATACTATGAAGCAGGGAGCTAAAGGAATTAAGGTGGCGTGTTCTGGTCGTTTAGGCGGTGCTGAAATAGCTAGAACTGAATGGTATAGAGAAGGTAGAGTTCCTTTGCACACGCTTCGTGCTGATATAGATTATTCTACGTCTGAAGCGCATACTACTTATGGAGTAATTGGTGTCAAAGTGTGGATTTATAGGGGCGATTACGCTCAGAATAAGAGATAAATTTGTTTAATTTAATTTAACGGAAAAGATAGAATGCTAGCTCCAAAGAAGCAAAAATTTAGAAAGGCTCATAAAGGGAGGGTGGCTCCGAAAGCAAAAGCTGGAACGATGCTAACTTTTGGCATGTTCGGTTTAAAATCTGTTGAGCAGTTGAGAGTAACGGCGCGTCAGATTGAAGCTGCAAGAAGGGCTGCTGTTAGAGAAATGAAAAGGCAGGGTAGGTTCTTTATTAGAATTTTTCCTGATCTTCCTGTTTCTAAAAAACCAAATGAAGTACGTATGGGTAAAGGTAAGGGTTCGCCAGAGTATTTTGCAGTTAGGGTCTCTCCTGGTAGAATAATGTTTGAAATTAATGGAGTGGATGAAGCTGTTGCAAGAAAAGCTTTAGAGCTTGCTGCTTCCAAGTTGCCAGTAAAAACAAAAGTGGTGAAGAGATATGAGTAGCTTAGATTATAAAGCAAAAACTTTGCTTGATTTTGATGATAAAAAACTAAAAGATTCTCTTTCTTTTTTAAAGAAAGAGCTTTTTAATCTTAGGTTTCAAAAAACCCTTGGGGAATTAGCTAATACCAGTAGATTTGCAAAAGTTAGGAAGGATATAGCAAGGATTGAAACAGAATTAACGAGAAGAAAAAAGGTTGGAGCGAAATAATGCCAAGAAGGATTTTACAAGGTACAGTTGAAAGTGCAAAATGTGATAAAACCATATCTGTAAGAGTAGAAAGGAGGTTTAGAGACCCTCTTTATCAAAAAACTGTAAAAAGATCTACTAAATATGCAGCTCATGACCCTGAAGGTAAGTATAAAGAAGGTGATAAGGTAAAAATTATAGAGTGTAGACCAATATCTAAGACTAAAAGATGGATGGTAATAAGTGAATAAGTCTTTGACTTATTGCGTTAATTTTTGTATCTTGTGCTGTGTTTAATATTATTTATGTTTTTGGAAGTTTAAGTTATGATTCAGATGCAAAGCGTCCTTAAGGTCGCAGATAATTCTGGTGCTAAAAAAGTGATGTGTATAAAGGTACTTGGCGGTTCCGATCACATGACTACGGAGTGTTGTAACGTTATAGTTGTTTCTATCAAAACTGCTATTCCGGGTGGAAAGGTCAAAAAAGGAGACGTACACAGAGCTCTTATTGTTAGGACTAAGAAAGGTATTAGAAGATCTGATGGTAGTACTATTCAGTTTGATTCAAATTCTGTTGTGCTGGTAAATAAGCAGAATGAACCAATTGGAACAAGGGTTTTTGGCCCAGTGCCAAGAGAACTTAGAGGTAAAGGATTTGGAAAAATTGTTTCTCTTGCAGAAGAGGTAATATAAATGATTAAACTTAAAATAAAAAAAGGTGATAGGGTTAAGGTTATCACAGGGAAAAGTAAAGGTAAAATAGGCGATGTTCTTAAGGTTTTTCCAAAAGAAAATCGTGCTTTAGTTTCTGGAGTTAATTTGGCAAAGGTCCATTTAAAACCTAGCCGTAATAGTGAAGGTGGTATTTCTCAGAAAGAATTACCGATTCATATTTCGAATTTAAGCCATATAGATCCAAAAACAGATGAAGTCACTAAGGTTGGAATAAAAACTTTGGAGAATGGTAAAAAAGTGAGATTTGCAAAAAAATCTGGTGAGATAATTTCTAAGGAAGGTAAGTGATGTTACTTAGGTTTAAAGAATTGTATGCAAAAGAGATAGTTAAATCTTTACAACAAAAATTTAACTATAAAAATGTACATCAGATGCCAAAGCTATCAAAGATAGTAGTTAATATGGGAGTTGGTGATGCTGTCTCGGACTCAAAAGTAATTAATAGTGCTATAGCTGATCTTACGGCAATTACAGGACAGAAGCCTTATGTAACCCATGCCAAGAAATCAATTGCTAGTTTTAAGCTTCGTGAAGGAATGAAGATAGGTTGCAAGGTTACCTTGAGAAGCGATAGAATGTTCGAGTTTCTAGAAAGGCTTGTTATTGTTGCTTTACCAAGGGTAAAAGAGTTTAAAGGCTTTTCAGTGAAAAGTTTTGATGGTAGAGGTAATATGACTTTTGGAATCAAAGAACAGATAGTGTTTCCTGAAATCAATTACGATAAAATCGACAAAATAAGAGGTATGGATATTACCATTGTTACTACAGCACAAACAGACGAAGAAGCTAAGCTTTTATTGTCTGGATTTAATTTACCATTCTACAATTAATTTAGAGATATAAATTGCTATGGCAAAAATTGGTTCAATAGAGAGAAATAACAAAAGAAAAAGGCTTGCAAAGTCTTTAGCCTCCAAGAGAGAAAAATTGAAATTAGAGATTTATTCTAAGGATCTTCCTATCGATGAAAGGTTTAACTTAGTATTAAAGTTAGCTAAACTTCCAAGGAATTCAGCTAAAAATAGGGTTAGAAATAGGTGTGCATTAACCGGAAGGCCAAGAGGTTATTATCGCAAGGTAGGGTTGTCTAGGAATATGATTAGAGAACTCGCGGGAAAAGGTATGTTGCCTGGCGTTGTTAAGGCAAGTTGGTAAAAATATAAATTTAGGAATGTTGTTATGTCAATGACCGATAATATAGCAGATATGTTAACAAGAATTAGAAACGGACAGAAGAGCAAACTGCTTAATGTAGTTCTTCCGGCTTCAAATCTTAAGTGTGCAGTTCTTGAAGTGTTAAAAACTGAGGGTTACATTGCTGGTTATGTTGTCGATTCCAAAGCCAAAGAAATTAATGTTGAGCTTAAATATTCTCGGGCTGGTCGGCCTGCGATATGTGAAATTCATAAAGTGTCCAAACCAGGGAAAAGAATATATTCGCCGATTTCTGACCTTAAAGGTTATTTTAATAATATGGGCATACATATTCTATCTACGTCTAAAGGTGTGATGTCTGATAGAGATGCTAAAAAGCATAATGTCGGCGGTGAAGTAATTTGTAAAGTATTTTAGAGTATTAAAGATGTCAAGAGTAGGTAAAGTACCAGTATCACTAACTCAAGGTGCTAAAGTAGAAATTTCTGGTTTGAATATAAAAGTTCATGGAACTAAGGGAACTTTAGAAAAAAAGTTTGCGGGCGATATTATGATCGAGCAAACTGGGGAAACTATTGTGGTAAAACCTTTAAATGATACTAGCGCAGCAAAAGCTATGTGGGGTACTGCAAGAAGCATTATTAATTCAATGGTAAAAGGTGTTACTGTAGGATTTTCTGAGGAATTAGAAGTTAATGGTGTTGGTTATAGAGCGGCAATTAAAGGTAAATACTTAAATTTGACACTAGGAAAAAGTCATAACACTAAAATTGAAATTCCAGAAGGAATTAAGGTAGATACTCCAAAACAAAATATTATAACTCTGGAATCCATAAATAAGGAAAAACTTGGTGAGCTTATTGCAGTGATAAAAAGACAAAGACCACCAGAGCCTTACAAAGGTAAAGGAATTAAGCGTAAAGGCGAATACGTACAGAGAAAAGAAGGTAAAAAAGGTTAATTTTAGGTTTTATATGAGCGCGAAAAGTCATAGTTTTCAAAAAAGAAAAGAGCGTGTAAGAATTAAGCTAAAGAGGGTCAGTAATAGAAATAGGCTTTCTGTTTTTAAATCAGGCCAACATATATATGCGCAGATAATCGATGATGTAACGGCAAGAACTCTGGTTTCTGCTTCAACAGTTGATAAGGAAATAAGAAAAGCTGGTAAATCAAATTGTAATATTGAAAACGCAGTTAAAGTTGGCAAATTGATAGGGGAAAGAGCAGCTGAAAAAGCTATTAAATTAGTAGCTTTTGATAAAGGTGGTCATAAATATCACGGTATTATTAAGGCGCTTGCAGAAGAAGCAAGAAAAAATTTAAACTTTTAATTAGAGAATATTGATGTCTAAAGATTCTACAAAAAATATGGAAGGTTTAAGCGAAGAACTAGTTCATATCAATAGGGTAACAAAAGTTGTAAAAGGTGGAAGAAATTTTTCTTTTGCAGCAATTGTAGTAGTGGGAGATGGAAATGGTAGAGTTGGATTTGGCAACGGTAAAGCAAAAGAAGTTACGGAAGCAAGAGCAAAAGCAACAAAAGACGCAAAAAATAATTTAGTTTCAGTACCTTTATATAAAGGTAGAACAATTCACCATGATGTAGTAGGAAAGAGTGGAGCAGCTAAAGTTCTGCTTAGGAGGGCAGCTCCTGGTACTGGCGTGATTGCAGGTGGTCCAATGAGATCTATTTTTGGTTGTCTTGGTATTGCTGATATTGTAGCTAAGTCCCTTGGTTCTTCTAATCCTAATGCTATGATTACGGCTACTTTCGATGCTTTGCGTAATCTTAATGTACCAAAAGTTATTGCTGCCCGGAGAGATAAGAATATTCATGAGCTTTCTGTAAACTTGCTAAAAGAAGAAAAATAAGAAATAAATAGGTATTGTACTATGGCTGAAAAAAAATCAAAAGCAAAATCTTCGCAGGTAAAAGTAGTGCAAATTGCAAGCCCTATAGGGCGTAGGCCAGATCAGAAACAAACTCTTATAGGGCTTGGTTTGAATAAAATGCACAAAGAGAGAGTTCTGGAAGATACTGATTCCATAAGGGGAATGATTAATAAGGTAAGACATCTTGTAAAGTTTGAAAGTGTGTAATTTAGGGTATAAAGGATTAAAATGAGAGTAAATTCATTATTTAATGTTCCTGGATCAAGAAAACCAAGAAAAAGAATTTGTAGGGGAAATGGTAGTGGGACTGGTAGAACCGGAGGACGGGGAGAGAAAGGTCAAAAATCTCGTTCTGGTGTTTCTATTAAAACTGAAGGTGGACAAATGCCACTTATCAAAAGATTACCAAAAAGAGGTTTTAATAGTTCTAAATCGGTAAAATATACCCCAATTAGTATGGCTGATATCGAATTTTTAATTGTTGAAAAAAGAATAGATACTTCAGCTGTGCTCAATAAAGCATCACTTGTTAATATTGGTTATATTAAAAGTGAGAAAACCCCTGTTAAACTACTTGCTGGGCTTGATAAAATGAACTTTAAAATTTCTATACAGTTAGATGCATATTCCAAAGCTGCTAGAGAATTAATTGAAAAAGCTGGTGGTCAGGTACTATAACGGGATTGTAAAATAATGCAAAAATCAAAGGGTGAACTTAGTAGCAGGATATTGTTTACACTGTCTATATTACTTGTGTGCAGGGTGGGCTCTTTTATTCCTATTCCTGGTATTGATTCTGTTGCTCTGGCAAGTTTAGCTGAACAAAGTCAGGCTGGTATCCTTGGTATGTTTAATATGCTTTCAGGAGGATCCCTGGGCAGAATGTCTATTTTTGCTCTAGCAATAATGCCTTACATTACTGCTTCTATAATTATCCAGTTGATGACAATTGCTTATAAACCCCTAGAAAATCTTAAAAAAGAGGGGGAAACTGGTAGAAGAAAGATAAATCAACTCTCACGGTATTTAACGGTTTTATTTGCAGCTTTTCAAGCTTATGGTGTAGCGATTGGCCTTGAATCGACTGCAACTCCTTATGGTCCGGTTGTTATCATTCCTTCTTTTATCTTTAAAATCTCGACTATTACGACCTTAGTTGTTGGAACTATGTTTCTTATGTGGCTTGGCGAGCAGATTTCATCGCGCGGCATAGGAAATGGGACCTCTTTAATAATTTTTGTAGGGATTATTTCTGGACTTCCTAGTGCCGTCATAGGAATGTTTGAGCTATCCAGAAAGGGTGTTATGTCACCTCTGGCAGTCATTTCTATATGCGCGGGAGTTGTATTAATGATAGCGATTATTGTGTATTTTGAAAGGGCCCAGCGTAAAGTATTAGTACAATACCCAAAGAGACAAGTCGGAAATAAGATTTATGGTGGGGAAGCGACTCATCTACCTTTAAAATTAAATACTGCAGGTGTAATACCGCCAATTTTTGCAAGTTCCATATTATTATTTCCTGCTACTGTAGCTGGATTTTCTGGAGAAAAATCTGAATTTATAGCTAGTTTATCCCATTATCTAGGTCATGGAAAACCTTTGTTTATACTGTCTTACGTATTTCTAATAATGTTTTTCAGTTTTTTTTATACGGCTGTTGTGTTCAACTCTGAGGAAACAGCCAATAATTTAAGGAAACACGGAGCTTATGTAGCAGGGAAAAGGCCTGGTAAAAACACCTCGGAATATTTTGATTATTTGCTTACCAGATTGACTGTAATTGGAGGTTTATATTTGTCTGTAGTTTGTGTTGTACCTGAATTATTGATGAACAAATATTCTGTAGCTTTTGCTTTAGGAGGAACCAGTTTTTTGATAGTAGTAAATGTAGTTATTGATACTTTTACCCAAATTCAAACTCACTTATTTAGTTCCAGATATGAAAATTTAGTAAGGAAAATGAAGTTGAAGGAGAAATGACAAAAAAGATTATACTATTGATTGGTCCTCCCGGTTCTGGAAAAGGTACACAAGGTAAAATCTTGGCGGAAAAATTAATGCTTCCTCATATTTCTACTGGTGAAATTTTTAGGAAAATTGCAACAAGCAATACTGAAGAAGCACGGCTTTTACATGAATATATGGATTCCGGTAGATTAGTGCCTTCTGAATTGGTCAACAGAATGATAAAAAGAGCCCTTCTTTCTGATGATTATAAGAATGGATGTATTTTGGATGGTTATCCAAGAAATTTAGAGCAAGCTGAATATTTTAGTAAAAATGTAGATGCGGAAATAAGCTGTATATTTTTTAATCTGACTGATGAAGTAGCTATAAAAAGAATTGCAGGTAGATATAGCTGCGAATCTTGTGGAAATATATATAATAAGTATTACGATAATCCTAAAGTAGAAGGAGTATGTGATAATTGTGGTTCTACTGAGCTAATATTTAGATCTGATGATGAACAAAAAACAGTTTTAGCCAGGATGGAAGAGTATAAAAAAGAAACTTTACCTTTAGTCGATTATTATAAGAAAAAAGGAAAGTTTTTTTATATAAATGCTACTGCTAATAAAGAAGAAGTAACAGAAGAAATAGATTTGATTGCAAAAAGAATTTGACTTTACCGGATATTTTTATATTATTCTGGTTCTAATTATTTATAAAAATTTGGAGAAATTTTGTGGCAAGAATTGCAGGTGTAAATATTCCAGCAAATAAAAGGTTAGTAATTAGCCTAACATATATTTATGGTATTGGGCTACCTTCTGCTCAAAAAATTTGTAAGGATGCTGGTATTTCAGAAAGTAAAAGAGTTAAGGATTTAGTAGATCAAGAACTAATTACCCTTCGTTCTCTTATAGAAAAGAATTACCAAGTAGAAGGAGATCTAAGAAGGGAAGTCAGTCTTAATATTAAGAAGAAAAAAGATATGCGTTCTTATGAAGGTTTAAGACATATTAGAAGATTACCAGTTCGTGGTCAGAATACTCATTCTAATGCTAGAACTAGAAAAGGAAAGCGTATAGCGATTGCTGGAAAAAAACAATAATTTAGGATGTAGGTAAATGAGTCCGATTAGCAAAATTAAGAAAAAAAAGAAAAACATTTCACTTGGGGTAGTGCATATTAAAGCTACTTTTAACAATACTATTGTAACTTTTACGGATATTCAAGGAAATGTAATAGCTATATCTACTGCTGGAGCGCACGGTTTTAAAGGAGCTAAAAAAGCTACTCCTCATGCGGCACAATTGACTGTTGATAAAGCTTCCGAAAATGCTAAAGATAACGGTATGAAAACTGTTTCTATAAGAGTCAAGGGCGCTGGATCTCAACGTGAAGCGGCTATGAGGGCGGTATTTAGTCAGAACTTTGTTGTAACTTCAATCACTGATGTTTCTGGAGTTGCCCATAACGGCGTTAGACCGCCGAAGAGGAGAAGGGTATAGTTAAGCAACATTAGAGAAAAGGATAAGGATATGCTATCACTAAATAAAAACTGGAATTCGCTAATTAAACCATCGAAAATCATTTGTACCGATTCTGGTATAGAAGATAAAATTAATGTTGCTAATATAGTTGTTGAACCGTTAGAACGTGGATTTGGTCAAACTTTAGGTAATGCTCTAAGAAGGGTTTTGCTTTCTTCCTTGCAAGGTGCTGCTATTACTGCAATGAAAATTCCAGGGGTAGTACATGAATTTTCTTCAAAATCAGGTGTCAAAGAGGATGTTATTGACTTAATCTTGAATGTAAAGAATATAGCAATTAGGATGCATAGTTCAGAAAAAAGAATTATTAGGCTTAATGCTAAAGGACCGTGTGTCGTAACTGCCGGGATGATAGAAACCCCAAGTGATGTTGAGATATTAAACCCTGATCAAAAAATTTGTACCTTATCCAAGGATGCCGAACTTGATATAGAGTTTTATTGTGAAACTGGTAGAGGTTATGTTCCCGCTAGCAGTGCTAAAGAAAAAGATCTACCGATAGGAGTTGTAACTATTGATGCTTTATTTAGCCCAGTAAAAAAAGTATCATATAAAGTAGAGGATACTCGTGTAGGGCAGGTAACTGATTATGATAAGTTAATAATGACTGTTGAAACCAATGGTTCTATTACGCCTGAGATGGCAATAGCATTATCTGCTAGAATCCTTCAAGATCAATTAGATTTATTTGTAACTTTTGAAGAGGAAGAAGAAGAGAAAGCAGAGGTTTTAAGAGAATTAGAATTCAATCCTGTTCTTCTGAAAAAGGTCAGCCATCTTGAACTTTCCGTTAGATCACAGAATTGTTTGCAGAATGATAATATAGTATATATTGGAGATCTTGTAATAAAAACAGAAGCAGAGATGTTGAAAACTCAAAATTTTGGAAGAAAATCTCTTAATGAAATAAAAGAAATTTTATCCAAGTTTAATCTGAAGTTTGGTATGGACATTCCCGGTTGGCCGCCAGAAAATGTTGAAGAACTAGCCAAAAAGTATGAAGACCCATATTAAATGTGGTGTTAGTAGAGCAATAAAACACTCTTGTAATTAAGACATTAATTAGGTGAACCTTTAGTGATAATAAAAGCTGAAGTCAATATAATCTGAAGACATTTAGGTATAGAAAATGCGTCATAAGTTAAAAGGAAGAAAATTAAATAGAACAAGTAGTCACCGAATAGCAATGTTTGCAAATATGGCAACATCTTTGATTATGAATGAGCAAATCAAAACTACTGTGACAAAAGCTAAAGAATTAAGGCCTTTTGTCGAAGTTTTGGTTACTAAGGCAAAAAAAAGCACTATTGCTGTTAGAAGAGAGATCATATCAAAAATTAAAGATAAAGAAGCAGCTGAAAAACTCATTTCTGTACTGGCTAATAGATACAAAGAAAGAGCAGGTGGTTACACTAGAATAGTCAAGGCCGGTTTTAGATATGGTGACGCAGCACCAGTTGCTTATATTGAATTTGTTGATAGAGATATAAATGCAAAGGGTTCTAAGACTCCTAAAATAGAACAACCAATAGCACAAGAAACTCAAGAATAAGAGCATAAAATTATGGCAAATCATTCATCTACGGAAAAAGCTATAAGAAAAATAGCAAAAAAATCGGCTATTAATAGAAATAGAAGGACAAAAATTAGGACTTATGTTAAGAAATCTCTTTTAGCCATCGAATCTGGTTCAAAAGAAGAAGCTAGTAAAATTCTTATTTCTACCCAGTCAGAAATAATGCGCGGAGTATCAAAAGGGCTCATCAAAAAAAATACAGCTTCAAGAAAAATTAGCCGTCTTGCAAAGAAACTTAAAGCAAGATCCTTATCTGTACCGTCTATTATTTAGTTAAAAATAACAGTATACGGTTATGAGGATATAATTATTCCATTATATAAAATCTAGAAAAAGAAGGTGTATAGATTAAACCAGCAAAGATCATTTGCAACTTTTCTCTATCGTCCGTACCATATTGAATTTGTTGTTAAAGCTGGTTTAAGGCAAATTAATTATGATTTGTAATTAAGAATAAAAGAATAAATAAGTAACCCATTTTAGGTGCGCCTATATCTGAAAAGTAATAACAGGGAAGGGTGCAATGATCAAATGTATTTTGACACAATATCAGGATCTTATATTAATACCAATATAAATTTGTTATATAAATTATTGTTGGGATATGCAATTGATTAGGCACATTTTAGTAAAGTTAAATCTCATTTAATCTGTATACTCTGTAAAAAAATAATAACGCGGTAATATTTAGGTTTACAGGACAGTATACAATTTTATAAGAGTTTAGTTTCTGTTAATGATTTAAATCTTAGTAACAGAAAGGAATCACTAACCAATCCATCCGGATACGGTTGTAAAGTACTTATTATAGTTCAAATACTACATTTCTGATATTTTTCCTGTTTCTGCACTAATCAGGCAATCTTTCCTATGACTATAAAAAATTTAGTAACAACATTATCCCAGCAATTTCTTTTACTGCTTATACTCCGGGTATATGATATTAGTTTATAACCTTTAGATGATTATTAGAAGTATATTAGCTTCCCTGTTCAGTTTGCTAGACTAATTACTTGGGCAGCTTAAGCTGTAAATGGCCATCAGTAAAGCTTTGTTGTTTATTGAATACCGAATAACTTTACTCGAATGCAAGTAAATAACAGTTATTAAATACAACTATTCTGTCTGCGGAGGGTATGAATTATACCATTTATCTACTCCCCCGGGGCCATGGTTATCAACTTTAAACCTCCTAGTCAGTAAATTAGGAACTACAGGTGGCTTATAAAAAATGCTATAACCATAAAATTAAAATATGTAGAATAATTGAAAAATTTTATAAAGTAAAATCCAGGTAAAAAGTTAAAGGAGTTGGCTAGATTATTGCCTTAGAAAAAATATCTAGATGCAAAGTATATATGTAGATTAAAGACTGTATTTGTATAAGAGAAAATAAATTCGAAATAAAGAAATTTAACGAGCAGATAAAGTCGATTGCACTAGAATTTTTAGTATATCTGGATCCAAATCAGTTTTGATGGTATTATCATTTTGGCTTACGTATACAACAAAGTATGTAAAAGGTAAAAAGTGTTACGATTAGAAAAAATTTAAAGCAGTTATTACTGAATTTATATTCTTCGTTTAAGAAGTGCACCTATTAAGTTTTATGTATAACAATTAGTAAAACCCAATAAAATACTGATTTTAATCAAGGTGGTGCCGGATGTCGGATTCGAACTGACGACCGACCGCTTACAAGGCGGTTGCTCTACCACTGAGCTAATCCGGCAACAAGTACTAACAGAAAATATTACCTAAAAAATCAAATTTTTCAAGATTCATTAGATAATTCACCCTACAGAAACAGAATTCACTTTCACTATATGAAACTAGAACACTTACTCTATAGATTTTGCCGCCATAATAACTAGTACTAAACTCGCTAGATTTAAGTCTAATTATGGAATGGCTAACTTGCAGTATTCTTTAGCTCTTTTTTAGAAGGCCTCTTAACTTGCCCTTTAACTTTAGCAGCTACTTTCTTTTCAATAGAACTAGGTAGTTTAATACCTGCTGCTTGAATAAATTTGATAACACGCTCGGTAGGCTGTGCTCCTTGCCCTAGCCAATATTCTATGCGATCTTTCTTAAAAGTTACTCGATTCTCATCATCTTTTTTTAGAAGAGGGTTATAGGTACCGACTTTTTCAATAAAATCCCCGTCTCTGGGAGCACGCGCATCAGCAACTACTACTCTATAATAAGAAACTTTTTTTGCTCCGCCTCTAGCTAAACGAATTTTAACTGCCATAACTTCACTAATTTACTTAATTTTTTCTTCTTTAAACTCTACGTGCTTACGAACTTTTGGATCATATTTTTTAAAAGCAAGCTTTTCTGTTACGGTTTTTGGATTACGTTTTTTCACTAAAAAATACCCTGTACCAGCAGTGCTAACAAGCTTAACCAAAAGATTTTTATTTCTTTTTTTAGACACAACCTAGAAACCTTATTAAAAATAATTTTCGTATAAATATCTTTGTAAAATATAGTTAGAATTCTCAATTAGTCAACAATAAATTAGCCAATATAGTAATATCTCCAGATAAATTCAATAATTAGTATATGGAGACAATAAATCAGCAACGCATGACGAGTTATTGGAGTTATATTAAGTGTAATCTTTTTTTCAAAACTGCCATAAGCTAACGATAAATACAAAATTATCGCAATAACGCCACAAAAAAACAAATTTGCTGTGCTTAAATTGGAGAAATTAACTACTGTGTGTAATAAAGAAATATAAGTGATAATAAAAGCAGCAATTTTGAGATCTATAGATTTTACCTTAACCATATAACCTATAACAATTATACCTATAACTAGTGAACCATAATCAAAAAGATACGAGGTAAATGGGGATAAAATAACTAGAATGATAAAATGCAACCAACCTTTTGTTAAATTGCGTAATTGCTCCTGAAAAAAGAGAAGATAAAGTTGGCCTAAAAAAAGGGATATTAAAATATTTGCAGAAAAGAAGGTTTCAATTATAAAGATTGTTGATATTAAGTATAATATCACTCCATAACACAATATATGGAAATTTACTGAATTTTTAAAGTTATACCCCACAAAAAATCCGAATATAGGCATAGCGTATCTACCTATCATCCTTAATGTCATCATTTCAGGAAAAAACCAAGTTCCTAAATGATCCACAACCATTACAACTATTGCTACCAGTTTCAACAAATCCTGATAATTTGACTGCTTATCCATCAGCTTTTTTCCTGAAAATTAAGTGTATTTTAAAAAAGTACAATATTAACATGTAAACCATACCGGCTATAAAAATAGTAAAAAATAATGCTAAAATTTTAACACCTACACTGTTAGAATAATACAATTCCTGGCAAAAATAGTTAGCAAGGAATAAGGTTAACGTCATTATAAAAGCACTTACTCCTACTTTATAAATACAATTTTTAGTCTTAGTAAAAATTATAAAATCCCCACAATTGCCTGCATATTTATTCAATAACCAAACATTATACCAAGCAGCAATACTAGACCCCATAGCAATACCTACATGGCCAAACGGTATCATTAAAACTATATTAAGAAACGTATTAACTAGTAAAGACCAAATAGTGATGCGCATAGGAGTTTTGGTATCCCCATTAGCATAAAAAATAGGCGTTAATATTTTTGCTATCACAAAAGCAGGTAACCCTAGAGAAAATGCAGCAAGTGCATTTGCTGTTTTAGTCGTATCCTCTGTAATAAAGGCTCCTCTCTCATATATTAAATGGATAATAGGGTTTGCTAAAACGAACAACCCTATTGTAGCTGGAACAGAAAGAACAAGAGATATAATTATTGCTTTGTTTTGTAAATTATTAGCACTTGTAATATCTTTTTTCTGATAAATCTGGGATAATTCTGGTAATAGAATAGTACCAAAAGTTACACCAATAATAGCAAGGGGAAGCTGATATAACCTTTCTGCATAAGACAATATTGAAACAGCACCAGGAATAAAACTAGCAATAGATTGTGATATGAACAAATTAACCTGCTGAACCCCAGAACTTACAGCGGCAGGTCCCATATTTTTAAGCAATTTTGTTACATCAGGGTCATTACAAAAATTAACAGAAGGAGAAAAGGTTAATCTTGCTTTAGATACATAAAACCACATAAAAGCGACTTGTAAAATTCCGGCCAGAATTAGTGAATAAGATATAGCAAAATGAGCTGTTAATTTATCCTCAAAAAAATAGGTAAATAATATGACGCAAACATTCATAATTACCGGAGTAAAAGCAAATGCAGCAAAGTTTTTAATAGAATTTAAC
>Ga0172373_10005741_pt1 | contig 16881 bp, 13 predicted proteins | sample Lak10m_2_FD_114546 | JGI IMG/M metagenome (GOLD analysis project Ga0172373, IMG submission 114546) | Freshwater microbial communities from Kabuno Bay, South-Kivu, Congo - kab_092012_10m | ecosystem: Environmental > Aquatic > Freshwater > Lake | place: Democratic Republic of the Congo...
ATGACATTATGCACATCGCTGGTTCCAGTCATCGCATACATCCGACCGGCTACATATTCGTGTTTGATCGGGCTGATGGCTTCCATGTCCAAATAGTCTTTGTGGGATATTCGGGGCGGTATGGCGACGGGGGAACTCATGGAGCTTGCCTCTGATAAATCAAATGCCAAACATGTTTCTTGATGCAGTCTATCATCCTGTTGACTAGGGTAGCTTGCGCATCAAAGGGGACGGAACAGGTGCATGATTTGCTGGTCTTGTTTTGTTGACATGCTTTCTTCCTTGAAAGTATGCTATCTTTGCTTCGTCTCCCATGCCCAAGCAAACAATCGGAGCGGAAGATGCAAAATGGAGTGAATGACAGCCGCGTCTCTCGTAAGAGACGGCCGGCACCCCCGACGGAAATTACTGGCTTGAGAGCAAAACGCCCTCTTACTGCCAAGGCGAAAGCCGAACTGATCAGGTTGATCACCATATCTGCTCCCGGCGATTCGCTTCCGAGCTACTCCGAGTTGGCGGCCAAGCTGGGTTGTTCCATTGCCCCAGTCAAAGATGCTGCCCAACAACTTCATAGTGAAGGACGGCTATCCCTTCAACGAGGCCGCCCACCAAAAGTGCTGTTGAGTCCTAGCTTTAGCCGAAGCGCTCGTCTGTTCGAGAATGCCCATTACTCTCGGCCCTTCGATCTATCTTTCCGGCGTTTGCATCCGGATGAAGCTCTTGTCGGAGTGGAAATGGGACTGCCTCCTGATGCGGTGTGCTTGGTCTGTGGCAGAGTTCGTTTCCTGAACAACAAGCCCGCATCGCTTCAAGTCGCCTACATCAATCCCAACTTCTTCAGCGACCCAAAGTCATTTTTCCTGGAACATGACGTCATCAACGGCTCCCTTGCCGAGGTTTACTCCTGTCTCGGCTTTCGGCCCCTGGAAATATCCGCGGTGCTGAAGCCTGGTATTCCTGATCAGCGCGAGCGAAGCCTGCTTGAACTCGAACCCGCTGATACGGTAGCAGTCTTGCGAAAGCGCCAGAGAACCATTGTCGAGCGGGATGGAGGTGCGGAGGTTTTGGAAATCTTGATTGCGACTTATACCCAGGATATCGATTACATGGTCAACCGCCTGCCAAATTGGAAGTACCTGGAGGAGAAGCTCTGATGGCCTTGGCGAATTCCACAGCCTTTTACTACGGGGCCCATTTTTTGTTGATCATCCCCACTTATGAGGGCGCAGCACTCTCCGTTCCAGCCCTCAATCAGCCGGTGACTTTGGTCGAAAAGGACCTCTTGAGGTCCGGTAGCGTCGAGGACCGCGGCAAATACACGTTGCTGGAGCACCTGGATTTCATGCTCGCCCGACAATCGATAGGATCGGATCGACCTTTGATGGCGTTGGGCGCCCGAAACAACCTGGTCAACCTGCGCTGTCCTGTCATCATGGATGGGCAATATCACGCGGTCGAGGGCGAGTGTCCGGAGCAGAGTCGGCGCCCGTATTACGGGATCGGATTACGTGGCAACCGACTCGAATGCGACTCGGTGATGGGTGACGCACCGAGCGGTTGGGATTTCTTCTGCGCGGGGGTTCCCGTGCTTTGGGATGACCTCGATGAGGCCGCGCTCTTCGACCTCATTCTGAGCGAGACGGCCGACCACTCCCATATTTTCCAGTTGCCTCGCGGCAATCACCCAGCGGCCACGGATGCGACCCGCGCGGCCTGGGAAATGCTTCACCAGGCATTTGTCGCGGAGCTTCACAGTGATGAAACGGTGGCGGTGGCCGCCCTCCATCGGGGCATTCGGCAATGCCAACCCCCATTGCAACGTTGTGACGATTACCTTCATGCGGCGGTAGGCGTCCGCGACGATGGCGCCTTGGTCGCTCTGTTCGCCCAGGCCCGGCTGGAAGCATTGGGTCGCGCCCTGAGGGGATACGGTTGCCGGCGAGCGGTCGTCCTTGAGAACTCAGGGTCGGTCATGCCGACCTTTCTTCCAAAGGGGCGGCAAGGCGACATGATTCCCCTCCTGCGGGCGCCCAATTTTCGCCCGCGGGGTCGTACCCTTATCTTCGTTGAACTGGCTGACGGCGGATTCACCGCCTCCCCGCTTACCCTTTAGCGGGAACCCCTGTCGCTATCCCGGAGGAACACCATGAGCCCGCAGCAATTCGAACAATTCGGCCGCTTCTCCCCCTATATCAGAGTTCCAAGCGCCGGTGGCGTCGCCAATAACCTCAGTGGAGATGCCTTCTGCGAGGTTCTCAGGCATCAAACCCTCAGCCAGGTGGATCAACTGCTGCGTATGTGTGGCTGCAAGGAAATCGACGATATTCCTCCGGCGGTGCGCAGCATCTCCCAGGAAAACCCGCAAACCTTGCAGACCGTCGAAAACATGCTCATCGCATTCCGGCACTTTCTGACGAGCTCTGAACATGCCGATGTGAGGGAGAAACTCGGGGTCGTCTTCCAGCCCATGGCGGCCTGGGTTCATGGCAAATACTGCATCACCACGCCCGCGCTTCTGGTCATACAGAGCATCCTGCACAGCCATTGCGAGTGGTTCCGGGAAGAACTCTTCGAAAGCTATTCGGCGCTACGCGCCTATGAAGAATTGAATCTTCAAGGGTTCCATGAATTGCATTGCCGCTTCGTCGCCGCGATCATCGCGCATCAGACCCTCTTGCGCGCCGCATGGACGACGGACGATGCTACCGATCCGCGGGAGGTCTGGGGAATATACGATGTTTACAAGGACGAGAAATGGGTCAAGGAATTCGCCCCGGATGCCGAACAGCCCGAGGTCATTGGGATCGCGCTGCGACGCACCTTGTTGCGGTTCGTCAAGGACAATGTCGGCCAGGAGCGCCTCAACCTGGAGCAAAATGCAGGCGACTCAATCGGTTTGAGGAGCCGATCTCCGGAGTCGCCCGATCTGCTGTGGCGGCAATTGGCGGCTGCCCTGGTTCTTCACTCCCTTTGTCTCCAATGCCGCCATAGCCGTTACGGTTCGGAACTTAGCCGGCTGCCATCGGAGTTCAAGCAACAAGCCTTGGCCTACCTTGATCATATGCTGGCACGTGAGCGTAAACAGCATTATCCGGGGGCGGGGCTGGTGTTCTTTCATTACGGCCGTTATGCAAACCAGGTCCGGAAAGACAGCGACAGCCCCAGTCTTTTCTATTACGTCAAGTCCATGGTGGCAGGAGCGCTCGAAAACGATTTCGAGCGCAGTATCTCTTCTGAAACGGATTGCCACCGTTACAACCTGTCATTCTGTTTCGAACGCATCTCCCATAAGAGGGCCTGGATCGATATCAACTGGGATTCCGCCAAATGGCCCATACAGGAGATTCCGGAGAATGGTGTCAAATTGGAAGCTTCGGGACTGACACTGCACCGGAGAAAACTGGACTTCGGCGCTGGGAGCCAGACAGTTCCGGCGGCGGGTGAAGCCGGATCAGAGAAAGTCAAAGTTGCAGTAATAGCCCGTCTCGTAGCAGATACCGTGGGCTTCAAACTCAAGGATGAAGATGATGCCGGGGTTTTCACTCCCGTTCCGCTAAGAGAATGTTCGCTTCAGATATGCGATAAGCCACTGGCTTTCAAGCTATTCGTACGCCCTAATGAAAAGGAAAAAAGCAAGAAAAACGCACCTCGACCTGCCCACTACTGGAAGCTGGAACTGCCTCCTGTACGGCATTTGATTTGTCCAGATCCCACGGGCGGCAACTACAGAGAGAAGCCCGACCTCGACACATTTAGAAACAAACTTGACAATTGGCTGCGGAAAGACAAGGGGACTTTGACCAGCGTCGTGGTTGCCGACCTACTCTCCATACTCTTAGGTACCACATTTGTTCCCCAGCCCAACGAGAAAGGGAAACTTTCATACATCCCCACGCCTGTGGTAGGGCTGGTCTTGCGCCAGCTTCGTGAGCTACGCCCGGATGCGTTCACGCCGCTCCATCTTGTCGTTTGCGGACTGGGTGATGAACCACGGCAGCAAAAACAATTTACCGTGTGGTTGCCCCATCTAGAACCGGATCTACAAGGCGAGCCGAACAACTCTGCCGATAAGATTTGGTCAGGGTCGGTCGACTCTTCCTTACACCCAAAAAGCGCAGCACTTCTGGTTGCCCGGTACGTCGCCGCCATGGTGGTTGGTCATGCGGTTTCGTATGCGCCCAAACAGATTCTGCTGGATTATTACGACGACGAACACCGGAAATCTTGGCATGGCACCATCGAGAAGGCGTTGAACGAGAACGGCGGGCCCCTCATGGCTACTTACTGTACCCAACTGCGGGTGGAGCCGGTGTCGTTTCGCCGCGTTGACCCGCGTAGCCCTGCGACCGCTGGCGCCGAGTTGCCTAACCAGAAGGCCATCGACGACTACTTTAAGGATAAGAACATCATCGGCATCGATATTGGTGGGAGTTCGGTAAGAGTCGTCAAGTTTTCTGCGAAAGAAGTTGAGCAAATTGGGCAGAAACCCGATTCGATAAAGAAGAAAGATCTGTCCGTGCAGCTTTCCCGTTCAACTCTTGAAAGCCTAAAAGAAACGGTGGTAAGTATCGTTACTGGTTTGATCCAGGAATCAAGAACGGAGGACAAAGAAGAACAGAACAAGAAAAATCTTCAAGCATTCGAGAAAATCGAATCAGCTTTGACTCATGCCTTCCGGGAAAAGATTAGTAGCTTCCTTGGGAGCGTAAAGACCAAAACGGTGGAGCCTGGAGCATGGATCGACGAGAAGACTATCGCCATCGGTGTCTCTCTGGCGGCTCCGGTCGGAAAGGGGTCGGAAGTACCGTTATCGACTTCCGGGGCCTTGTATGCCTATTTTGGTGTCGACAAGCGAATCGCGGCAGTGCGGCTGCAAGACCTGCACGAGTTGGACATCGGCGAGGCACTGCAGAAGGAAAAGCACAGGGAACCGCCAGTCATAGTCCGGGTTATCAACGATGGAGAGGCCGACATCTTCGACAGCCAAACCCTGGACACGGGGCGTGAGGAGGGTATTGCCGTTGAATTGAAGGCGGGAACCGGGATCGCGGTCGCCGTGCGGCGGGACGGCAAGCCCTGGGACTTGAAGGCCGAAACCGCCAAGGCCATCCTTGACTTGGCCGCTGAGCCAAATCAAGACCCCCCCAAGAATCGCTTCCAGAATGGTGTACTTGGCGATTATTGTTCCAAGAACGGATTGAAACGCTTGACGGGACATTTATTCGTCGAGGTTCAAGAAGTAGACAACCATGTAAGAAATGCACTGCAGGTAGGAGTAGACGAAGAAGAATTTAAAGAAACGATTAAAGAACTCTACGAAGACTTCAAGGATAACCCTGGTCGTTTTATCGGCCCCCTCCTGGACGATGTACTTTACGGGCCAAACGATTCCCCAAAACCCAATGACGCTGATAAAAACGTTAGGACCTGGCTGATGACAAAATGTGCAGAATCGGGAGGAAAAATCAGCCCTTCAGGCGAAACCAGGCAACAATTCGAAGAATTTTGCGAGAAGGTTCGACGCATCGCCAACCTCAAGGCAACGGTGGACGCGGAAAGTACGGCTGACGGTGACCGTCGCAAATGGCTTCAGGAATTGACCAACGAGAAACCGGACCCAGAAGACAAAGACAAAGAACCTAAGCAATCCATCATTGATGAGAAAATCGTCTGGTATAAACTGTCCCCGGAACAAAAGTTCGCGGTCCAATCCGCCCAGCGGTTGGGATACTGGCTGGCAGACGCGATCGCGCTGGCGGTAGATATTTTCGACGCTCGCGAAGTCCGGCTGGCCGGCGGACCCTTGAGCCGCGCAACCGGGATTTTCGTGACCGCCGCCGCCGAGCAAGCCCTGGAACAGCTTTATGGGTTCGATCTCGAAGTGATCTGGGACCCCAGGCAGGATGGAGGGGGCCAGTTCGAGCCGCTGCCGATTGCCAGGCATCGGGTGCGGCAGTTCAGACGGTTGCGTCTCCATTACCCGCCCTCCGCAGAGGGCAGCGATCAGAGCGGCGCCCGTGGGGCGGCGAAGGCCGCCAAACAAGCCTGGATCGAATCGATGCGCGGCCGGCAATTGCAGAAGTGCCGGGACTGGGTGCAACGCAAAGAGGTTGGGGCTACTATCTCGGCGTCGGACGTACTGGCGGCGGTCCAGAATAAATCGGAAGAGTTCTCACCACTTCTGATTGAGGTCGGTGATGTCAATGCAATGCTGGCTCAGGAATCCGCAGCCTTGGAACTGACCCGAACGATTTCCCTCGACTTTCGTAAATACCCTCGCCACGGGGAACTTCCCGATGATTGAAACCGCCGCCAATAGGTAGGGCTCTCTTGTTCGCAATAGAAATAGGTAAACACATGAGCATTCAAAACTCCATCGAATCCCGCATCCTGCAACTGATCGTCGACCAGGGCCTGCATAATGGCAGGCCGTTGCCGGATGAATCTTCTCTGCTGAAATCCTTTAATTGTAGCGTCGAAGAATTGAATATTGCGCTGTCAGACATGGAGCGCAACGGTCTACTCAAACATAAGGACTGGGGGTGGGTCGTCGAGATACCGACCCCGCTTGGTATTCAGGACACCTTTTCACTGACCAGGACCGCCTTGCTGAAAGGCCACCGCCTGGACACAAAGGTTGTTGAACGGCGGATACGACTTCCCCTAGACAACGACGATCCCAATTCTCAATGGGAAAAGAAGGCTCAGACTCTGTTGGGGCTGGCGGAGAACCAAGCTTTCATCGTCATCGTTCGGGTTCGGACCCTCGTCACGGAAGAGTCGCAAGCTCCGATGAAGACCATTCACAGGGTTTATTTACGCCCGGATCGTTTCCCCGCAGGATTCCTTGAGTCGCATGATTTCGAGGCAGAGTCCTTGGCCCACATCTATCGCCAGCATGGCTATCAGCCTGCGACCAGGGATACCCGATTGCAAGTGCGGCTGGCCAATCTCGACGAGAGATCCCAACTCGACATCCCTCCCTATCAACCAATCCTGCAAGCCGAACAGGAGCTGTATGCAGAAGACCGGACTGGACAGAAGATACTTCTGGAAATTCTGCATGCTTCGTATCTGAATTGGACTTATGAGATCAGCGGGCGGCCAGCGTAATTACTACACCTGCTTTGTCACACCAGATGTGATTCCGCTACGGCTGATGCCAATGCATCAGCCAAGTGTCTTGCCAGTGTTTTAGATGCGTAGGCCTGGAACGACGAACAACATGTTGGTCGGCCCATACCTCCCTATCCTTCAGGCCAGGCGGGCGTCAGGCAAGGAATCAGGCGGCCTGTGGGAGGGGGCCGCCGTCCTGGGGTCATTTCATATACCGCAGGCGGTTGGCGTTCGTGACCACGGTCACCGAGGACATGGCCATGGCCGCGCCGGCGATCATGGGGTTGAGCAGGAGGCCGAATAGCGGGTAGAGCAGGCCGGCGGCGACGGGGATGGCCAGCACGTTGTAGAAGAAGGCGCCCAGCAGGTTTTGCTTGATGTTGCGGACGGTGGCGCGGGACAGGCGGATGCTTTCCGCGACCTTGGTCAGGGAGCCGCTCATCAGGACGACGTCGCCGCTTTCGATGGCGATGTCGGTGCCGGTGCCGATGGCGAAGCCGACATTGGCCTGGGCCAGGGCGGGCGCGTCGTTGATGCCGTCGCCGACCATGCCCACGATTTCGCCCTGATCCTGCAGAGCCTTGACCACCGCGGCCTTGTCCTGGGGCAGCACCTGCGCCCGGACGTCATCGATGCCGGCTTCCCGGGCGATGGCTCTGGCCGTGATTTCGTTATCGCCGGTGACCATCAGCAGGCGGATGCCCTGTTCATGCAGGGCGGCGATGGCCTCGCGCGAGTCCGGCTTGATCGGATCGGCGACCGAGAGCAGGCCGGCGGCCTGGCCATCGATGGCCAGCAGCACCGGGGTCTGGCCTTCGCTGGCCAGCGCGTCGAGCCGCGCACCCAGGGCGCCGGGGTCCACGCCCTCGTTCGTCAACAAGGGCAGGTTGCCGAGCAGTACGGTCTTGCCGTCGATTTCCCCGCGCACGCCATGGCCCGTCACGGCGCTGAAACCGGATACGGATAGCAGATCGAGCTGGCGCTCCCCGGCGCCGGCCAGGATGGCGGCGGCCAGCGGGTGTTCGGAGCCTTTTTCCAGGCTGGCGGCCCATTGCAGGACGGTCGCCTCGGTCCATCCGCCGGCGGTTTCGACGCGCGCCAGGCGTGGTTTGCCCTCGGTCACGGTGCCGGTCTTGTCCAGCACGATGGTGGTCAGCTTGCCGGCGCTTTGCAGGGCGTCGCCCTTGCGGATCAGTATGCCGTGCTGGGCGGCCCGGCCCACCGCGACCATGATGGAGATGGGCGTCGCCAGTCCCAGTGCGCAGGGGCAGGCGATGACCAGCACGGTCATGGCCGTGACGAAGGCGTAGCCAAAGGCGGGCGGGGGTCCGAAGTTCCACCAGATCAGGAAGGTCACCACCGCGATGCCCACCACGGCGGGGACAAACACGGAGGCGATCTTGTCGACCAGTCGGGCGATTTCCGGCTTGCTGGCCTGGGCATTGCGGACGCTGGCGATGATCTGCGCCAGCACCGTGTCACGACCGATACGGGTCGCCTTGAACAGGAAGGAGCCGGTTTGATTGAGCGTGCCGCAGACGACTTCATCGCCCGGGTTCTTTTCCACCGGGATGGGCTCGCCGGTCAGCATCGATTCGTCGATGCTGGAATGCCCTTCGATCAGTTCGCCGTCCACGGGTATCTTTTCGCCGGGACGGACCCTGAGCACCTCGTCCAGCCCGACTTCGGCGATGGGGATGTCGATTTCCTGCCCTTCGCGCACCACCCGCGCCGTGCGGGGTTGCAGGCCGATCAAGGCGCGGATGGCCGACGAGGTCCGGCCGCGGGCGCGCATTTCCAGCGCGCTGCCCAGGTTGATGAAGGCCAGGATGGTCACCGCCGCCTCGAAATAGGCATGCCGGCCGGAGGGCGGCAGGCTGGCGGAGAAGACGATGGCGACGGTCGAGTAGAACCACGCCGCGCCCGTACCCAGCGCGATCAGTGTGTCCATGTTGGCCTGACCGTGCTCCCAACTCTTGATGGCGCCTCGAAAAAAGTGACCACCCGAGTAACTCATGACCTTGTAGGTCAGGATGGAGACGAAGATCCAGAACACGCCCTCCAGCGGCTCCCCCAGCATGGGCAGCCAATGGAAATGTTCGGAGACCATGAGCGGTAGACCCAGGGCGCCCGCCACCGCGGCTTTCTTCAGCAACTCGCGATAGCGCTGCATCTCCAGGTTTTCCTGCTCGGCGGGATCTTCCAGCCCTTCCATGACGGCGCCCTCGTAGCCGGCGTCGCGCAGCGCCGTCTTCAGCGTTTCCGCGTCGACCGGACCGCGCACCAGGGCGGTGTGATCGGCGAAACTGACATCGGCGGATTCCACGCCGGGCGTGGCCCGCAGCGCGGTTTCCACGGATTCCACGCAGCCGGCGCAACGCATGCCGGCGATGGAAAGACGCAGGGTCTGGGGGGATGGAAGCGTGTCGACGGACATGATGAATCTCCCTGAATCGGCGCAGTCTCGGGGGAGGACGCCGATTGCATGCATGATGAAACTTATGGAGCCACACTATAACAAAGCTGGGTACTGCCCTGTATCTCGGGCAGTGAAGATTCCTTTAACCCACAGGAGGAGAATCCCATGAAAGCCCAGTCCTTTGCAGTCGTCCTGTTGACTTTAGTGTCCGGCTTGACCGAGGCGAAGACCTTTCCCTGTCCCCCCATCCTCCAGTTCGAGAGCAAGCCGTTACAGGGCGCGACACCGGTCAACTTCTGCGAGGCGTATGCCGGCAAGGTCATCCTGGCCGTCAATACCGCCAGTCAGTGCGGTTTCACGCCGCAATTCAAGGGGCTGGAGGCCTTGTATCAGGAGTTCAAGGGCAGGGGGCTGGTGGTGCTGGGGTTCCCCTCGAATGATTTCAAGCAGGAACACGATAATCCCGAGCAGACCGCCCAAGTGTGTTATGTGAATTACGGCGTGACTTTCCCCATGTTCGCCCGCGGCCCGGTGACCGGGGAAGCGGCCAACCCCTTTTTCAAGGAGTTGGCCCGGCAAACCGGTGTCACGCCACAATGGAATTTCCAGAAATATGTGGTGAGCCGCGAGGGCAAGGTCCTCAAGGCCTTTCCATCGAACGTCTCACCGGACGATGTGTTGCTGCGCGCGACCATCGAGGGGGCACTGGCTGAAACTTCGGCGACACCATGAACACAAGTGCGCTGTGTCCACTCAGGTTCAGGCCGAGGTGGCCAGGTCTTCGCTGACGGAATGGGCGCGGGGTAGCGTAAACCGGGGGCCTGCCGCCCGCAGGTGGTTGATCAGTTCCCTGGCCTCGATGCCCAGGATTTTGGCCATGGCTGGCAAGGTCCAGGAGGGCGCGCCATCGGCCATGCTGAACTGGTCGGCCGGCGGCAGGCAACCTTCGCTGATCAGGCTGAAAATCTCCTGGATTTCCGGTGCGATGGGACGCAATTCATAATCCGAAATCCGCGGCGCGCGTTCGCGCCGTTGGCAACCACAGTTCGTGGATGTGCCATTTCTCAGGGTGATGGCTGACACCAATTTCTCACATCCACAGACACAGACGCACAGGTAACGTAAGTCGCCACCCAGGCGCTGCGCTTCACCGATGATCGTCCAGTCACCGTAACGATGGCCAATGCGGATTTTATGTGCCGTTTTCTTCATGAGGACTCCAAGGCAAACAAGTAGGAAAACCTGCGCTTGCGATCGTGAACGCTACGCGTGAATCAAGATCGACAGCGTCATTCCGGAGTGGTCTCAGCAACTTATGGGCCAATCCATGGTTGGTCATGCTGTCGAAGTGCATGGCACGGGTGATTTTCATGCCATGAACGCTTTGCGATGGGCCGAGATTTATTTCTGCCGCCTTCTTGGAGGTGAGGAAGGTGAGCGTTCAGGTGTCGGCGGTTGCGGGGGATTCCCAGATGCTCCTTGCAGAGCACGTGGGAATCCCGAATTATCCCCAAAAGGTGTGGATAAACCTGTGCAGGAGGGTGTTGAATGCCTGATGCACCGGGGGTTCCCGGCGAGGCTTGTTTTTCAGCCACTGCCCGGCGGACCGCAAGCGGTGTTCTGGCTTCAGGTAGACCGATAGCCTGTTCTGGCTGCGTGATTTGCCGCACTCGATGTGCCAAATCCAGCATCAACCCCAGTGCATGTCGCCGGCCTTGTCCGCTGGAGCGAGCGCCTGGGTCAATGCGGAGGTGACTACGGTTTGGCGCAACCGCCCCGAGCCGGGGTCCATCGCGCTCACCCGATTTCCATCACTACAAAAAAGCCGCTCGTGGGAGCGGCTTTGCCGAGGGCTAGGTTCGGCCCTGCGCGGTGAGCGGGTCAGTTCGCGGGAGCGGCAGGGGGAACTTCCGGTTTGGCGCCGCCTGGGGGAGGTACTGTTTCATCCTTCTGGTCCACATAGACCAGCCGCTCCAGTTTGAAACCCAGGCTGATGGCTTTCTGGACCAGACGTTGCATCACCGCGTTGTCGAGCGTCTTTTGGCGCGAAAGGATCCAGAAAAAACGTGTGCTGGGACCCGTCACCATGGCATAGGAGTAATCCTTCTCGTCCAGGTCGATGATGTTGTAACTGCCATAGAACGGTCCGAAGAAGGAGACCTTGAGGCGGCCCACATCGGGCGATTCAATGAATTTCGCCTTGGCTTCGGAGCTTTGCCATTTGCCTGATTTGGTGTCGAATCCCTTGTTGATGACTCTCAAATCTCCATCCGGATTCAGGCTGTACTCGGCGGTGACATGGCTCATGCCCTTCTCGAAGCCATGATCCAGGCGGGCGATCTCGTACCAGGTTCCGGTAAAACGATTGACATCGAATCCCTTGACGGCGGTAACGCCCTCGGGAATCCCCAGTTTGCCGAACATGAGGTAGGAAAGGCTGGCAATCAGAAAGACCAGAATGATGGCGGACAAAATTTTCATCGATGGGATTCTCGGGGAAGTTAAGGGTTACGAAGGGCATGGGTCACCAGCCAGGCGGCCAACCCCGCCAGCGCCAACATCCAACCGCCCGCTAGCCAGTAAGGTACGAGCCAGCCGGCAATCGTCAGGCTCCAGCCCTTGAGGAGCAGCAGGGCCAGAGCCATCGACAGCAGGCCAAAGACACCGCCGCCCAGCAGCAAGGGGCCGTGGTTTGCTCGGGTGGTGGTTTCATGGTCCGGAGCGGACGGGTCGAAGGCCCTGGGCGGTTCGTCGTTGGCCTGTCTGAGCTTTTCCACTCGCTTGCGCGACTTGTCCCGTTCACGGGCCTTGGCGCTCTGCTGTCGCTTGTATTGCTCGATGCCCTTGGCAATCCCTTGTGCGATGAGGCGAGTTTGTTCCTTGGTCTGTCCGGGTTTCTGGTGCGCGCGCGCCAAGGCCTTGGCCTCTTCCAGGAAGGGGGGGCTGACTGGCGTCGGGGATGGGTCTTTGGACATGATGCAGGCTGGATGATGAGTCAGGGTATTTTAATCGCATACGCTGTCGCATAGGTCATCACGCGGACATAAAAAAACGGCCCCCCGGGATTTACTCCCGGAGGGCCGTTTCGTTCAGGTCGACTTAGTGGGAGGTCGCCGTCTTGCCGATGGGGGCGATCTCGGCCGTGTCCTTCGCCGCGCCGCCTTCATTGCCAGCGCCGGAGGGTGGGGTGCTGATCCAGTCCTTGGGAGGGCTGGGCACCCGGCCGTCCATGATCTGGTCGATCTGGTGGCGGTCGATGGTTTCATACTTCATCAGCGCCTCGGCCATGAGGTGCATTTTGTCGAGGTTTTCACGCAACAAACGGTCGGAACGCTCGTAGTTGCGGTCGATGACCGAGCGGATTTCCTCGTCGATGAGATGGGCTGTTTCCTCGGAAACGGACTTGGTCTGCGTGACCGACCGTCCCAGGAAGACCTCACCCTGCTCCTCGCTGTAAGCCAACGGCCCCAGACGTTCGGAAAGACCCCAACGAGTGACCATGCTGCGGGCCAACTGGGTGGCGCGCTCGATGTCGTTCTGGGCGCCGGTGGTGACCTTCTCGCTGCCGAAGATGATCTCCTCGGCGAGCCGTCCGCCGTAGAGGCTGGAAATCTGGCTCTCCAGCTTCTGCTTGCTCATGCTGTACTGGTCCTTTTCCGGCAGGAACATGGTGATACCCAGGGCCCGGCCACGCGGAATGATGCTGACCTTGTAAACCGGGTCGTGTTCAGGCACCAGGCGGCCGACAATGGCATGACCCGCCTCGTGATACGCGGTGACCAGTTTTTCCTCCTCGCTCATGACAGCGGTTCTACGCTCCGCGCCCATGAGAATCTTGTCCTTGGCCTTTTCGAAATCATCCATTTCCACCTGCTTCTTGTTGCGGCGGGCGGCAAAGAGGGCGGCTTCGTTGACGAGGTTGGCGAGATCGGCGCCCGAGAATCCAGGTGTTCCGCGAGCCAGCCATTCCGGTTCTACATTGGTTGACACCGGTACGCGCTTCATGTGAACCCCAAGGATTTGCTGGCGGCCACGCAGATCGGGCAGACCGACGGTGATCTGACGATCGAACCGACCCGGGCGCAGCAGGGCTTTGTCGAGTACGTCGGGACGGTTGGTGGCCGCGATGATGATGATGCCTTCGTTGCCGCTGAAACCGTCCATTTCCACCAGCAGTTGGTTCAGGGTTTGTTCGCGCTCATCATGACCGCCGCCCAGACCGGCGCCGCGTTGGCGGCCGACAGCGTCGATTTCGTCGATAAAGATGATGCAGGGGGCCCGCTTCTTGGCTTCCTCGAACATGCTGCGCACGCGGGACGCGCCGACACCCACGAACATTTCCACGAAGTCGGAACCGGAGATCGAGAAGAAGGGAACCTTGGCCTCACCGGCTATGGCGCGAGCGATCAGGGTTTTACCGGTACCGGGCGGTCCCACCATCAGGGCGCCGCGCGGGATCATGCCGCCCAACTTCTGGAATTTGCTGGGATCGCGCAGGAAGTCGACCATTTCCTGGACATCTTCCTTGGCTTCATCGCAACCGGCGACATCGCTAAAGGTGACTTTGACCTTGTCTTCTTCGATGAGCTTGGCCTTGTTCTTGCCGAAGTTCATCGCGCCGCCACCCGCGCCGCCCTGCATGCGACGCATGAAGTAGACCCAGACGCCGATGAGCAGCAACATCGGGAAGGTGGCCATGAACAATTGCATCAGGAAGGAGGGTCGCTCCGGGGGGATGACCTTGATATCGACATGATTCTTGAGAAGGTCGTCGATCAGGTGTGGATCACCGGGGTTGTAGGTGGTGAAGCGATCCCCATCCGTCATCATGCCGCTGATGACGTCGCCATCCATGTTCACCTGGCGAATGGTGCCCTGATTGATGGCCGATATGAAATTCGTGTAAGTCATGGCCGGGTAGGTTTTACCCTTCGGGCCAAAGTAATTGAACATCGATAGCAGTGCAAACGCGATGACGACCCACAGGAGGATATTTTTCGTCATGTCTTTCATGTTTCTTCCTCTATACGGAGATGAAAAAAAGCAGGCTTCTGAATCCCGCAACCTCAACTTCTTGTCGATCCTGGCAGTTCCTGAATGATCTTATCGGGTCGCCTTGCAGTTTGATCTGCCTTTGGCCGTCAACTCAGTCATTCATGTCCATGTTCTGTCCAGTATTAATTCATTTGGACTGGTCGTTGTCAAGCCGTTGTCAAGGACTGTGGCTTTACGTACCATGCAGTCTGACTCTATGTTCGCTCATTTGTTCAACGGAGGTTAACTTGGTGGTCACCGATAATGACGTCTCCTTTGGCATCGGCGCGGTGTCCAGGCTCACGGGCATACCCAGCGACACGCTACGCATCTGGGAGCGGCGCTATAACGCCGTGACACCCAGTCGTACGCCGCAGAATCGAAGGCGTTACTCCAGGGACGATGTGTCCCGTTTGCTGCTCATCAAGCAATTGGTGGAACTCGGTGAGCCCGTGGGAACCATCATTCACCTGCCCGAGGCCGAACTCAATCAGAGGCTCATGGCGCATGCCGAATTACAGGACCGGTGTGCTCCGGTGGAACCCTCGGATAACCAGCCATCGACACTACCCACGGTCCTCATCTTTGGCGATGTTCTGATTCACCAAATCCGGCAATGGTCCTCACAACTCCCGAGTTTGGACATCATCGGCGGGCATGAGCATTACGAGGACTTCGAGCGGGAATGGCTGCACCTTAAACCGGATATCGTCATCCTGGAGTTTCCGGCTTTACAAGCTCATAACGTCAGCCGCCTCCTGGAGCAGTTTAATAAGGTAGGTGGCTCCCGTGTCATCGTCGTTTATGCTTTTGCTGCAAGTTCCGTGCTGGATTTTCTGGAGCAGTCGGGCATCCAGGCGCTCCGGTCGCCAGTGACCCCGGCAATTCTGGCTAGTGCCTGTGAGTCGACAGTGCTCAAGCGGGCGGTTGCGCCTGCGTATGACGAGAGCATGACACGCCCCCCCAGACGCTTCAGTGGACGGGACTTGGCGGTGATAGCCAACCTGGAGACGCGGCTGGCCTGTGAATGTCCGCACCATCTTGCGGATCTCGTGACCCGCGTCAGTGCGTTCGAGCAATACAGTCTCGATTGCGAAGTCCGCAGCCCGCGGGAAGCCGCTTTGCATGCCCGATTGCATGGGATGTCGGCTCGGGCCAGAGCCCTGTTGGAGGAGGCTCTGGGCTATCTGCTTGAAACCGAGGACATCCACTTGCCGGCAGAGGATGTATCAGAGCCAGGGACGCCCATGGCGGTCAGCGTAGGCATCAAGAGGCATGCGCGTTCCGGTGACCGAGTGATTTCAGCGGGCGAATAGGAGCGAACGGCCACAGAACCCGCTCGCGGGTCGAATGGCGGGAATGGGCGACGATCCACCCGGTGGGAGCTTGCCTTCGTTGGGAAATGTTATCGACGTAGGAAGTGGTCAAATCGCAACCTTTCCTGGGTTACCCGTTTCGCCCCGGAAAGCGAATTTGAGCGGCTCACGGTAAGCCTTTACCCGAGGTCCGCGCCTTGAGCCATTCGCGCATGGCATCGTTGACTCGGGTTTGCCAGCCGGGACCCGTGGCCTTCAGTCCGGCAGCACGTCGGCGTCGAAACGGATCGTGGTCGGATACTTGAGTGGGGCTTCCCCCGGGCCGCGCCCTCGGCGCTGGCTAACAAAAGCCTCAACACCACCGCCGTGGCAAACCATATCATTGGACCAGGTTTGGGTTTCCTCTGTCGTGGGCGGACGATCCTCGCCGGGCGCTTCAGCTATCAGCCGGTCCCAATCGCCAGGGTCAACGGGAAATCCCTTGGGCATAGCGCTTGATTTCGTGTTTCTCCGCTTTGCGCAGGCTGATGATGTGCAAGTCATCCCCGCGATCCGTGTAAGTCCTATGCACCACGACGCCATTCAGGAATCCCAGCACGTTGATGCGCTGTTCGCCGTAAAACGCCCTGGCGTCGTCCCAACTGACCACCGGCCCGTCGAAGACCGCCTCGCAACCAAGAAAGTCCAGGCCATGCTGGCGAAGGTTGTTCTGGCGCTTGGCTTCGTCGAACGTGATCACGTTCATATTGTGTTAACAATTAGGCTGAAACGCCAACATTTTGCCAACACACTATCTATGGGCTACTTGCTTACCCCATGTGAGGTCGCGCCAGACGACTCATTTGAACGTCAGATGGATGTCCACCACGCCGAGATAACCGGCTTCCTGCTCCAGATCGGCTATCGTCAGGGGATGCAAGGTGAGCCAATCGGGAGGGAACACCAGATTGACCTGACCCTTGCCCAGGCTCATGCGGATGGGCGGGGTGACCGTCA
>Ga0172373_10005742_pt1 | contig 16877 bp, 13 predicted proteins | sample Lak10m_2_FD_114546 | JGI IMG/M metagenome (GOLD analysis project Ga0172373, IMG submission 114546) | Freshwater microbial communities from Kabuno Bay, South-Kivu, Congo - kab_092012_10m | ecosystem: Environmental > Aquatic > Freshwater > Lake | place: Democratic Republic of the Congo...
ATTGGCTCCTGCCTGACTGACCACCGCTATCGTGGGAGATGGAGTGGGCGATGGAATAGGAGTTGGCACAGGAGTCAACGTGGGCGTGAACGTGGGGGTCGGCGTATCGGTCAGCGCCAGACGGGTAGCGGTGGCGGCCTGCGCTGCGCTGGTCGCATTCGCGGCGGCTGTGTTGGTCACATCCAGCACCACCTGCGCGGCTTCGGTTGCTATTTGCGCTTCCACCACCAGCGTTTCCAGTGCCACCTGCGTCAGTTCCGCCGGGCGTGGCGATGGTGTGGCGGTCACTGTCGGCATGGGCGTGATTGTGACCACTTGTCGGGTAGCCGTTGCTGCCTGTGCAGCGGTAGCTGTCGCCGCTTGCACAGCCGCCGCCTGTGCGGCGCTCGCCGTGTTGGTCACATCGAATACCACCTGTGCGGCCTCTGTCGCCAGTTGTGCCTCCGCAACCACTGTCTCCAGTGCCCTGCGCGTCAGTTCTGCCGGACGGGGTGTTGGAGTTGCAGGGATAGGCGTTACTGTCGGCGCGTTCGTCGCTGAGGCGGTGCTGGTTGGGGTGGTGCTGGCTGTCGGGGTGAATGTGGCACTAGATAAAACCTGAATGACGCTACCGGAATCCCCGCCGCCGGCCAGCGCCGTCTGGGTGATGTTCAGCACCACTCGCGTCTGCTGCTCCTCCAACCCGCCATCTCCCGATGGAACCAGTGCCAGCGCCACCACCAGCAGGAGCAACGCCGCAATGACCGCCGCGAATACCCACACCAGCGGACGACGATACAACGGTTGCATGCTGGAGATCGGCACGCTAGGCCGCGACCCGGAACCACTTACCGGGCGGGATGGGCTGCTCTCGCGGCGCAGCTTGAAGGTGAAATAGCCTGTCGTTTCCCCCTCATGCCCCGCAATCGCTCGCTGAAACGCCTGCGCGAAAGCCGTCACGTTCGGGAAACGATCTTCCGGTTTCTTTGCCAGTGCCCGTTGCAGCACCAGCGCCACCGCCTCCGGCACATTGGCGCGTGCCACTTGCGGCGGGGTGGGCATCTCGTTCAGATGTAGGTGCATCAGCGCGAACGGCGTATTGGCAGTGAACGGTACGCGCCCTGTCACCAACTGGTACGTCATGACCGCCAGCGCATACTGATCCGAGGCGGCGCTGAGGTTCTCGTTGCGCCACTGTTCCGGCGGCATATACAGCGGCGTACCGAGCGTCGTGCCTGTTCCCGTGAGCGCGGTGGTGGCCTGCGCTAAATACGCTACGCCGAAATCCACCACGAAGGCCGTGCCGTTGTGGTCGAACATCACGTTCGATGGCTTGATGTCGCGGTGAATCACCCCTTGCGAATGGGCATAGTCCAACGCATTCGCTAACTGCCCTAGCAAACTGGCGATTTCTCCCAGTGAGGGTGTGCTATCCGGGCGCTGCTGCAAGCGATCCGTCAGCGAACCGCCCGTCAGCATCCGCATCACGATATAGCTGAGTGGCCCTTGCGTGCCGAAATCGTAGATCGGGATGATATGCGCGTTTTCCAAGCGGGCGGAGGTTTCGGCTTCGCGCAGGAATCGTTCGACATAGCCGGACTGCTGCGAGAGCGTGATCGAGATGACTTTGACCGCCACCTCGCGCTTCAAGTTCTTCTGGTAAGCGCGATACACCGCCCCCATGCCGCCCGCGCCGAGCCGATCCCGCAGTTCGTATTGCCCAAACGTTTGCCCGGAAAGATTATCTATGCTCATCACCGGACTCCAAATCGCCGTCCCTGACACATCACAGGAATATTAGGCTTATTTTTACCGCATTCCAATCAAGTATGCTATTGAAACGCCACAGCAACCGCATCGCGCCGCCGAAGCGTGCCCCACATCCTTTCCCGTTTGTGCGATTACAAAAACTGCGGGGAGATTTTTATCCTTTCACACATCGTTGCAAAAGCGCCGGAATTCGCAGTCGCGGCAGATCGCCCGTTTGGGCGGCGGCGGGGGCATTCGTTCGCTGCGGATCGTCGCCCGAATGGACTCCAGCGAGGACACGATCAGCCCGCGCAGCGCCGCCGTCACCGCTACCGGATACATCGTCCGCAGCGGAATCAGGTAGATATAGGCTGTCTCCACACGGGTCTGAAAGTGCGACTCCACCAGCAAGGCATAAGCCGCCACCTGCACCGCGAACGAGTCGTTGGCGCGGTGAGAGAGCTTGTAGTCCACTGGCAGATACACGCCCTCGCTGATGACCAGTTCATCCAGTTCGCCGGATAAACCCAACAGCGGACACTGGATGCGGACGTTGAACAGGCGCTCCCCTGCCGGCAGCCCGTAGGCCGACAGGGTGCGGCGGCGGGCACGCTCCCGTTCGCGGACGTGCGCTTCTTCGCCCGCATCCATCTTGTAGGTGCGCGGGCGCACATCCGGCAGGCAGTTCTCGTAATACGGGAAGCGCGGGCAGTGAATGTGATTCTTCAGGTCGGTCACAGTCAAATAGTCGTTGTCGGCGCGTTCAGAAGGGGTCATCGGATGAGTCTCGTGCAGGTCGGGGCGGCGCGGGGGTGGGGACGGACTCGGTTTCCGGTTTGGCGTTGCGGATTTCGGCGCGGCGCTCCCAATCTGCCGCATTGATGGGGATGAGCAGCAGCGCCCCCGGCTCGTCGCCCAGCAGGTCGGTCAGCTTGAGCAGCAATTCCTGTTGATGATTGCGCGATAGCTCGCCACAGAAGGCGCTGAACTGCGTCCGGTCTAGGCCGTAGTCCATGCAGGTTTCGGCGATCTTCAAGCGGATACGGTCACTGGTGATGTCGTACAGCAGCAGCGTTTGCATGGGCGGTCAGCTTTCCGCCTCGAAGGGCGTATACACCTCGCGTTCGCCACGCAGGAAGGTCGCCAGATGGCGGGTCTGAGTTTGCAGCGCATGGCGCAGCGGCACGCGCCCGCCTTCGTAGCGCACCTGCCCTTCGAGGCCGTCGAGGATGACGCGGGCAAAATGGCGGCGCGTGTCGTCGGATAAACGCCCGCGTTCATCCATCTGGATGCTGTAGCCGCGGGCTGCCAGCCCGACGACAGCACGATCTACCGCCACCTGACGGAACTCCTCAATGCAATCCAGCACCAGCCCCGGCTTTCCCGCCCGGTCGGCATGTAAAAATCCGGCATACGGATCGAGTCCGGCCAGAATCAGGGCGCGTTCCACCGCCGCGTACAGGATGCCATAGCCGTAGTTGAGCAGGCTGTTGACCGGATCGGACGCGCCGCGCCCGCTGCGCCCCGGCCACGCATAGGTGGCGGGGATGAGCATGGCTGCCGACTCCCAGTAGAAACGGGCGGCGATGCCCTCCCACCCCATCAGCACTTCGCGCCCCGCCGCAAGGGAGTCCGCTTCCAACTGTTCCGCTTCCCGCGCCATCTCTTCCAACGCGGCGGCTTGCTGGCGCAGGACGGCTTCTTCGTCCGGCATTGTTTCGCGGCGATTGCGCCCCCAGTAGCGCAGCGTGGCGGCCTGATTGCGGATTTTGGCGGCGGTGATGGTGCGGGCGAAGTACCAACCGCGACCGTCCTCATAGGCCAGCAGTTGCGCCCGCCGCGTCAGCACCGTCCCGGTCAGGCCGGAGGCGTACAGGCTGGCATACACCCACCCTTCCCGATCCATGAACACAATCGGGATGCCACGCTCGCAGCAGGCCGCAATCGCATCGGCGGAGATGCTCACACCGGTGCTGGCTACCGTCACCGTCCGCAGGTGCAGCAGCGGTGCTTGTGCCAGCGTCTCCCCGGCGCGAGTGATCTTCAGCCGTTCGGAGTGCTTGCCGATGTGCGTGCCGAACTCGTCCGCCACCAAATGATGTATCACAGGCATCATTCACCTCGTCCTACAAATTATTCATCCCCATCCTGCTCCAACTGCAAGCCGTCCTCGGCGGAATAAGCAGCGCTGGTGATGAACAACTCAGCTTTTTCGTCCTCCCCCGGCCACACGCGCTCCTGACTTTCGAGCATCTTGAGATGGCGATACGAGATGGACACCAGCAGCGAAGCGGCTTCCAACGGATTCTCGTGCGCTTCATATTCGTCCAGCAGCGATTCGGGCAGCACGTCCACCTCGTCAAACAGGCGCACGAACAGCATCACCAGCCCGTCATCCGCCGACTCGAAGGCGTGCAGAATATCCAGCACGTTCGACTGAAAATCAGCCCGCCGCTGATGGTAGCGTTCCAGCCATGCCGCCTTGTCGTGATAAGCGGCGGCCAGCCACTCGCCCAAGCGCCGTTCGTCCACCGCCTGCCCATCATGGCGGGCGATCACCCGCAGGCTGCTCTGCACCAGCGCCGGGTCATAGACCGGAATGCGGTCATCTGCGCCTGTCGGCTGCGTGAAAATCTGCACATCCGCCAGATCGGGCAAACGCATGCGGCGGTTGACGCGCCCGAACCGCTGCAAAAGCGCATCCAGCGGGGCAGGGTCGGTGAAGCAGGTGTCGAAATCCAAATCGAGACTGACTTCGATCACCTGCGTCGTCACGGTGATAGGCCGTCCGGCATGGATAGTGTGCCCCGCGCCGAAATAGGCTTCCAGTTCGCGTTCCCGCGCCCAACGATCCCGCCCGCAGAAACGCCCGTGCAGCGTCAGCACGTCGCAGCCCATCCCGCGCAGCAACGCCGACACCTGCCGCGCCCGCCGCACGGTATTCACGACGACCAGCACGCCCTGTCCGCTGCCGGCGGCGGCCTGTATCTCCGCCAGCGCATCCAGCAGGTCGCCTTCACGCAGGCGCAACCGGTGGCGACGGAAGGCGGCGAAAGTGGTGCGCGAGGCGCGGATGCGCTTCAGGCCGGGGAGCGCCTCCGCCAGCACTTGCGCGACCACCGGCGGCAGCGTAGCCGTCATGATGAGCAGACGCACGCCGAAGTGTTCGCGCAGCAAGCGCAGCATCCCCAGCACCAACGCCAACCGTTCCGGTTGGTAGGCGTGGATTTCGTCCACGATCAGGGCGCTCTGGCAGCAATCCGCCAGCGCCGCCTCGAACCCTTTGAACTGGTAGATGGCCCGCAGCAGGTGATACGGGCTGAACACGCGGGTGGTATAGGCATGTAGCCGCGCCAGATTGAGGTGCGCGAAGGCTTCGGCGGTGGCCTCCAGCGGGGTGCGGCCTTCGGTGAGTAGGCGACGGTACAGCGAGAGATGGGCGCGCCCGTGCTGCAAGCCCACCTGCGGGGTGAAGCGTTCCAGCCGCCGCGCCATCGCGTCCATGCTAGCGCGGTAAGGCAGCATATAGAACAGGCGCGGCGCGTTCGTGCGGGTCGCCCACAGCAGCGCGGCCTCGGTTTTGCCGGCTCCGGTGGGGGCGAGCAACAACGCGGACTGCGGCGCGGCGCGGTGGGTCGCCCGCTGATGGGGATAGGGACGTGCGCCGATGGCGGCTTGGAGCGCGGCTTCGTCCAGTGCCAGCGCCCCATTGATCGCAACACCGGCAGCGCCCGCATGATCGGCTTGCAGCATGAAGCCGCGCAGCAGCACAGCCTCGGCAAAATGCGGGTGCGACATGCCCTGCTCTAGCAGCGGTGTCACCCATGTTTCCAGATCGCCCAGCGCCCGCCGCAGCCCGTCCAGCGTGGGCGGGGCATAAGCGTGCAGCGGGACAACCGCCTGCGCGAATAGCCATGCGTGCCACTCGTACAACGGTTGCCCGTCCAGTTCCGCCAGCAATTCCGCGCCGATATCGTTCAAGATGCGCGAACGGTAGCGGTCACAGATGAAGGCCGCATCGCGGTGGTGGGTGGCGATGGCGGCAATCACCCACGCCCGATCTTCGTCCGCTAGCACCAGCCAGTCCAGAAAGGCCAACGACAGGACTTCGTGGCGTTTACCCCACGGCTGCTTCCCCCGCGAACGCAGCCCGCGCTGGAAGGCGGCGGCCAGTTTGCCGCTGTCGTGCAGCAGCGCCGCCGCCCGCAAGCGAGGCCACAAGCGCGGGTAATCCGGCAGCGGACGCAGCGCCGCCAGCGTATCCACCCGCCGCAGCACCTGTTCGGTGTGCGCCGCCAGCGTTTCGTCGGGGCGTGCCAGTATCCGGTTAAGCGGAGTCATTCGCCCGCGTCCCCGAAGTCCAGCCAGTACACCGCCCGCCCCCTACCCCGCCAGTACGGGGCTTCGGGGTCAACCCACGACGGCTGATCCCACGCCTGCGGCTGGCGAATGTGCGCGTACTGTGCCCAGCGCACGCGGCGGCGCGGGGAGACATAGCGCGGCAATGCCAGCGCCGACAGGCTGAGGGATGACCGCGCTGTTTCGAGGGGCAGCAGCGTGTGTTCGACATAGGCGCTGTCCTGCGCCTGAAGCTCGACCACCCGCACCTCGCGGTAGGTCATCAAATCCTGTGAGCGCCCCAGCGTGACCACGTAGCGCGGCTGACGGAAAGCCCCCAGCCAGTCAGGGCGATCCAGATACAGCGTCAAACGCGGGCGGAACAGCAGTTCGCGCTGAAAAGGCGACAGCTTGGATTCGCGCCCGAACAGGTGAATGTGTTCGTAGTCGTAGAAGCGCGTGGCAAAGGTGAAATGCAGCGCCAACCGGAACGAATCCGGTGGCAGCAGATCGCCCAATGCACTGCACACATGCCCGTAGAGCGTGGCCGGCGGCGGCACATCATAGGTGGGCTGCACCCCCTGTATGAAATACGGGTAGCGGAAGGACGTGACTGGCCCTTCCACCACCACCCGCAAGGCGAGATGTGCGCTCATTCCATCCACTCCGCATGCGCCCACAGTTCATCCGCCAGTGCATCGAACGCCTGCCGGGGATGCAACGGGACAATCTGGCGTTCCCCCAGCGCCGCCCGCGACTCGTCCATGTACCCCTGCCGCAGCCCAACATACAGGCCGGAGAGCCAATCCTCACGGTAGACCGATAGGGCTTCGTCCAGCGCGGGCAGATGAATCTGCGGCAGCGGGCTGGGCGCGACGAGGTACTGGAAGGGGTTGTTACCGCCGTGCAGCACCGCCATGCACACCAGTGAAGGCGACACATCGGTGTGGTGCAGCGTTTGCTTTGCGCCGCCTTCCAGCCGCCCCAGCGCCCGCAACAGGCTACCCACGCGGCGCAAACGCTCCTGCACCGGCAACCGGTAGGCTTGCAGCGCGGGGACATGCTCCAGCCCCAATTCGGCAGCCTGTTCCTGCTGGGCGGCGCTCAGGTTGCGGTAGCCCGCCCGATCCCGGTAGGTGAACGTCCCCACTGCGCCGAGGTCAATCGAGAACATACCCACCAGCGTCGCCCGGTAAAATTCGTGCCCGTGCAGCACCGGATTTCCATCCGCCCGCGCCATCACCCCGAAATCATCGTTGATTTCGACGGGCGCGGCACTCACCAGCGTACTCGTGCGGAACGGAGCGATGCGCGTGATCGATTCGCCTTTTTCGGCACGCATGTACCCCAGAAGGTCATCATCCCAGTAGCGGATGGGGTCGCCTTCGGTGAAAGCCTGCTGCTTGCCCTTGCCCCGATAGACCGGGGCGGCCTTCCACGCGGGGTCGTGGCGTTCCACGCTCTCGCGCAACCAGAAGCGCAACGCCTGCGCCGAGACATACGGATACTGCCGCTGCTGCACACGGATAGATTTAACGATGGCTTTAGTTTCTTCGCCCATGCTGTTGTTCAGGGCGGAAGCCGGGGCGTTGATGACATAGATGCCCGTGATGAAATTCATGATGGATTATCCTTTCGTCGCTTATTCGCTGTCAGAGAGAAGATCGGTCTGGGTGTCGCTATCGTCAAAAAGTTGTTCACCGACCAACACCCGCTTTTCGATCATGAGCAGGGTGATGAGGTCACGCGCCAGCCGCCAATCGTTGATCTCTCCCGGCGGCGCGGTGAAAGCAGCCACAAACTCATCGAAGGTGATGAGGGGCTGATCGTACAGGCGCATACTGTCATCGGCGGCACGCAGCACCAACCGCCGCCACGGACTGTAGTCATCGGTGCGCGAGAAGCCGAAGAAGAAGGCGCGTTTCTGGACGGCATAGGCCGCGAAGCGTTCGCCCAACTGCTTGAGCAGTGCGATTTTTTCCGGTTCCATATTCATAATCCTCCGTAGATATTCCGCCGCCAGTCCCCAGTGATGAGCCGGCAGCACATGCTGACGCAGCACGTCCGCCGCGTTATCCGGTAGTTTGAGCAACGCCTCGTACAGTCGGTTAGCCTGTTCGCGCCTGTCTGCCGCCTCGCGCTGCTTCCAGCCCCGTTCGACCATCCGATTCCACGCCGCCGTCAAACTGCCGTCAGCATGGTGCATCACCACTTCCAGAAAACTCACTACGCTGGATTCCATCCGGTACAGCTTGATGGAAGGATCGGGGCCGTTGTTGGTGAACACATAACCCGTCAGATCGGGCGCGGGCTGGATGCGGTCACTGGCGGCCAGCCAATCCACCAGCATCTCGACCAGCCGCGTGCGCTCAAACGGCACACCGGGCAGTTTGTCGTCCGTCGCCAGCGTGAGCGCCCGCCGGACGCGCTGCAACGCGGCCCGCGCCAGCGCCAGAGTCAGGCGGGGGTCGCTGCTATGGGCAGCAATCAAGCTGCCGCCGGATTTCACGCAGCCCAGTGGGAGCATTTGCAGCGCCAGCGAACACCACCCGCAAATGGGCTGTCCGGCCTGCCCCGCCGGCCCAAAATTGGATACAGCGCGGCCATTGAGCATAGGAACTTCTTCGCGGGTGGCACGATAGGCTGCCGCCCGCCCGCAGAACACGCAGGTTTCGCCTTCCAGATGGGGCGCATCGGCCTGCCAACCGTACAGCACCCGCCGCACATGCGCCTGCTGCAAATCAGGGTTGGCGCTGGAGGTATAACCCGCGTTCAAAAAGACCATGCCGCGCCCCAGACCGCGCATCGGCCCCGGTTCGGTGTACAGCTTCGCCAGCCACGCGGCGGCGCTGTTCAGGTCGTCCCCGGTGAGCGTGTGCGGCTGGTCGCGGCGGGCATAGGCCGTCAGCGTAGCCACGCCCACATCCACCAGCGGATGACCGGTATAGGTCAGCACCTCATCCCTCCTCATACTTCTCATATAGACAAGCTCAGGTTAGGACAGTGCGTAAAAGGCGTATAGAGTGTTTACCCCTAATTCGGGGCGCTGAGGGCTGTTGATGGGGGATGGCGCAAGGGAAGAATCAAAACTCCGCAGCGGGGGCTGCGGAGTGAACTGTAACCGGTTAGCGGCGGGCATCAAATGCAGATTCGCATGGCTGTTCAATAGGGTTCGGGCGGGATATGACGCGCACACGGTTCAAGACTTGCGGCGCAGTGGTCAGCAACGATTGCGGTCACAACGCAAAACGCCGACACGAAACCCGTCGGCGTTTTTGTTTGGCGCGGCGGCAACCCTACCCTACACAACAAAAAACCTTCGGGACATGCTGCCCGAAGGTCTTTTCGTTCGTCATGACAGAACGGGGCTACTTCGATTTCTGCTGTTTCGCCCAGTCATCGCGCAGCGTGACCGTGCGGTTAAAGACAAGTGTGCTGCCCTGCGTGTCGGGGTCAACCGCGAAGTAGCCGAGGCGCTCGAACTGGTAGCCTGTACCGGCCTGCGCGTTCGCCAGCGACGGCTCAACCTTGCAACCCATCACCACTTCCAGCGAAGCCGGGCTGATGTCGTTCACGAAATCGCTGCCCTCGTCATCACCGGGGAAGGGTTTGGTGAACAGGTGATTGTACAGGCGCACTTCAGCATCTAGCGCCTGTGCTGCCGATACCCAGTGAATGGTGGCCTTCACCTTGCGCCCGTCCGGCGCTTCGCCGCCCTTCGTGGACGCATCATAGGTGCAGCGCAGTTCGACCACGTTGCCAGCCGCGTCCTTTACTACTTCCTCGCATTTAATGAAGTAGCCATAGCGCAGGCGCACCTCGCGCCCCGGCGACAAGCGGTAGAACTTGCTCGGCGGGTTCTCCATGAAGTCGTCCTGCTCGATGTACAGCACCTTCGAGAACGGCACTTCACGGTTTCCAGCGGCGGGGTCTTCGGGGTTATTCACCGCATTGAGCATCTCGGTCTGCCCTTCGGGATAGTTCGTCAACACCACCTTCAGCGGCTTAACGACCGCCATCACACGGGCAGCGCGTTTGTTCAAATCCTGCCGAACGCAGTATTCCAGCATCGCCATCTCAGCGATGCTATTGCTCTTGGCGATGCCGACCATTTCCACGAAATTCCGAATGGCTTCGGCAGTATAGCCGCGCCGCCGCAAGCCGCTGAGGGTGGGCATACGCGGATCGTCCCAATCGCGCACATGCTTTTCCTGCACCAGCCGAATCAGCTTACGCTTGCTCAACACCGTGTGGTTCAGGTTCAGACGGGCAAACTCGATCTGCACCGGCTGGTAAATGCCCAGCGATTCGATGAACCAGTTGTACAACGGCTTGTGATCTTCAAATTCCAGCGTACAGATCGAATGGGTGATGCCTTCGATCGAATCCGACTGACCATGCGCCCAATCGTACATCGGGTAGATGCACCACTTGTCGCCGGTGCGGTGGTGCGTGGCATGCAGGATGCGGTACAGCACCGGATCGCGCAGGTTGATGTTGGGCGAGGCCATGTCAATCTTGGCACGCAGTACGCACTCGCCCTCTTTGAATTCGCCGGCCTTCATGCGCTCGAACAAGTCAAGGTTTTCTTCGACGGTGCGGTTGCGGTACGGGCTGTCTTTACCGGGCTTGGTCAGCGTCCCGCGATGTTCGCGAATTTCGTCGGCGGTCAGATGATCCACATAGGCTTTGCCCGCCTTAATCAGTTGCACCGACCACTGGTAAATCTGCTCGAAGTAATCAGAAGCATAGTAGATACCCGCCCACTGGAAGCCCATCCAGCGCACATCAGTAATGATCGAATCGATGTATTCCTGCTCCTCTTTGACCGGGTTGGTATCATCAAAGCGCAGGTTGCATTTGCCGCCGTACTCCTCCGCCAGACCGAAGTTCAAGCAGATGGACTTGGCGTGACCGATGTGCAGATAGCCATTCGGTTCAGGAGGAAAACGGGTATGCACACGTCCGCCAAAGCGTCCGCTGCGGTTGTGCTCGTCAATGATTTCCTGAATGAAATGGCGGCGCGGGGCTTCGGGGACAGTCCCCTCGGACGCGGCGGCTTTGGGGTCGAGATCGGCACTGGTCATGGCGATACTAGCTCCTAAATCGTGCAGTCATGAACCACCTTACCATAGCGCGTTACCCGCCGATTTGACAAGATGCCGTTTGTACAAAAACGGACTCGTTTCGCTAGGGATAAGCCGCCAAACCCTCCCCCTTGAACCACGCAGGCGCAAGGAGGAAGGCCGCAAACGCTTATTCCTCGCGGGTCTGAATAACATTTTCCAGCGGATACACGGTCACGGTCACAGATTCAACCGCCGCCTTAGCGATATGCCCGCCGACCATTGCCTCATCCTGATAACCATGCAGATGCACAGGACGGCCTTCCGTCGAAATAACAGGCTGCAAGGCCGGATCGCTGCTGTACAGGCCGTTGATCGTCCAGACTGCGGGTTCGGCGTAGTCAATGAAACGGAACGAGTCGGTGTTCATATAAGCCGCCGAAAGGTCTATACCCACTTTGGGCAGGTTGTAACCGACGGTGGTGGAAACCGCGCCAAACTGACCGGTGATATGCAGGCCAGCCAGCGTCACGCCGGACTCGCCCAGCGTGGCGACAAGCCACTCATGCAAGTTCTCGACGTTCTGGACTTCATACACAACCGCATCTTCGGGGTTCGCAATCGCCAGCGCGATAAAAGGAAACTCCGGCTCGAAATCAATCACAGGGGCGGCTTTTTCGCCCTGTTCAGGCGTGGCGACAGGTTTCAGCGCAGCCAGCAGGTCAATCACCTGATTCTGGCCTTCGCTGGAGGGGTCTACCCACCAGTAATGCACATGCTCTGCCGTGCCGTCCGGCATGAGTTCGCCATTCCGCATCTCGTTATTGGTGGTACCAACGCCCATCACCGACCATTCCGGCGCGTAGTGTTCGAGATGACTCTCGACTTCAGGAATGAGGATGCCATCGGTCACATCCCCACTCAACAACTGCTTCACCGAGCTGTAGACCAGCAGCGTCGGTTGGTCGCCCTCGTCACCCTGCGCGAAGCCAATCACAGCAGTCAGAAAAATCAAAAGTGTCACCAGAGGAAGCGTTACAAATCGCATGAACAAATCCTTTAGGCAAGATTGATTGATAAACAGACATTACAGATTATAAGAGAACTTTTTGTTTTTTCTCCACTATTCTTTGCCAGAAGCCGCATTTTATGTTAGCTTCATAATCTGCACAGGCTGTTTTCAAAAGATTTACCTGTAACGAAACTAAGGAGCAGAGTAGATGCGACGTATTGCGTTATTTATGACCCTCTTGGTCGTCGCGGCCTTCACCCTGATGGGTACGGTAGTGATGGCTCAGGATGCGCCCAGCGTAGCCGTCATCACCCCCTATCTGGCACAACCCGGCACCCAATTCCTCGTCGAAGGCTTCCAGACCTCCGCTACTGATCTGGGTTGGACGGTGAACGTGATTGATACCGCCGGCGACGTAGCCGCCGTCATCAGCCGCATTGAAGATGTGGTCAATCAGGGCGTAGATGCCATCGTCATCAACGTTGACCCGGCTCAGGTCAGCGCCGGTTTGCAGACCGCCGCCGACGCGGGCATTCCCGTGTTTGGCATGGATGCAGGCGCGGACGCGCTGCTCGTCACCAATGTGACCAGCAATGGCTACGCGATGGCTGCCGAAACCGCGACCTATGTGACCGACCGTATCGGCGGCGCAGGCGGCGTGGTTATGTTCGTGTTCGACCCGTACCCGCCCGTCCAGAAGCGCGGCATCATTGCCGATACGATCTTCGGCAACAACCCGGACATCACCATTATTGATCGCATCACCCCGGATGTGACCGATGGCGGTATCGCGGACTCGCGTGCCAAGATGGAAGCGGTTCTGGCAGCGAACCCGGAACCGGGCAGCATCAAAGCGGTGTGGGCGGCGTGGGATCAACCCGCGCTGGGCGCACTTCAGGCCATCGAAGCCGCTGGTCGCCAGAATGAAGGCATTGTGATCGTCGGGATTGATGCCAACCCGCAGGCGTTGGACGCCATCGCCGCAGGCGGCAACTTTGAAGCCTCGGTCGCGCAGGACTTCTCTGGCATTGGCGAAGCCACAGCCGACGCGGTTGCCCGCGTACTGGCCGGTGAAACCATCAACCAGCGCGTCATCTATGTGCCGACCACACTCGTGACCAGCGCCAACGTCGCCGACTTCCTCGGCAGCTAACTCTGCGTCATTTCAAACGAGGTCAGGGATGTCTATTCCCTGACCTCGCTGCACAACAGTCGGCGGAAAATAAACACCCGCCGCGAACATGGTTATTCGATAATGGCCTCTCCACTCCTCTCGATCTCCAACGCCAGTAAAACGTATGGCAGCAGCCGGGCGCTGATTGAAGCGCGGCTGGAAATCCTACCGGGGCAGGTTCACGCCCTGATGGGCGAAAACGGCGCAGGTAAAAGCACCCTGATTAAAATTCTCGCCGGGGTGGTTACGCCGGACAGCGCCGACATTGTGCGTGCAGGCCAACCGGTCAGCATTCACAATCCGCAGGATGCGTTCAATCTGGGGCTGCGTTTTATCCATCAGGAATTGAACATCGTCCCGCAGCTTTCCGCCGCCGAGAATATTTTCGTCAGCCTACCCTATCCGCGCCGCGCCGGTTTTCTGGTGAACTGGGCAAAACTGCACGCCGATGCAGAACAGGTGCTGGCACAACTGGGAATCCACCATATTGACCCGCGCCAGCAGGCCGCCCGATTGAGTCCCGGCGACCAGATGCTCATCAAAATTGCCAGCGCGTTCTGGGGCGCAGAACGCGCCGCCGCCTCGGTGTATGTGATGGACGAACCGACTGCCGCGCTAACAGGCGACGAAACCGAACGCCTATTCAAGGTCATCCGGGAACTCCAGAACAAAGGCTGCGGCGTGCTGTATGTCACCCACCGGATGCGGGAAGTATTCGAGATTTGCGACATGGTGACGGTCATGCGCGATGGTCGCGTGGTAGAAACCCGCCCGATAGCCAGCACCACGCCGAGCGACCTGATCCGCCTGATGACCGGACGCGATCTTGAACAAGCCTACCCGCCGCGTACCCTTCCCGTCGAGCAAGCGGTCACGCTGGATGTCCGCGACCTTTCGACGCGCCAGATCAGCGGAATCCATTTCCAGCTTCACGCGGGTGAAATTCTCGGCGTGGCTGGATTGACCGGAGCAGGCCGCAGCGAACTACTGGCGGCGCTCATCGGCGCGGAACGGCGGCTGACGCATGATGTCCTGCTGGATGGCGCCCCCCTGCCCCCGCTTGACCCCACCCGCGCATGGGAACGCGGATTCGCGTATGTGCCGGAAGAACGGCGCACGCAGGGATTGATGCTCTCGCGCAGCATTCAGGACAATATCACGCTGCCGCATCTTCAGCGCATCAGCCGGGGCGGTGTGTTCCTGAACCGTGCGTCTGAAAAACGCATCTCAACCGAAATGGGCAAATCCGTACAACTGAAGTCCACTGGCGCAGAACAGATCACGCGCCAACTCAGCGGCGGCAACCAGCAGAAAGTGCTGTTCGCCCGCGCGCTGGTACAAACACCGCGTGTCCTGCTGCTGGACGAACCCACGCGAGGCGTGGATGTGGGCGCGAAATATGACATTTACACGTTGATCCGGCAGATCAGCGGACGCGGCGCAGCGGTCATCGTGGCCTCGTCCGATCTGGGCGAACTACTCGGCCTGTGTGACCGCGTGCTGGTGATGCGGAAGCGCCGCCAGTCGGCGCTGGTGGATGCCACTGGAATGACCGCACAGGAGTTACTAACCCTGTGCTATGACGAAGCGGGCTAAAACCCGACAAGAACGGAGATTGGTATGGTGTCAACTCAAGCACAGCTAGGCCGCTGGCTGCGCCGGTCAGGAACGCTCATCGGCTTCATCGTGGTCATCGTGTATTTCACAATTAACATTCCCAACACGTTCCTGACGCTCCCGAACTGGCTGAACATCTCGCAGCAAATTAGTATGCTGGCGGTGGTGGCCTTCACCATGACGATTGTGATGGTCATGGGGGACTTTGATTTGAGCGTCGGCTCGATGGCGAGTCTGGCGGGGATTGTGGCGGCGCTGCTGTTCCGCGACTCGCAACCGGTGCTGCTAGGCGTGGTCGCGGCACTGGTGGTCGGGCTGATCGGCGGACTCATCAACGGGGTGCTGGTGAGCTACATCGGCATCACGCCGTTCGTCGCCACACTCGGCACGCTGACCGTGTTCAGCGGCGTGGCATTCCTCCTCAGTGGCGGCGAAACCATCTTCGGCAGAGATATTCCAGCGGATTTCAGCACGTTCGCACGCGGCGGTATTCCGGTCGGGATGGTCAACGAGCGCCCGCTATTGTTCCCGAACCTGACCATCATGGCGCTGATTGTGTTTGTAATCGTGTGGGTGGTGCTGGAACAAACGGCCTTCGGACGACGGCTGTATGCCATCGGCGGCAATGTGGAAGCAGCGCGGTTGGGCGGGGTGCGGGTGCGCCTGCTGCGGCTGATCGCCTTCATGCTGACAGGGATGGGCGCGGCGCTGGCAGGGCTAATGTACGCCAGTCGCGTGGCTTCTGCCAACCCCACGCAGGGCGCAGGGCTGATGCTGGATGCTATCGCCGCTGTGTTTCTGGGCATGACATTGAGCGAAGAAGGTGAACCGCATGTGGCGGGGACGCTGCTCGGCATCCTGATTCTAGGGGTGCTGGATAACGGCCTGACGCAGATGAAAGTGGATAGCTACGTGCGCGAAGTCTTGATCGGCGCGATTATCATCGGCGCGGTCACATCCAGTAGTTTGAACCGTCGGGGGCGCTAAACACCATGTACACCACTAATCCTCTTTTGAGCGTGCTGAGAAACAGCCGCGCCAACCGCCGCGTCGCGCTGTGCGGGTATTTCCTCGCGGGCTACCCTGCGCCGGAAACCTTTTACCGACTGGTGCGGGCGGCGAATTTGCTAGACATCATCGAGTATGGCATTCCCGCCAATAATCCCATGATGGATGGTCGGGTGATCGCGCAGGCGCATACCACTGTGATTCAGGAACGCGGGCTGGGCGCGGAAACGGCGCTGGCGCTCATCGGCGGCCTGCGGGACATCCCCCAACCGCGTTTCGCCATGACCTATTCGTATGTGGGGCGCGAACTGGACGGCTTCCTGCGGCTGTGCCTGACCAACGGCTTACAGGGTATGCTCGCACCGGATATGGACGAGGATGAAATGCGCTTCGTCGCCACCATTATGCGGGCGCTGAATCTGGCAGTGGTGCGCCTGCTGGACTCGCAGGCCGACGAAGCCACCATTGAGCGCAGTGTGCGCTTGGGCGATGTGATCTATCTGAAGGCCGCGCCGGGTGCCACCGGAACCAGCGCCGCGCTGGAAGGCGATTTATACACCCGGCTGGATGCAATCATCCAGCAAATCCGCGCACTAAAGCCGGAAATGCCGATTGGCGTGGGCATCGGCATTCAGCGACCGGAGCAAATCGCGGCACTGGCGCGGTTAGGCGTGGATATGGCAGTGATCGGCACGCGCCTTGTGGAGCAGGTCGCCCTCGGCGAAGACGCGATGGTGGCGTATCTGCGCGAAATGCGCGAGGCTGCTTCGTATGGCTAGTCTATCTGGCTGAAACTCGTTGGAGACGAAACCTGTAAGCAACCCCGCACCTAAAGGTGGGGGCTTTTAACAGCCCAATGCTTACCCGAATCAGCCGCAAGGCTACGTTAGGGACAAATATATAGGCACTTCGGAATACCTCACCAGTTCCGAAC
>Ga0172373_10005743_pt1 | contig 16874 bp, 14 predicted proteins | sample Lak10m_2_FD_114546 | JGI IMG/M metagenome (GOLD analysis project Ga0172373, IMG submission 114546) | Freshwater microbial communities from Kabuno Bay, South-Kivu, Congo - kab_092012_10m | ecosystem: Environmental > Aquatic > Freshwater > Lake | place: Democratic Republic of the Congo...
ATCATCAATTAAGTGCATTGAAGAATTGTCTAAAAATACAAAAGATAATCGATTCATTATTCATATTAAGATAATTAAATAATATAGATTAGATTAAAAAATAATCTGATCTATTTAATAGATAGCCATTACTAAAATGACAAACTTTTTGAAGAATAAAAAGACTGCACAAACAATGATCAAAAAGGCAAATCAAGTTGAATTAGATAAAGTTCCAAGACAATTTGCAGATTATATGATGGAAACAGATACAAGATTTAGTGAGTTATGTAAATTGTATTTAGATGGTTTGTCAATTGACGATTTGAAATATATGAAACCGAAAGATTTAATAAATTTAGTTCCAAAAGAACAATACCGTCACAGACTCTTAATGACAGTTATGGTCAGAAGATATATTTATAGAAAAGATTCAGACAAATCAAAAAATACATCTGATAATTCTGATTCAGATTCTATGTGTGATGATAACGACCAATCCAATGATCAATCCAAAGAATATGTATGTAATAATTGTGATCATATATGTAATAATCCTAAATGTTCACATTCATGTGAAAATAATGTCAAAGTATCTAATTAGATTTAGAATAATAGTAACATGATTTATAGACATATTTATCGTAATAATTATCCATATCATATTCAATCCATTCACCATTTGGGAGTTTGTATTGTCTTTTGGTTAATGGATCTTTTTTGGATATTTCTACTTTTTTTGAGTCATTAATATTGAAGAATCTCCACCTCCATTCAGTATGAGTATTTTGAAGATTTGGATCTGGTTTATTTAGAGAATTAGATGGGATTGATTTCTCTATTTCAGAGATTGATAATTTATCTTTAGAACCGGAATTTGAATCAAGATCAGGAGATCTGAATAATTCTTTCTTTTGAGATTGAGAATTTTTAGTGACTGTTGACATGATTATTAATTAGATATAACTAAATGACTAATGGTTAGATATATTAATTATATTAAATGACACATTTTTTAGAAAGACTATTATATAGTAAGACATCTATAATATGAATGCACTTGTTTATGCTTCAATGAAAAATAATTTAATATCAAAAACTAATCTTGATTATTGGAGATCTACATTACTATCTGACCAAGGAACCTTAACAGATGCACAAGTTAAGGACTCTTTAAATTCAATAATGTCAAATACAACTATTAAGAGAGCTTGTTGTTTAGGAAATAAAGATGGTGATAATTTGAAAGTTAATGTCAAAATACCATTACCAAAAAACATGACAGATCTCGCCGACATTAACCAAAATTTTGGGTTTATTGAAAGAACTATTAGTATCCCTACAAATTTGTGTAAAAGTCTTCCTAATAATAGAGGTAAAGAGGATTACACAAAACCGACAAGAAATGACACAACATATAATAAACAGTGTGATGATTTTTACAAACTGTATTGTGCAAATATGTTAGCCTTTTATGTTGATGAGTATAATTCTGTATATCCTAATAAGAAACCAGATCCAGAATTATTTGCCAAAGACTACAAACAAGAATGTGCTTGTTATAATTTGAATTCTGAATTCCCTCCAACTGTTCCATTATCTCCTAGATGTCTGATGTATACTGGTTGTAATAGAGAAAAGGGAGATGCAGGTATTGTTTATTTAGATCCTAAATCTAGAGGTAATTGTCCAGAATCACTCACAATATGTCAACAAGCCATTAACCTTCAAGAGGCTTCAGTTGGAGGAGGAATCAATATGTCCCCTGAATTACAACAGAAATGTGGTCCTACATTTGCACAGTCAGCAGGAAATCCACAACAAACTAATACAGGCGGATCAAGTAGAGTTATCAGTTCTGGCACTGGTACAGGATCTGGTACTGGCACTGGTACAGGATCTGGTACAGGATCTGGTACAGGATCTGGTACAGGATCTGGTACAGGATCTACCAACACAAGTAATATCACACCACCTGCCAATACCAATACCAATACCAACACCAACACTAATACTAATACTGCCAATAATGCAAGTCCTACACCAAGTCCTACACCTGCACCAAGTCCTACACCTGCACCAAGTCCTGCACCTACATCAAGTCCTAGTCAAACAGAGACAGAGACAAAAAGTAGTAGTATTATAACAAGTGAGGTATTAGGGGAAGATTTGAAGAAAGAATATGGAGGTATTTCATTATGGATATGGATATTAATAGGTATAATTGTCCTTATAGTCCTGTGTTTGTCATCAAGTTTTTCATATTCCAAAATGAAAAATCGCAATTAAAACTAAATGGCAATAATTACCAATAATAAATTTATTTATACATAATTGCTTAATCATGTATAAAAACAAAATGACAAAACAGTTTTATTTTATGAATTAGATAATATAATGGAAGGATTAATAAGAGATCCAGTAATTGGGACATTGATATTGATTGTAATAATATATATTCTTTTGAGAACAACAGGATATGATATTAAAGAATTATTTACATCTGAAGGATTCAAAAGAATATATACAAATGATCCATGGGTAATATATTTGTGTTTAGCCATATTAGCATATGGATCATATTCAATATATTTAAGATTATGTAAATTGTGGTGTGATTGTAATAATGAGAGATTTGAATCTGGATCAGAAACTAAATCTGAAGAAACAGTTATTTCAATAAAGATAAATCCAAGATTCAGTAATGAAGTGTCAAAAAGTTATGGTCTAATGGATTTTAAAGAGTTTTATGAAAAATATATTCTGACAAATCAAGATAATGTTTTTATGTTATTCAGAACAGAAATAGGAGGTATTAAATATTATTTAATTATGGAGTCATTTAAATTTGATAACCAATTGTTCAGAACTGTTAATGCATTCCAATCAAAACAGGAAGCAGAAAGACCATTTATATGTAATATTGACGGTAATGACGAAAAATTGGTAGGACCGTATTTAATTAGAGAAGACTTAATTGAAAGTAAATATAAACAATTCTTACAATCAAATAAATCACTAATAGAAAAAGAATTAAATGTCAAGAAAGGATTAGATTTACTCAATAAAGAAGAGAATGTTAATAAGGATTATGCAGAAATAAGGAAATATTTGAATGAGAAATTACCAAATATGAAAGATCAACTAACAGATGAAACACTTGATAAGATTATTAAATCAATATCACAATTGACAGATCAACAAATATTAGATACATTTAGAACATATGGTATTGATGCAGAAAACACAAAAGAAATTATGAGAAAGATTACATATATATTAGGAAGAACAGATACAGAAAGATATCTCCAAAAATCATTATATCCTAGATATGTCCATCATTTAAATGTAATACAGACCTTAAATAGCAATATTGATATTTATAATTTGTCATTGAATAAGAATAATAATGGAAGTGGTAAAGATATATGTTACAGAATTGGGGGATATATTGAAGAACAACTTACAGATCCATTAACAGGGACAAAGACAGAATATATAGTTAGTGGGTCAAAGAGTTTTTCACCATTCACAATTGTAAGGAAAGACAAATCAATTGGGAATAATATGAAAATTATCGAGAAGAATAAGAACAATGATAGAAGATATTTATGTGGTATACAAACATCAACTTATGACAAGTATACAGACATATATATTGAATCAAATAAATTGAATTTGTCAGAGACAGAAGGGAAGAGATATGATTCAAGACTCAGAGAACATGATAAGATTATGTTGGTTGGTGAAAACAATACTGAGATCAGAAATATTGATAATGATGTTAGTATGTATATATTAGGTGATTACACAAATCAAAATGGAAAAATAGTCAAAAATAAGAAATTCTATTTTGGTTATTTAGATGAATTCACAGATCCATATCTGAAAAATAATACAACCGATCCATATTACAATAAAGATAGTATTTATTACAAAAAACCAAGATATTACACAATTGGAATGATTCCAGAAGACTATACAGAATGTCAAAATGATAAACATGGAAATATAGATAAGAAATGTAAGGGAATATTATATGAAAATGGAATTGATTATTCAGACACAAAGAGAATTAGATTTGATGTAGCAACAATAAAACTGAATCCATATTGATAGACAAAAATAATAATTCGAATATAGATATATATAATAACTAATGGGAGGCAGTAGTAGTTCTCATGTTACCACAACTAATGAAAATAATCAGACATATATCAACAAAAATACTCTTAACATGCTAAATGAAAATGTAAATGAAGCCAGTGCAAATGCATTGATCAAAAGTAATCAGAGTTGTGTCAGTGCCGGTGATATATCACAAAGTATATCTTTTAGAGGATGCAAAATAAAAGGAAATCTTAATATAACAGGTGTAAGACAGAAAGCAATCATAACAGTTGATTTCAGTTGTGTTAATGTTTTTAAAGCAGAACAAGAAATGGCCCAAGCTATGATGAGTGAATTAATGGGTGCTATTAAAAGTGGTATGGATGCTAAAGCACAAAATGCAATGGATAATTTTGCTAAATCGGAAGCAATGTCAGCAGGTTTATTTAGTGGTAGCACAAATGCATCGACAGACAGTAATAATAAATTCAATTTGACAGTCCAGAATGACAATACAACAAATATACAAAACATAATCAAAAATAGTATTAATTCAAATTTCAATGTGGAATCTGTTTCATCATGTGTATCAGAATTAAAAATTAAACAAGATATGGATTTTTCAGGATGTGAAGTAGGTGGTGATGTTAATATGTCTGATGTGGAACAGAATGGAAGTATTAATGCTATGGTGAAATGTTTAAATAACAGTGGTGTTGGTCAAGAAATACTTAATAAAGCCGCAACAGGATTAGGTGTTATAGTTGAAAGCAATACTAAAGTAGTGAGTGAGAGTGAAATAACAAATAAACTTGAAGCCACTGCCAAATCAATTGGTCTTGGTGGTGGATGTCCAAGTTGTCCATGTCCCGGATGTGACAATCCCACAGGGTGTTCTGCATGGTGTTGTGGTATTTGTATTGTGATTATTATATTTGTTTGCTTTATTTATTTTGGTCTTCCATTATTATTGTGATTTAATTATTTGAAATGATTGACAATTCAAATAATCTCTAAATAAATAAATTAAGTAATATTTACTCTTGATTTTCTCACAAACATATTTGTCTGTTTTGGTTTATTCTTTCTTACAGGATTGTTTACAGGATTGGTAGAGTTAACAACTCTAATTCTTTTTTCATCACCAATCTTTGTTATGATAACTCTTGTTCTATTATCATTTTGTGTATTTGTTTGATTAATATTGTTCTTTGTTCTGAACTGACCAATAAATTTATCCCATTCCGCTAATTTTTGATCAATCAACTTATGATATTCATCACAGAATATAATCATATTTCTATACGGTTCAATATTTAGATTATCCTTCTCTGTCAACTTAGTCATACTATTATTTTTGATATGTCTTAATCTATCATTAATCGACTTTAATGTCTCCTTAAATTCTGAAACACCATAACTCTTTTTCTCATGAGGTGTTGTAGTTATTTTACGTTTGCCATTATTTTTTGGGCCATTCAAATAATACCCAAATGTTTCATAATCAGTCTTTGATACATTATTTATCTTATTTACATAGAACTCTACTAATGTCTTACATTCTCCTTGAATATGTGGATACAATCCTTTTTGATAGTCATTTGTTGGTGTTTCTAGTCTTGAAATCATATCTTCCAAACTTTTGACAATTTGTGATAGTGTGCCACGATTTCTACTGAATTTTCTGTCATAAGAAACCACACTGAGATCAATCTTATCAAATGAAATAATTTCCTTTTCCTCATTATTAGTTGTGATCATTGCATTACTGTTATCAATGTCAATCCCTTGAGTTTGTGCAACAATAATATTTGTGCTAGCTTTTGTGTCTTGAATGTTTGTCATTTTCAGTTATTTTAATATTCTAATTTTCTTTTTAAGTCAAATTAATTAATAATAGAATAATTAAGAGTATTAATTATTTTTTTCAATTTTTATGGCTAATCGAATTAACAACCTACAAAAATAAATATTCTTATATAATAGAATGAACAGTGATAAGATGACAACCATAATAGCCGCTGATTATATGTATTTAGTTTTTTTAGGTGATGATAAAATAATTAACAATATGATCAATAAATTGAATAAAAATATTAATGATTCTATCAAACCTAATGATAATGAAAATATTTATAAAGCCAAAAAATTAGGAAAATTTTTCAAAAAAAAAGATTATTATGTTAAATGTGAATTAAATACTCCTTGTGTCGATCTCCTTGATGAAAAGACAATTCAAGACATCATTATTGCAGATGCTCATGATATATTATCCAAAAATAATAAAGAAATAACTAATGATAATGTCGAATTTGTCAAAAAATATGTTGTATTAGATGAAGGTGTTGAAACTGCTCAATGTCTTACATATGCTGATATATCTTCCGTCGATTACAAAAATAAATTAGACCAAAAAACTATGATGTTAATGGCTCTCTATTCGGAAGATACTCACTTTAAATTAAGTTTCCCAATATTACAACTTGATGAAGAAGAAAACCCTGATAAACTTATCGCCGGTTGGTTAAAGGATAATAAATTAGATGACATCATTAAAGAACTTACTATTAGACCCGTTAATATTGTCGGCAATGAACATGAAATATTGGTCTTTACTGCATTTATTAATCAATAAATTATTAAATAAACAAATCATTCAATCATTAATATCAATCAGAATTAATTGATATTAATGTTCATTCTTGATTCTTGCATTGTCATCAATAAAATGAAGTATGTCATAACTTAATGATGTCATTGCCTGATCATTGTAGTCGTCTTGAGTCTCTGATTTCTCAAGATCATTCATTTTCTCAATAAGTTCTTTCAATGATTCAATCTTGTCAGATGATAAATACTTACTCACAATCTTTTCATCATTCAAACTTGTTTTGCCTCCTCCAAGTGTAAGTATTTCATTTGCAATTTCACTCCAATTAGTTTTTTTGTAACCTTTCTTGGTTTCTTTGGATCTTTTGACAAATGATTCAAATGATTCATCAGAGGAAGCAGAATCATTGATCATTGCTGACTTGGCAGATCTGTCAAATGATCTTGATTTGGATCTGGCTTTGGCTTTTTCTGCTCTTTGCTCCTTCAACATCTGCTTCATTTGTTTATTGATCTTGTTATCAGACATTGTCTGGTTGTAATGGATAAGTTGGATTTAAATTAATTAAGATAGACAAATCAAATACTTTATTTTTCAATTTTATTGTTAAATATATTAATATTTATGGGAGTTTTATTACAAAAATATAGATAGATATAAACAAACAGAAGGAATAGAAACATATTACAAAAACGGAGATTCATTGGAAGTGATACTTACTCAATGAAGATGAGGAAGGACTTGAAGGCAGAATCCTTGTCAAAGTCACCAGTCCAACATTCAGAGAACTCATCCTGAGCATCTTGAAACATTGAGTTGTAGGATGTCTTGATGCTATTGAGGGCTGACTTGATAGCCTTCTCACTGTAGATCTTAGAAAGAATCTCTTCGAAAAGAACGAGCTTTTCTTCAAGATCCTCCTGATTAGGATTCAGGACCTGAAATGTGAGAAGATAGCCAAGATTAAGAACAAGTTCAGACAGATCCAAATTCTTGGTATCGGATTTAGGAAGACCATATACCCAATCATCGACATCAGGGGAAATGAATTCATCACCATTCATCTCAGATGTGATGTTCTCATTGTTGATAAACTTGGGAGTTAACTTTTCGAACTTGGTGGAATCAAGTAGCTTGAGGAGATCTAGAGTCTTGGGATTTGACTTTGACTTATCCTTCTTGTGTTTTTGAGTCTTGGCAACAACCTTCACTTCTTCCTTCTCTTCCTTCTCTTCCTCAAGAGCAGAAAGAGCAGAAAAAGAATTGCCAACTTGACCAAGTGACACTGTAGGAAGTTGAGTTGACTTTGCCGAACTTGTGGAAGGTTTTGATGCAGGGGCACGTTTGGATGATCTTGGAGGAGAGACCTTCTTGGGGGAAGAAGATACCTTTTCTTCAGATTCTTCCGCTTCCAAAGCCCTCTGGGAAGAGGATCCTTTGAGTTTCTTCAAAACTTCTGGGAGTTTGGAACCAAAATCAGAAAACTTTAATCCAAATTCTTTGACCTTCTTAACATCGCCGATGACATACACAGCAAAGATGTTCTCAAGTGTGAGACGAAGTGCAGAAGTTTCGGAAATCTCATTTGACTCACAGATCTTCTTGATGATGTTGTCAGTCAAGAAGTTATTGATAGTAGGAGAACGATTGGACCAATAGAGGAGATGGGCAATGGCAGAAACGACTGATCCACATTGTCCCTCATTTTCAAGACATGATGTGACATAGTTGATGAAGAGTGCATGATTGGCTGTCTCAGCGGAGACAGCACCAACAATGGCACCAATTGTTTCAGGGACAATTGAACCGGTTATTGATGTATCGATAGCCTTCTTGGCAAGAGTTGTCAAGAAAGTTGTAGTCATGCCATTGATAGCATACTTATAACCCTCAGGCCAAGAGGACAAGTATTTGGCGTATTCATCTTCCTGGATGGAGAACTCCTTCAGCATAGCAATGAGCAATGAGAGAGAATCGTCCAGAGCTCGGAAACGTCCATTATCCTTCTTATTGTTTCGTAAAAGGGCTTCAAGAAGAATTTTGACAGCAATTTCCAAAGAGGATTGATCAATGACCACCAATTTGAGGAGATTTGCGAATTTTTGGGAACTACTCTTTGTGAACTTTCCTGTCAGAGTGCGGATTGCCTTCTCAAGTTGTTCCTTCGTCAGGGTAAGGGGGATACTGCGGAGAATCTCTTCAACATCAGCCTCAAAGTTGGGATAGTCTTTTGAATTGCAAGGGACATACTTGCTACCAAGAGCGGTCAGAAAAGAACCAAGAGCAGTCTCCCCTTTATAATTCTTCTTGGTGAAATCAATCTTGTAGAGGTCACGGAGAATCTTCAACCCTGCCAACCATGACTTCTTGTCTTGGTTGACAACACCAGGCCATAGTAGCTCATTGACTATACCATAACCCAAGGCAGTTTCATCCTTTGGTAATGAGGTATAGACTGGATGGAGAGCAGTCAGAAGTTGAGCATGTTCCGACATCTGCTTGGAAATCTCCTTCACAATGAGACCCAAAATAGTTCCTTTGACATCCTTCACGAGAGGAGACATTGTCTCAAATTTCTCTTCTTGTGATTGTGCAGAGGAATGTCTAAGCTCAGCCAAAGCCTTCTCCACAAGTGTTTTAAAGAGTTTGGTAAATTCTTCTTGTTTTGAGGGTAACTTAGTGACTCTCATGTGATTGACAAAAAGATCCTTGCAAACATAGGATTTCTTTTTATCACCATAGGTTGGTTGTTGAGGTCTTGTATCTTTATCTTTAGGTTTAGACTGTTCGTCGCCTCCAGAATTGGAGGCCTTGTTACGTCCATTACCCTTAACCTTGACCTCATTCCATTCATCGTCACGACCACCATAACCACGACCACCACGACCACCACGACCACCACCATAACCACGACCACCAGTATAATTGTTGTATTGTTGTTGGAACATTTTTGAAAAGCAAAAAATGGGATTCTTCTCGATAGAAAAGAGATTAAGATGTCTTTTCTATTAAAGGATATCAACATATATGAATTTTCAATTTTTTCAATCTTTTGTTGATATTACTTTACATTTATTTTTGATTTGATCTATTTCATTCATATTGACATTTAAATAATCTTCTGGACATTTTGGATATCCATGTCGTTCAAAATAAGTCACATATTCAGGTAAATAACATAAATCCATATTAATTGGTTTAACATCTTTACATTCTCCATAATTGATTATCATTTTATTTTTTGACACCATATCAATATCCTCTTTAAGAGACTTTATCCTAATCATCAAATCAGTATTTTTCTTCTTCAAACATTTTATCTCATCTAACAATTTATGGCATTTCATACATGATTCACATTCCTTATCACTATTACTTGACAAACTGGAATCATCAGACAGAGAACATGTATTTTGATGACAGTTATGATTCTTTATTGTTTCATGTAATTTGTGTTCTATGTCACAACATATTTTAGTATTATGTTTCAATATATGATTCACTTTTTCAGGATGGCATTTGTAGCAATTGTTAGATTTACAATCATTCTCACAATAATCAAATGTTTTGACAAGACCATTATATCTACAAATCAATTTCTCAATTAATTCGTTATTATTTATTGTATTTTCATGAATCATACATAACATATGATCTTTGTCCCTTTGTGTGTAGTCCATTGATTTGTTAATGATGTGGTCATATCTTCTAATACAATCTGTTATTAAATTATGATTGTATTTTTTGTCTAATTTAATTAACTTAATCATCTCACTCAAATTGTCACATTTATCATTCTTATTATCCTTATTATTCATACAATCACGTAATAATATAACCATCTTGAATAATTTATTTCTAATTACCTCTATCAATTCTTCTGCACAACAATCATTATTAAGTTTCTCACAAAACATCATATCATTCAGTATCTTCTCATGATCATGACATTTATTATTTATTGTTTCCACTAATATATTATGTGTTATTATTACATTATTCAATGTCTTGCAAATCTTATTATCTCCACATTTCTTCAAACAATGTGTCAAATATTTAATTATCAATTCACCTTTTATTTTTGTGTCATTCGTTTCTGTAATATTCTTTATTTCGTGGTCATTGTGATTTGGACATAAATGTAATAAATCTACTACATCATTCATAAAATCTTCACATCTCTTATCTGATGAATCTGTTTGTTTAGATGAATCATTTTGTTCTAGTTTATTTTGTAATTTCCTTATTATTCCTACTAATCTTCCCACTTTTTCTTTTAATTCAATACATTCATGACACTCATTACATTCACTACATACTCCATCCTTATGATGATTATGTTTTGTATTATTATCTGTCTGATTATCTGTTTGATTATCTGAATGATTATCAGATTCATCATTAGATGAATTATTGTCTTTTCCCTTTGTTGTTGTATATTTATTATGTCTGTTATGTCTAATAATATCGACTGTCCTTTCTATTTTATTGATCAATCTATCTTTAGTCTGTATGTTATCTGAATCATCACTATCATCACTGTCAATACCATTTTTAGTTCTTATTCTTTGTAGTAACTTGTTTAACTCTGTAGTTGATTCATTGTCATGATCTTTCAAGAATTGTTTTGTGTGTTCAAGTTTATTCTTTAATTCCATAATTGCAATATTGTCTGTTTTCGATTTCTCTTCATAATCAATTATTTTTTTATTTAGTTCATCTGTCATATTTTTGTATTTTTTGTATAGTTCATGATAGTATTTGTCATTATCATTTTGTTTATTATTGTTATCATTCATTTTTTGGATATCAAATTTAGTTCCTATATTTGTATTGACTCCTTGAACATTTCTTATTTTTGATCTGTCAGTAGTAGTTGTAGTAATACCAAGTCTTTCATTTATAATTGGTCCAACTTTTTCTATTATGAAATATTTCAAAAAATATGTCATACTGCCCATAATCAATGCTACAGTTGAATATGACAATAATATTTCTACATGTTCTAATAACATCTGTCTTGTGTTATAATTATTATATATCACTGCCTAACTAAAAAATATTTGTGGTGAGAGTATAAGAAATATATATAAATGTCTGGAAATTGTGATCTTATGCCTACATGGTATGACGTCAAACTTGTCAAATGTCAAGACAGTGGAGATGGCAAAAAATACATCGAATTCACTGTTGATAAAGCTGACGAAAAAGCTAAAGATATATCTCATGTCGATTTTGAATATTCCGATCCTGAATGTTATAGTGAACCGTCTCCTAATAATACTGTTTGGATTGATGGTGATGACACATTTAAAGATGGTGTCTGGATTAATATAGATGGTGAATATGTATTTAAAACTGAAGGTCAATATACTAAGCCATCTGGTATTAAATGGGATTATAACGGTTCATATACTTATCCCCAAACCTTTTCATTAGTCTTATGTAATGATGAACAATGTGTCTATTATATTTGGGTCAAAACATGTACTAAAGCCGTAAGATATGAAATCTATTGTTGTGATCAAACCACAACTATTAAACCCACAACTACTGCTCCACCTACTACTATCAAACCTACCACAACTATTAAACCTACCACAACTATTAAACCTACCACAACTATTAAACCTACCACAACTATTAAACCTACCACAACTATCAAACCAACTACTACTTCTCCACCTACAACTACAATTCCACCAACAACTGAAAGATGTAAAGATAAACCTGTCAAACATTCTTTCTGTAATGAAGATTGTTCACCATTATTTTGTGTGAATATGTTTTTGCAACCATGTCCACCATGTGATGAGAAATATGAACCATGTGAATGTGATTACACATTATACATAAAGACTGATTTCACAAAGTTATTCCCTAATAGATGTATATATTTGAACGATATACCTGCAACAACATCACATAAAGGGGACTTTTTGCCATTTATTATGGATTGTGATTATTTGAGAAAGACATTGTCTAATTCTATTGACAAGATAGTACATAAATCAGGAACAATAATTGATCTTTGTGATTCCAAATTTGAACTAGATGGTATTAAACCTAAAAATCAATCTACTACACCAAATCCATATGATGAGAAAACATTGTATGATTGGTCAGTTGATGGTAAATATTGGAGACTTGGACAAACTACTAATAACCAATATCCAAATCTAGACAATTTACATCTTCCTGATAGTGAGAATAATAGACATTTGATTTGGAGATGTTCAACATTTGACAGACTTATTAGAATTGCTCTTGACCAAAATTTCGGTTCTGATGGCAAAAGATTTGGATTATATATGAATAGTGATAATAAGCATTCTGACAGCAAATATTATAAAACATCAAAACAAATAGTATCATTTTTGTGTGAGAAACAACATCAGACAGCATCAGCCAAGAATGGACAATGTTCATATGGCAAATATAATGACCCTTATCATAAACATCTCACAGAAAATATATGTTCAGTTACTAATGATCCAGTTAAACATGCCAAATTTTTGGAACATGTCAAGAACAACTTTATCAGAAACTACTGTATGGCTAATAATGTGAATTTTGATGATATGATTGCAGATAATGAATGTTTTGATGTTGATGTTAATGGTATGGTATTATTGTATTGTTTCAGATTCAGAAGTATCATTTTCTGTAAATGTGATAGACAAAAATCCAAAGACTGTTCTAAATACACTAATAACTGTGATAATGAAGTTATGAACAAATATAAAGATGATGTTATTGATGTTAATGTATGTATTAGAATTGAACATGATGGAAATAATAATGACAACTCTTCTGATTGTGACAATAATGATAATTCCGAATGTGATTGTAATTGTGATTAAGTGATTAAATAATTAATATTCATTTAGTAGAATGAATATTATTTCTATAACTTATTCATATAGTTTGTATTATTTTATGTCTGATTCGAATAAATTGAATAAAGAAAAAAAAGAGAGAAAAGAGTCTGGCAAGTTCAATTATATCATTTATCATAAAGGATGTCTAGATGGATTTTCTGGATTCTTTGTAGCACATATTTCTGGCAAATTGTCCAAAAATGTTACAATATTTCCAGATGTTCCATCTGCTACAATGGTTCCACCTGACATTGATGATAAAGATATCGTAATTATTGATGTAGCTTACAAAAAAGAAATACTTGAAATAATATTCCAATATGCAAGATCTGTTGTATTTATTGATCATCATGTCAGTATTAAAGATGATGTTAATGATCTATACAAAAAATATAACAAAAATCAAAATATCACTATTGTATATGATCAAGAGAAATCTGGTTCAACAATAGCCTGGAAATATTTCTTTAAAAGACAGGAAATACCATTATTTTTAAAATATGTGGAAGATCAAGACACAGGGACATGGAAATATCCTGAAACAAAAAGATTCATATTTGCACTCAAAACATATTACCATTTGAGCACAGAAAATAAATCCCTGAATAAATGGTTTAGATTGTTAAATAAAGAATATGTTGAAAAAATGGTCAAACGTGGGAAACATATGGAAAAATATAATAATCATTTAGTCAATGTAAATATTCCAAAACATTCACTCGAAAGATTTCCTTCAAAAAAAATTTATGATTTAGCTCCAGAAATATTCAAACAACCTGGACAATATAAAGTAGCTGTTTATTGTGGTCTTAATTGTCCTTCTGTTACAGATTTGGCATTAGGAGCATTTGAGAAACTTGAATGTGATTTCTGTATAATGTGGACATATAATCTTGATACCAAAAAATATGTCCTGAGTATGAGATCCAAATCTGTTGATGTCTCTAAAATATGTAAAATATTTGGTGGAGGAGGTCACGAATTAGCTTCTGCGTGTTCCTTCTATGCAAAAGATTATGTAATTGACGATCTATTTTTTGGTCAATCATTACCTAGATCAATGAGAGATTAATTTATTAATAAGAGATTAAATAAGTTTTTCGAAAATAACATTAAGTTTGTTCATAACACTTTCATATTCTGAATTGTCTTTGGTCAGGTATGTTAGTCCATGAACATCAATATATGATGGTTTATCAGATTTCTGATATTTGAAAAAGTAATATCAAGTGTCGTATTTGTATTTTGACCAAGTGCAATATATAATGATTTGCTATTTAAGTCAAGTGAATCATCTGGATATTTTGATATCTATTGTAATTGCCTGGATCACCTGAAGGACCCGAAGCATTTGGATCATAACTAGGATTATCATATGTTGTTGGTATGGCATATTTATATTCAGTACCATCTTTTATGTCAAATGTATAAGTATCACTCTCAAATGTCTCTATTTTTGGATAAAATGATTCATAATAAGGAGGATCTGGTGTTGTCATTTTGTCTATAAATCATTTAGATATTAAAAAAATAAAAAGGATGGATGATACATACTATTCTATTAAGATAATTTGCATAAAGTTTTATTAGTAATAGAGCATAACAAATGTGTCACAATGTGTCACAATGTTTATAATTAATTATACAACTAATTATAAATTCATGTCACAACATTCAAAACACATTGTCTCAAAAAATCATAAATCCTTTCTTTCAGAGAGTGTTTATAATGATCTTAATATTGGAACCAAATTATTAGACATACTTGACAATTCTATTACATCATTTGGCAGAAACGAACTAAAAAATAAACTTTCATATTGTCTCACTAATTATGATGATTTGAATAAATTAACACAACTTAATTATCATGTTAAAAATGATGTCACTTATCAAAAAACAATGTAAAATTATTTACATAATATTAGATCTGTCCAAGACAAATTATCTTTGTGGATTAATGGACAATGTAATAAAGATTTACTTTTTGAAAGAGACATATTTAATAACTCTTATTTATTGACTTTCACAAATAAACTCAAAATATCTTCTCTTATTATTCTGATTCTTTTTTATGTTGTAATGTATTTTTATGTCTATTATCATGGATTAGTAACATCTCCAATTGCATATCTCAAACAAATATATCAGGGATATATCTATTTTTGTGAATTAATATTGATGTTCATTCTTGACAATAGATATATTATCGAATGGTCTGCCATTATTTTGGTATATATTTATATTGGATACCAAATCTATCTTATTTACCAATCTGTCAATACTTGTTATAAACATAATCAAGATTGTAACATATTTTATGATAATTATCTCCAAATCATATATTTCCTTGACAATGTTAAATTAATTCATAATAATGATAATTACTTCAAGAATGAGAAAGTTTCAGAATCAATAAATTATTTGGAAAGTTATTTCTCTCCAAATTCATATATTGGTTCTGCACTTGTGACAAAGATATCATTAGATGATTATAAATTACATTTTGATATATTATGTGAATATATTGGAAAGATTGATTGTCAATTGAATATATGTAAATTATTAGAACAAAAATATACAAAAGAAAAATATACAATACCAGAATTTATTCCATATGAATTGCCAAAATTATCAAATAATCATATCATTCTTAATAAGAATCAAAACCATTATCCAATAATTAAAATGGATAACATATTTATTCCATTCATAAATGAATCACAAGTTAAAAATAATATATATATTGATTGTTCAATAAATCCAAATATTAACATTATTACAGGTCCAAATAAATCTGGAAAATCCACATTTATGAGATCAATCATACTCAATGTATATTTGTCACAATCATTAGGAATATCACCATCTGATAAAACAATATTAACACCATTTAGTGAAATATTTACATATCTTAATGTTCCTGATTCTGTTGGTAGAGAATCATTATTTGAAGCAGAATTGAATAGATGTTTCGAATATATTAATAAAACAGAAAAGACAAATGGATTCACAATTGGTATTATAGATGAATTATTTACAGGGACAAATCCAAAAGAGGGGATGGCATCATCATATGCAATAATTAAGAAATTAATAAACAATCCAACTAATATTACAATATTGAGCACACATTATATTGACATGATTGAACATCTCAAAAAGAATAATATTAATGATTTGCTATTCAATAAATTTGAAGCAAAATTAATAGATAATAAATATACATTTGATTACAAACTGAAAAATGGAATATCAAATCAACATATTGCAATAGAATTATTAGATAAAAG
>Ga0172373_10005745_pt1 | contig 16870 bp, 9 predicted proteins | sample Lak10m_2_FD_114546 | JGI IMG/M metagenome (GOLD analysis project Ga0172373, IMG submission 114546) | Freshwater microbial communities from Kabuno Bay, South-Kivu, Congo - kab_092012_10m | ecosystem: Environmental > Aquatic > Freshwater > Lake | place: Democratic Republic of the Congo: South-Kivu...
CCCCGCACCATGGCCCGCACCCCGCTCCAGCTCCTCGGCGCGCTCTCGACCGTCCTCGCGGGCAGCCTGCCCGGCGCCCAGCAATCCGCCCCCGGCGGCCCGCCGACCGGCCCGCGCGACACGGCCCCCGGCAGCGTCGTGCAGCGCATCCCTGGCACGGTCAAGGACCTCACGCGCGACGCCGCCGGGCGCATCGTCTACTGCACGGCCGAGGGCGAGGTCGGGCGCTTCCGCGCCGGACTCGGGCCACGCGAGGTGCTCGCCACCGCGCAGAGCGGGCCCTTCCCGAACGAGCTGCGCGCCGTGGCCGAGGCGCCGAACGGCGACCTCGCCCTGCTCGACGCGGCGGGAGACATCCGCGTGCTCGCCGGCGGCCAGGCGCCCGCCGTGCTGCGCTACGACGACCTCTACATGATCCAGGACGCGAGCGATCTCGTGATCGACGCGTCGGGCAACTTCCTCGTGGCGAGCGCGACGCCCTCGAGCGGCCAGCGCGCGCTCAACTGGATCTCGAGCGACGGCTTCCGCTGGGGCTACTACCTCGTGAAGCACCAGCCGCTCGCCCTGGCGAGCGATCCGCTCACCGGCGGCCTCGTGCTCTCCGAGACGAGCGCGGGCGGCAACCTGCAGCTCATCGAGGCCGGCTCCGCGACGCGCAGGACGAGTGCGCTCGACACCAGCACGCATCCGGGCATCTCGGCCGCGAACTCCGACGGTGACGTGGCCCTCGAGGCCGACGGCGACGTGTTCTGGCTCGCGGGCGGCACGGTGCGACGCCACGTGCGCACGAGCGGCGTCACGAGCACCTTCGCGAGCGGCTTCGGCACGCTGCGCGGCGCCGTGATCGCCGCGCGCAGCCCGTGGAGCGCCGGCACCACCGGCCACAGCCTGTTCGTGGCCGAGGGTGCGAACCCGACCCTGGTGCGCGAGTTCCCGGGCGTCGGCGCGCCGGGCGCGCTGGTGGCCGCGAGCCAGGGCTTCGTGCCGGGGCGCGGAATCAAGGTCAACGTCAGCTTCGGCTTCCAGGCCTTCGACCTCACGCCCGACAACCAGGGGCGGCTGCTGCTCGGCGGCTCGAACTTCGGCTCCACCCACACCATCAAGCGCGTGACGCTGACGGGCACGCCCTCGATCGCGACCGTGGCGACGAGCGCGAACGGCCTGAGCGGCATCGTCGAGGGCCTGGTCGTCGACGTGGATGACGCGATCTACGCCCTGACGCGCCCCGGAACGATCCACAAGCTCACCGAGGGACCGCTGACGGTCACGACGGTCTTCTCGGACCCGGCCAGCCAGATCACGGCCGCGAAGGACCTCGCGCTCGACGTCGACGGCACCTTCTACGTGGCCTGCCGCGAGAGCTGGGACTTCGGCAAGGTCATGGCCGTGACGCCCTTCGCGAACGGCGCGGTGTTCCTGACCGGCACCGAGGAGACGCGCGGCCTGGCGGCGAGCCCGGGCGGCGGGCTGTACCTCTCGCAGTGGCGCAACACCGGCTTCCACGGCACGGTCGAGCGCCTGCACTTCGCCGACAACTCGCTCGAGTCGCTGCCCGGCTTCGCCGGCATGAACTACACCAACGACTCGGTGTGGGGCGACGGCGACCTCGTGGTCGATGCCGACGGCTCGATCTACACCGTCTCGGAGGACGACTGGTCGCTCGTGAAGTACGACGCCGACGAGGACGGCCTCGAGCGCATCGGCTCGGGCTACCTGAACCATCCGTCGGGCCTGGCCATCGCGCCCTCGACCGCGACTTCGGGCTCGACCACGGGCTGGAGCCTCTACATCGCCGAGTTCGACAACCTGTGGGAGAAGCCGAGCTACCCGGCGCCGGCCTCGCCCTTCGTCGATGCCTCGCTCGGGCTCGTCGCCGGCCGGCGCGTCGCGGCCGCGCCCGATCCGCGCCTCGGCCGGCCGCGCGCGCTCGCGCCGGCGCCCGGCGGCGGCGTGCTGGTCGCGACCTCGGGCGGCGTGATCCAGCGCCTCGATCCGGCGCAGGGCACGCTCGAGCTCTTCGCCGGGCCCGAGCACGGCCTCGCGGGCGACCTCGTGGCGCTCGGCGCGACGCCCTCGCGCGCGCACGTGCTGGCGCTCTCGGCCGAGGGCGAGCTCTATCTCGTGGGCGCGGGCGCGGCGCGGCGCCTCACGCCCGACGCAGCGCGCCTCGCAGAGGTGCGCGAGCGCCTTTCCGAGCGCCCGCAGCGCCGCCTGCGCGTGCCCGGCACGCCCGCGCTCGAGCTCGTCCTGGACGGCTGGGTCGTCTGGGCCGTGCCGATGGAGTAGCCTCCTGGCGGATGGATTCCGCCCCCCCGAATCCGCTCGTCCGCCTGAGGAAGCTCCTCGGCCGCATCCGCCGCCGCTTCGCGCTCGACACCTACGACGTCTTCCTGCGTCCGGTGCCGGCCGACGCCACGTTCGCGCCGCCGACGGGCTACAGCTTCCGCTGGGGTACCCCGGCCGACGTCGAGCGCTGCGAGCTGCACCACACCGAGCTCGACGAGCGCGAGCGGCGCGCGGGCGCCTGGCGTCTCGGACTCGGCCACCGCGTGGTGCTCGGCCTGGCCGGCGAGACGGTGGTCTTCTCGATGTGGGTCAACCCGCGCAACCTGAACGTGCCCGGGCTGATGAAGCGCGCGCTCGGACCCGGGCAGTGGTTCATCTACAAGGCCTACACGAGCCCCGAGCACCGCGGGCGCAAGCTGTACGAGAGCGGCATGCGCTTCGTCCTGACCGAGATGCGCGCCGCCGGGCAGCGCGAGCTGGTCGGGTACGCGCACGTGAAGAAGGCCGTCTCGCGCAAGGGCCTGGCGGCGCTCGAGTTCGCGAGCGCGGGCCGCGTCACGCAGCTCGCCTGGCCTCTCGTGCAGCGCACGTTCCTGTCGAAGGACCTGCTACGCAGCTTCCCGCGCGCCGTGCCGCGCAGTGGCTCGCACCCCCCCACCGACTGACGCATGCCGACCGTCAAGAACCTCCTGCGCTGGGTCAACGCCTTCGCGCTCGGCGCCTTCCTGCTCGGCACGCTGCACGCCGTGCGCACGATCGGGCCGCGCACCTGGGTGCGCGAGTTCCAGGCCGGCGCGCCCTCGGGTTTGCTCGAGAAGGGCGCCGCGATCGTGCAGAGCGCGGCCATCGAGGGCCTCGGCTTCGCGCTGCTCGGGCTCGCGCTCGGGCTGCTGGCGCTGGCCCTGGCGCGCTTCCATCCGCTGCTCGCGCGGGCCGAGCAGGGCTCGGGCTTCGGGGCCGGGCTCGTGCTCGCGCTGGGCGCCTTCTTCGGCTGGATCGAGGTCGCGTGGATCGCCGAGGACGCGCTCGACTTCCTGACGCGCCCGGCGGTGATCGCGCTCGACGTGGCGGGCGTGCTCGGGCTGCTGGCGGCGCTGCTCTTCCTCGATTTCCTGGCGCGGCGCGCGCCCTGGTGCGCGCGACGTGGCGAGGCGGTCGCCGTAGGCACGCTGGCCGGCGCGGGCCTGGCGACGTGGCTCGCGCTCGCGCTCCTGAAGTCGGGTGACGAGGGCTGGCGCGATCCGCTGCTGCTGGCCGGTGCGGGCGTGATCTACCTCGGCTCGATCCCGCTCGCCGCGACGCTCGCGCGCCTCGTCGAGTGGCCGCTCGCGAAGCTCGTCGAGCGAGTCGCGCGCGGGCCGCTCGTGCCGCGCCTCGTGCCGCTCGTCGGCTGGCTCCTGCTGGCGGGAGCCGGCGTCTACACGGCCACGCACTGGCAGCTCTCGCCGCTCGCGGACGCGCCCGACTACCCGACGCTCTCGCCGCGTCCGGAGGGCCCGGGCCCGAACGTCGTGCTCGTCACGGTCGACACGCTGCGCGCGCAGAACCTCTCGAGCTACGGCTACCCGCGCCCGACCTCGCCCTTCCTCGACTCGCTCGCGGCCGCGGGCGCGCGCTGCGCCGACGCCAGCGCCGCCGCCGCGTGGACGAAGCCGGCCACCGGCACGATCCTGACCGGGCTCTACCCCTCGCGCCACGGCGCGCTGTACCACGGCAGCCTGCTGCACCTGCCCGAGGGCGAGCGCACGCTGGCCGAGGCCTTCCGCGAGCGCGGCTACGTCACGGCCGGCTTCGTGGCCAACCCGAACATCAAGAAGGTCTTCGCCTTCGACCGCGGCTTCGACGTGTACTTCGACTCGCCGGTCGAGGACACGGTCACGCTGGCCTGCATCCGCGGCACGTGGTTCGGCGGGCTCCTGATGACGCTCTTGCGCCACCAGTTCAACTGGAACTACGAGAACGACATCGTGGGCATGAACCACGACGTGCTCGCCTGGCTGAGGAAGAACCACGCGCAACGCTTCTTCCTGTACGCGCACTACATCGACCCGCACATCCCCTACGACCCGCCCGCGCGCTACCGCGAGGAATTCGCCCAGGACCACGGCTTCGCGCTCTTCAACGAGCGCAAGCGCAAGGTCGGGATCGACCTCTACGACGGCGAGATCCGCTACACCGACGACGGCCTGAAGGCGCTGGTCGACGAGCTCGTGCGCCTCGGCGTGTGGGAGAACACGCTCTTCGTCCTGACCAGCGACCACGGCGAGGAGTTCTTCGAGCACGGCGTGCTCGGGCACGGTTTCTCGCTGCACCAGGAGGTCGTCGGTGTGCCGCTGATCTTCAGCGGCGCAGGCGTGCCGCGCGGCGTCGTCGTCGAGGAGCCGGTGCAGGTCCTCGATCTCCCGGCCACGCTGCTCTCGCTCGCGGGCGAGGACGTCGCGCGCTTCGGCGATGGAAAATCCTTCCACGAGCGCATCCTCGCGGCCGCGCCGGACACGACCGGAGCGCTCTTCCTCGAGAGCGAGTTCGGTCAGGACGACTCGAACCACCGCGCCTTCGTGTTCAGCGGCGTGCGCTCGGGACGCTGGAAGCTCGTCTTGACCGAGCAGAATCAGTTCTTCCCGCCCGAGGATCCGCGCTTCGGTCGTGAAGCGCTGTACGATCTGGTGACGGACCCGTCGGAGCGGCGAAACTTGTTCCGGGAGAAAGAGCACGAGGCCCTGGTGGCCAGGCTGCTCGACGAGCTGCGGCGCCATGCGCAGTTCCTCCAGGACGAGGGTTTCCGCGACGTCGCGCCCGCCGCCCTGACCCCCGAGGTCGAAGCCGGGCTCCGTGCCCTGGGCTACATCGGCGGGGACTGACCAGGGAGCCAGGATCCGCCACCGAATGCCGCCGCGCCTGCTCTTCACGATCGACGTCGAGGAAGACATGCCGGGTTGGGAGATCACCGACCCGGTCTCGGTCTCCAACGTCGCCGCGTTGCCGCGCCTGGCGGAGCTGTGCCGCTCGCTCGGCGTGCGCCCGACCTACCTCGTCACCTATCCGGTCGCGACCCAGCCCGAGTCGGCCGCAATCCTGCGCCTCCTGGCGGGCCAGGGCGACTGCGAGCTCGGCACGCACCTGCACCCCTGGAACACGCCGCCCTACCTCGGCGTCCCGGGCCGCGAGGGCGACGAGCGCCGCCAGACCTACTACCAGTTCGAGCTCGGGGCCGAGCGCTTCCGCGCCAAGCTCGAGACCCTGCACCGCGCCGTGGGCGCGCTCTCCGGCCGGCCGCCGCGCTCCTTCCGCGCCGGCCGCTTCGGCATCGACGCGGCCACGCTGCGCGAGCTGATCGCGCTCGGCTACGAGGTCGACACCTCGGTCACGCCGCTGGCCGAGCACAAGGTCGACCGCGGGCCCGATTTCCGCATGGCCCCGCAGGTCCCCTATCGCCCCGCGCGCGAGGACGTCGGCCGGCGCGGCGACCTGCCGATCGTCGAGATCCCCGTCTCGGTCGGCTTCACGCGCCACATGCCCGAGGCGCTGCGCAAGGCCTACGTGCACGTGCCGCGCGCGCTGCACCTGCGCGGCCTGCTCTCGCGCGATTACCTCGGGCTCGTCGACTACGCCTGGCTCTATCCCGTGCGCTTCGACCTCGAGCTCATGCAGCGCACCACCGTGACGCTGGTCGAGAGCGGCGCCCCGGTGCTGAACGTGTTCCTGCATTCGAACGAGCTCGTGCCCGGCCAGTCGGGCCGCGTGAAGACGCGCGCCGACGTCGAGCAGGTCTTCGAGCGCCTGGCCGGGATCCTCGAGTTCTGCCTGGAGCGTTACGACGCCGTGCCCTGCACGCTGAGCGAGGCGGGCCGCGCGCTCGCGCCTTCGCTCGGGATCACCGTGCCGTGACGCTCGCGCTGCGAGCCTGGCGCGGCCTGGCGGCCTTCGAGGCCCTGGCCTCCGACTGGGATCGGCTGGCCGCCGCGGCCGGACTCGATCCCCTGTGCAACGGCCACGCCTGGACGCTGGCCCACGCGCGCGCCTTCACGCCCGAGGCGGACGCCTTCGGCTGGAGCGTCGAGCGCGCCGGCCGGCCGGTGGCCATCCTGGCCCTGCGGCGCGAGCCCGCGCGCGGCCCGCTCGCCCTGCGCCGCGCGACCTTCCTGGCCGACGGCAGCTTCGATTCCGACTACCTCGCGGCGCCGATCGAGCCCGGCCTCGAGCCCGAGGTGCTGGCGCTCCTGCTCGACGCCGCCGCGGCCGTGCGCGGGCTCGAGGCCCTGGTGCTCTCCTCGCTGCCGCTCGATTCGGCCCTCCTGCGGGCGCTCGAGGCCGAGCTCGCGCGCCGCGGGCTGCCCGCGCGCCGCCATCCGGCCCCGTGCCTCGCCGCGCCGCTGCCGCGCTCCTTCGACGACTTCGTGGCCGCGCGCAAGCCGCGCATGCGCACGAAGCTGCGCGCCGCCCTGCGCGCGGCCGAGGAGCAGGGCGCCACGCTCGAGTGGTGCACGCACACCGCGGAGCTCGCCACCTGGATGAACGAGCTCTTCGAGCTGCACACGCGCCGCTGGCAGGCCGAGGGCCGCCCCGGCAGCTTCGCCGACGCGCGCCGGCGCGCCTTCTACACCGAGCTCGCGCGCACGCACCTCGCCGCCGGCACGCTGGCCTTCGCACGCCTCGTGCAGGACGGCCGCACGCTCGCCCTCCAGCTCGGCCTCGTCGCCGCCGGCCGCTACTACCAGATCCAGGAAGGCTACGACCCCGCCCACGGCGAGGAGCGCGTCGCCACCGCCCTGCGCGCGCTCGCCCTGCGCGCCCTGATCGAGCGCGGCCTCACGCACTACGACTTCCTCGGCGGCGACTCGCGCCACAAGCGCGACTGGGGCGGCGAGGAGCGCCCCTGCCTGACGCTCGGCTTCCCGCTCCCGAAGTGGCGCCCGCGCCTCGCCTACGCCCTGCGCGCCGCGCAGGACCGCTGGCGCGCGCGCTGAGCGCGACATTCTTTCCGCCCGCGCGTCTCAAGACGGTGATCTCCGCGATCCGAAGGGGTCCGCGGCCTTCACCTCGGGGGAACACAGCTTTGAATCGCTCCAGCGGCATCGTCCTCGTCCTCGCCTCGTTCGTCGCCGGGTGCTCCGGTCTGAAGTCGCTCGGGATCCGCCAGAGCCAGGGGCTCGAGGCGGTCGACGAGCTGCTCGGCGAGGTCGAGCAGGTGCAGGTCGACGCGGCCGTCTCGAAGGAGCGCGCGCAGGGCGCCATGGAGGCGCTGCGGGCGCTGGTCGGACCCGAGTTCCGCGGCGATCCCGCCGCCGGACACGCGGCGCTGGTGACGGCCATCGGCGCCTCCGAGGACCAGGCCGAGGCGCTGCAGGACGACGTGCGCCCGCTGCGCAAGACGGGCGAGGCCGTGTTCGCGCGCTGGACCGAGGACCTCGAATCCTTCGGCAACCTGGCCATGCGCCAGCGCAGCCAGGAGCGGCTCGAGGAGACGCGCCGGCGCTACGACGCCGTGCTGGCCGCGGCCGTCTCGGCGCAGCTCGCCTACGACGCCTTCAACGGCGACCTCGGCGACCACGCGCTGTTCCTCGAGAACGATTTCAACGCGAGCGCCGTGCAGGTCGTGGCCGGTGAGCTCGAGGGCCTGCGCAGTCGCGGCAAGGAGCTCGCGAAGCGCCTCGACGCGCTCTCCGCGGCCTGCCAGGCCTACGTCGCGTACTCGGCCCCCGAGGCCCAGGTCGAACCGGTGCCCGAGACGGTGGTCGAGCCGGCCCCCGCGGCCGAGCCCGCTCCCGCGCCCGCGCCGGCCAAGAAGCCGACGCCGAAGAAGAAGGTGATGCCGAAGCCCGCGCCCGAGACGGGCCCGACCGGCGGCTGATCCGCGCGCCCGCCGCCGTGCGGGCACCGGCCACATGAGCTGGCTCCTCCTGCTCGGCATCGTGCTCACGCTCGGGCTCGCCTTCCTGGCGACGCTCTCGCGCCGGAGCGAGCTGCAGCGCATGCAGAGGAGCCTCGTGCAGCGCGAGCGCGCGCTGCGCGCGACCTCGAGCGAGCTCCTGCGGCATCCGGTCGTCGACCTCTCGCGCTGCCTCGGCTGCGGGACCTGCGTCACGGCCTGTCCCGAGGAGGACGTGCTCGCGCTCGTGCACGGTCAGGCCGTGGTCGTCAACGGCACGCGCTGCGTCGGCCACCGCGCCTGCGAGCGCGAGTGCCCGGTCGGCGCGATCACGGTCACGGTCGCGAACCTGGCGCAGCGCGCGGACGTGCCGGTCGTGAGCGAGGAGCTCGAGTCGCTCTCCGCGCCGGGTGTGTTCCTGGCGGGCGAGGTCACGGCCCACGCCCTGATCGCGACCGCGATCGAGCACGGCGTCGAGGCCGCCGACGAGGTCGCGCGGCGCCTCGAGCACGCGCCGGCGCGAGCGGGCGAGTACGCGCTCGTGATCGTCGGCGCGGGTCCGGCCGGCCTGGCCGCGGCGCTCGAAGCGAAGCGCCTCGGACTCTCCTTCGTGGTGCTCGAGCAGGAGCAGGAGCTCGGCGGCACGGTGGCGAAGTACCCGCGCAAGAAGCTCGTCCTGACGCAGCCCGTGGCGCTGCCGCTCGTCGGTCCGCTCGGCGGCGGACGCACGAGCTTCACGAAGGAGGAGCTGATGGCGCTGTGGCTCGCCATGGCGCGCGAAGAGGAGCTTCCGCTCCACACCGGCGTCACCTACGCGGGCTGCACACCGACGGAGGACGGCGGCCAGCTCGTGAAGACGAGCTTCGGCGAGCTGCGCGCGCGCCACGTCGTGCTCGCCATCGGCCGGCGCGGCACGCCGCGGCGCCTCGGCGTCCCGGGCGAGGACCAGCCCAAGGTCGCCTACGGCCTGCTCGACGCGCACTCCTTCCGCGGGCGGCGCATCCTGGTCGTGGGCGGCGGCGACAGCGCGGTCGAGACGGCCCTCGCGCTGGCCGAGCAGGAGGGCAACGAGGTGCTGCTCTCCTACCGCGGCGAGGCCCTGTTCCGCGTGCGCGAGCGCAACCGCGTGCGCCTGGAGGAGGCCCTGGCCGCGGGCCGCCTCGGCGTCGCCTACCGCAGCGAGGTGCGCCTGATCCATGACGACGCCGTCGAGCTCGAGCAGGAGCAGGACGGCGTGCGCCGCCGCGTGCGCATCGCCAACGACGACGTCTTCGTGCAGATCGGCGGCACGGCCCCGCTCGAGCTGCTCTCGGCCTCGGGCGTCTCCTGCGATCCGTCGCTACGACCCGCGCCGGCGCCGATCGTCGAGCAGGGCACGGGACTCGCGCCGGCCCTCGGGATCGGGCTCGCGCTCTCGGTCGTGGCGCTCCTGTGGGCCCTGTGGCACGCGGACTACTACCTGCTGCCGATCGAGGCGCGCCCGGCGGCCGAGAAGCACCTCGCGCTGCGCCCCTCCTCGGGCTGGGGCCTCGCCTTCGGCGTGCTGGCCACCGTGCTCGTCGCGGCGAACTTCCTGTACCTCGCGCGACGCGCGGGCTGGTGGAGCCTCGGTTCGCTCAAGGCCTGGATGACGAGCCACGTCGCGACCGGCGTGCTCGCGATCCTGTGCGCAACGCTGCACGGCGCGATGGACCCGCGCGACACGGCCGGCGGGCACGCGCTGCTCGCGCTCGCGCTCCTGTTCGTGAGCGGGGCGATCGGGCGCTACTTCTATGCCTGGGTACCGCGCGCGGCGAACGGACGCGAGCTCGCGCTCGAGGAGGTGCGCGGCGAGCTCGAGCGCCTCGGCGCCGGCTGGGCCACGGGCCAGCAGGCCTTCGCGGCGCGCGCGCGGGCGACGGTCGACGCGCTCGTGGCCGCACGCCAGTGGCAGGCGACCTTCCTCGGACGCGTGAGCGGCCTGGTCGGCGGCCAGCGCGCCCTGCGCCGCGCGCTCGACGGACTCGCGCGCGAGGGTCGCGCCAGCGGCCTGGCCGAGGAAGAACTCGCGCCCGTGCTCGCCCTGGCGCGCAGCGCCGGCCGCGCGGCCACGGCCGCGGGCCACCTCGAAGATCTGCGCGCGCTGCTCTCGACCTGGCGCTGGCTGCACCGCTGGGTCGCGGTGCTGATGGTCGCGCTGCTCGTCCTGCACGTCGTCTACTCGCTCTCCTACACGTCGATCCTGCGCGGAGGCTCGCCGTGAGGTCGCGCACGCAGCTCCTGATCGCGGTCGCCTCGGGCATGATCGTGTCGCTCGTGGCGGTGAGCCACCTCGGCGAACCCGCGCCCGGCCCGCTCTCGACCGTGCACGGGCGCGTCGAGGACCTCGCCGGTCCGAACGACTGCTCGACCTGCCACGGCGGGATCTTCGGCTCCCTCAAGGAGGCCTGTCTCGAGTGCCATGAACCGATCGAGACGCAGCTCGACGAGGCGAGCGGCCTGCACGGCACGCTGGGCGCGCGCGCCGAGCAGTGTGGGCTGTGCCATGCCGAGCACCACGGCGCCGGCGCGCCGCTCGTGCACGGCCAGAGCTTCGCCCTGGCGGGCGTGTCGAAGTGGGAGGAGTTCGACCACGCGACGGTCGGGATCGTGCTCGATGGCGCGCACGTCGGCCTCGACTGCACCGAATGCCACACGAACGCGCGCGTGCCGCTCCTGCCGCCCGGTGGCCAGCGCTTCCTCGGGCTCGACATCGACTGCGCGAGCTGTCACGAGGATCCGCACGAGGGTCAGCGCGCCCTCGCCTGCGCGGACTGCCACGGGCAGGAGACCTGGGACGGGCTGCGCTCGCTCGGGCACGAGCGCGTGCTGCCGCTGGTCGGCGGACACGCGCTCGACTGCCTGGAGTGCCACGCCGAGGAGGGCGGACACGGCCTCGACCTCCTGGGCGGTCTCGGACCGAAGCCCGACGCGCGCGACTGCAAGGCCTGCCACGAGTCGCCGCACACGCCCGCCTTCGAGCGCGGCAACGCGAGCCTGGCCACGCTCCCGGCCGGCGCGGCCTGCGTCACCTGCCACGCGGCCGAGCACGAGAGCTTCCACGAGCTCGCCTTGCTCGAGATGACTCCGGCCCAGCACGCGGCCAGCGGCTTCGAGCTCGCGGCGCCGCACGACGTGCAGGTCTGCGTCGACTGCCACGAGCCCGGCACGCAACGCTTCGAGCTCCGCTACCCCGGGCGCGCCCCCGAGAGCTGCTCCGCCTGCCACGCCGACGTGCACGCCGGCCAGTTCGAGACCGGCCCCTTCGCCGGCCAGCAGTGCACGGCCTGCCACGCGCGCACGCACTTCGAACCGCACGAGTTCACGCCCGAGAAGCACGCCCAGGGCGCCCTGCCCCTCGAGGGCGCGCACCTCGAGCTCGAGTGCGCGGCCTGCCACGAGCGTCCGCACGAGGACGAGCCGCGCAGCTTCCGCGGCACGCCCGCGACCTGCGCGGCCTGCCACGAGGACGCCCACGACGGCTTCTTCGCTCCCTTCGTGCAGGGCCTGCCCGCGCCGGAGCACGGCGAGTGCGCGCGCTGCCACGACGCCGAGCGCTTCGCCCACGCCGCGCAGGAGTTCGAGCACACGCGCTTCACCGGCTTCGCGGTCGAGGGCGCCCACGCCGAGGCCGAGTGCACCGTCTGCCACCGCCCGCGCGCCGAGCCCGACGCACGCGGACGCGCCTTCGGCACGGTCGAGGAGCACTTCGGGCTCTTCACCGGCTGCGCGTCCTGCCACGCCGACCCGCACTCCGGCTTCTTCGACCTCGACAATGGCTTCCCGGTGCTAGTCGAGGGCCGCGCCGACTGCGCGCGTTGCCACGTGTCCAGCTCGTTCCGCGCCCTACGCCGCCCGTTCGACCACGCCTACTGGACCGGTTTCACGCTGAGCGGCGCGCACGCCGAGGCGAGCTGCTCGGCCTGTCACGTGCCGCTGGTCGGGCGCGGACGCGACGGGCGCACGAGCGCCGAGGCCCCCGGCCACGCCTGCTCGGACTGCCACGAGGATCCGCACGCCAGCCAGTTCGCGCAGGAAGACTCGACCGACTGCGCGCGCTGCCACGCGCCCGAGCCCGACGACTTCCTCGTCTTCGACCACGAGCGCGACGCGCGCTTCGCACTGGGCGAGGCCCACGCGGCCCTGGCCTGTGACGCCTGCCACGCCGAGGAGGCCCGTGGTGGCCTCTCCGTCACGCGCTTCCGACCGCTCGAGCACGAGTGCGTCGATTGCCACGGCACGAACGCAGAAGTTCTGCTGCGCCGCCAGCCGAGGAGGAAGTGACGTGCGCTCCTGCCTTCCTTTCCTGGCCCTCGTGGCCGGCCTGCTCGGCGCGCCGCGCGTACGTGGCCAGGACGGAACGTCCTCCACGGCCACGACGCAGGACGAAGGCACGGTCGATCTCGACGTGCGTGTCGGCTCGGCCGGACGGGGTTGGGCTCTGATCGACCGCGGCGCAGCCGACGGACTGGCGCCCGGCGACGTGGTCCTGTTCCGCCCGAAGGACGGCAGCACGTACACGGGCAAGGTGGCTTCGCTCGAGGAACGCGCGGCCCGTGTCGAGCTCGCCGATCCGGCCTTCACACCCGTGGCCGGAACGCGCGGCAAGGTGCGCCTACCGCGCGCGCGTCTGCCGGCCGCCGAGCTGCCGCGCGTGCGCCCGGCCCCGGAGCGCCAGGCCGCCACGGACGAGCCCGAGGCTCCGGTCGTGTTCGAGAACCGCGACGAGGACTGGCAGGCGGGCGAGCCGCTGCTCGCGCGCGTGCGTCCGGTGCGCCCGTCCGAGCGCCCGCGCACCTGGCACGGACACGCGTACGGCGGCTTCGACGGGATCGTGAGTAGCGAGGACGAGCGCACCGATCTCTTCGCGCGGGCCGGCCTGGACGCCTGGCTCGAGAACGCCTTCGGCCACGGCGGCCGGCTGCACCTCGACGGCGAGTGGAACGCGCGCCGCGTGGACGTGCCCGACCTCGACGACGAGGAAGACGTCGAGCTGCGCGTCGAGCGCCTCTCCTACGCCTGGGGCGGCGACCGCTTCGAGCCTATCGGCTGGGAGGCCGGACGCTTCCTGCAGAAGGGCATGGTCGAGTTCGGCGTGCTCGACGGCGTCGAGCGCGTCGTGCGCACGCGCGACGGGCACCGCTACGGAGCCAGCCTCGGCTTCCTGCCCGAGCCCGACGAGGAGTTCCAGACCGGCCAGGACTTCCAGCTCGCGGCCTTCTACGAGTGGGTGCTCGACGAGAGCGAGGAGCTCTCGGCCGCAGCCGGCTACCAGAAATCGTTCCACGACGGCGCCACCGACCGCGACCTCGTCGTGGCGCGCGTGCAGCGCCTGCCGCGCGAGGGCTGGACGCTCTTCGGCAACGCGTGGATCGACGTCTACACCGACGGCGACGACGAGAAGGGCACGCTGCTCGGTCTGACCCAGGCCTACCTGTCGACCGGCAAGCGCTGGCGCGACGGCAGCTCGCTCGACCTCGTGCTCTCGCACCTCGAGTTCCCCGAGATCGACCGCGACGCGTTCCTGCCGGTGACCGACGACCAGCTGGCCGACGACCACAGCGAGCGCGCGGCCCTGCGCGGACGTCTGCACCTGTCACGCGCCGTCTCCGTGCTGGGCGGCTTCGGCGGCTGGCTCGACGAGGACGACGAGGGCGGCGACGTCGAGGCCGGCTTCGCCTTCGGCGACTTCCTGGGCGCCTCGACCTTCGCCGACGTGCGCGCCTTCGCGACCGCGGGGCGCTACTCGACCTCGCTCGGCGCGCGCGCGAGCTTCGGGCGCTTCACCGCGGGCGGCAGCTGGGCGCTCGACTACGAGTTCAGCCAGAACCGCATCGCCGGTTTCGCCGCGAACAACGACGACCTGCCCCAGCACCGCCTCGGCCTGCGCGCCGAGCGCCGCGCCTTCCTGGGCTGCGACCTGTCGCTGCGGCTCGAAGGCCTCTTCTATGACGACGAGGCCGCCGGTAGCCTCGGGATCTTCCTGCAGCGGAGCTTCTGATGCGTCCCCGCCTCGCGTTCGCGCTCGTCTCGGCCTGGCTCGTGCTCGGCGCCTGTCTGGCGAAGAGCCCCGCCGCCGTGAAGCAGCACCTGTGGTGGAGCGGCCTCGGCCCCGTGCTCCCCCACGCGACCTTCCCGGCCGATTGCTCGCTGTGCCACGAGGGCTCCGACTGGCAGGGCGTGCGCGCCGAGTTCGAGTTCGCGCACGAGGAAGAGACCGGCTTCGCGCTGCGCGGCGCGCACGCCGAGGCGAGCTGCATCCTGTGCCACAACGACCGCGGGCCGGTGGCGGTCTTCGCCGCCCAGGGCTGCGCCGGTTGCCACGAGGACGTGCACCAGGCGGAGCTCGGTCCCGACTGCACGCGCTGCCACCAGGAAGAGACCTGGCTGCCCGTCGGACAGATCGAGCTGCACGCACGCACGCGCTTCCCGCTGCTCGGCGTGCACGCCTCGACCTCCTGCCAGCGCTGCCACCAGGGCGCCGAGGTGGGTCGCTTCGTGCCGACCGATACCGAGTGCGTGACCTGCCACCAGCGCGACCTCGCACGCGCGACGAACCCGAACCACGCCGGGCTCGGCTGGGTCGACCGCTGCGACCGCTGCCACCTGCCGCGCACCTGGAATCAGGCCGAGATCAACGAGTGAGTCGCGCGCTGGCCCGCGCGCGGGCCGGCGTTTCCTTCGCACTCCCTGGAACTCCCGCGCGCGCGCGCGTGCGCCAGGGCCCCGGAAAAACCCTCCTCCAGATCTCCGGGATGACACTCCGATGACGGGTGCCGGGAACGGGACACCGCGCCAGCGGGTCCAGAAGGGGAAGGGGAACATGAACGTCATCCGGAGCATCCAGCAGGGGCTCACCGCGCTCGCCGCGCTCGCCGTCGCGGCCTGCAGCAGCGAGACCGGCAGCCTGACGCAGCAGACGACCTCGTCGTGCATGCTGTGCCACAACGGCTCGCTGCAGGAGGACTACACCGGACCGGGCATCGAGAATCCGCACCCCTTCCCGGGCGCCGACTCGATCGCCTGCACGACCTGCCACGGCGGTGACCCCGACGGCGTCGACCAGGCGACGAGCCACGTGCCGCCGCCGCCCGAGATCGGCGACCGCGCCTTCCAGGCCACCAACGCACGCGCCTACTTCAACAAGCTCACGCTGGCGGGCATGGACAAGTTCCCGAACTACTCGGTCGGCGGTGTGACCTACACCGCACTCGACTACCTGCAGTTCGTGAACCCCGGCGACCTGCGCGTCACGAAGCTCGGCCGCGGCTGCGGCGAGTGTCACGCGAACCACTCGGAGGACGTCAACGGCAGCCTGCTCGCGACCGAGTCGGGCGTCCTGGCGGGCGCGCGCTTCCAGATCGGCGCCGAGTGCGCCGTGCCCGAGAACGACGCCTTGTACGAGGGCACGGCCGGCGACTACGCCGTGCGCACCGTGACCGATCCGAGCCTGAACACCGCCGTGGTCGGCAGCGTCGCGCGCCTGCTCGAGTACCCCGTGTACTCGAAGTTCGGCGACGCGACCGGCGTGTGGAACAACCTGGCCGAGTTCTCGGCCGCGGCGGTGAACGACGACCAGGAGGCCGATGGACGCGTGGTCAGCGGCTCGCCACTCGAGAAGCTCTACCACGAGCAGATCTCGTTCACCTGCGGCGACTGCCACCTCGGTAGCGCGGGCGCCAACAACCGCGCGGGCGACTTCCGCTCGTCGGGCTGCACGGCCTGCCACATGCCCTACTCGCTCGGTGGCCGCTCGGGCTCGAGCGACGCCAACGTGAACATGCTCGAGCCGCTCGATCCGGACGACATCGACGAGCCCGAGCGCTCGCACCCGCGCTCGCACGTGATCCACGGCGTCGCGCGCACGCTGCCGGGCGGCGCCGTCGTGCCGCCGATCGACGACCTGACCTGCGCCGGCTGCCACCAGGGCTCGAACCGCACGGTGATGCAGTACTGGGGCATCCGCCTCGATCAGAACGCGGACGTGGTCAACAACCGCCAGTACCCGGCCAACCCGGCTGCGCGCCAGGGCACGCACGGTGACGACCGTCTCTTCGATCCGGCCGTCGGCAACAACACCTTCAACGGCCGCAACGGCAACCAGTACCTCGCCTTCGAGGACTACGACGGCGACGGGCGCGACGACACGCCGCCCGACATCCACCACGAGCTGGGCCTCGGCTGCATCGACTGCCACACGAGCTACGACATCCACGGCGGCAACACGGCCGTCGCCGGCACCGAGATCTCGAGCCGCATGGAGCAGCAGGTCGCGATCCGCTGCGAGAGCTGCCACGGCACGGTCGACGCCTACGCCGTGACCGCCAGCGGCACCGCCTTCGACGGCACGACCCAGCAGCTCGTGACCGACGCCAAGGGCAACCGTCTCGAGCACGTCGTGCGCGAGGCGCCCGGCATCTACTACCTGACGAGCAAGCTCGACGGCGCGCGCCACTACGTCCCGCAGACGCGCGACGCGGTGGTCGACAGCGGCAAGACGCACCCGGTCTCGGGTGACGAGCTCTACAGCGCGGCCGCGTCCTACGCGATGGGCCGCGTCGACGGCGACGCCTCGAACGGCATCGGCCCGCAGCAGAGCGGCGGCGTCACGCCCGGCTTCAGCCACGCCGACAACATGGACTGCGCCGCGTGCCACTCGTCCTGGACGAACACGTGCATGGGCTGCCACCTGTCGGG
>Ga0172373_10005746_pt1 | contig 16866 bp, 32 predicted proteins | sample Lak10m_2_FD_114546 | JGI IMG/M metagenome (GOLD analysis project Ga0172373, IMG submission 114546) | Freshwater microbial communities from Kabuno Bay, South-Kivu, Congo - kab_092012_10m | ecosystem: Environmental > Aquatic > Freshwater > Lake | place: Democratic Republic of the Congo...
AATCCAGAGAGAACTGGGTCAATCAATGGATAAGTCTATGTGAGGTGGGTGTACACCAGAATTACCGACTGCCCAACACTTACCGTATCGCTACCTGCCTGGATGCTTCAAATCTGTTTGCTGACTGAAAGCAAACAGATTCAAGGGGATCATATTTGTGGAGATTGGGGATACTGTAAACGAGATTCCATCCACGTTGTAGAGCGGTAAATTGATTTCCATGCCTTCTATTCAAACGGATACTACTGAAGAAAAAGAAATACTGAAGCTGATAAACCAGCTAACAACAGTAGGTGATTTTTCTGGAGTTTCAAGCGAAATTCAAGTGGCATGGGATCAGAAGTACGCTTCCCGTTGGGAACAATATGGCTGTAAACAAGTGTATCTGTACCCAGGTAATAACCTTGTGCAGTTAGGGAAACAGGCGTTTATTACGGCTATATTGTGGCATGAGTATTGCTATACTAAAGAGCGTAAGCATACCAACAAGGAAGCCTATTTAGACTTTCTTGATGAAAAGATTACAAGATGGTGGTCAGGGGAAGCTGATTTATCCTATCCCTATCCCTCGATTAATACCGATTGCATAGCTCTTACAGCCATGCTGGATTATGTTCTCAGAACATCCAATCCGTATTATTCTAACGACCCTAACGAGATAATGAGTAAATTCTTTGAGAATCGTTATATTGTTAGCCATGTGGCTTATGAACTCTCATTCAAGAAAGCCGAGATTTATGCTGAGCGTGCTATATTCACGCTTGAAAGCGCCTATAAAATCGAGCTTGATATTGTGTTGAGTGACAAGAAACGGATTCCTGATTCTCTTACTTCACCCTTGCCCCCTGCAGGTAAGATTTTGTGACCGGAGATAACTGGTTGGTTTTGATGGATTATTGTCAAGAGCTTGGCATGACCACCAGAGAGGTAGGCCGTGTTTTTACAGCACTTCACTACTTGGCTGAGGCAGTACGCGCCCTGATTGAGGGAGATTTTGAGGAGAAGATTCAAGGTTTCTTGAATGGAGATAAAATATCGGTGGCTCCGCCTGTAGATGGACTTAGCATTGAGACTGAACAGAAGATCCATGATGCGTTTCGGAATGCTTGTAATGAGGAGGTTGTTTTACCGGCTGGTGCAACAGCAAGAAGATTTGGATGGGAGATTACAGGCTGGAGGCTGACAAATTTTGGTGTATGGGTTGCCCGATTGTATCGAAACCTGCCTGTACGCCCTCTTTGGGATGTAGCTGATGAATGGGGTGGGTTCTGGGAGAATGCCCGTCTACCAGAAGAAATGCAATGGGATATCAACAAATTTACTCATCCTTTGACAATGGGAACCGGGCTTGTTCCGATTGATTCCTCTGTGAGTTGTCACGGTTGCAGATGGCAAAGCCAGTGTATATCGCACTCACCTCGTAGTGTTGAGTGGCCACCAAATTGGACGATCCCAGAGGGATTCCCTGGATGTTCTCGTTTCAAGAAAAAATAAGACGAGAGATTGTCAAGAGCTTGTAAAGTCCCTCTCTGTAGGGCTGCATGATTCTGAGGACAGGCTATGATGAGAAGGTCAAACGGAGAACAGAATGACCCGCCTTTGAGGGGATTGTTAAAGAGGTAGTGAAAACCGGGGCTCAGGATCGCGCTACCGCGATCCGCTGGCTGATGGCGGCAGAAGGGTGTTCGGATACCCCTTCCGGTCGGGATGAATTTGAATTCAACAACAAACTTCCCTGCGGGTATCTGCGGGGAAATTGATTTCTTGGGGACTATCCCCAACAGGAGCATTTATGGAACCGGCATCGACGACTGAGATTTGGTTTGGCTGGCATTTTCCTGATGGAATTGCCTTTGAGGAGCTTATCAGCCTAACCTCTGGAACTGAGGCTGAGTGTGCAGACTTCGATATCTACTCATTCCTGTCTCAAACCGGGGTAGGGCTGGATCGTGAAAACCAGTCCTGGGATGGATACATTCTGTATGACCCCAAGAATGAGCATAAGATCCTGGCCCTTGGGCTACTGGTGTTCTTTGGGGGTTGTGATGAGATTACCCCAGAACCTATGCGAATTCCGGCCCGGATTGATGGGAATGCCAAGTGGAAAGCATTGATTGAGGCTTATGGTGAGCCTCGGATGCTGGTTCAGCACTTTTAGGAGCGCGCCGTGCCAAACCTTACCTTGGAAGAAAGGGAGATTTTAAGCCAAGCCCTAAAGGAGAAGGCTGAGGCTGAGGCGGTATTGCATGACTTTAAAGAGCAACATGCAGCCGTGTTTGCACAATATGACGAATTATCACGAGTCTGTCTGAAAGCATCGAATCTGATAGGCGAGTGTATGGCTTGCAAAAAGCGTGGGGTTCTTGGCAAGACCTTATGGAAGGTGGAAGGCACTGAAGAAGAACAGGATATGTTTGGATGGCGTACAAAAAGCCGTACTGTGATCGTGTGTTCTGAGATATGCCTTGATGATCAAGATGAGCTTACTTCACACCAGTCCTTAGACGATGCCAAGGCTGGTAAACCTTTTCTGTGGTGAGTCATGATTTATCGAATTGACTTTGAACAATTCCGGCACCTTAAAAAGTCGTCCCTTTCCCTTGGCTCACAAGAGGAGCCACTGAAGGATGTTCTTCTGGTAGGTTCGCATGGGTCAGGGAAAACGACCGTATTGGAGGCCATAGTTTATGGCCTTGGCCGTAAAGATATGTTGGTGCGAGAAATGTCTGAGTGGCATCGACAACGATTTGAAACTGTCCCCTTTGGTGGGGGGAAAGCCTGGATTACCGGGAACGGTCAAACCTCGGTTGAATATTTCTCAGCCAGACGTAGAACGGCTTGGTGGCAAGCAAAGTTTGGATTGGAAGTCGTAGCTATGAGCAACTATGCAAAAGCAAAAATTGCTGCAAGCTGGATCAAAACCTTTGAAGAAAAGCATGGAGAAATCAAATGAACATGCGAATTGCCAAAAAGACCCTTTCCCGTTTCCGTTGTCCGTATGAGGGAATCCCTCATGGAGCGCGTGGGCGGTATGATAAGGCTTATCGTGCCTACTACCGAAGCATGAGCCGAAACCAAGATCCCAAGTGGATGGGTCAGGCAGGCGGAAAGCGGTGGCGTCAGGCTGAAAAGAAGCATGCCAATTGTGGTGTGTGTAAGACAAATGATGCCTTTAATGATGCCTTTGACCGGTTGGCAGAAGGGGAAATTGATGCCATTAATCTTACAATTAAGCTGTAGATATGCAGGTTTCTGCTATCGACAGGAGCGTGAATGGTATGAGCCAGCTTGGAGAATCTGGTTTGTGCTTGGCATGTGGCGTTGTTGGATCTTTCCAAGGGTGAAAGGTACGGTTTTGTACGGACTACAAAACCAGCGTATCCTTGGAAATGTGGTGATGACCTTTGGAGAAATTGATTTCCTGCTTGAAGGATAAGCACCATGTTTGATGGACAAGACATAATGAACACTCGGATCAGGGAGTTGTTTGCAATTCGGGATGTGCTGATGGATGCGTATTTAGAACGCGATCCTAATTTTGTGGTGAACAAGCACAGCCGCCCGCATTTACCGTTCCTTGACAAAGATAGCATTTTCGGGGTAGACACGCAGAGTCCGATTTACCAGCTTGAACAAGAGTATCTTGAAAAGTCTGCTAAGCTCAATAACTTTGTTGTCATAAACAGCTTTTGTGATTCGGTACATCCGTGTGTTTTCCATGCAAAGGCTGGTTATGGCCTTCTGATTACTCGCAGCCCTTGCCAGGAGATTTCTGGGGGAGGGGAGTGGTCAGAGCTATGCCCGAAATGCTCTCAGTTTCTGGAACCGGAATACACCGATATTGGGGTAGGCTACTTGAAGCATCCAGAGGAGTGCCCTTGCGGGTATTCTTCTTTGGATAGCCTGGAAGAAATGGGGTTATTGAAAGTTTCATTTGAAGATTTTGTTAGGAGTTGAGAATGTGGTTACCGCCTTTGTTTGACACCTATTGTCCCGAGTGTGGGGAAGGTGTGGATCGGGAAAGTGTGGATGTAGGGGTAGGGATCTTGAACGGTCCTTATGGATGCTTTGAGTGTGGATGGTGTGAATGGACGGTTCCAGAGAAGTCAGATCACTACGATCCACATGGGAACTACTGGCCAAGAGGCACCATAAAACAATGCTTTATGAATGGGAAATCTGCGGTTCACTACCACGTTAAATGCGGGAAAGAAGATGGAATTTGTGAGCTTGTAGAAGGGATATGGGTTTGTAAGAAGTGTGGGGAGAAGGATGCTTTCAAGGGCAAGTAAGTCCTAACGGGAAGTCCTGATTGTCAAGAGCTTGTAAAGCCTGAGCGATCTGCGCTCGGAATGTAAAAGGGGATGATATAAGAAGTGGGTCAGGAGAGAGAACATGAGCGCCCACATGATCATGCCCTATCTGTTTCCGTTTCAGAAAGTCCCCTTTCCCGATGGACTTTCTATCTCGGATTGGAAACACCCGATTCCCCAGACTGGCACAAGCGTCTGGGCTAAGCCTGGATCGTTTCGGGCGGTTGGGGATCGTGGGGAGGTTGTAGTGACCTTCACGAATAAGCCGATGGATTCGGCTACTACCCGCGCCTTTCTGGATAGCAAGGGGCTTCCCTTGATTGAAGCCTACAATCGCGCTTGTGATGAGCGCGATGAGCGGGCCAAAGCTAAGCCTATGAGTGCCGCTGAGATTGCGGGAATTCTATCTTTCTTTGAGAATAAATAAGGACTAAACATGAAAGTCGGAGCTAAGGTCAAAATTGTTCGGATGGATGGATCAATTTCTGATCTGCATGGGATTGGGGAAATACAGGAGTCTTGTGGGGAAGGTTGGTGGTGGGTCAAGTTTCAAGACCATTCCTACTTCTATGCTGAAAAACAATTGCTTGTGATTGAGGAGGTGTAAGCTGCTTACGGAATATGTTATGAAACCTGTTGAACGAATCCCAGAATATCGCAGCCTGGGTCTGCTATGACCATTCCTGATGAAATTGTCTGGATTCCTGACCAGTGGGGTGCTAAAGCCTTTGGCCCAGGTTGGTATATAGAGATAGATCGTGCAATCTCCATTTCACAAGATACTGCAAAACGGTATTGCAAGTGGACCGTGATGGTTGGGGATTTTCAGATTGATCCACAAGGGGAATTTGTGGATGGTAAGCAGCATGTTGCTGCATGGGATAACGCACTTTGCAAGAATCGAAGTGATAACGAGGCTGAAGCGCGTAAAGCCGCAGAGGAGTTTTTGCGTGATTACGCATGCTTACGCTAAAAATGCTTCTAAAAGCCTGGAAAATTGAGCCATGAAACTCAACATTATATTGACTACGGATGCTGAGGGACCAGGAAGGCGATTAGCAATCTGGACGGCTGGTTGTAAGATCCGGTGTCCAGGGTGCTGTAACCCGGAAATGTTCAACCCCAAGGGCCAATTGCCGGATATGACTTCGGCTGAATTGGCAGAGAAAATTCTTAGCACACCAGGGATAGAGGGAGTGAGCTTCCTTGGGGGTGAGCCTACGGAGTGGGCTGAGGAGTTGTGTGAGGTTGTTTCCCTGGTCAGGGAGCGGTCAGGGCTTACGTTTATGCTCTATACGGGGCATTACCTCCCTGAGCTATCAGGAAAGGCTCTTGAGCTTGCTATGGCCTGTGACGTAGTAGTTGAAGGTCGGTACGACAAGAGCAAGCCTGAGTCAGAACGCCCAAGGCCACGCCGTTGGATTGGGTCTTGGAATCAAAACCTGATCTTCAACACCAATCGGTACTCGGAAATTGATTTCTCTGGCTCTAACACAGTAGAGCTTCGAATTGAGAATGGAAAGGTTACCTTATCCGGGTGGCCTGGGGCTATCTCTTTCTATCGAAAAGCAAGGGCATCGGATGATCATACAAGCCGTTAACAACACACCAAGAACTACCAGCCGTTACCCAAGCTGGCCCTATACCAAAGAGCAGTATCAGAAAAGATACGGTTCGATCATTCAAAAACAATGGATTCGTTGGAAACATGCACCTTCTACTTGGCAAGTGGTGTATGACATGACGCTGGAAGCCTATCTGAAGGAACCGGAAAATCCTGGGTATGAGTGGTTTGCGCGGCGTTATGTGGCAGACTTACCACCAAGTTATATCCGGGCTACGGGGTTTATTGCAGAGTTGTATGGTGTTACGGCTGAGGAGCTTTTGGATGCAGGGGGGGATGTTCTAAGGACGGGAAAGCGGATCTTTATGGATGTAGCGACAGGTGTATACACATCGGGGGGAATCTGGTTTGTTCCGATCAAGGCAGATCGGCAATGGGTATGGGTAGAGAGAAACCCAATCCGCATCCATCATATAGATATCTCCATAAAGAAGCGTTCTCGGGAACTGGACAATTTAGGTCTGTCCAGTGTCCTTATCAGAAACGGGATGAAAAGTGTTGCATCGGATGATCCTTATGGATTTCACTATTATAGTAGCAGGACAGGGGTCGATCATGCACAATTCACCATTGAAGGTCCGATTAACAATCGGTATCCAGATCCGTATGAAGAACCTCAGTATTCCTGCATGGGAATAGAGGGCTGGGGGGAAAGTGTGAATGGAACCCATGAAATACGACTGGCGCTTTGCCAGTCTGACCCACTTGGGCAAGCCGTAAAAAAGTTGAAATTGATTGCACCACGATTGGACCTTGAAATAGATGGTATCTCCATTCGTGCCATTACGGGGAGCAAGCACCTCTTGTTCTTCTGCTTTCCAGATCCTAACGATAGATTCAAATGTGAATGGTCACTCACCACATCATTTGTTCCGGGCGATCCGACGTTTGGGGAAGATCCGATTGAATTGCTGAAAGCAGCTATGCGGAAAAGCAGAGACTTGAAAAAAGTCTGTCAAGGCATCTGATTAGCCTTGTTGTGTGGTTGTAGCCTGAGCATCATCTGACTATGAGTAAACAGGAGAAAAAATGTCTGATTACGTTACTCATTTCCGGGTTGAGGGGCTGGGGATCGTGAGACTGCGATCCGCTGGTTGATGCAGGCTGAGGACATTCAAGACTTGAACGATCTTGTTTTCAGTTACAACCTCCCTTGGGGTTACAAGGGACTTAACTGGGGTGAAACCCAATAGGAGAGTTGATGATTTTTGCTTTAGCATGTATTCATGCTTCCGATTTGAGCAATCCTGTAGAAATGACCCTTCCCGATATTGTTCTGGACACACGAATTGAGTGTGAACCAGCAAGTGTCTCATTACAGAAGTTAGAACCGTTCTTTATTGGCATGTCTGTATCTGACTTGGTATTTGCTCTTGGAGAACCCAAATTGGGCACAATTCCAGAACATTTATCATGGTGCCTGGATGCGGGGCGTTTGTGGAATTCACAAGACACGACTTTTAAGGCTTACACCCCACAAGAGGCATGTTTAACGGTAGCTTGGTCTGAATTGACTTCCTGGGAAGTTAGCTCTGTGGCCAGAGGTGTGTGGGCAGGTTTTACAGGGGAAAGCGAGTCTTATTTGGATTCATTTGAAGAGTCCTCTACTGTTGGCGTGGTTGTAAAACAACGGATTGTGACCCGTGCCCAGTTTGAGCAAGAAAGTTTGTATGGTGAGGTCTGCAAAGAAAGCTATGCGCGTCCGCTTCCTGGTAAGCCATTGGATTTGCCGGTCAGTTGCGATCCGCATGGTTGGGATTGTGCTGATGGGTCGTATGTTGGCAGGCTTAGAAGTGAATGGGTGCCTACTCATTTGTATGAGTCAACCAAACCTGGATACCTGATGGCCAGGGATGAGACACAATGCTTTCTAATCCGCATATCAGATATGTGTGTTGGGGAGTAATGATGATCTACCAATTTCCGATTGTTTGTCCGTTACTGGTCGCGCAAAGTGCTTTACCGCCGGATAAAGGCGAGTGGGTATCTGAGTCTGAACATGGTTGTTTGCGAGTGGTGTACGAGGCAATAGAGAAAGCCCCTCCTGGGCTGAAGGCGATCCGGGTAGCCACGAATCTCAAGATTTGGAAGCCTGGGTCTGACCAGAAGGTATGGAAAGTACACTCTGTTGAGAATATGGGTCTATACAAGGGTGACTTAACAGTTGCTACCCTGTTGCCTGTTCTGTTGCATGGGATGGAATGGCTGGTGTTTTACGATCCGGTCACTCAAGAGGTGATAGCAAAAGTGGAGCCAAGCCCGCAGCCAAACCCGTAGGCTGGTGGAAATCAATTTCTGGAAGGTCAGGATTTCTGTATGGATGAAAAAGCTGAAAAAGCCCCCTTCGCTAAGCTGCACGATCTACTTATTGAGTACGATATGAAAGGGGGGACTTATGAAGGCTGGTTAGCCATTTTGACCCAGCATGGATGGACCCAGGCAGAATACCAGAAAGCAACACTTGATGAGATTTACCAGTACCTTGCTGAATTGGGAGTTACACCATGAGTAATACCATGAGTACAGAAACCCCTTTATGGGGGAATTTTCCTGATCAAGCCTATCAGGAATTGAGGATCGAGAACTGGCCAGAATTGGTGGCCTACACCTTTGATCACTCCTTTCTGAAAATTGTGAAGTACCGTCATCATTTCAAGAAAGAGCGTGAGGCTTTACCGGGTCCGATACAGGTTTACTTGGATGGTGTCTATGAAGGAAGATACCCCTATCTTGACAGGAAGGTGTTCCTTACTCGACTGAATAATCGTGACAACCGATATACCGGGGATCTGGATCGTTTGCTTTCTTTACTGCCTGAGCAACAGCGTCAGCTTTTGATTGATCTGGCACTCAAGGAAACATCGGCACCTATTACCAATGAAATGATGCTAACCCACGATGGATCGGGGATGCGTTTATACGTCTACTACTCCAAGTCAGAGGAGGATTTAGAGAGAGGGTATCAAACAATTCGTCGTCAGATCGAAGAAAAGCGTACAAACCTTGCCCAAGGGAAATTGATTGGAGTAGCTGGGGGTGCTTTCCCATACACAACCTTTATCGGGCGGTTGTGGTTAGCATATTGCTGGGCGGTTGTTCTTAATTGGGCTAAGCCCATACCCCGGTTAGGCTCGCGTTCCTAAAAATAAAGAGGGCAAGACAGAGTTTATCATGTCTTGCCCTTTCTAATCCCATCATAGGATTAGAAGTGATAGAGTATGCACGATACTCTGCTTTATGCTCTCATTCGTAGCCTGTCAAGAGCTTGTCAAGAGGCCATCATGAGGCTTGAGCCTCAGATAGCGATAGGAAATGTATGATCGTTACTTCCAGGCTTACCCGACAGATCCGGTAGAAGCCTGGATTGAGGTAAGCCTCAAGCTGGCGCTCAAGGAAAGTCTCATTCGAATTTGTAGCCGCTCCGGCGGCGATCACTTAAAGGCCTTCCCAATTGAGGGTTATCCGTAGCAGTCCAGGTTTTCCGGGGTAGGTCGGAAGGGTTTTCGATGCGGTCTTATACTTCGCTTAAGAGGGTTCAACTCCCTATGCCCCGATTTTCTAACAGGAGGTAGTGGTGAAAAATGGATATTTCCATCTTGATTCTACCTTCTGGTACGCAGCATCCCGTTTACAGCGCGGGAAGGCTACCCCAGAAGATGTAGCCTTGTACAAAGCCCTTCTTGAAAAGCATGATCAAGAGGGCAATATACAAGTCCTGTTGGATCAAGCTGTTTTGCCTGAAGTCCCGGCCTATCAGGACACAAAGAAAATGGTGTCCCCTAACGAACCTTTGTTAAGGAAGAAGTTATCACGGGGCTGGGAGTATCTTTTCTTACGAAAAAGAGACAAGGCTTGGTATCAAGTCCTCAATTTCAATCCTCGTGGCTTGTCTGATAGGATGTTGGCTCAGGTGTACATGGGGAAAAACGACAAGCATGTATTGAGAATATTGAAGGCTCAGCAGGCTGCTTTAGAGGGGGATGAAGAAACGGTACTCGTTATTATGGACAAGCTCAAAGAGCTTATAGACAACATAAATCCTGGCGTCAGAATGATGCACAACGGAATAGATCCTGTCGCTTTTGCACTAAACATCTACTTAAGCGTTGGATGGTCTAAAACACTGTTTGCCTACACAGATATTGTGTATGGTCATCGTTATATGAGTATGAGCTATCTTGTTACAAGTCTGGTATTTCCGGTTAAAGCTGATTTTCATGAGGCGAAGGTTTGGGTTTTATTTATGGATCGGCTGGACTTGACAAGTCCTTGACAAAAAAGAGGTTGGCGAACGGGTCAGGGATGTTATCTTGAAAGGGTCAACAGGAGATTCAAAATGAAAACCGGTCAAAGCGTCACTGTCCCCTCTTCTCTCCGCAATTTTCCGGGCGCTCGGATCTACCGGATTATCTCAAAAGCTGAGCTGCTTGCTGATCAAGAGGCTGACCGCAAAGCAGGGAATTTCTTTGATTCGGCTGGGGAGTCGATTTTGTACAGCAACGAACGATATGATGAGAGTGTGTTTGGCAAGACCCTCAAGGTCGTTGCCTTGAGGAACGTAAAGCATGACTACTCATGGAGCCATGCCCCCATTCGGCTGCTTGATGAGGCTACCGGGAAGGAATACAACGCTTCACGCGCCCTGTTCAAAGGTCAGTGACAATATGCAAGCCTCTGAGAAAGAGCTTCTTGGCATTCATGCGGTTCTGTGTGGTGCCAATGAAGCTGTTTATGATGGGGATTCAGCCCTGGCTCGGGGGTTGCCTTCTGAGGTTTTGGAAATAGCTAAGGTGCTTAGGGATTTCATTCTGGACACAGAAATTGATTTCCCAAGGTGCGAATACTACCTTGCCATCCCAACCAGCGATAACGATCCAATTCGGCTGAGGGAAAACCCTGATCTGCTAATGGTGATCAAGAAGTTAGGACACGATTTCAAGATTGAGCCTCGTTGGACTTGGGGCCGGTATCTACATGCCTGTACAATACAAACCCATTGGAGGCAAAAAAAGACAGATGTATGGCGAAATGCGTACATGGGGAAGGTCAATAAAATTGCAAACAATGCCAAGGTAGAGGCAACGAAGAATTTGATTGCTTCATTTGAAGCTAAGTACGGTGAGATTGTTCGGGAGGTGTCATGAAAGAGTCGTGGCTTGACAAGCTGCTAACAGAGTTTGAGAAGGTATTTCCGGTTGACCCGGAAGCTGAAAAGGCTGTCTCAGCAACAATGAGTGAGTATCACAAACAAAAACAACGCAAGGGAATCTTGCTGAAAGACAAGGAGAAAAAATAATGGAAACTTTCGCACTGGTCACAATGATGGTGGTTCTGTTTTGGACGGGCTTGGCTCCGGTGATCTGTGGTGCTTTCCCTATTGCCTATGAGTTACGGGATTGGCGGCACAAGTGCTGGGAGTGGGGCTTTATGACGCTTGGAATGGTCCCGTATACGGTTTTATTTAATCGTATGCTTGACTTTGCATCGAATCTGGTAAGTCAGTCCTAATATTTGTTCAGTCTCAGGTGTAAACGTGAGAAGAAAATCTATATGGTTTCTCAAGATTCGACTGAACAATCGTGCATGTGATCTGATTGAGCGGGCTTGCTACAACAAAACGCAGGCCCGTCGTATTCTGCGGGCAATATTGCGTATATGGCGTTCTGAGTGCTATACCGTACTGGCCACCCACCAGAAAAGGGGGAAAGTACGCGGGCATATCTGGTCTAAGGATCGGCCCGGTCAGATGGGCACTTGCCGAGTCGATGAAAAAGGACGGGTTCTGTTTTGTGGGTTCGCGACACCTGGGGGATGTGGGCTGATTTGACGCCTTCTTGACAGGAAATTGATTTCTTCTGACAAGCCTCTTGTTATACTGAAAAGGTCAAGAGGGAATCATGAAGGTATCGATTCTTGAACGCCAGCGGGGAATGATTGACCATGCTCAAATTGAGCATGCCGCTCGTTACTTTGCTGCACAGCTTCTGAGTGCCCGGATGATGGGAAATTTGAAGCTCAAGATCGAGCTACGGGGAAGGGGAATTCTTGGGAAAGACAACGATGGGTTTGTGATGGTTAACATGACTTCCGAGGCTCAAACCGAGTTTCGGATCTGCCTTGATAAGAGCCTGCCCATGAAGGCTCTGCTGAAAGCTCTTGCACATGAAATTGTGCATGTGGCCCAGGTAGTCATGAAGCGGTATCAGCTCAAAAAAGGAGCGGATAGCCAAGCCTATGCCAATTGGGAGGGAAAGCAGTTAGGGATTTTGGATAAGATCCCGTATGCTACCCGACCTTGGGAAATTGAGGCAAATTCAAAGCAGGAGGTGTTATTTGCCTCTTACTGTAAAGACCATCGCGGTCAGATCCGCTTGTGATAGGAGAGAAAATGACGCCCCAAGCGAATACCGTGATGTTACCAATTCCGTCATGGTGTCTACCGCTGGCCGCAACAAGGTGCAGCTTCTTGCTGATCTTAGCATTGATCTGTATTACTATGCAGATCGCTTCCGCGCATACCGGCGAATTGCCAATGTAGAATTTCGGTTTCAACAACTCTTGGGGTTAGCCCCTATCTGGAAGTAGGAGGTTTTTATGGATACAGGTGAATATGTAGGTGGTGGGCTTATCCGGGTTGTTCCGAATCTTGATGGGTTTATTGACGCGACCTTTGTAGGTGAGCTTCACTACACGATAACGGATGAGCTTTCCAAGCTCCATTTGCGTTGCCGTGAAACACAGCGGAAATGGACATACGACCGGGCACAATGGGGGGCGGGGAAACAAAGCGTCCCATTCCTATGTGGAAACTTGCTTTGCCAGCTTGTTTCCGGCTTCAAGAATGGGAAGATCACGAAAAACCTGATTCATTTTGCCGCTGGGGATATCACCCTACAATCTGCTGATGATCGGTATGTGCATTTTCAGTGGACTTCTCAGCGGTTGCTTGGAGAGCAACGCTTGGTGATTTCTTTCAAAACCCAGAGCCTCAGTAACGCGCAGAAATATGCCGCCTTCTGTAGCAAAGAAGATGAAGCGGCTATCAAGCGGTGGATTGCACGCGCTGAGCCCCCTAAACACTCGACTTATCGGAGCTTGCGCCCCCTTTCTTTTGAGGAGAGTCTTGCCAAAAGCCTGATCCAAGCAAATTGGAAGTTTTTTCCTACGGATTACGAGAAGGTATTTACCCGGAAAGAGCTGAGCGCCTATCTTACAGAGGTGCAAAATGAGAAAGGGTGGTCTGTTCTTCAATTGTTGGATGCGGGGCGTTGGCCTGACAAGATGAAAGAAGATGAGGGAGGACCGCCCACCTTATCAAGATATGCTCAGGCTTACCCGCTTGGATTGCTTCGGAGAATGCGGACCCCGGAAATCTATGCGGCTTTCTTGTACCATTACACCTGGATCTTGACCCCCTGTGAGCGACCCATAGAGAAGTTTTATCCCTTGGATGCTTACTATGCGAAACGCTTTGAGCAAGCAATCGTTAGCATGTTTCCGAAGCTGAAAGGGCAACTGATCCCGTACTCATTCCGTAAAAATCCCTCTGCGTGATACGCAGAAATTGATTTCTGGTGAATCATGACAATGCTAAAGAAGCTCTATACGAACCTGCTGATAACGGACCCCCAATGGACTTGGAAATACAAGCCTGGAAAGATTGAGGGCACCTTATCCGTTTCGGTACGCACCCCCATGACCCTGATCAATGGCATGAGAAGAAACGGAGAATCGTGATTACGCATCGGGATATTGACCTTTCTGGGAAAGGCTTTGGAGGGGGGGTTTTCCGGGTTGAGGCTAAAGATTCTGGAATGGAGCCAAACGGCTTTTTTGCAGATTCGTTAGACTGGTCACTGTCTTTTGTTGAGCAGACAATCGAAGAAGGGTTGACCCAACATAAAAAGCATTACGAAGCTGAGCTTGAATGGTACTGGCAAGCACGCTCTCAGGCCCAGGAGTGGCAGGTAAAGCAGGAAAAGTGGCTGGTTACCTACATGGATTTACAGCAATTCTTGCTTGCCCATAAGGTGCTTGAACAGGCTGAGTCTTTACGGGAGCCTCTTGTTATTCTGGATGATTTCTACCAGTACATGCTGATCCGTTACAAGGAAGGCACAGACGAAGCGCCAGAGGTGGATACTGTACTTTTCCGGTACTTCTTTCATTATGGTGCCGCCTTGATTTATACGGGGCTTAGAGGTCTTGAGATTGATCAAGAGATTGCGGCTTTTGTTGACTATGTACTTGAAAGCTCGCAATTGTCTGCTGCTGATGTAGAGCCTAAGAAGAAAGAAGTATTCTCATATTTGGGGCTGGATAAAGTAGGAAAACTCCTCTTTTTAGAGCCTTTTAGAGAGGCGAACCGGATAGCGAAATTGGATGCTTCTTTTGTTGATGGGGCTGACAAAAATACACCAACTGTATAGTCAAGGGGGATGAACCCATTTTTGTTTTCCCTTGACCCGGTAGAGATTCCCCCCGTGATGCCCTGGACAGCACAGGGGAGCTTTCCTTTGCAAACAGGAGAGAATCTTTTATTGGTGTGGGGAATGGATTATCATGGATGCCTGTTCTACACGACTGAGAAGGTAGAGCCTTTCAAGGAACCAGAGGAGAAAGACCACTGGCTTGCAGGACAAGCAGAATTCATATTGGAAATGATGTATACAGAACAGGTGTCCGATGCTCAAAAAGAGCTGTTCTGTAAGTCTGTTGGGTTACCGGTTCCTGAGCCTGCCTGGATTAGAAAGGCGAGGGCTGCAGGTTGGAATCCGCCGGAAGGATGGAAAAACCCGACCGGGCACTAAAATCGGATAGGTTCAATGCGGTTGAGAAATCAATTTCTTGCTCATAAAGGGCAAGAATCACTCAGGAGGTGTCAAATGGCGCGTTCGGATAATCAGATCATGGCGGTTGTCGGGTATCTTGCACTAAACTTTGTTTTGTTGGGTATCTGCATTTTTGTAGATATCTCTGTGATGTCCCTATTCTATCAGCGTTTTCTGGTGCCGACCGGGTTTGTCCCAGAGGGGCATACAAACTTGTACTTGTACCTTGCCATGTTCTCCGGCTTGACGCAGCCTATTTCCTTTGAAAAGAAAGAGGCAAGCGAATCAAATGATGGGGCACTTGAGAAAGTCCCTGGTATGATCTGGGCCATGCTGAAAACCAAGGTAATCCGGTGGGTTACGCTTCTCTTTGTCCTGATGGGTATGTCTCACCTTCTCTGATAATGGAGTGCTGAAATGAAAATTGTTTACTCGCCTGAGCAGTCTGTAATTGCGAAAGAGGGAGAAATTGGTTTGCGCCAGGGTCAACTTTCCCCATCGGTCAACAAACCTAAGCTGGTGGTTGAAGCATGGGAAAAGGCTGGAATTCCGCTTGAAGTAATCCCAAGCATGCCTGTTGGTCGAGGTGTAATTAACCTTGCTCATGGCTGGTTGTATACCTCTGGTGTCTTGGATGGCAAGATTGAGAATGGGCATGGGAATTACCATCCTGGCGTGATTACAGCCCTGCCTTGGGTAGTCGGCTCGTTTGTGAAAGCGGCACGACTTGCCTATGAAACCAAAGAATCGTATGTGTCCCCGACCAGTGGTTTTCACCATGCAGGCTATGAGGAGGGGGAGGGCTATTGTACGTTCAATGGTTTGATGGTGGCTGCACAAAGCCTGATTGCGGCTTTCCCAGGTATTGAGATTGGCATACTGGATTTTGATGATCACTATGGGGATGGAACCGACAACATCATAAAAACGCTCAGGGTTGATGAGGTAACCCATTTCACCTATGGTCGGTCAACACGGTATCTTGATGATACAGACGAATTTCTTGATGGCCTGGATGAGTATTTGGAGCAACACTTTCGCGTAGGTATAATTTTCTACCAAGCGGGTGCGGATTCTCATATTCATGACCCGCTTGGTAGTCAGAGCATGACAACGGAACACATGCGCCTGCGGGATGAGATTGTTTTCTCATTCTGTAAGCGGAATAAGATCCCGGTTGTCTGGAACCTTGCTGGGGGATACCAGACCCCGATTGAAAAGGTGCTTGCTTTGCATGTACAGACGGCTCAGGTATTTGAGCAAGTCTTTGGTGCATAATCTGTGTTGCGAGAAAGCGTGAAAATCCTGACCTCGGAACGGATCATGTTTGCGATGGACGAAAATGTATTATCCCCTGCACTACTCAAAGACCTTGAGGCTATCGTGAAGTTTAAGGTTTCCCGGTATGTAGACTGAGGCTTGACACATTCTTGACGAGAAATTGATTTCCAAATCTGAGGGAGGGGTTACTATAGAAGGGTCAAGAGCGGAGAGAAAACAAGCCGCTCAAATAGGAGATAGAATGACTCTCGTAAATTGTACTCCCCACGCCGTGACCCTCGCTGCCATCGTTGATGGCAAACGGGTTGATACAATCATCCCTCCCAGCGGGCATATTGCCCGTGTGCAAACTCTGGCAAAACAGCCCCCCAGCATGGTTGCCGGGGTTCCCATTCCGGTTGAACAGCCAGATATCTTTGGGGAGGTGACGGGCCTTCCCCCTTCGGACGGAGAAAGTCTGTTTGTGGTCAGTGCGGTTATTGCTGGGGTTATGGCCGGGAAGGGCCGCGCTGACATTTGCGCGCTTGGAACCGGACCTTCAGACGGGGCGATCCGCAACGATAAAGGACAGGTTGTTGCGGTAACCCGTCTGAAAATGGTTGCAGCATAAAGCTGACTTTTAGGAGCTTTTTTATGACCTTCAAACCTCCCTGTTACAATTGCGGAAAGCCGGTCAAGCTGACCGTTTCCGTTATGAACGGGGTAGTATGGTATGAAAAGGTCAAGTGCTACCGGTGTGGTGCTTGGGAAGCGGCCCGGAGCTTCCCACAAACAAAGATTCGGATGATTTGGAAACCAAAGGAGTAACGATGCGTGT